>SDBS01000790.1_pt1 | contig 31593 bp, 26 predicted proteins | sample 2277091 | NCBI WGS metagenome assembly SDBS01 (sample SAMN10404972, study PRJNA504765) | marine sediment metagenome | isolation source: marine sediment core GS10_PC15, 163 cmbsf | place: Arctic Ocean: Southern Knipovich Ridge | collected 2010 | reverse complement strand
CGGTTTTTGGTGGAATTTTTATGTGAGGATTCCCATTTTCCGGAATTTTGCTTTTGTTCCCGCCTGGCAGCGGTAGCAATACAGCCCCGAGGCCAACGGCATGGCGGGATCGTCCGTTGCGGCCAAAACCACTTCATGATTCCCGGCCGGCAAGATCTCAACAACCCGTGTCGCCACCCGGCGACCGAGGATATCAAATACCTTCAGCCGGGCCGGTTCTGCCACCAGCAAGACAAACTCGATTGTTGTGGTCGGGTTGAACGGGTTGGGGAAATTCTGTAACAGCGCCAGCGGCAGCAGACCGGCGCCGTCATCTTCGATGATATCGGTAGCGATTGGCGCGATTAATTGCCCGATCACCGGCAGGTATCCGGGCTTGCTCACCGTGATTTGGTAACCCCCGATCCGTTCCGGACCATTGCACCAGGTTACCATTCCATTCTGATCGGTCTCGCCGACCAAGAATACCGTATCGTTATATGTCGCGGTGACCAGCGCCCCGGCCAGCGCGCGATACCCATCGTTGACCGTGAATTGTACCGCACCGGAGTTGACCGTCACCTGGGCCGGGAAATTGGCCTGCATTGTGTTGGGCAATGCGGTCCAGTGGGGCATGGCCGGATCGCCGTAAAGGTTTAAGCCCAGGTTTTGATCGCGGTAATACGGGAAATTCGCTTTGGCCAGCGCGAACGCCACGCCGAGTTGCGGGGCGATTGCGGGATCGAACGCGTACTCGGCAATTTTGCCGATAATCCGATATGACGAGGCCACCCATCCCCAACGCGAATAGGCAATCATCGCCACCGCGCCGCCGGCCGGTTTTTGTAAAAAAACCTCACTGGTATTCTTGCCCCACCCGCCGCCAAACAGCGGGCCGTCCATATCAAATCCGCCGGCATCACAAGCGACCGACAAAACGATCCCCGGCCGGTGATCCTCAGGCAATGAATTCAAATAGCCGTGCCCATCATTTCCCGACCCGGAAGCCCAGACATATGATTTCGGGTGTTGGTTAATCCCGGCCGCCCGCAGGATAAACCCATCGGTACGGCCATGATTAATAAAAGTCATCCAGCCCCATCCGGCGCCGGCAAAATCGATAAAATCGGCCCCTTCAGGTACCTGCGGGTCGGGCAACGAACCGTATGGATTCTCCGACTGGCTGTCGAGATCAAGATCGAAGTTGTCGGGGAAATTCTTGGCGACCGCCGTATGCTGTCCGTCTCCGGCATCCCAGTCACGCATTTGATCGGCGCAGGTAAACAGGGCGCGGGTCAAATAAGATCGATCGCCGCCGCCGGGATTTGATTCGTAATCAATGATTTTTTCGACAATGGCTTCGGCCTGTCCGGCATTGGCGGCAAGCAGTCTTCCCAGGTAAATTTCCGGGAAAAGATCGGCGCCATCCTGCAGGTATTCCCCGTAGATGCCGTCGCCGTCGGTGTCCCAATCGCTGTTAACATCGGCATAATACAAATCGCAGATTTGCAGCCGGTCGTAATCAGGCATCGTGTTGCTGTAGCTGTGGTAGGCGTAACGAATCGGCACCACGGTTTCATCACCGCCCAGCACGCAAAATTGCAGGCCACCGTCGTGTGCATCGGCGAGGTAAGCGCGGATTCTTGCCGGGGTATCCTCGCCGGGATAGGCGGATACGATCTCGTCGACAAGGGCAATTCCCGCGCGATACCCCTGCTGCAGACGCCACTGCGCCAGGGGATGAAAAGCCGAGGCCAGGGTTTCATCAGTGATAATCAGGTAATCAACATCGGTCGGTGTGCCCGTCCGGATCGCCCGCGCCGCATTATCTATGGTTGCCGGGCCCGGTAATGGAGTAGCGGTTTGTAAAATTTGCCGCAGATCATCGTACCCGCTGATCCTTGTGTCGGCGGATGATATGTTCGGTGGACCAGCACATTCCTCGTTCGCGGGGAAACAGAACAATCCTTCGCGGATGACAATCAGCAGATTCCGATCAGGATAGTAGCGAAACGGGCACCAGGACACCGACACCACCGATTGCCCCCGCCATATCGTCGATGATTCAATCCGGCTATTTGCTGTCGGATATACCTGATGGGGGTAATTCGCTTGCCTTGCCGACGGTTTTGCCGGGTAAGCATCCACATCCCGAGTTTGCACTGGGGGAAATGTGGGGGCGAGTGGGGCGACCAGCCGGATTGTGTCCGCCCTTAGCACCATCATATAAGGTGGTGCTGACTCGGGAAACCGGCTGTCGGACACAAAAAAATGCATCCAGGGCAGATCCGGCTCACCCACCGCTGATGTAGAGAATCCATCAGAGATAGATACCACAACAAATTCGTTTTCGAGGCGGATATCGTAGTCATCGAGGGTGACGGATATGCGGTTAATCCCAACTGCGGCAAAGAGATTAGCATGTGCTATAAAAACTATAAACAAAACGGTGAATCTGTGCCGCATAGGAACCTCCCCCACAATCTTTTGCTTGTGGACTCCAAGCGGGGTTATTAGGCAAGGGCGATGCCGTACGGCGTCACATGAAGCATTTTTTTAGAATACTCACGTAACTCATTGAATCGCAACGTAATAATAATCCACGAAAAATTTCCACTTCAACGAACTCATAGAATGGCAATCAATAAGCGGCGAACCTATTGGCATTATCCCATATACGACCGAGAAAAACCGGCAAGACACCGAAAAATAAAAAATTGTTTGTCTATAAGTTTTTGCTTGACACCACACTACGAAAAGAGTTTCTGTGTGGTGGAGGAAAATGGGTGAATATGGATTAATGGGGCTGAGGTGGGTTACATTACGGCTGAGAAATGGAGCGATCGACACGGGAAAGCCGGACTAACTCATTTTGTTACTTTGAGTTGAGTTGAATGGTTATTGCGATACCCTAACATGACAACGCTGAAATAACAGTCTATGCCTGGATTAATTGGAAAATACAAGGGAACGCTGGATGCCAAGGGCCGTTTGATTTTGCCCGCGCGATTGCGGAAATCGAAATCAGTGACTCACGACTCATTTGTGCTCACCCTGGGGTTTAATACCTGCCTGTTTGTGTTTCCGATCCCGGAATGGGAAAAAATCGAACAACGGCTTGAGAATTACGCATTCACCCATCAGGACGCGAATTTCTTTTTGCGGATGTTGATGGCCCATGCCTATGAAGTCAACCTGGACCGGCAGCACCGAATTACCGTCTCGTCCGAGTTACTGGCCAAGGCGTCCATCGAGCGCGAGTTGCTGATACTGGGCGCCGGGCGGCGGATCGAACTTTGGGCGCCGGCCGTATTTGATGAATATGTCAAGGGTTTTGACAAGACCTACGAACAGGTAGCGCAACAATTGATGGTTTGAATAACGGTGAGTGGGGCCATCGCCCGGTAATGGTCGGGCCGGTACTCCACCATTTGATAGGTAATCGGGAGGGTCTTTACGTGGACGCCTGTCTTGGCACGGCGGGACATGCCGTTCATATTCTAAAGTCTTTACTGTCGGCCGGTCGGCTGTTGGGCATCGACCGCGACCCCGCCGCCCTGGCGTCGGCGCGGCGACGATTGTCTCCCTTTGCGGAGCGGGTGACCATCGTCCAGTCCGATTTTCGCCGGTTGGGCGAAATCCTTGCTGATTTGGGTCGGGCATCCATCTCCGGGATTCTTTTCGATCTGGGTTTGTCCTCGCTGCAGTTGGATGATCCGGCGCGGGGCTTTTCCTATGCCCATGACGGTCCTTTGGACATGCGGGCCGATTCCAAGCAGGCGTTGACCGCCGAGACAATCGTCAACGAATACGACGAGGAACGACTGGCCGACATTTTTTACAACTACGGCGAGGAGCGGCGTTCGCGGCAGGCGGCGGCGCGAATCATCAACGCCCGTTCCCCAAAACGTATCACCACTACCGGCCAATTGGCTGAAATCCTGCGGCCGGCGTTGGCGCCCCGGCACTATCACCGGTCGCTGGCCCGCATCTGGATGGCGTTACGCATCGCCGTCAACGGCGAGCTTGACGCGTTACGTGTCGGACTGGCCGCCGGGGTATCGGCGTTGGAACCCGGCGGTCGGGTCGTGGTGCTGGCCTATCATAGTCTGGAAGATCGGTTGGTCAAGGTGGCCTTTAAGGAATGGTCACGCCATTGCAAGTGTTCACCCGCGCTGGGACCCTGCACCTGTGGCGCCGACCCGTTGCTCGATATCCTCACTGCCGGACCGGAGACAGCGACGGCCGAGGAAATAGCCGAAAACTCACGGGCCCGTCCGGCCAAACTGCGGGCGGCCCGGAAAACAAAACCCGGGAAGGTCAAGCCGATTGGCCCCGGTGCGCAGGGAGGCAGACGGTGAGAAGGGAACGAATGAGCGTCTGGGTCCGAGTTCCATTGATCATCGTTGCCCTGTTGACGGTCTGGGTGTGGCAGCGGGTAACGGTAGTGAAGATGATTCGGGCTAATGATGTTTTGCGTACCGAAGTCCGGTTGAAAAAGGAAACAAAAGATAAAGTTTCGGCGGCGGTTTCCCGGCTGTCGCAGCGGAGGCGGATTGAAAAAATCGCCACCGAAACACTGGGGCTAGCACCCACGCGGCCGGGGCAGCAGCGATTTTTCCCCCGGTGGGACCCCCGGGATGAACCGGTTAAAAGCGATAGTTGGCAGCGGTTGAACAATTCTCTGCAAAAACTGTCGGTGGCGTCGGTGACCAGCGTCGGGAAAGGCGGCAAGGGGCCATGAACCGCAAGCGACCCGGTAGACAACGCCGTCCGGCGGTCAGGGCGCGGTTCGATAACCCTGAACTTGGCCGACTTGTCTATCGTCGATTAAAAGTCGCGATCACCATCGTCGTCCTGATGTGGGCCGTCCTGGCCGCACGCGCATTGGTCATCCAGGTGGTTTGGGCCGAGCGCCTGGGCCAGAAAGCCATCGCTCAGATCAGACAGACGGTGGCGGTCCCCGCCCCCCGGGGGGAAATCCGCGATCGGCACAGCCAACCGCTCACTGTCAATTGGCATAACGAGTCTTTTTTCACTTACCCCAATACCCATAACATAACGCCATTGGCGAAAAATCTGTCTTCTCTGCTGGTGTGTTCGGAACAAGATATACGGCAAGACCTGTATAATAAGCGTGGGGATTTCGCCTGGCTGATCCGCCAGGCCGATGATCGCACCGCGGAGAAAATCCGCCGGTGGAAGATCGCTGGTATTCACTCCCTGCCGGAAATGACCCGCGCCTATACCAATGGCGGTGTTTGCGGCGGGGTCGTGGGATATGTTGATACTGATAATCGCGGATTGGCCGGCATTGAGTATTCATGTGATAAGTGGCTGACCGGTACTGACGGGAAGGGGATCTTATGGCGTGATGGTCTGGGGCGCAAGTACTCATACGATCCTGTCCGGCTCGTCGAGCCGATCCCCGGGTGCAGTGTCGAATTAACGCTCGATCTCGGTTGGCAGATGGTGCTCGAGGAGGAACTGACCCGTGGCGTGGAGGAATATGGCGCGCGTAGCGGCATGGCCGTGCTTCTGGATTGCCGCACCGGGGAAATTTTAGCCATGGCCGATGCATTTTCCGCGCAGGATGAACCGCCAAAAAGGAACACCAAATGTCGGGTGGTCAGCGATGTGTTTGAACCCGGTTCCTCATTCAAACTGGTGGCATATGCCGCCGCGTTGTCCAAGGGGCCGTTGTGTCCCGCCGACAGTTTCGACGCTGAGATGGGTCGGGCGCGTTTTTCCAATCGCTTTATCCGCGATGATAAAAAACATGGATATTTGACGCTGGCCGACGCTTTTCGCTTGTCATCGAACATTGTGACCGGACGGATGGCCAATGTCGTTGGCGGTGAGACACTCCGCCAGTGGGCCCGGCGCTTCGGGTTTGGCTCGCTTACCGGCCTCCTGCTGCCGGCCGAGCAGCGCGGGTCGGTCCCCAGGCATAACTGGTCGGAATATATGACGGCGGCCTTTTCCATCGGGCACGGGGTTTCAGTGACTACGCTGCAACTGGCCGCCGCCTATGCCGGTCTGGCCAACGGCGGACTCCTGATGAAACCCTACCTCGTAAGTTCGATTACCGATGCAAACGGCCAGGTGGTTTATCGTCACGAGCCCAAAGTTGTTCGCCGCATCATGACACCCGTAGTAGCGGCCGAACTTCTGGCCATGGCGCGGAACGTTGTTACCGATGGCACCGCGAAACCGGTCCATGATCCTGAATTCCCCATGGCCGGCAAGACCGGTACGGCGGAAAAACCGGATTTAAAAACCGGGCGCATGCTCAAGAATAAGTACATCGCCAGCTTTGCCGGATTCTGGCCCGCCGACAACCCCCGTCTGGTTGGCGTCGTGGTCCTCGATGAACCGGAACCGATTCATTACGGCGGATGGACGGCGGCGCCGGTATTGTTGAACACCTTCCGGCGCGGCAGTTGTGCAAAAAATCCCGGTTTCGAGCAAAGGCCGTACCTGATGGCCTCATCCTCGACAATGGTTGAACCGGCAATACGTGTAAAAGCCGACCGGACCGGTGCCGGTTACCCAGCGCCCGAAACGTCTTTTTGGCAGCGGCATTCGTGTCTCGTTATTGATCCGGATAAATTTTCGGATGGGGCTGTCCCCGATGTTATCGGTTTCACTGCTCGTGACGCGGTCACGATTTTAAAAAAGTGTGGATACGAAGCGGCAATCACCGGTTTGGGAAAAGTAATCAGACAAAATCCGGCGCCGGGATCGAAAATCTCGCCGGGTACGCCATGCCGGTTAACTTTGCGGTAATTACCATAACGAGGAACCAATGGGTACCGACTTATCCGAGGAAAAGAAAATCACCGCCCTGGGGGCTCTGATCCCGAAGGCGCTCGATTCTACCGCCGAGGATTGGCGGACTTCGCATGTAAGCGGCCTGGCCATTGATTCACGCCAAGTGCAGCCGGGTGATCTATTCATTGCGGTTCCCGGTCTGGCGACCGACGGGCACCGGTTTATCGCCGACGCTTTGGCGGCCGGGGCTGGTGCGGCGGTCGTCGAACACATCACCGGCGATCCAATCCTGCAGGTCAAAGTGGCCGACACCCGCCGCGCGATCGCTGAGATTTCGCACCGGTTTTATGACTATCCGGCACGCCAGTTGAAATTATTTGGGATCACCGGCACTAACGGCAAGACCACCGTGGCCGCAGCGGTAGAGGCCATTGCCCACGCGGCCGGGAGAAAGCTCGGTGTGCTGGGTACGGTCGGGCATCGCCTTGGTTCACTGGCGATACCGGCATCGCATACCACGCCGGAGGCCATCGATACCGACCGGATATTCGCCAAAATGCTGCAACTGGGAATCACCGAGTGCATGATGGAAGTCTCGTCGCATGCGCTCAAGCTCGACCGTGTTTTCGATCTGTCGTTTGACGGCGCCGTATTTACCAACTTGACCCGCGACCATCTGGATTTTCATGGCGATTTTGATGATTACCGGAAAACCAAGTTCCGGCTGTTCACCGAAAACCTGCAACCTGGCGGCTTTGCCATTATCAACAGCGATGATCCGGCCGGTGCGGAGTTGGCGGCCAAACTGGTCAATGCCACGGTGTGGCGGTTTTCCACGCAGGATAAGTCGGCGGACATTTACGTGAAAATCCTCGATGAAACATTGAACGGCTCGGCTTTGACCTTATTCACTTCGGTTGGCGTGGTGAGTATCAAAACCCCCCTGTGGGGTTCATTCAATTTCGCCAACCTTGCCGCGGCCATCGGGGTAGCGATTGCGCTGGGATACCCGCCCGAAGCGATCGTCGAGGGAACCGCAGAGTTTCATGGCGTCCCGGGGCGGGTACAATCAATACCGGGCGATTATGATTTTAATATCATCATCGACTTCGCCCATACCCCGGATGCCTTGCGCCGGGTACTCGCCGCCGCCCGCCCGTTGGTTGACGGCAAGCTGCGCGTACTCTTCGGTTGCGGCGGGGACCGCGACAAGGGCAAGCGACCGTTGATGGCCCGCGCGGTTGAGGAATTCGCGGACAATGTTTACCTGACCTCGGACAACCCACGTTCCGAGGATCCGGTAAAAATAATATCCGATGTTTTGGAAGGGTTCTCCGATCCGGATGCAGTAATCGTCGAACCGGACCGGGCAAAAGCCATTGAACGCATCATTCTCGATTGTAAACCTACAGACAGCGCCTTCTTGTGTGGAAAAGGCCATGAAATCACGCAGTTGATCGGTGAGGACGCACTCGAGTTTGATGATCGTGTGGTCGCTGAAAAAGCTTTGAGCAAACGGGGGTGCACAGTCGATTCGGCATGAACCATTCCACGTTGGTTGAACGAGGTTTTTGGTGGGTCCAGGGGGGGACCCACTGAAAACCGCCGAAAACAGGGAAGTTAAAAATAGATCAATGAAGATCGGCACGCTTACAGAATTAGCCCGCATCACCGGAGGGAGTTGGGCCGGTGAGGAAAATCCGCTTACCCGAGCGAATGACCGGTTTTCCGGTGTGGCTATCGACACGCGCGTCCTACGGCCGGGCGATGTCTTTTTCTGCCTGAAAGGTGCCAACACCGATGGGCATCGGTTTGCCCATGCGGCTGCCCGGCGCAAAGCCGCGGCGATTTTGGTGCGGCGTAATAAGCGAGGTTTTGCCAAACCCGTCGCGGGCGTCCCGGTGCTCCACGTCGATGATCCGCAAACAGCGCTCTGTGCCTGGGCCGATCTGTATCGCCGCAAATTTGATATCCGGTTTACTGCGATCACCGGTTCGGTGGGCAAGACTTCCACCAAGGAAATGCTGGCCGCGGTACTGGCGCAGAAATTTCCGACGTTTAAAACTCCGGGGAATTATAACAACCTGTTGGGTATTCCCCTGTCGTTGCCGAAGCTGTCACGAAAACACCGTCTCGGCGTGGTGGAGATGGGGATGTCTTCTCCCGGGGAAATCGCCCGCTTAACTGAGATGATCGATCCCGAGATCGGGGTAATTACCTGGATCGGCCCGGCGCATCTGGAATTTTTCACCGACTTAAAACAAATAGCGCGAGCCAAGCGTGAATTGTTCGATGGGATGGCCCCGCAGGGCATCGGCGTGGTTAATATCGACAATCCGATTCTTGCGCGCTGGAAAAGCCGTATGAAGCGTGAGATCATCGGATATTCGGTACGCCGTAAGGCCGACGTTTTCGCCACCGACATCCGCCTCGATTCCGGAGAGACGGTGTTCCGGTTGAATGGCCAGACATTGATCAAACTCCCGGTACTGGGCGTACACGCGGTTTCCAACGCGCTGGCGGCCTGCGCGGTTGCCCGACTATACGGGATTGGTGGGGAAAGAATCCGCCGGGGTCTGCGGAAAGCACAACTGCCCGCCGGACGGCTGGCGGTGCGGAAGACGCGCTCGATAACAATTCTTGATGACACATATAATTCAAACCCCATCTCGGCCAAAGCGGCGCTGGAGACCCTCTGCGCGTTGCGGCCGCCCGGTAGGAAGATCGCTTGTTTAGGCGCAATGAGAGAGTTGGGAGTTTCGGCACTACAACTCCACAGGGACGTGGGCCGGGCGGCCGCAGCGCGGGGAGTCGATGTGCTCCTCGGCGTCGGATATTGGGGTAGACAAATCGTCAACGGCGCCAAACTGGCGCGGCGGAACGTGATTACCCATGTCGCCGCGAATGTTCACCGGGCAAGTGCCTGGCTGGAGGATTTTGTGGCGGAACGGGATGTCGTGTTGATCAAGGCGTCGCGGGTGGAGGGGTTTGACCGGATCGTGTCTGATTTAATTGCCGCAGGTACCCGGGGGAAGGGGAAAAGGTAAACCGCCGATGTTCTATCTTTTGCTTTATCCACTGCGCGATTACATTTCGGCGTTCAACCTTTTTCGATATATCACCTTTCGCTCGGCATATGCGGTCGTTACGGCGCTGGTGATTTCGATGATTGTCGGTCCGATGATTATTAAATGGCTGAAGAAACACCAGATCGGGCAGGTTATCCGCCGCGAGGGCCCCAAATCACATTACAGCAAAGAGGGCACGCCGACGATGGGCGGGTTGATTATCCTTTTAGCCATTGTCGTGCCCACTCTGTTGTGGGCCGACCTGACCAATCGCTTCATCCAGTTGACGCTTCTGGTGACGGTCTGGCTCGGGGCCATCGGCTTTATGGACGATTATTTAAAAATCGTCCGTGGTCAATCGCGAGGGCTGGTGGCCAAAAAGAAACTTCTGGCACAGGCCGTCTTGGGGGCGCTTTTCGGGACAGTGATTGTCCTCTGGCCGCCCGCCGAGGGGTTCGGTGTGGGGACGGATATCCCATTTTTCAAGAACCTGTATCTCCCGTTGGGGTTTGCGTTCATTCCCTTTGTCACTGTGGTCATCGCCGGGTCATCGAATGCGGTCAATTTGACCGACGGGCTGGACGGCCTGGCCGCGGGCCTGACGGGGATTTGTTTTTTGACTTTTGCCGGGATGTGCTACATCACCGGTCGCACCGATTTTTCGAGTTACCTCGCCATCAGCTACCTGCCCGGTGCCGGCGAATTGACCGTGTACTGCGCCTCGGCGATGGGTGCGGTGCTGGGGTTCTTGTGGTTTAACTCGCATCCGGCCGAAGTTTTTATGGGCGATACCGGGGCGCTGCCGTTGGGCGGCGCGCTGGGTGCCGTCGCGATTTTGATTAAAAAGGAACTCCTCTTGTTTGTCGTCGGCGGGGTGTTTGTCGCCGAGGCGGTCTCGGTAATGATGCAGGTGATGTCCTATAAGTGGACGGGAAAGCGCATCTTCAAGATGGCGCCGTTGCATCACCATTTTGAACTGTTGGGGTGGCCCGAAACAAAGGTCGTGATCCGGTTCTGGATCATCGGCGCGATTTGTGCGCTGTTGACCTTAAGCACGTTGAAGATCAGATGAGAACAAACGTGATGCCAACAACCGAAACGATAATGGCAAAGAAGTCCGACAAAAGAAAGAACTTTGCGGGCCGGCGGGTCACTGTCTTCGGCATGGCGCGCGCGGGGATGGCCTGTGCCTTGTTGTGTCGGCGGCATGGGGCGGAGGTCTTTGTCACCGATCACCAGCCGGCCGAATCATTAAACGAATCGGTCACGATCCTCCGTGGTGCAGACATCACTTTTGAAACCGGTGAACATACAAAGCGGGCGCTGGAAAACTGCGATTTGATTGTCCTCTCGCCCGGGGTGCCGCTCGATTTGCCGCTGCTGATCGAAGCCCGTAGCCGCGAGATCCCCGCAATTTCCGAAATCGAAGCGGCCTGGTTGCTCTCCGATGTTCCCGTCATGGCGGTGACCGGCTCCAACGGCAAAACGACCACCACAACCTGGCTGGGAGAAATTTACCAGGCGGCGGGGAGAAGCATCGAAGTTGCGGGTAACATCGGCCGGCCGTACGCCGACGCTGTGATACAAAACCCGTCGGCTGACCGGCATATCCTGGAAATTTCCAGCTTCCAATTGGAAACAATCGACACTTTTGCCCCCCGCGCGGCGGTGATTTTGAATATCTCGCAAGACCACCTGGATCGCCACGGTACTTTGAACCGGTACGCGCAGGCCAAGTTGCGGTTGTTTGCCAACCAGCAAGCAGCCGACATCGCGGTAGTCAACCATGATGATGATTACCTGCGTGGCCATCAGCTACCGGGTAACGGGAAAAAAGTGGAATTCTCGTTGAACGGACCGGTTGAATCGGGCGTGTGGTATGATGGTCATGTTTTACGATATCGTTTTGGCTCGACTGAAGAAGAATTGTTGCCGGCCGTGGAGATCGGTTTGCCCGGCCGGCACAATCTGGCCAACGCGGCGGCGGCGGCATGTATGGCGTTGGCCGATAACGTGCATCCCGATGCCGTTCGCCGGGCGTTACGGGAATTCACGGGAGTTGAACATCGGCTGGAATTCGTCGCCGAAATCGACGGCGTGTCTTATATCAACGACTCGAAAGCCACGAATCCCGATTCGGTGCGCGTGGCGCTTGAGGCAATCGACACACCGTTGGTCTTAATCATGGGCGGACTGGACAAAGGCACCGACTTCGCGGTCCTTTTCGATTTAGTCAAGGACAAAATCCGGCGCTTGATTTGCACGGGCAAGGCCGCCGAGTTGATTGCCGGCCGGCTGGGCGGGGCCACCGGGATCATGATTGTTCGCGATTTCCGTGAGGCGGTGGAAGCCGCGCGCAAGGCAGCCCAAAGCGGCGATACGGTACTGCTTTCGCCGGGCTGCGCGAGTTTTGATAGCTTTACCAATTATGAAGAACGGGGACGAGTGTTTAAAGATGTCGTATCCGGGTTTGAAAAGAAAACGTCGTAAACCGGTGGCCAAAGCCGACCCCGGAATCTGGGTGCCGGCGGTGAGTTTAATGACCGCGGGGACGTTCCTGGTGCTTTCGGCCTCGGCGATTCTGGCTTCCGATAAATTTTCCGGTTCCGGCTTTTTCTGGGCGCGCCAATTGATCTGGTGGGTGTTGGCTCTGGGGGCCATGTATGTATGTTCGCGGCTTGATTACCGCAGATTGATGCGCTTTGCGCCGTTACTGCTGGGCCTGGGTTTTGCGACGTTGATCGTCGTTTTATGGGCCGACCCGGTGCGTGGTGCGCACCGCTGGCTGCGGTTGGGACCGCTGGTGATTCAGCCATCTGAATTATTCCGGCTCGCATATTTGATTTTTCTGGCGTTTTCGCTGGCTCGACGGCAGGAGAAGATGTACAAACTTGGCTATCTGGTTTCTTATATAATCGTCCTTGGTGCGGCCAGTGGATTATTGCTGGCTGAGCCAAGTTTTTCGGCGGTGTTGTGCCTGTGGGGGACGACAGTCCTATTGTTCTGGATTGCCGGGTTACCGAAGCGGTACATCCTCGGCGCGGGGGCCATTGCGGTGTTGGCCGCCGTGGTGATCGTCTTTGGCTTTGGGTACAAGAAATCCCGCGTCGATAATTACCTCGCCATGGTCGCCGACCCGACCGATGGATGTTATCAGGTCAACCAGGCGGCAATTGCCATGGGAAGCGGCGGGCTGTTCGGTTGCGGTCTTGGCTCCGGATGGGGCAAGATGCACTACATCCCCGACCCCCATACCGATTTCATATTTGCTTCGATCGCCGAGGAAACCGGTTTACTGGGTGCCTTGGTCGTGCTCGTTTTATTCCTGGCGATTATCTGGCGCGGCTTTGCTATCGCGGCGCGTGCACCTGACCGGGTCGGGTTTTTCCTCGCGGCCGGGATCAGCGCCTCGCTGGTCGTTCATGTGGGCATGAATATCGGGGTGGTGATGGGTCTGATTCCCACCACCGGTTTGCCGCTTCCGTTATTGTCGTACGGCGGGTCATCGTTGCTGTTTACGGCGGTGGGGATCGGCTTGTTGTTGTCGGTGTCGCGACGGGCGACGCCCGAGCGGTATTGAGGTTTGGTTTGGCGGATGAGAGTATTGTTTACGGCCAGTGGGACAGGGGGACATTTGGTCCCGGCGATTCGGCTGGCCCAAGGTGTGCAAAAGAAAAGGGAAGATTGCCGAATTTTATTCGTTGGCGGTAAGCGGGGATTGGAACGGAAGATGGTTACGGCGGCTGGCTTTGATTTAGTGCTGATTTCAGCACGCGGTTTCGTGCGCCGGCAACCGTGGAAAAACCTCCCCGTGCTGTGGGCGCTGTTCACCTCGATGCTTGCCTGCCGCCGCCTCGTTCGACAATTTAATCCCGATGTTGCGGTGGGTACCGGCGGATATGTAACCGGTCCGGTCATCCGCGCCGCGTACCGGGCGCATGTGCCGACCTTGATCCACGAACAAAACCGCCAACCGGGGTTGACCACCCGTTGGCTGTCGCGAATCGCCGATGTGGCCTGCGTGGCGTTTGCGGAAACCGCTTCGATATTGGCCCATCCTGAGCGGGCCAAAACGACCGGTAATCCCATCGATCTCGTCGCCATCAAACAAAATCGTGAAACCGCCGCGACAGAATTGGGCTTGTCGCCCGATCGCCCGACGATTCTGGTCACCGGGGGGTCGCAGGGCGCCCAATCGATCAACGCCAATATCGCCGAGGGCTTGCGGCAGGACGGTCTCCCCGACGGGTACCAGCTTATCTGGCAAACCGGGACGCGCGATTACGAACCCTATGAAAAATATCACGCCCCCGGAAAGGGAATCCTGGTGCGGCCGTTTCTCGAAAATCTGGCCGGCGTGATGGCGGCCGCCGATTTGGTGATCGCCCGTGCCGGGGCATTAACCATCGCCGAGATCACCGCGCGTGGATTGCCGGCCATCCTGGTCCCCTATCCGTTCGCCGCCGCCGACCATCAAACCGCAAATGCCCGCGCCTTGGCCGAGGCGGGTGCCGGCGTGTTGGTTCCCGATACGGAATTGTCACAGGTGGATCTGTTGAAACGCGCGGCGGAAATTTTGGCCGACTCGGCTACCATGAAGCGGATGAGCGAATGTGCCAAAAAACTCGGCCGCCCCGAAGCTACCGCGAAAATCGTTGATGAAATAATACACCTGGCTGAACAGGGTCGGAGATAATAATGTCGTTGCTCTCGTTACGCATCAAGAAACTGCATTTCGTCGGTATCGGCGGCATTGGCATGTCGGGGATCGCCGAGGTGATGAAGGCGATGGGATATGAAGTCACCGGCTCTGACCTGGCCAAAACCGAGATCACCGACCATCTCGAGGATGTCGGCATCCCGATTGTCGAGGGGCATGCCGGGGCCAATGTCGCCGATGTCGATGTTGTGGTGATCTCCTCCGCGGTCGAGCAGACCAACCCTGAGGTTATCGCCGCGCGCGAACGGTCGATCCCGGTAATTCGGCGGGCCGAGATGCTGGGGGAGTTGATGCGGCTGAAGTTCTCCGTCGGGGTGTGCGGCACGCATGGTAAAACGACCACCACCTCGATGCTCGGCCATATTATGGTCATCGCCGGGTATGATCCGACACTGATTGTCGGCGGACGGCTGATCTCCATCGAGACCAACGCTCAACTGGGGCAATCCGATTACCTCGTTGCCGAAGCCGATGAATACGACCGTTCATTCCTGGATTTATTTCCTTCACTTGCCGTGGCGACCAACCTGGAACCGGAGCATCTCGATTGTTATCGCGATTTCCGCGATCTGTGCGATTCGTTCGCCATGTTTTTAAACCGCGTGCCGTTTTATGGTACCGTCATCTATAACGCCGATTGCCCGGGATTGCGGGCGGTCATTCCCGATGTCAAACGTCCGTTGCTCCCGTTCGGGTTCGGCGAACATGCGCGCGTCCGGGGATTGAATAAAAAGAGCGAAAGCCGCGGCGGGTCGTTTGATTTCGCCATCGAGAACAAGGTCCTTGGCACGGTTCGGTTGAATGTCCCCGGGGAGCATAACCTGGAAAATGCCCTGGCCGCCGCGACATGTGCGTGGGACGCCAAAGTCCCGTTTGCGGTCATTCAAGAGGCGTTGGCCTCGTTTTCCGGCGTCGTACGGCGTTTTGAGGTCAAAGGTACGGCCGCCGGCGTTACGGTTATCGATGATTATGCGCATCATCCCACCGAGGTCCGGGCAGCGCTGGCCACGGGGAAAGAATATACCGGAGGACGGCTGGTTGCGGTATTCCAACCTCATCTGTATTCACGCACACGGTTTTTCTATCGTGAGTTCGCCTTGGCCCTGGAGATTGCCGACGAAATCATCCTGGCGGAAATATATCCCTCGCGCGAGGAGCCGGTACCCGGCGTGGATTCGGGATTGATTCTCGATGTCCTCAACAAACGCGAGAACGTGAAGGCGTGTTATGAACCCGAATTCTCCCGGATTCCGTCGATGGTTACCGAACGGGTTAAATCGGGTGACCTGGTGATGACTATCGGCGCCGGGTCGGTCTATCGCCTGGCCCCGCAAATCCTCAAGGCCATTGAAGACCGAAAACCCGCCTCCCAAAAGAAAGAAGGGATCAACTTGTGAGCTGGTGGAGACGATTAATCCGGGTTTGCAAGATCCTGTTGCCGGTCAATCTCCTGCTGGCCGGCGCGGCGGTGGCCTGTCTGGAATACCCGGTGTTTCGCCTGCGGGAAATCGAGATCGCTTTCACCGACGGTCGCGAGGTCCCACCGGAATTGTATCAAAAAATATGCGCTGCCATACCGGCAGCCGCTGATTCGAATCTATTTTCCCTTGACGAGAATAAAATCGCCAAATCCATATTGGAACAGGACGATAACCTTGTCCGCGTGGATGCCCGGCTGGTATTGCCGGACAAACTTCGCATTCGGATGCATCCCGCAAAACCGACGCTTTGGTGGTCCCATCGTCGGGTGCTGTCCCTTGCGGGGGATGGCAGGTTTGTGCCGGCGGCCGCGACCGACTGTTTTTCCGGTTTTCCCATCGGGGCGGGATGCGGGGCGCCAAATGAAACCATCACGCGCTGGCGGATGCTTGAGTTCTATCAAGCGCTCGTTGAGCACAATCCACGTTGGGCGGAGGTTATCTCGCAAATCGAAAACGATCCGACGACCGGCTGGCTGCTGGTCTTAAACGGGGGCGCCGAGCGCATTATCTTCGGCCGGTATCCGGATACCGAAACTTTCGACCGTGTCGTTCGATTCCTGGAAACTGTCCCCGAGGATGAATGGGCGCGGGCGACTATTGACGCCCGTTTCGGTGGCAAGGTCATCGTAACGCCATCCACGACGAAAAGCCGGGGAAGCCGCAAGACAAGTCGCGATAATTCGTCACTACCCGCTGGGGGGAGGTCATAAATATGGACCCACAAGAACATATCATCGCCGGTCTGGACATCGGCAGCACCAAGGTAGAAGCGATCATTGCCGAGGTCATTCCCCCCGGCCCGCCGAAAATTATCGGCGTGGGCCGTTGTCGTTCCGACGGCTTGCGGCGGGGGATGGTCGTTGACCTGGATAAAACCACACAAACTATTCGCACCGCCATGTCGGAAGCCGAAATGATGGCCGGCTGTTCGGTGGCCACGGTGACTACGGCCATCGCCGGAGAACATATCCGCAGTATCAATTCCCGGGGCGTGGTCGCGGTCTCCCGCCAGAGCGATGAGATCGGTCCGACCGATATCGAACGGGTCGTCGATGCCGCGCGGGCGCTGCCGATCCCGCAGGACCGCGAAATCATTCATGTCCTGCCGATGGAGTACCTGATCGATGACCAGTCAGGAATCAAACGTCCGGAGGGCATGTTCGGCTCGCGGTTGGAAGCCGAAGTGCTCATCGTCACCGGGGCGATGACCGCCGTGCGCAACATTTACAAATCAGTCCAAAACGCCGGGTATGAGATCGCCGATTTGACCTTAGAATCGCTGGCTTGCGGGCGGGCGCTGTTGGATACCCCCCAGCAGGAAACGGGTGTGGCGATTATCAATCTCGGCGGTGGAATCACCGACATCGCCATTTTCTATGACGAATCGATTCGCTACAATATGACGTTGGCGGTCGGCGGCCGGAATATCACCAGCGATATTGCCATCGGTCTCCGTACGCCGATTGAGGCCGCTGAAAACATCAAGATTGTTCATGGTTCGGTGCTGGTCAATCCCGATGAACAGAATGGGCCGATCTGCGTGCCCGGCGTGGGTGACCGTCCCCCGCGTGAGGTCTCTTCGACGCTGTTGGCGTCCATCATTCAGCCACGGGCCGAAGAGATTTTCGAACTCACCCTGCGTGAGATCAAGAAAACACCGTATTTCGAGTTATTGACCTCGGGAATTATTCTCACCGGTGGAGGGGCATTGTTGCCGGGGATAGTTGAACTCGCCGAACGTATTTTCGATCTGCCGGTACGTGTCGGCCGTCCGTCCGGCGTCGAGGGAATGAAAGACCTTGCGGCGTCACCGGCGCATACCACGGCAGTCGGGCTTTTATTGCACGGCGCCAATCATATTGAGACTGTGTACGATCGCGATCCGGGAGTACTCAAGCGCTGGGCGCGAAAAATGGGATATATATTAAACGAATTTATCTAGACTCCAGGGAGGGCATAGAATGCCGTTCGATTTTGCTTATGAGGATGAGAACGCGGCAAAGATCAAAGTCATCGGGGTAGGTGGCGCCGGCTGCAATGCGGTCAACCGGATGATCGACGCCGAACTGGCCGGGGTGGAATTCCTGGCGATCAACACCGATGCCCAGGTGCTGGAACATTCCAAGGCCGATACCCGCATCCAGATCGGCGGGCGCGTGACCAAAGGACTGGGCGCCGGGGCCGACCCGGAGGTCGGGCGGCGGGCCATTGAGGAGGACGCCGATCTGGTCGCCGAGGCCATCATGGGGGCGGATATGGTCTTCGTCACCTGCGGCCTGGGTGGGGGCACCGGCACCGGGGCCGCGCCGGTTATCGCCGAAATGGCCAAAAAGACCGATGCGCTCACAGTCGCGATTGTCACCAAGCCGTTTGAATTCGAGGGCACCAAGCGTATGGAACGCGCCGAAAAGGGGGGGCTGACACTCAAAGAGCGCGTCGATACCCTCATTTGTATTCCCAATCAGCGGTTGCTGGCGATTGTCGATCAGAATACGCCATTGACCGAGGCCTTCAGGATTTGCGACGACGTCTTGTACCAGGCGACCAAGGGTATTTCCGATTTGATCACGGTGCCGGGGCTGATCAATTGTGATTTCGCCGACGTGCGCACGGTGATGCGGGAGATGGGCGACGCGATCATGGGCACTGGTACGGCCGAGGGCGAGGGCCGGGCGGCAGCGGCGGCCAACGCCGCGATTTCCTCACCGTTGCTGGAGAATGTCTCGATTGCCGGGGCCCGGGGCGTGCTGGTCAACATCACCGGCGGTTCCGATCTGACCTTGTTTGATGTCAACGAAGCCACCTCGATTATCAACGAGGCCGCCGGCGAAGAGGCCAACATCATCTTTGGCGCGGTAATCGACGGTCAGAAAAAAGACGAAATCAATGTCACGGTGATCGCCACCGGTTTTGGCGGCACGCCGGAACACACGCCGATTCTCGCGGCGGACGAAAAACCACGAATTGCCGGGCGGCGGGTGATCACCGACCCGATCGATCTGTTCGGCGCCACAGGTAAAAAGAGCGGCAAATCACGGCCACGGGAGAAGGCATCTGAACCGACCCTGGAGTTTGCCGAGGAGGGCGAGGATATTGCCGAGGATTTCAACATCCCGACCTTCATGCGCAAACACATGAAGCAGGCCGAAACAGGAGAAACCGAGGGAACTCTATAGTCTGATAACGTGCGGAAAACAACGCACAAATAAAAAAAGCCGGCATGGCGGGCGAGTTTCGCGGGGGGACCCGGAAGGGGCGAAACGGCTGGTATGTCGACAAAGGGGGGGCGGGAATCAAATCCCGCCCTTTTTTATACAATATTGTACCAAAATACCAAAAAATACGATCGTAACATGTTGTTTTTCAGCGTGTTATACGCATCACATTAAGTATGATTGGAACGCGGGCCGGGGTAGAGGCAATGCGTGATGTGGCCGAAATCTAAAGAAGGGTATTGGAGGGTAAAATGTTCCAGGTCTCCACCCCCCTCAGCAAGATATATAGCGTGGTTTTGGCTTTTTGCAATTAGTTATTACGGAGGTAAAAAGCTCTTGCCTTATGTGGAGGAATTGTTAAATTACGACCAGGCAACCGCAAAGACGAGTCTTTGAGGTTGTCATATTTAGGGGTAATTTGTATTTGTATTTCTATCATGCAACTGCAGAAAGGAAGAAAACAGAATGAAAACACAATGGTTGAAAAAATATAAGGTTGAAGAGAAATTCTTTGAACGATTCAAAACTCTGGTGCGACTGAGCGACGATACCAGAGCCTCCATTATAGATTGGATACTGAAACTTGACAGAATTCCCAGATTAGATGCGGAAGACTTGTCCGATTTGGTATCCAAAACCGGAGAGAGTCTTCGGAAGATTGCAGATTCTGTCGGCGCAACGCTGACTCTGCTAAGAAGAGCGGGGCAGTTTGAGGAAGACGTTACGGCTTTCATTGATGATTTGCGGACGTTGCATGTTCTTGAAAAGGATGAAGATTATGAGATTTTGCGGCAATTTTTTGAAAAATTGAGATCGATGGTTCATACCATTTTTTTGTTTCAAAGAAAGGAATTCAGTATCATAGCCGGCATGCCATATCTTATGAATTCTTCGATGGCCGTAAGCATCAAGCCTGTTTTTAGAAAATCATTCGACTACGGTGAAGATGAATTGCCGGATTATGAGCCAGAGCTAGTGGGCTATGTCCCGGCTGGCCAAATAGAACTGAAAAATTCTTCCTCCGAATCACATTTTTGCTTCCAAGTAGACAGCGATGTTCTTAATAGGCTTATATCTGATCTTTTGGCTCTACAAATGGAATTAAAAGCCGCAAGCAAAACTGCCTCTCAACTGGAAAATGCCATCCATTCAAAATCGAAGGACGAGTAACATGACGGGTATTTCCAAAGATGAACCGGATAACCCCATCGCCTTTAGTTGGTGCGACTTGATTTCTTCTTCTAGTTTACAAGTTAATCCGCGGGAAGAATCACGTATCTCATCATCTCGGCGTTGCGTTGACTTTCTCTCAGGCAGCGAATTCAACAAAATCGTGCGCCAGAGCATCCTAATGAAAAGCAGACGGATGACAGAAGACGCAGGTTCTGATTATTCGGTCGCCGCATCACGGGCCGACGTACGCCTGATAGTAGACGAATTAAAAGAAATGAGGAAACAGCAGGAAGAACATCATAAGGACGCTGCCACCAAAGCAGATATAGCAGCACAAAATGACAGAATTATTAGCTCTATGCGAGAGGAGATTGTAGGATTAAAGGATACAATATTGGCGTTGGCAAAATATTTAGACCAATTCGCGACCCGCAGACGGATGACTATATATTCTTTGTTTTCAGTTTCGATCTCGACAGCTTTACTTATACTCAAGATAGTGCATGGCCAGGTAATTATTACGACTCCCTGGCCAGAGCTGGCGGTAATTATATCTCTGATGTTTTTTGTGATGGCAAGAACATTGCCGCAAAGGCCCAAATCGCCTCGGAAATAAAAAACGATGGAATATCTAATCCAAAACGCATTTAGTTTTTTATTAGTATCCCTTGGTATTTTGTCTATCTGCATCGGTCTCGGATATTTTATGCGAAACCCTATAAATTCAATCGCGGATTTCCTTAAAACGCTTTTGAAGGAGATAATGAATCCTAAATCTAATTGCACTCCGGAACAAATAAACCTCACAATGATGATAATTCTATTCGTATTGACGATCGTTGCTTTTATCCTGGAAAAAAGTCCCTCCATATACAAACAGATATTTGGACAAAATACGCCGCCTCAGGAATCATTTGGTCTATCCATTCCCTGTCTTGTATTTCTAATCATCGTAATGATTGGCTCGGCATTATGGATCACTTACCTGCGGAAAGAAATAAATATATGGGATAAACTCACCAGTGTGCTCGATGAATACTTTGATGAGAAATAATAAGTATAGAGTGTACAATTCTCATTCAACGGACTGTTCTAAACCGTAATGAGGGATGCATGGAATGCGGATTATTGATCTATGTATCCTTAATTGGGTTTTGTTGTATGCCTACGTTTGTACTCAACGGCTTGACACAGGAACCGCCAAACAAGGAAAAACAAATGACGCCAAATACAAAAAAGTGGACTCCGGCCGAACAGGAGCTATGGGACCTCGAGCAAACGTATATGCAGTACCTGGCCACGGGCAACGTCGACAGCATGATGACGTATTATCATGAGAAATTCGTCGGCTGGCCGTCGCATTCCGCCGAGCCGGTCAACCGCGAGGCCGCGGAGGGATCGCTGAGAGGGCTGCTAAAAGATCTGAAGATTCTTGCCCACAAGTTCCAGCCGTGCGCGATGGTGATGTACGAAAAGACGGCAATTGTCCATTATATGGTTGAGCTTAAGCTGGCCGGCCCAGGGGACGAAGAAATAACCACCGGGTTTCGCATTATCCACACCTGGATAAAAGAAGACGGAAAGTGGAAAATTTTGGGTGGCATGAGTGCCGAGGCACCATAAATTACCCTTGGGTAGGGTGGGCATTGCCCACCGTCTGTTGATTGTATAAAGAATCAACGGGCGGTACCCACCCTACCGGGTATAATAGAAAATAAAAATAAACATGGTACAATAGACTCAGGGAGGGGCACGAACATGAAGAAAATCGTCTTAATCCTGCTGCTGGCGGTGCTGGTGGTTGGCTGCAGCAGTTCCCGGCAGGTCACGCGGCTGGATACCGAGTCGACTACCGATCTTTCCGGGCGGTGGAACGACACCGATGCCCGGCTGGTGGCGCAGGAGATGATCTCCGATTGCCTGACGCGGGTGTGGCTGACTGAATTTGCCGCCGCAAATGGCCGGAAACCGGTGGTGACCGTGGGCCGCATTCGCAACCAGACCAGCGAGCATATCAACACCGAGACGTTTACCAAGGATTTCGAGCGCGAGCTGATCAACTCCGGGCAGGTGAAATTCGTCGGGTCGCTCGATGAACGCGTGGACGTCCGCGAGGAACGCACCGACCAGAGCGAGTATGCCTCGGCTGAAACGATGAAAAAACTCCGGGCCGAAACCGGCGCCGATTATGTTCTTATCGGAGCGGTCAAGACTATCACCGACCAGGCCGAAGGAACGCGCGTGGTCTTCTACCAAACCGATCTGGAGCTGATCAATGTCGAATCCAACGAGAAGGTCTGGATCGGGACCAAGAAAATTAAAAAGGCGGTCACCCAGGGCAAGTATAAACCATAAATGAGACCGGCTTTTCGATATCCGGTTTGGGGGTGGGCGGCCGCGCTGATTTGCGCGTCGGTGGTATTGTCCGGCTGCTCATCGGTCGCCACCCGGCGGGGGTTTTACGACCCGATCACCGCCGACGTACGCGCAAGAAACTACGATTCGGCGGTGGTCAAGCTTGAGGCCGCGCGCGAATCCAACAAGTTCACAAATAAAGACCGGCTGCTGTATTACCTCGATGCCGGGCTGGCCCACCACTACGCCGGCAATTACCGGGCCAGCAACGAAAAACTTCATCAGGCCGAGGACGCCGCCGAGGAGTTGTTTACCAAAAGCATCTCCCGCGCCGCCGCCTCGGTCATGCTTAACGATAACGTCCTCGAATACGCCGGCGAGGATTACGAAATCCTCTATGCCAACCTGATCAAGGCGCTTAATTACCTGGCGCTGAATGAATTCGATGAGGCGTTTGTCGAGATCCGCCGCGCCAATGAAAAACTGGCGCTGTTGGCGGACAAGTACGCCGCTGCCGCGCGCGAATACCAGCACGGCGCCGAGGATGATACCACCAAAACCGGCATAGTTTACGAACCAAAACATGTACGATTTTACAACGATGCCTTCGCCCGCTACTTGAGCATGCACCTGTACGCCGCCGACGGCAAGTATGATGACGCCCGCATCGATTATGATTTCCTCGTCGAGGCATTTGCCAACCAGCCGTACGTCTACAGCTTCGCACGGCCGGAGGTTGTTTACCGCTCGGACGACCAGGCCGTCCTTTCGGTGGTGGCATTGGCCGGTCTTGGGCCCCGCAAAGAGGCGTTTAACCTGCGTTTACGTACCGACAAGGACCTCGGGCTGGTGCAGGTCTTGTATACCGACTCGGACGGGCGGGAGGCGAAGTACGGCCATCTGCCGTTGCCGGTAAAAGCCGATTATTATTTCAAGTTCGCCATCCCGCGCGTCGAGGCACGGCCGTCGGTGATCGGTCGGATTCGCCTGCTCGCCGATGGTGTGGAAATCGGCGAGTTGCAGCTTCTGGAGGACGTCGCGGCGGTAGCGCAGGAAACGTTTGAAGCAAAAAAGTGGCTGGTCTACCTCCGTTCGGTGGCCCGTGCCGGGGCCAAAGGACTGGCCACGCACAAAATGAAAAAGAAAGCCGACACCGGCGGCCTTGAGGGTTGGTTGAAAAAAGCGGCCATCGATGTCGCCACCGATATCTCGGAAAACGCTGATTTACGTTCGGCGCAATTGCTCCCGGGTTTTATTTACGTCGGTGATTTCGAACTCGAACCGGGAACCTACAACCTCACCGTCGAATTTATCGCCACCGACGGCTATCTGATCTCCAGTGAACTTTTCACCGCTTACCCGATAACTAAACGCGGCTTGAATCTAATCGAAGCGATCTCCCCGCGTTAATCAAGTCCGGGCAGATTGCGGACAGCTGATGCAAACGAATGCTGGTGCACGAGGACGTACACCAGCCACAAATAAAGTTATAACAAATGATCTTATCCAAAGTAGGTCGGGTTCCGCAGATCACGAAGTGATCAAGAAACCCGACACATTTCAAGGGGTTATGCGTGTCGGTTTCTCATGTTCGCTTTGCTCACATCGGAACCTGACCTACGAAAATGTGCTTTTGTCACAGCCTCAGGATGTATACCAGCCACAGGTATAGTGCCCTCGCCGTGTGGAGGGGCGAAAATGGATATCCGCCGCCCGCAAAGCCCGAGATGGCCGGTCTGGATTTCAGCAAGACCTATTCGTCATCGATGCTCTTCATGTATTCGGCGATTTCCTGACTTAGATCGGAAAGCCGCAACAACCCGACCGCCTCATCGCCCTTCGTAACCAGGATCGATAGCGTGTCCCACATGACGAAGCGGTAAATTGCCTCACTCAGAGTGGCGTTTTCATCGATGTGTTCAGTAAGCGGATGCATGATATCTTCAACTTTAATATGGCGCGCCCTGGCGCATAGACTATGCAGATCGTCTTGGAAGAACCGATAGTGTTTCGTGACAGATGCGATGAACTGTTCGCTGACACCGGCGCCGGAGAGTTTACTCATATCGGTCAGGATGCCGTGCTGCGGTTCCAGCGCCTTGAGGAAAGCCATCTGACCGATTTTGCCGACAACTCTTCCGTTTCTATTGACCACGAGTATCGCCCGTGGAGGTTGGCGCCGCCGATCACGCTTTTCCATTGCCTTGTCGAATTCCAAAATGGCATCGAGCAGCGTGGCCGTCCGCTTAACGACCCCATACCTACTCAACGGGACCATAATATCTTTAACTTTTTTATAAACCATAATACCCTCCCGGAAACTACATGCTGCTTTCCATGGCCTGTCTCGCGGTGTCGAGGAGTTCGGGTGGAAAACCGATGATGTTGAACATGAGGAGGAACCCGATAAGCCAGACAATGACCAGCGAGATAATCCAGAGTAAAAATCCGTACTTGAGAAAGTCAATGGGTTTGATGACCCGCATGCCTGTATCGGGATAGACGCCCAAACCATAGACGATGGCGTTATTGGGGGTACCGACAATTAAAAAGTGGGCGAATGAGGTGGCGAAGGCCACGGCCAGGCCGGACGCCCAGGGTTCGGCTGCATGTCCGCTCATGATACCCATGGGGATGACAATCGGGCCCAGGAGCGCGGTCGTGCCGGCGTCGGACATGAAGTTGGTCATCAGGCCGGAAAACGCGGAAAGGCCGACCCACAGGCCGAAGCCTTCGGTGATGTCGAAGGAGGCCAGGGTTCCCATGACACTCTGGGCCAGCCATAATGCGGCGCCGCTTTCCTTGAGCAGGGCACCAAGGGTGAGGGCCCCACAATACATAAACCAGGCGTCCCACGAAATACCGTTTAAAATCTTCTTCCAATCGGTGACCTTGAATACCACGGGAATCAACAGGGCCAACAATGCCGGTCCCCCGAGACCCATCTCATGACCCCCGAAAATCCAGAGGAACAAGATCAACAACATCATGCTCATGACGACATATTCACGATATTTCATTTTCCCCATTCGCCGGGTTTCCTCTTTGATGGCTTGCAGGCCCGGAGTCAGGTTCTTATTCTTAATCTTTTTTGAAAAGAGAAGCAGCATGTATACCGCGACCACCAGGCCGAGGATCGGTACCATGGGTAGGCCGTATTTCATCCAGGTTAAGAAATCCATCGGGACCTGGTAGCTGTCCCAGAAACCCATCATGATGACGTTCCGTCCACCCGCCGCGGGAGAACCCACGCCGCCCACGTTGAGTGCAAAACACAGGGCAAATAGCAAGAATTTGGCCAGCGCCGGATCATGTTGAATTTGTCCATTGCGGCTTTTGGCAACGACAGTCCCGATGTAGACCGCCATCATTACCGGCGTCATAAATGCACACATGGCATGCGCCGAAATGAATGAGCCGATAATAGACATACTGATACACAGGACAAAAACCGGAACTATGAAACCGCGGGTCCACCCCAGGATCCAACTGGCCAGGCGCTTGTGAAAACCGACATCCACCACTACCACACCCATTGCCAGCACTCCCAGCAAAAACATGGGAGCGTCGCCGGCAAAGGTTTTCCCGATCATCCCGCGGGGCAGCAGCCCCAAAAAATAGGCTAAAATGGGCATCAGAATGCCGGTCAGACCGATGGGGATTGCCTCGGTAGCGAAAAAGATAATGGCCATCGGGATAATCCCCAAAACCAACATGGTCTTGCCGGCGGCCTCCTCGGCGTCCTTGGCGATGTGCCACTCGATCATTTTGTCGGCAAAGCCGTTATCGTTTATGGTATTTATCAGGCTTTGCGGTGTGGGGACTACGTAACCGATGATTAAAAATATCGCGAGGCCTACGCAGATCCAGAGGATATTATTGGTCAGCAGTCCCCCGTTGCCTGCCGAACTGTTGTCCATACCAAGACTCACGTCATTGTCCTCTGTTGAACTGGAAACTTATAGAAAGGCCGTTTTTGGTCAATTAAAATCGGTCAATTTGTCAGAGTTTTGACATGCCATTTCACTTCGGCCGGCCCGATGAGGTGGTGCCCAAACCTAGGGTATTTGCTGCACCCGCGCGGGGCCACGGGCGATACGCCGATATCAAACCCCGATTATTTCTATTTCGTGCCTCACTCCCCAATCCGGCCCCCGTCCGGCGCCACAATAACAGCGACGTCATTTTTGCCGTCCTGATCGTCCGCTCAGGACAGGAGCCGCCTTCATCTCGGTATGTATGGTGTATGTTCGGCGCATATTCAGGCGAAAATGATGGCTTTGCTGTAAGTTAAATGGCCGTTGACGCTGCAGGCCGCGCCTTAACCTGACAGAATGCGTCAAATCCGCCATTATTTTTGGCCCAAATGGGTATAAATATGAAAAAAACACTTGCGCTGATATGGGGGGGCATACCTTGTCAATAGGTGTCACGTTCAATTCGGCTTTTTTTGATTACGGCACCGATTAAATTTCAGGTCGCCGGGAACGGCAACCACAAACGGTTGATAATGATTGGCCCGTACAACCAATTTGATGGGATATTCCTTGGATGGCAGAAAGGGCGTGGCACTGGTTTTTAGTTTTATTCCTGGCGGCGATATGTGGACGGTTTCACTTGTATCCGGATACGTCAGTCTTTGTCAGGGGGGAGCCGGAAAACAATGGTTGAAATCCTGGTAGCGGATGGTCACGAGTCGGTCCGTGGAGCTCTGCGAAAATTTATTGCCGGCGAACCCGGCCTGGAAATAGTCGGGGAAGCTGTGGATGGACGGACAGCCGTCGATCTTGCCCAAAAGCTGGGGCCGGATATCGTAATTATTGACGTTATAATGCCCGGGTTGGATGGGATCAACGCGACGCGCCAAATTGTCGAGGAGCAACCCGGGATCAAAGTCCTGGCTTTTTCAGTGCATGCGGATCGGCCGTTTGTCAATGCCATGTTTCACGCCGGCGCTTCGGGGTATCAGGTCAAAGGACGCAATTTGACCGAGTTGACCGGGGCGATCCGGGATCTTGCGAATGATCAAAAATACGTATCGCCTGAAATCTCCCGCATATTGATTCACAGTTTGCTTGATCGGATGGCCAAAAGTCAGGGCGCTGATCGAGATGCATTATCCATAATGGAGTTCGATGTCCTGCGTTTGATGGCCGATGGCAATTCCAACAGAGAAATCGCCACCCGGTTGGGCATTAGCATGGATGCAATCGAATCGCATTATCGCGAGATCATGGGAAAATTGCATATTAAAAGTGCGGCGGACCTCGTCCTGTCCGCGCCGATTAAGAGAAAACCTGAATCGTAATTTCTGTCGATTAGGTCTCTATTTTTATATCCCCCCTCCGTACCCTCCCGGGATTTACGCAACCCGCGCTGGTAATCCGCGTAACACCATTTGAGTATATGGTGGAGGATGACAAACGATGATTAAATTCCTGTTGTGGGTCTTTCTCTTTTTGCTCTGCTGGCCGCTGGCGTTGCTGGCGCTTATTGCCTATCCGGTCATCTGGCTTTTGTTACTCCCTTTTCGCTTGATCGGGATCGCCGTTGACGCGGTTTTTAAGTTGCTACACCGCATTCTCCTGCTGCCCGCCAGACTTCTGGGCGGTCGCGCGCATTAACCCGATAACCCCAAGGGACATATTGTACTAGGGCTCCGGTCTTGTTCCCGTGAGGCGCCGGGGCGCCAAAGCCAAAAAACGAATATCGACGAAATAATAAAAATCCCCCGAACCACCAATTCACTCCGGGGACCATTTGCGGGCAGAGTTGTGGAAGTTTATGATGCTAAGGCGCTTACTGATGATAAACCCATGCTCGGTATCATCAACGTCATGTTCGAAAGCGGCATCACGCAGTTAACCGGCAAGGATCCAGCCAAAAGTTTCAAATCGCTTTTCACCCCGAACGATATGCCGGAATCGGCGTCGAGGGCTGCACACGATGGACGAGGCCGCCGGCGGGAAGCCCAGGAACGATTGAAACTCTTGCCGGGGCGGTTCTCGCCCCGGCGGCCTATCAATTGGCGGCAATGTCGCTGGCCTCGGCAGTCACCAACCTGGGTTTACGGCTTTTTATACAGTAGTCGCCTTTGCCGGGACTTTTGTCCGCTTTATCCGATATGACGTCCGGTGACCCCCGGCGGATAGTGCGCCGTTGCTCCAATCCCTTGCCGGACAAGGGATAGGATGATATAAGCTTGCCGTTGTCGGAATTAGAGCAGTTTTCAAAAAAACGTTTTAATATCGTGGCTGGTGTGTCTCCCGGTACACCAGCATCTGACTGCCATGCCGCTGGCGCACGAGGACGTACGCCAGCCACAAATTTCCCTCGTTGGACAATAAAATCATCCTTGACATTTTATGTTGTAAAACCCTCAAATAAATGGGGATAACTGCCCGGGTGCAAAGCGGCCCGTCAACAAGCGGTCGCCGCCGAAAACAAGGCCCGGCCCGGCATAGTTGTCATGCCGGGCGAGGATTTGAAAAGCGGACTTAATAAGGCAACTTATTTGTCGATAATTGCTTAAGAGGGTGGACGTTGAGTTGTTCCCAAAATCCGATAAAAGCAGTTTTGGTATAAGGTGAAGCGATGAAAGCCAAACGCGAAGTTGCCGCTCTTCCCTGGCGGATGTACCTCCTGGTGGGGTGTGTCGGAGTTATCATTTCCGGCATGGTGGGTTACGGTTTGCTCACCGGGATCCAATTAGATGCCCGGCACATTCCGCTCCACGACGCCGCAATGCAACTCATGATTGATGCGACTACCAGTCACCTCTTGTTTGAGGAAATCATCAGCGGTGACCGCCATGAAGATATTGAAGAGGTCTGGGAACAATTGCGCCGCGCTGACTGGTATGCACGGGCCATGCTGGAAGGTGGTGAAATCCCCGAAGGAACAATCGTGCCGCTGGACGACGAGCAGATGCGGCGGCAGATTGAAGATGCCCGCCGGGCGCTGGCCGATTATGACAAGGTCCTCCGGCAGCGCATTATCGCGTTCGAGTCGTCCCGTCCGGGGTCGGCGATCGAACAGTTCTCGGATTCGCTGTTTACCGCTTTTATGGATGAAGCTGAAAACGTGAAGGTCCAGTTGTACCGGATGATGGTCAGCGACCTAGACCGTTTTCACTCAATACAAATAACGCTGGTTGTGGTTTCGTTCCTGCTGACGCTGCTGGTCGGCGTGGTCTTGCATCGCCATATCCGCCGCCATATACATGACATGCAGGCCCTGCGGCTGGTAAAGGACGATCTTGAAAAGGACATCACCGAGCGCAAGCGCGCGGAAGAAGCCTTACGGGAGAGTGAAGAACAATTCCGCGTGTTATTCGAAAATGCCCCGCTGGGTTATCAATCGCTCAATGAAGATGGCAACCTCATTGCGGTGAATGAAGCGTGGTGCAAAACATTGGGATATGAAAAAGATGAGGTTGTTGGTCGCAATTTCTCCGAGTTCATCCACCCGGATTTCAAGGAAGTATTCCGCGAGAACTTCCCCCGGTTTAAAAAAGCAGGTTACATCCTCGGCATTGAATTTGAGATGATCAAGAAAGACGGCTCCCAGATTCTCGTATCCTTTAACGGACGAATCGGCCGCAACCCGGATGACTCCTTCAAACAAACCCATTGTATCCTCCACGATATCACCGAGCGCAAGCGGGCCGAAAAGTCGCTACGGCGGGAGCAGGAGCGGGCGCAAGAATACCTCAATATTGCCGGGGCGATAATTGTCGCTTTGGACGTCGAAGGAAAGATCTCATTAATCAATCAGAAAGGCCGTGAAGTTTTGGAAGCGGGAAAAGATGAGCTTATCGGGAAGGATTGGTTCGCAAATTTCCTGCCAGAGAATATTCAGGCAGAAATAAAGGGAGTATTCAAATCGTTGATGGCTGGTGAGATTGAAGGAGTTGAATACTACGAAAACCTTATCGTTACCGCCAGGGGCCGAGAAAAGATTATCAGTTGGCATAACAGCTTTCTCACCGACGAGACCGGCAAACGCATCGGCATCCTCAGTTCCGGTGAAGACATCACCGAACGCAAGCGGGCGGCGGAGGAACTGCAGGAAAGCAAAGAAAAATACAAAATGCTCTATGAAGAGGCGCCCGTTGCAATGTTCAGAACATCCATTGAGGATGGCACGGCCCTGGCGGTGAATGAGGTCGGCGTCCGTTTATTCGGATATGAATCGAAAGAAGAATTCCTGGCCGAATTCAAGGCCAGTGAACGCTATGCAGATCCCGATGGCCGGGTACGACTACTCGGTGAACTGAATGCCAAAGGTGAAGTCCGCAATGCGGAGACTAGATTCACGCGTAAGGATGGGATTCCATTTTCAGTTGAGTATTCCGCCAAAATGTACCCGGAGAAAGGTTACCTCGAGGGAGCAGTAGTTGACATTACCAAACGCAAGAAAACCGAGGAGGAAATCGGTAAATTTAAGACAATAGCCGACAAGGCATCATATGGAGCGGCTATCGTGAGCATGGACGGCAACCTTCTTTATATTAATGAATGTTTTTCGGAGATGCATGGGTATAATCCTGAGGAGTTAATTGGCCAACATCTTAGTATATTCCACGCCGCCGAACAAATGAAAACTGTGAACCTGATGATTAAAACCCTTACGGAAGAGGGCAGTTGTAGTTCGGTTGAAGTCTGGCACAAACACCGTGACGGCTCTGTTTTCCCGACGTTGATGAGTGGTACGGTCATTACCGATGCGGAAGACCAGCCGCTATATATTGCGGCAACCGCATCTGATATTACCAAATTCAAACAGTCGGAAGAAAAATCAAAAATGGCCACGGATAATCTGCGGCC
>SDBS01000789.1_pt1 | contig 31603 bp, 31 predicted proteins | sample 2277091 | NCBI WGS metagenome assembly SDBS01 (sample SAMN10404972, study PRJNA504765) | marine sediment metagenome | isolation source: marine sediment core GS10_PC15, 163 cmbsf | place: Arctic Ocean: Southern Knipovich Ridge | collected 2010 | reverse complement strand
GGCGGAAAAGTAGAGGGCTCCAAGAGACACTGCATAACAATTTTTGAGTGGTTCTCCTCAACAATCTCAAGACCAACCAAACGAGTTGACGCCTGTTTTACCCGCTCACGGTCTAGGGGGCTAATTCTATCTTTAGCTTGAACTTGAATTATGTCGCATCCTAACAAATATTTCTCAATGATTACACGATCAAGGAAAGGAGAGGGCGTAATCACCGCCACTTGAGGAGTCCGCTCTACATTATATTTCGGATTGATAACTAGTGATCCATCAGCGGACTCGGTGACGGAAACAACAACTCTACGATCAAGCCCGTTTCGTTCAGCCCAATTTTTAGGGAGACACACGAAAAAGGTTCCGCCACTCGTTCTTTGAATCTTGCGGAGATCCATGTCTGAATCCTCAAGCAGGTATTGAATTAGTTTAAAGCAAAACGCATTATTAAGAGTTAACTAAAAAACATCTGAAGAATAAGAAAATATCATAACAGGTATAAACGCCCCCAGTAAAGGATGACCCCCCGAAAAGACAGTTTTTTGTCCAGAGTAGAACAGAATTAATAGGATACGAAACACATATTACCGTTTCAACAGAGGGAATCAAACGAGGAAAAAGTTATGAGTGAAGGTGAAAGGCTACAGAAAGCCGTTTCCTTCACAATAGAATCTGGATACCAATTGGACAAAGAGGCTTTCGAATTCTTGAACGTAGTAGCTAAAACAGAAGACCCTCTCCATTTAATGGAAGAAGCTGTCAGGAAAATCAGAGATTTGTCTCAAAAGCCTCTGTTCATAGACCGAGTTTTTCTGGAGACTATGAAAAAGGAGCATTGTGTTGAAGAAGAGAAGCAACTTCCTTCAATTTCATCGTTAACCACTTCTGAATCAAGAAAGAGTTTCAGACCGTACGCTAAAGATGTTGAAAATGAAGTAAAAGTTCTCCTAGACCCAACAAAAAAAATATGCACAACAGGCTCCATCAAAGAATATCTGGAATACTTTCAAGACAGGTTCGAAAGATTAAAGAAGATTCTTAGAAAAAGAATGGATGTAAAAAATGCTGTACCCATATCGGTTGCACTAAAGTCACCGACCAAATCGAAGGTTAATATCATAGGTATGGTTACGGAAAAAATAGAATCCAAAGAAAGACTCTTCGTGAAAATCGAAGATATAGAATCAAGCGCCACCGTACTCGTATCTCCAAACTTAAGCAAGGAAATTATAGCAAAAGCCCGTTCTCTACTATTAGACCAAGTTATCTGTGTAAAGGCTATAAAAGGAAACAACGACCTACTTATCGCAAAAGATTTCATCCTGCCAGAGGTGCCACAGAAGACCCCCCACAAAGCTTCAATCCCAATCTATGCAGCCCTCATGTCAGACATTCATGTTGGAAGCAAAAAATTCATGGAAAAAGAATTCAACCGATTTCTACTATGGTTAAAAGGAGAAAAGGGCAATGAAAAATTGAGAAATATCGCCAATCACACCAAATATTTGGTCATAGCAGGTGACATTGTAGACGGGATAGGAATCTACCCAGGACAGATGGAGGAACTGGCGGTAACTGACATTTATGAACAGTACCGGGAAGCCGCAAAACTCCTTGAGCAGGTTCCCGAGTATATTGAAATAATAATTATTCCCGGCAATCATGACGCATCTAGAAAGGCATTACCACAACCGGCGATACCTAAAGAGTATGCAGAACCGCTATATGAAGCCCGAAAAATATATTCGCTTGGAAGCCCCTCCACAGTTAGCCTCCACGGAGTGGAATTACTTCTATTTCACGGACGGAGCTTAGATGACATCGCAGCGGTTGCCCCAAACGTCAGCTTCGATACCCCAGACAAATCAATGAAGCTCTTGTTACAGGGTAGGCACCTTGCACCCATTTACGGAGAGAGAACGCCTATTGCCCCAGAAAAACGGGATTTCATGGTTATAGAAAGAACACCGGACATTTTTCACGCTGGACACGTTCATGTGCTAAAATGTAACAGGTATAGGGGAACGCTCATAGTGAACTCGGGGGCATGGCAAAAACAAACAGACTTTCAACAAAAAATGGGGCTTGTTCCTACCCCGGGAATTGTGCCCGTAGTGAACCTCCAAACATCTAATATTTCAACAATAGATTTCACAGAGAATTGGTGAACTAAGGCAACAAATCTAGCTAGGCATACATTTTCAACTTCATGAAACCCCAGCAAAGCAGGTAGGGACATAACTTAACAGGCCACTAAATCTGTCATTGTTAGTGAACACGTTCCTGACAAGACTGCGACCTATTCCTAAACGAATTTTTTTTGTGCGTCCATGTCGACCCATGCTCACAATCCGCGCGTTTAATAATCCCATCATGTCTAACTCACTGATTAGACCACTCACTCGTCTCTGAGTCAGCGGCGAGAGACCGGACTGATCACAGAGTTCACAATATATTCCATAGATGTCTCCGGTGATTGTGTAGCTAACTTTTGCTTTACCCAAAAGATAAACACTGCACAAAACTAATTTGGAATGCACTGGAAGATTTTCCAAAACATCCACGATTCGATCATGTTCCACGCGCTTCTCTGCCTGCCGCACATTATCTTCGCTAACACAATCTGCGCCCTCCCGCTCTGCTAACTCGCCTGCAACACGAAGGAGATCCAAAGCGCGTCTGGCATCACCGTGCTCCGCGGCAGCCAACGCAGCACACAATGCCACAGCACTATCTAATAGAGCGCCTTCAGCAAAAGCCACTTGAGCACGCCTCCAGAGGATGTCTTGGAGTTCAGCTGCGTCGTAAGGTCTAAAAACTATCTCTTCTTCACTTAATGAACTTAGAACTCGTGGGTCCAAAAACTCCTTGAATTGAAGATCGTTTGAGATTCCTATTATGGATGTTCGGCCGTGACGAAGAATCTCATTTACTCGGGTTAATTCGTAGAGGAGGGTGTCGCCACGAGCTTTTATCAGTGCATCAATTTCGTCGAGGACAACTATGAAAATTTTTCTTTGCTTGTCTAGCCCCTCTTTGAATCGGTCAAATACTTCACCGACAGCCAAACCTGTGAAAGGAACCTTCACATCTAAAGCGTCACACAAGCTTGAGAGAACTCGGTATTCAGTGCCAGCTAGACGGCAGTTCACATAACAAAATTCAACAGATGCCCCCAGCTTCTGTGCCTTAGAGTAAAGTTTGTTCAAAACATATTTAGTGACTGCTGTTTTTCCGGTTCCAGTTTTTCCGTAAATAAATGCATTTGAACAGGGAGAACCCCTCAGGACTGGTGCCACAATTTCACCTAAACAAAGAATCTGTTCATCGCGGTGCGGAAGTTTGTCGGGAATATAATCATGACGTAATACTTCTCGGTCTTTGAAAATGTGGGTATTACTCAGAAAACGATCGAAAACGTCTTCAAGAGTATCAATTTTGGTCAGTCTGGTAATCTCCTCTAAGAGACAGTGAAATTATTGCCTCGATTGTGGTTCCAGTAGATAAAAACTCTCATAAAAAAAACTAGACATTTTACACAAAAAACTAAAGGGAAACAAAACTTTCTGGATAAAATCAATTTTAGGTTGTTTGTAGATGTGGAAGTGTGTTCGTAGACTCTCACACCCCTATATTTCTCATGGAAAAAGCAAGGTTTCTAAACGGTTTAGCTAAGAAAAGAATCAAAATTTGGGAAGTAAATATTATTATTAAAAATAATCTCATAAAAGTTATTTCTCTATTTAGTATTTAGTATTAATCATCAAAAAAATTAGATTTAACTCTATAATTTTTTAACTTTAAGGCTTAACCGGAATCCTAAATGAACTTCTTTATTACAATGGAAATGAAGGGGTCGGAGTCTTAACCAAACTTTGGGAACTGAACTGTATCTTCATGAGACACACTAACTGTTATTTGACGAAGAGTCTTCCCTTGTTTACTGGTTAAATTGTTTGTTAACTTCACTGTGAACTCCTGTGAAGTTAACTAGGGTATTTCACGTTTTTTACTGTTTATTTTGTAAAATAGGTCCGATTATATCTTTTTACAAGTATAGAAGTGACCCCTTGGTTTCTACTGGAAAACCAGCTTCATCCCTTTCTCTTTTTTTATTTTGTAAACGTGGAACGTAGTGAAGCTTGTGAACCTAATAAGCTGCAAATTTTGCTTTTTTTAGATTTTTAGGCTGATTTTACGGTTTTTCACTAGACACTATCTACCGTAATATCTATAACTTGTGAATATATAATTAGTGAACACTTGCTTAACTGGTGCACAGCATGCCTACCAAAAAAATACGCATAGAGATCTTCAATAACGGAGATCGCTACACAATAACCTTTGAGGGTCAGGTTACGCGAGATAAGGCTCTTCGTCTACTTGATTTGGTTGAACTTTTGGGAGGTACGCCAACTGTAAATCCTGAATCAACTCGTTCTGCATCCGAAATAACTAAGATCGAAAAAGTTCGTTTAGTTACTGAGAAAAATTTTCCTGTAGGCTGGTTTTCTTCAAAAGAACTACAAATAGCATATGAAAAACAGTTTAATGAACCAGTCCATTTAAGTACTGTCTCAACTTATCTGTCTCGTCTAACGGACCGGGGATTTTTCATTAAGAAAGGGGCTTCAAATCAACTGCGTTACAGAATTATGACTGCAATATCAAATTATCAGGTTCACGAAAGATAATAAATAGCCTGTCTTTTATAATATTTAATTTAATGCTTGACTTGTAAGACTCTTCGTGTTTGAGGAGAAATCCGCATATGAGTAAGATCCAAGAAGATTTGGTAGAATTGAAAACCAAGCTTAAGGCGTATGTTGATGAGGGTCGCCGAATAGGCTACGGCGATATTAAGCGGCAACCATTGATTATTACCAAACCTGATATAACCCTAATTATATGGATCATGTGTACGCAACAAACGAGGAAGAATACTCGATTTTGCGGCTTTCGGGCGATTTAGAGATAGGTCTTTTGCGTTCAGGAGAAAATGTTCTGGGCGAGGTGGGAATAAGTGTTAAGGCTATCCCGAAGATGATGGGCATGTTCGGAATGACCGGCTCAGGAAAAACCAACACAGAACTTGTTCTAAACGCGCGTATAATCGATAACCCTGAAACTGTTGGTCTTATCTTCGATTTTGCCGGTCAGTTGTTGTCCGGTAAAGATATTGGGTCTGGGAGTGGTCTAGGGGATCATCCTCTTTTTCATAGTACGGTTCGTTATTATTCAGCGAGAGGTGGCAAATTATGCATAGGCTTGCGCACTCTTACTCCTGGAAGATTATGGACGATTTTTCCTGAAATTGGGAGACCCCAAATAAGAGTTGCCCGGAGGCTGTATGAGCAACTGGGCAAATGTTGGATAGAGGGATCCCGTGAAGCCTACATTTTAGAGGGCTACTTAGGTGTTGGAAAAATCATTAACTACAAATCTCCGAATGTAATTAATGCTCTGATGAGTAGGCTTTCCGACCTTCCATCGCATCTCTTCCCGCCTTCCAACTATAACTTCATAGACGATGTGGTCCAAAACATAAGCAAAGGAATCACCTGCCTCATTGACATATCAGGCTTAACTTCTGAAGAGCAACAAAACGTCACCTGTCTAACGGCAACAAACGTTGCACAACATTACAAACAGTTGTGGGAAAACAATTTCGAAGCATGGAAAAAGCTCCCAACTCTATTAATAACTCTTGAAGAAGCACACGCGTTTCTTGACCCCGAAATACGCAAAACCATCTTTTCCGATATTGCCCTCACATACCGGAAGTATCGAGTTGGATTAAATGCTGTCACGCCGAGGCCTTCCAAGATAAATCGCGATGTCTTCGCCGAGCTTTGGACCAAAGTTATCATGAAAACGGAATTGAAACGAGACCGGGACTACCTCACCCAAAATACGCCTTACATGGAATACAGCGACACCGAAATTAAAATGCTTGACATCGGAGAAGCATTACTTATTTCAGAACCGCAGATTCGATTTGCAGTTCCTATAAAGGTTATTCATTACCCTGATTACCTAAAACAAAGGGGAACGGCGGAGTATGATTTGCCGTCGTCAAAGCCCCTTTCTGAGATGGATGAGAAATTGAAACGAATCAAATCTGCAGGGGAGTTTCTTGCGGCTGAAGAACGGTCTAGGAAACGCTAGCTTCTCTTTTCTTTAGTATCTTTTTCAACTCTTCTTTTAGTCGATAGACATACGGCATCTTATGGGTGTCCCTCTCCAGATAGCCGTCTTTGTACAGCTTCTTCATTAGGCGAGCACTATGCTCCCTTGTGAGACCAATCTTTTCTCTTATTTCAGGCGCCGTTTTTTCTCCCTCTTTCCCAATTGTCTCGATAACCATCAGTTCCGTTTCAGTCAGTGGGGCTAAGACTTTTTCCTTTTTTATGGGAATAGCCGCCTCTATCTTAACCTCAGGAACATAAACCTCTTGCTTGATTTTTTCGATCTCAACAAGCTTTTTCATAAATTTGTCTTGGGCTTCCTTTATGCCCGCAACTTCGTTGCGCATCTCTTTAATCTGCCCAGAAACCTTCTCCTCAATCTGTGGGGCACCATCCATCAGCTTGGTAATGTCTGTTAATCGTTCCTCATATTCTTCTACCTTTTTTACGACTTTTTTGTTCTCCAACAAGACGTTCTCCATCTTCTGGGCAACAAAAAGAACCCTGTCCTTTTGCCTCCTGAATTGGCTGTCAACACTCACAACGATATCATCTATAACTCCTTTTGCCCTGTCATACTCTTGGCGCAGAGTCATTATTCGGCGATAATAAAGAAACAGTGCCGAAACTGTGCCAAACAACAGAACCGACGTCACTACTAGCATAAAGTCTGAAATCACTACCCCCCCTCCTCACATGTGATTTCATCGTGATGTCGTGTGATATGCATGCGTAATCACATATCACATTAGTATATAAACAAACTTAAAGTTTTCCCTAACTTAGACATCGTGACATCACACGTCACAACTGCCTCACAGCAAATCTGCAGTAAAACTGTAATTACTGGCACGATCCCTTAATTTTTTCTCTCCCCTCTTTTCACATTTCTGCTGCTAAAAACTGTTAAAAACACCTTATTTTTGTAATAAAGCCCAAAATGGGATTAAATTGTGGAGCGGAAATTCATGTTCTGTGAGTATGTGGGCTGCACTGTTTAGGGGCTTTGTCTGAGCGCAAAGCGGTCCTTTTTTGTGATAAAACGGCTGTGATTTGTGATGTCACAGTCTTTTTGATATTCTTCGTGGGTTAGAGAGTTCCTCTAGGCTGTTTTTGAGCTCTTCGTGGAGTCGTGCCACTGTCCTGATGTGCTCTTCTTTTGGTCTCTTTTTTGTGAGTTCTCTTTGAGTGTTTATGTATGTTTTTAGCTTGTTTGCAGCCTCTAAATATGGTTCTAAGCTGATTTCTTCGAGAATTCCTAGATATCCGAGGAGCAGAATTGTATAGATTGATTGTGTAACATTCTGTCTGGCTTGCCTTAAACTCCTGTTAAAAGCGCCTCTACTTACGGCTAAAATCCTTAATTTGGCTTTTTCGTCATATTTCAAGCTTCTATCGGATATATTTTCGGCTAAAACGTCTATTAGAAGCGTTTCTAACTGTATTTTGGTTAAATTACTGTTTTTTGACAGTGTTTTTACTATCGGGTCGTTTAGTGAGTAGTTTAGCCAATTTTGGACCCTTTTCTTCAAGTTCAAACTCTCTGCCCCAACCCCTGTTCTAAAGGATACACTTTTGTATACGACACCCTGCAATAAAAAACTTTACCCGAATTCGTCCAAAAAACCAATGTTCCAAATTTTCTGTAATCACTAAAAAACAAACAAAATGCTAACAAAACATTTAATAAACTACACAAAACTAGAATTAAGGAATTACCCAATCACTAAAAAAACAGAGCCCTCCCTTGCCTTTTGCTGGAAAATATTGCTGTAACCCAAAATCTGCTGGTGCCGCCTCAAATAACTACATCACACTTTCTCCTTTGGGCTAATTACTCCCTCCAGAAGTCAACTCTTTGCTCTGTGCCGTGCTCTATTTGCTGTATTGTGACCTTGTGATTTATGATCTGTGTGATTTCTGATCACAGCTAGATCACGTGTGACGTCACGCACAAGCTTCTTCTTGAAGGGGCCTTTTTTGAGGCTATTTCTTGCTTTATTTCCTTTTTCGGGCTTTTCAAGCAGGCTGTTGGGTGGCATGCCTGTCGTTTTGTGATTCTGTTGATGTCACAGGAAACATCATCACATAGCGTAGATTGGTGGAACTCGGAAGCATTCCGTCCTGTAGGAACTGTGTAAATTAGCTGAAAATCAAACCTGAAATTTTTGCGGCAAATCTGCCTGTTTTCTCCTCGGTATTGCAATACCTTAACGCACTGATGCAAAAAGACTGGGACGCATCTGCTGTTACGGACCTACGGACTCCACATTAAATCCCTCAAATAACGGCAAAAAATTGGGGTTTGTAAACATAATTATTAATAAAATATTGCTTATGCTTTATACCATTGACGGTTCTAATCTTCAAAACAGCATTCGTCACTGTTGCTTTGTAAACCCTTATTTCTATTCTCGAGTTCCCTTTTCACGACTTTTTTTTCTCTTGATTTAGCGTTTTCACCTGTGCTTTTAGGACAAATATTTAAGCTATTGTCGAGTTATAATTTGAAACAACTATTGCAATCACGGGATTAAACAGATTCATATCACAGGGGCTTTGAAATGGGCAGAAGGAGAAGAAACGTAGTTCGTATACCTAAGAAGAAGTTGCCTACTGTTTACCTCTGCCCTAGGTGCGGCAAGCAAGCAATCAATGTTGAAATATTCCCTGGCGGTGAACGTGCTAAAGTGCGTTGTAGTAGTTGTGAATTAACTGAGGAATTGGATACTAGGCCTGCTTTTGTGGCGATCGACATATACTGCCAATTCACAGACCTTTTTTATTCAAGGTTAGCTGTCTAGTAAGGGGATCAAGTATGGTTGGCCGAGTAGAAAAATATCTCTTAGAGAAGATTGAGAAAGAAGGGGCCATTCACATGACTCTTGTTGATCCCGAAAAGGTTACTCCATCGTCTGCCTCTCGTATATCTAAAGATGCTGAAGCTTGCGATACAGCGGCTATAATGGTGGGCGGTTCAACTTCTGTTTCCTTGTCTCATCTGGATAAAGTCGCAAAAGCTCTGAAAGAGTCTGTGAAAATACCTGTAATCCTTTTCCCTAACAACATCACTGGAATAACCAGACATGCTGACGCTATATGGTTTATGTCTCTCCTTAATTCTGCAGACCCATACTTTCTTATGGGCGCTCAAGTATTAGGCGCGCCAATCATCAAAAAATTCGGTTTGGAGCCTATTCCTCTTGGCTACGTCATTGTGGGCGAGGGAGGCGCGGTTAGTGTCGTGGGAAAAGCCGTTCCTATCCCATACAACAAACCTGAACTTGCAGCTGCCCATGCCCTAGCAGCCGAATATTTTGGTATGCGTTTCGTATACTTGGAAGCAGGATCCGGAGTCGGAAACCCCGTGCCCGCTGATATGGTAAGAGCGGTCAAGACTGTAACGGATCTTCCTTTAATTGTAGGCGGCGGTATACGAACCGGTGAACAAGTGAAAGAGATAGTGAAAGCTGGCGCCAGCATCGTTGTAACCGGTAATGTTCTGGAAGAAAACAAAGGGAAAAACAAAATAACCGAACTGGTAGACAACATGAAAGCCCACAAAAAACGGTGCTAAAAAAGTTTCCAGACACAATATGTATCCCTTATTTTTCTGAGAAGCTTTTTTTCTGTTTATTTTTAGAAAAGCTCAATACCTTGCTTCGTGAAACTTAAGTAAGGAGGACGATCTTGACGATCCCGATGAGCGAAGATTACAAGCAATATGCTGCTTTTTTGGAGAAAAGCCTTGAGAGCATATATGCTGTTGCGCGAGAAGCGCGGAAAAAAGGGTTAGACCCTGCTCTTGTTCCCGAGCCTGAGGTTGCCAAGGACTTAGCTGAACTAGTTGAGGGGCTTGTTGGTCCTTCTGGGGTCGCTGAAGGCATACGCGATTTGAGTGAGAAGATGTCTCGAGAGGCGCTTGCCTTCAAAATTACTGAACAGATCATAAATGGAAAATTTGGGGTCATGGATGCTCGTGAAGCCGCTGAACAGGCCATACGAACCGCTCTTGCCATATTAACTGAAGGAATAACCGCAGCTCCTATACAAGGAATCTCTCGAATAGAAATTAAAACTAATTCTGATCAGACAAACTACTTGGCGATATACTATGCTGGTCCAATACGCTCAGCGGGTGGCACAGAACAAGCCTTAACCCTAATAGTTGGTGATCACATTCGTCGCCTGCTCAATCTAGATACCTACAAACCAACAGAAGACGAGATTGGTCGTTTCATAGAAGAAGTGCGGCTGTTTGAACGTACGATCGCCAGATTTCAGTATCACATCTCAGACGAAGAGTTACGAAGAGCCATCCAGAACATCCCCGTTGAGGTCACCGGCACAGAATCAGACCCCGTTGAAGTTTCGTCCTTCCGAAACCTCCCTCGAATCGAAACAAACAATGTCCGAGGCGGAGCTCTCAGAGTCATAAACGACGGGATAGTGGGAAGATCAGCAAAAGTATTGACAATCATCGAGAAACTCAAGATCGATGGATGGGAATGGCTTGGAGGCCTAAAAGAATTCTCGAAGAAAAAGAAAGCCGGATTCATGGAAGACGTAATAGCTGGGCGCCCAATTTTCTCGTTTCCATCTAGAACTGGAGGCTTCAGGCTTCGCTACGGAAGATCCCGAAACACAGGACTCGCAGCGGTCGGCATCCACCCCGCCACCATGCTGGTTGTCCAAAATTTCCTCGCCGCTGGAACTCAACTTCGTTTAGAGGGTCCTGGAAAAGGTGGGATTGTAGTTCCAGTTGATAGTATTGAGTCTCCTGTTGTGCGCTTAAAAAATGGGTCCGTTGTGCGTGTTACTCTCCAAAATTTCAAGCAACTGGAGAAACTGATTGTCAAGATTCTGTTTCTTGGGGACATTCTCATCGGATTTGGTGACTTTCTGTACAACAATAAGCCTCTTCGTCCGTCTGGTTACAATGAAGAGTGGTGGCATGAAGAACTTGTGGTAGCCATTGACCAGAAGTTTGGTGCTGACTTGAAGGAAGCTGCCAAAGCTGTAGGCTTGTCTAATTCGCGTCTTGATGACATTTTGGTTGATCCCTTCAAAAATAGGCCGAACGCCAAGGAAGCCATTGCGCTTTCCTCTGTTTTGGGGGTTCCTCTTCATCCTTTTTTCACCTTTTTCTGGGAGAATATTACCCTTGAAGAGTTTGGGGTCTTAAGAGACTGGCTGTTAACCTCTGAAACGAAAGTTGAGGATACTGTGGTTAAAGAGATTGTTGGCTTGAAAGATAAAGCGGCGAAGAGTATCCTTGAGAAACTCTGTATTCCTCACACGGTCATCGCAAACAGTGTCCTCATAAAAGATGATGAGGCGTATATTCTCGCTTTTTGTCTTGGATTGAACGCCCCTGATAGTATGGTAGACTCTTCGGGAAGCGTTTTCGAGACTATACAGAAGTTCACGGGTATTTCGATTAGGGCGAAGGCTCCCAGCTTTGTGGGCGCCAGAATGGGGCGTCCAGAGAAGGCTAAACATAGAGAAATGAAGCCGCTTGTTCATGCTCTCTTTCCTGTTGGTCTTGCTGGTGGCTCCCGACGTAACCTCTCTGAGGCTTCGAAGAAGGTTGCGATTGAAGTTGATCTTGTGAGTCGTCGCTGTCTAAAGTGTAACAGCGTGACTTTCAGGATTAGTTGTCCTCAGTGTGGCTCCGAGACTGTTTTAGAGAAGTTTTGTCCTCGATGTGGGAGAAGTTTAAAAGAAGATGTTTGCCCGGTCTGTAAGTCTTCAACAAGAAGTTACGCTAGACAACAAATCAACATAAGGGATTTGATGTCTTCAGCTTGCAGAAATCTACGTCTTCACATGCCCAGCCTTGTTAAGGGCGTAAAAGGCATGACAAACGAAACGAAGACACCCGAGATTTTAGAAAAGGGGATTCTGCGCGCTAAGCATGGTTTATCCGTCTTTAAAGATGGAACAATCCGTTTCGACGTCACGAATGCTCCTCTTACCCATTTTACTCCTAGGGAGATTGGCGTCTCGGTTGAGCAGCTTAGAATGAATGGTTACCTGCATGACCATAAAGGAAACGCTTTAACTGAACCTGACCAGATTTGCGAGCTTAAGTTGCAGGATGTAGTTATTCCCCGTAACTGCGCAGCATATTTTGGTCATGTTGCCAACTTTCTGGATGAACTGCTTGAGAAGGTATACGTTCTTCCACCATACTACAAAATCAAAAAAGCCACCGACCTAATTGGGCGCATCGTTGTGGGTTTGGCGCCACACACCTCAGTTGGTATCATCGGAAGGATCATCGGTTTTACTCCCCTGAAAGTCTGTTACGCGCATCCTATATGGCATTCGGCGAAGCGTAGAGACTGTGACGGCGACGAAGATGCATTGATGCTGGCTTTGGATACAATCCTGAATTTCTCTAAAGTCTTTCTGCCCTCTCATATCGGGGGAATAATGGATGCCCCTATCCTGATTATCCCGGTCGTGAATCCTATGGAAGTGCAGCGGCAAGCTCACGAAGTGGATGTTGCAGGAAAGTATCCCCTCTTGTTTTATGAAAAAACTTTGCAGAAAGCAGACCCAAGACAAACAAGCACAATAATCGACACTATTGAAGATCGATTAAACACAGAGGCTCAGTTTGAGGGCTTCAAGTACACTGTTCCTGTTTCGAACGTTAACATGGGCAACCCCGAGAGTATATACAAAAAGTTTGGAAAGATGACCGACAAGCTTCATAGTCAGCTCTTGTTGGCAGAAAAGATCGAAGCTGTTGACGCTGATGTAGTGGCCAGAAAGGTTTTGACCACCCATTTTATGCGTGACATAGCTGGAAACCTAAGAGCATTCACTACTCAAAAGTTTCGTTGCAAAGGCTGTAACAAAAAATTCAGAAGAATGCCTCTTCTGGGCAAGTGTACAGCATGTAAGAGTGATCTGATTCTTACCGTGTACCGTGGGGGGATCGAAAAATATTTGCCCGTGGCGATCCAACTGGTTAAAAAGTATGGTCTCTCAGAGTATTATGCTCAGAGGCTCTCCATGGTGAAAGAGGAAATCTTGACGTTGTTTGAGGGCAAGAAGCCTAGGCAGATCAGTCTCACATCTTTTTCGTGACTTAGCGGCACATGTGCAAATCTTTTTTGTCTCAAAGACTAACCTGTATTGAAGGCACATGTTCAAGCCAGTCCATCATCCCAAAGCTTTCCTGAACCTAAAAAGGAACGTTCAACCAGGCTTGGCGGCTAGAACAAAAATACTTTTTGTGCTTGAGAAACGAATATCCACAACTAGAAATATTTCCAGAGAAACGGGGCTGAGTTATACTGCTGTTCTTTATCATCTTCATCTTCTTGAAGCAGAAAACATTCTTAGCCGCAGAGGCAGGCGACCCTATGTTTGGCAGCTAACTGGCGCGGGGCAACAACGGCTGATAGATTGTAAGGGAAGCTAGAAATGGCATTCACATGGCGATAGTCCACACTTAGGACACTTGTTATTGTATTTTGATAGTGCTGCCTTCTCTAAGTTGATGTTTACGACGTTTGCCAGAGAAGCCAACCAAGCGAGAACGTCAGCAAATTCTTCCTCAATAGCCTTCGTGTCCCCCTCCTTTAGGGCTTCTCTCAGCTCCTCTACTTCATCCACAAGCCAATCCAGTGTTCCCTCTGTTCCTCGATCAGAGTCTCTATCAAAATATAACTGCCGCATCATATTCTGAAATTCACGGATATGCACTTCTTTTATTCCTCACAATCAATTAGTAAAGATAAGGACTGCTTTTTGTCACATCTTCGAATCTAATAAGCCCTTCTAGACCCTTACCAATGTAGAACGTTATGAAATAGCGGTGCCAATATTCTGGAATTATACAGTCATTACGTTTTGTTCGCTCTATCTTCGTTGCCCGTATCCTTCTGTGCATCCCTGCTTTATCTGCCCCACCAAACGGGCAATCTCCGGTAATGTATCCTCTGGTTTTTCGAGGTTCTTCTCGTAGACCCTAGCGTAGGCGCTTCCGACTATTGTCCCGTCTGCTCCTGCAGCAACTACCGCTGAGGCTTGCTTTCTGGTTGAGATGCCGAAGCCTGCTAACAGGGGCATATCTGTGTGTTTTCGGACTCTTTTGACTAGTTTTAGGGTGGAGTCGCCCAAGCTTTCTCTTACTCCTGTGACGCCTTCAACGCCTATAACGTAAAGGAAGCCTGATGCGATGTCTACGATTTTTTTCAACCTGTCTTCAGTCGTTGTTGGCGCTATCTGGAATATGGGGTGTATGCCGCTCTTTTTGCCTTCAGTTAACAATTCGTCCGCTTCTTCAACTGGAACGTTGGGCACGATTATCGCTTGGGCGCCCGCTTCCTTTATTTTGTTTAGGAAGTTTCCTACTCCCGTGACGTAAGGGATGTTATAGTACGTCGTAACTACAATCGGATTCTCTATGCCCCTCTCTCTCACCTTCTTTATGCCTTCGATGCATCTGGTGGGGGTCATGCCATTTTCTAGCGCCCTTTCACATACTGCCTGAAAGGTTGGTCCATCCGCTGTCGGGTCAGAGAAGGGAATTCCAAACTCTAGTATGTCTGCGCCATTTTCCACAAGCGTTTCGATTAGTCTAAGTGAAAACTCTTCGTGTGGGTCTCCATAGTAAACGTGGGGCATATGCGTGCCCTCTCCCTTATTTTGTAGCTCTTTGAATTTGTCTTCAAGATTCATGGAAATACCTCATAATCGTTTCAAGGTCCTTGTCGCCTCTTCCAGAATAGTTCAAAACAACAAGTTCGTTTTCGTCAAATTCTTCTTTATGCTTTACCATATACACGATGGCGTGGGCTGTTTCAAGGGCGGGTATCAATCCCTCAGTTCTACACATGACCTTTACCGCCTCAAACACTTCCTTGTCAAAGGCGCAGCATGCCTTCACCCTTCCACTGTTAACTAGACTTGATATTTCTGGGCCTCTTCCGGGGTAATTGAGTCCAGCGGCCCGTGTTCTTGACGGTTTTATCTGCCCGTTTTCGTCTTGCAGAACTTGCATTACTGCGCCATGCAGAATGCCTGGTTTGCCTATTTTGAAAGCAGCGGCGCTGTTGTCGGCTTCTAGGCTTTCGCCTCCGCCCTCAACAAAAACAAGCTTCACGTCTTTTTCGTTGATGAATGGTCTAAAAGCTCCTAATGCGTTGCTTCCTCCGCTTCCGCAAGCCACTATCTTGTCTGGCAGTTTGCCCTCTTTTTCAAGTATCTGCTCTTTGATCTCCTTTCCGATGACGCTCTGAAACGTTGCAACAATCTCCGGGTACGGATGGGGACCCACAGTTGAGCCCATAAGATAATGGGTGGTCTGTGAACAGGTAGTCCATTTTCTTAACGTGTCTGAGACTGCGTCTTTTAGAACCCCCATTCCGATATCGACGGGTGTTACTTTTGCTCCCAACAGTTTGATGCGTTGCACGTTGCTTGCCTGCCTCTTGATGTCCTTCACGCCCATGAAGACTTCTGTCTCCAGTCCGCAGACGTTTCCTGCCATGGCTGTTGCGAGTCCATGTTGTCCTGCTGCGGTTTCTGTGATCATGCGAGTTTTTCCCATTTCTTTTGTCAGGAGCGCCTGTCCTAGGGCATTGTTGAGTTTATGTGAGCCTCCACACAATAGGTCTTCTCTTTTGAGGTAAACTTTGCATCCGACAAGTTTGCTGAAGTTCTTCGCGTAATAGAGAGGAGTTGGTCTTCCAGCATAATCCTTCAGTAATCCGTTAAGCTTCTCTTGAAATTCAGTTGTCGGGTAATGCTTCTCAAAAGCTGCTTCCAACTCGATTAGAATCGGCATCAGTATCTCATTTACATACTGTCCACCATACTCTCCAAATTTTCCCTTTTTCACTTTCTATCACCTACAGATATTGGTAATTTGATTTTCTTTGCGTTTTCAACAAAAGCCCTAACCTTCTCATGATCCTTAACTCCAGGGCTGAGTTCAACGCCGCTAGCAACATCAACCGCATATGGCTGAACCGTGAGAATGGATTCTTTGACGTTCTCGGGCTTCAATCCTCCAGCCAAAATTACTGGAACTGGCGCAACAGCTTCCTTGATTTGTCTGCTTAAAGTCCAATCGTGAACCTTACCTGTTCCGCCATATTGCCCCTTACTGAAGGAGTCCAAAAGGAGCGCGTCAAACATTTTAGAATCCTCTATGGCTGTTTCGTTCAGGGCGTCTTCTGTTACGTAGACGGTTTTGATCAGCCGAGTATCTTTTATTTTTTCGCGGATTTCTGAAGAATCAAGCTGCTCTTTTCCGTGAATCTGGATGGCTGAAGGCTTTAACCCTTCGCAGACTTCAACTAGCTGCTTGATGCTCTTGGGAGCCATAACTACTACGCTGTCAACAAAAATTGGCACCTGACTAAGCAACATTTCAGCCTTTTCTACGGTCAAGTTTCTAGGCGACGAAGGAACGCCCACAATAAAGCCAACTGCGTCCGCTCCCGCAGCTACGGCAACAGCCAAATCCTCCTCTCTTGTTAACCCACAAATTTTCACTCTGACGTTTCTCAATGGGCAGTAACAAACTCCTTGACCTTTGTTTCGATGTTGTCAGCCATCATGATCGATGACCCAATTAAAAAAGCTTGAGCGCCGCATCCTCGAAGAAACAGCAGGTCTGCGGGAGTCATTACTCCGCTTTCGCTAACAACAACCTTATCATTGCTTTCATGTTTCTTCAGGATTCTCTCCGTTATTTCAAGATCAACCTTAAGCGTTCGTAGGTCACGATTGTTGATTCCGATCAAATCAGCGTCGGTTTCTATGGCAGACTGGAACTCGTCTTCACTGTGGGTTTCTAGCAGCACCTCAAGATGTCTCAAGTGTGCTTGTGTGATCATCTCGTCGAGACTACATTCGCAATATTCCCGTTCGAAAAGGGCTTCTATCAGGAGAACAACATTAGCGCCGATTCTTGATGCTGCTTCAAGCTGTATTGGATTGATCATTATGTCTTTCATGAGGATCGGAAGCTTTACCGCTTCTCTGACTTTTGCTAGGTAACTGAGAGAACCGCTAAAATGTTTTGGTTCTGTCAGAACCGATATTCCTGTTGCCCCGCCATTTTTCATGGCTCTAGCAACTTCTGCTGGATCAAAACTGGTTTTGATGGTTCCTCTGGAGGGTGACGCAGCTTTAACCTCGGTTATTACTGCATTTCTTTTGCTTTCAGTTATCGCCTTTCTGAGACTAACAGAAGGAGCTGTGAGTTGAGTTGAAGCTTCATAGTAGCCTGCCGTAACGGTTTCTTTGGCGTCCCTTGCTAGGGTATCGAGATAATCAGGCATGTTCTGTCTCCAACTGTTCAAGTTTTGAAAGGTCTCCGTGCGAGAATTTGACCAGTTCCTTGAGTTTCTTGTAGGCGCCACCGCTTTCAATTGATTCTTTTGCTACTTCTATTCCGTAACCAAAATCTTCAGTCTTTCCCGCTACGATAATGGCGGCAGCCCCGTTGACCTGAACAATTTCCCTCTTCGGATCATCTGCGTCACAGCATCCATACAAAATTTTGAAGGTGAGTTCAGCGCTTTCTTTTGGCGTGGTTCCCTTGATGTCCTCTAGTTTGGCTTGTTTGATGCCAAAATCTTTTGGCGCCATTTCCTTTGTTGTAACCTCGCCCTTTCTTAACCACGAAATACGCGTCTTTCCGATTGTGGATATCTCATCTAACCCATCTAAACCATGGACGACCATTGCTTCTTCGCAGTCAAGATTCTTCAGAGAGTAGGCTAGGGGCTCTGTTAATTTGGGGTCGTAAACTCCTAGCAGTTGGGCGTTGGCGTCTGCCGGGTTCGTCAGGGGACCAAGAACATTGAAAACAGTTCTAATGCCCAGCTCTCTTCTTGGACCAATAGCATACTTCATGGCTGGGTGAAAGGCGGGAGCAAACATGAAACCCATGCCAACCTTCTCGATAGCCGCCTCTACGGCTTTAGGTTTCACGTTAAGGTTAAGCCCTAATCTCTCTAGGACATCGGCGCTGCCGCATTTGCTTGTGACTGATCTGTTTCCGTGCTTAGCCACCGCAATATCTGCTCCGGCAACAACAAAGGCTGCGGTGGTGCTGATGTTGAATGTTTTGATCCTGTCTCCTCCTGTTCCGCAGGTGTCAACAAGCCGCCCCTTTACAACTGGGTGAATTCTGTTACAGCATTCCTTCATGACTGATGTGAAGGCGGTTATTTCTTCAGATGTTTCGCCCTTTGTTCTTAGGGCAGTCAAGAATGCACCTATTTGTGTGTTTGTTGCTGCGCCAGACATGATCTCCTTCATGGTTGCCGTAGACTCTTCGTAGGTTAAGTCGGCGCCATTGACCAGTTTATGTATGCTTTCCCTGATCATGATTTGTTCCTTCCTTCAAGAAAATTCTTAATTATCTTTTTTCCATTCTCACACAATATTGATTCGGGGTGGAACTGCAATCCTGTAATTGGGTATGTTCTGTGGCGGACTCCCATAATCTCGCCATCATCGGTGGATTCGGCGGTTACTTCAATACATGGGGGGATAGAGCTTTTTTCTCCAACAAGCGAATGATAACGCGTTGCCGTAAACGGATTTGTAACGCCCTCAAAGACGCCTTTCCCATCATGACTTATCATACTCGTTTTTCCATGCATCAGCCGCTTTGCCCGTACAACTTTTCCGCCAAAAACGGAGATTATTCCCTGATTTCCAAGGCAAACTCCTAATGTGGGAATCTTACAGCTCATCTCTCGCAAGACTGAAGAACAAACTCCAAAATAGTGGGGGTCTTCGGGTGTTCCTGGACCTGGAGAGATAACTATCCGCTGTGGGTCTAGTTCAATTGCTTGTTGGAGTGTTATTTGGTCGTTTCTGTAAACGATGGGTTCTCCTCCAAGCTCTCCGATGTACTGGACGAGGTTGTAGACGAACGAGTCGTAATTGTCGATAACCAGCACTTTCACTTGTTTTCACTTCCTGCCACTTCTAAAGCTTTGATTAGCGCACGGGCTTTGTGCTCCGTTTCATACCATTCTTTTTCTGGGTCAGAGTCTGCTACTATGCCCGCTCCAACTTGGATGTGGGCGTTGTCTCCGTTGGCAACGAGCGTTCTGATTGTTATGGCAAAATCTGCATTGCCGTTGTAGGAGAAGTAGCCTACGGCTCCTGCGTATGGTCCCCTTCTTGTCGGCTCTAGTTCTTCGATTATCTCCATTGCCCTGACTTTAGGGGCTCCTGAGACTGTGCCTGCTGGAAAAACAGCTCTTAACGCGTCATACGCGTCGCATTCGTCTCTGAGGTTGCCGACAACTCGCGAAACGATGTGCTGTACGTGGCTGTATTGGTGTACTTTCATGAATTCTGGGAGGTGAACGCTTCCAAACTTTGAAACTTTTCCAATGTCGTTTCTGCCCAAATCCACCAGCATCACGTGTTCGGCGCGTTCTTTTGGATCTGTCAGCAACTCCTCAGTTAGCCGCTTGTTCTCTACTGGGTCTTTTACGTGGGGTCTTGTGCCTGCTATCGGAAACGTTTCAACTGCCCTGTTTTCGACTCTCACAAGCATTTCGGGGCTTGATCCAACTATCTGGTGTTCGCCAGACTTCAGGAAGTACATGTAAGGTGATGGGTTTATCTTTCTGAGGTTGCGGTAGAAGCCAATCAGGTTGCCCCTGATTCGAAAATCGTAGCGTTTGGATAGAACAACTTGAAAAATGTCCCCAGCGGTTATGTACTCTTTAGCTGTCTCTGCCGCTCTCTCAAACCTCTCTTTGGATATGTTGACTTTCAGTTGCTTATGCGCCAAAGCTTCGTTGTTGTCCGTTTCTCGTAGTCGTTTGTCGATTTCTTCTAGCCGATTTTCGTTTAAGTAGTAGTAGAATGCCTGCTTGTTTCTGCGATCATAGATTATTCCATCATCGAAAATCCCAACTTTAACATCAGGGAATTCTTGGTCGTCGATTGTCTTTTCGGGCAGTTTTTCCCAGTATCTAACTGCATCGTAGGCGATGTACCCTACAGCTCCGCCAACGAATCTTTGCTCCTTAAATCCAGGTCGGTTTCTTAATGTTTTCGCGATTACCTCTAACGGCTCTTCTACTTTTTCTCTCTCTTTTTCGTCGGTTCTTTTGTTGTGGGTAACCGCTTCTCCATTCTTGATTGTGATTGTTAATTCTGGGTTAAATCCTATGAATGAATATTGTGACAGTTTCTTTGGGCCTTCAATCGACTCGAGAATGTATGCGCTTTCGTAGTGATTGTAGAGTTTTGAGAAGATTTCGAGAGGCGATTTTTTGAAGGATAGTTTTTTAATCTTCAATTGGCGACGTGGAGTCTTTGGCGTGTTGGGTTTGTGAATGCCAAACATTATCCCTCATTTTAAAGCTCTCCCAAGGAACGTTGATAGACTACGACGCCATATTTAAACCTTCTGAGTATAAACATATACGCTAAAGCCTATTTTACTGCCTCCTATTACAAACGGAACAAAAATAAACCAACCAATCACGCAAAAAACTAAGCAAACAGTTGTCACTCTTAAAAACGAGCAAACACAATTCCCCAATCCAGATACGTAACTTTAATTAACTTCTCATGAAATTGTATGAACTGAACCAAAATGGCTATGCGAAAGAAAAAACAGAAAGACGGAGCACGAATGCCCGCTCAAGGCGCTGGTCTTCTGAGGTTTTTTGAAGAGGACACTAGAGGTGTTAAGGTTAAACCTGAATTAGCTGTTATCTTGGCTATAGCGCTTATTGCAGGCAGCATTTTGGCGACGGTCTTTTTCGTATAGCTTCTACTCTTCGTGTAGAACTTCGATTCGTTGAACAGAACTTAGGTTGACAAAAACTTCGCTTCTATCTTCTCTGCTTACAATCTGCGGCACAGGCTGAGCTATCGTAGACCGCAACGTAACAACTTCAGCGTCAGAAAGCCAGATGCCCGGAGGTTCTCTGGTTACAGCGGCTAATGTCCCTTCAAACCCGTAGGAAGGGTCCAAAATTGCAATCATTTTTCGCCCAACATGCCGTTCGAGAATCTGAAATACAGACGGAGGAGGACCATCTTTTGACATAGCCCTTCAATTTAAATTAAACTCGCCATAAAAGCTTTTACGCCCCAAAATTTAGATTTTAAACATGCTTTTCAGGGTCTCACTCCTAATATAGGTGTCCATTTTTCAATATTTTTCATAAAAGTGTCAATAGGATTTTCCTATTATAATCCCATTTATGTAAAAACCGTTCTCTTCTACCTTTTTTGCGGCACATTTAAGTAGACATGAGGCGGCAGAAGTATAACATTAATATTTTTGAGGGTTTTCTTAGAAGGATGTGGCAGAGAGGCTTCGTGTTGACAGACGATTCAACGGATAAATACATTGACAAGGTTGTAAAGCGATATTCTAAACTCTTTGGGCTTCCTTCCCAAAACAAAATCGCGGTTTATCTTGGAGTTCTGTCTCTGCACGGCGGAATCCTGTCAATATTGCCTTTGAATTTGTCTCTCGCAAACTTTGCTGCTGGTCTAGGATTCGGCGGAATCTTTCTCTTCTTAACATTGCTCTCAGACTTTATCGTCAGCCGCACTTCAATGAGGCGTGACTTTATTTTCAATTTGAGACGCTGTTCCGCCCTATCTTTATTCTCTTCCCTCATATGGTTTGGAGTGCTTCTTCTCGGCGTCTTAATAAGCAGTCTTCTCGGAGCTCCAGAACTTTGGATCAGGTTCTTCTTCTTGGGCTTCAGTGGAGCCCTGATACTTCGACTGCTAGTTTTCTCAGTCACATCATTTGCAGGATTCGGAGGAACCCTCTTCTCTTCTTTCTTACAACCCGCCTTAGTTGCGCTTCCCGTCTTTTTTATGGGCTCTACGATCGGGTATACTCCAGAGATGCAGCTTCTGATGTTTGCTTTAGTTTCTGTTTCTGTGGCTCTCTTAACTGTGTTTGTTTTCAAATACTTCATGGATCGCGTAGGTACAGGAAGCCTCGGTATCGCCTCCTCAGTCCTCTTCAAAGCCTTCTTAGCCAATTGGACAGAGGACCTTATTGCCCCCTTAGAAAGTTTCTTTGAGAAACTTGGTAACCTGCACGACATAAAAGTCTCCTTATTGACTTTCAGAGCTGGCGAAAAACTAAAGGCGGCAATTGTTGTTCCAGCCCTGCATCCGGGTCCATTCAAGAATCTTGGAAGCAGCCTCCTTCCGTCTATGATTCAAACAGCGATTCAAGACAAGTGTGGTTGTGTTGTTTCTGTTCCTCACGGCTTAGTGGGTCACGAATTAGATGTTTCCACACAATCTCAAACTCAAAGAGTTGTAGAACGTATAGTTGGATTCGTGGGCTCATCATCCAGCAACTCTAGAGCCACCCCTATGGTGCGAAGTGAAAGCGGGGATGCAAAAATTAGTTGCCAAATATTCGGGGACTGCGCTTTTCTCACGTTAACCACAGCGCCGAAAACCATGGAAGACCTTCCTTCGGAACTAGATGCCTTCATTGTCGGCGAAGCTGAAAAACGGGGGCTTTTCGCCCTTGCAATCGATGCCCATAACAGCATGGGTGGTCAATTCGATCTAGAAAATGCTGTAAAATCCTTCAGCGAAGCTTCTGTGGCTTGTCTCGAAGAAGTGCTGAAAAGCAAAAATTCGTCTTTCAAAGTGGGCGCATCAACAGTTGTGCCTCAAGATTTCACTGTTCAGGATGGCATGGGTCCTGGAGGCATAAGCGTGATTGTAACAGAGGTCGACGGGCATAAGGCGGCTTATGTAACCATCGACGGAAACAACATGGTGTCTGGTTTGAGAGAAAAAATTCTCTCGGCAATAAAAGAACTTGGAGTAGACGACGGAGAGGTTCTCACCACTGACACCCACTCTGTATGTGGCATGATACATAGCGCTCGGGGCTACAATCTGGTGGGTGAAGTAATCGATCACTCAAAACTAATCAGTTACATTAAAGAGGCAACTACTCTTGCTTTGGATAATCTGGAGCCTGCAGAGGCGTCGTGGAGCACTGAAGTAATTCCTGATGTTAAAGTCATTGGGGAACAGCAGATAACAGAATTAACTGTTTTAGCTGACAAAACAACAGAGTGCGTTAAACGGGTCGCCGTAATCGTCTTCCCCGCGGCTGCAGTCCTTCTAACTAGCCTTCTACTTTTTCTCCTTTAGAGCTTATCAAATTTCCGAAAGCCTTATTCTTCTAGTTTCTCTTTCTCAAGATGGGGTTTGCGTTTTGGGCTCAAATGATGAGCTAGTTACTCTATTTAAAAATCAAATCAAAATCGAGAAAACAATTGTTGATTCAGTAACTGAGGGCTTAGTTGAGCTCGAGAATCCAGCTGTCAAGGGGGTCTTGAAGGGAATTTCTTTAGATTCCACGAAGCACGCTGAAATGTATTCCTCTGCCATTAACCTGTTAAACAGTGTCCCTCAAGCTTTGACCGAAGGGAACCTTGACAAACAGAGAGAACTTGTAGAGAAGCACATACGCCTAGAGTCAGAGATAATCGAGAAACTCCGAGAGGTGATTCCCTCTGTCCAAAACAAGAAAGTTAAGCTTCTCCTGACCGCAATACTGTCCGATGAGGTTAGGCATCACGCCCTCTTGAAGAAAGTCTTGAATATTCTTGTTAGAGGAGAAACCATAACAGATGATGACTGGTGGGATGTCCTGTGGGAAAACGTTCCGTTCCACGGAGCCCCAGGCGGATAAAAAACTGTTTTAACTGAAAGAGACAAGGCAACACAAAGCCGTTGCCTTTTTCCCTGTCAGTTTATTCAAAGATTATGCTATTTCGCATGCTTTCAATAGTTTTTTCCAGCGCCGGTCAACTTCGCTCTGAATCTTTTCTAGAACATGCTTGTTTTCAGGCTTGAATATGTGCTTGAATCTTCGTTGCGTCTTCAAGTATGTCTCTACTGGCTTCTTTTTCTCTGGCTTCAGCGCTATAGCCTTGCTTTGTGGCGAGAGCTTGTATTCGCCGTATTCGGCTTCCCACAGTGGGAATACGCATGTTTTAACTGCCAAACGAGCGATTTCAACGGTTTTTTCTGTTTCGCTTCTCCAGCCTCTTGGGCATGGAGCAAAAGTGTGTAGAAATGCTGGTCCGTTTACTTCCATTCCTTTCCTAGCCTTTACAACTAGGTCTTTCCAGTATGCTATGTTGGCTGTGGCGACGTAGGGCATTTCGTGGGCGACCATTATGTCCGCTATGGGCTTTTTGCGCTCAGGCTTTCCTGGAATAACCTTTCCAGCGGGCGAAGTTGTTGTCCATGCTCCCATGGGGGTACCGCTGCTCCTCTGTATGCCCGTGTTCATGTATGCTTCGTTGTCGTAGAGCACGTAGAGGAAGTCGTGTCCTCTTTCAACTGCGCCTGACAAAGCTTGGATGCCTATGTCGAAGGTTCCACCGTCTCCGGCAAAAGCAATAACATCCACGTGTTCATCTTTTATGCGCCCCTTCTTCCTTAGAATCTTCAGTGCAGTCTCTATTCCAGACGCGTTGGCGGCTACGTTCTCGAAGGCGGTGTGTATCCATGGTATCTTCCACGATGTGTACGGATAGATTGTTGAAACTACTTCCATGCAGCCTGTGGAGTTGGTGGCTATGATTGGTCCTCTTGCCGCCTTCATTACCAATCGAAGAGCTATTGCTGGACCGCATCCCGCGCAGGCTCTGTGTCCAGACGCAAACTTTTCAGGTGTTTGAGCGAATTCTTTACTTGTAAATTTCCATTCTGACAACCTTTTCACCCCATCCTATTCCCTTAAACCAATAAACTGAACCGTGTTTTCAACTTGCCCTGTTTCTGCAATCTTCTGCAGTTCCTTGTAGATGCTGTCGATCATGTATGGCGGCGTGTCTCTTCCTCCCAAACCGTAAATGTAGTTTACTAAGCGTGGTCTGTCTGGCACATCGTAGACTGAGTGGCGGATTTCATGGAACATTGGTCCTCCGTTTCCGCCAAAACTGCATGCTCTATCCATTACTGCAACCGCCTTCTTGCCTGAGAGGTTGCTGATTATGTCTTTGACTGGTAATGGTCTGAAAGCCCTTATTCTGAGTAGTCCAGCTTTGATTCCGTTTTCGCGCAGTTCATCTACCACAGTTTTTACTGTGCCCGCGGTTGAGCCTATACATACTGCGGCTATTTCTGCGTCGTCAAGCCTGTATGCTTCAACTAAACCGTTTCCGTAGCTGCGACCGCTCTGTTTTGCGTAATCGTCGTGAACCTGCTTGATCACGTCAAGAGCTTTTCTCATGGCTTCTTCCTGCTGTCTCTTGTGCTCGAAATAGTAATCGTGAAGGTCTAACGGCCCAATCGTCAACGGGTTTTCTGGATCAAGCTTGAAAGGAACAAGCTTTCCCTCATGATTCATTACCCGTGGAACTTGGCGTGTTCCCACAAACTTTTTCACAACTTCGTCTGGAAAAATACTCACGTTCTCTAGTGTGTGGCTTAAAACGAATCCGTCCAAGCCAACCATCGTGGGAAGCATTACCTCCAAATTCTCTGCTATCTTGAATGCCTGAATTATCGAGTCATAGGTTTCTTGGCTGTTTTCTGCGTAGATTTGTATCCATCCGATGTCCCTCTCGGCCATAGAATCTGAGTGGTCACAGTGAATGTTGATTGGAGCTGACAATGCCCTGTTCACAACTGCCATAACAACAGGAGTTCTACAGCCAGAAGCAACGCCCAACATTTCATGCATCAAAGCCAAACCGGCAGATGCTGTGGCAGTGAATGTGCGGGCGCCTGTTGCGGATGCTGTTATGCTGCATGTCATGGCGCTGTGTTCTGATTCTACACATACGAAAGCTGTGTCTACTTCGCCGTCGGCGACGTATTCGCTGAATTTTTCAACGATTATGGTTTGTGGCGTAATTGGATATGCAGCCACCACGTCCACATCACATTGCTTAACTGCGTATGCGACTGCCGTGTCGCCATTCAAGGGCACAATTTTTTGTTCAACTTTAGCCATTGTTGGTTACTCCTTTCCTTCCAAAACCATCTCTATCGCGGTTGCGGGGCATTCGTTGGCGCATATTCCGCAGCCTTTGCAGAAGTCATAATCAAACACCATATCGTTTGTTTCTGTATCATGTTTTATTGCGCCTTCTGGACAGTAAATGTGACAGAACATGCAACGGGTACACTTTTCTGTGTTCCAGATGGGCTTGTAAGAACGCCAATCTCCAGTTTTGTATTCTGTGCTAGACTTCCAGCATACACCACCAATGGTAACTTCTTTCCAGCTTTTTGGTTGTGCACTCATTCAGGTTTTGCCTCCTTGTATGCTTCCTTTATAACTCCTATGTTCTTTTCTCCTAGTGGACCTGGAAAACGTTCTTGCACGACTTTTTCTATGCTTTCCATTTTCACTATCCCTGTTGCGCGGGCGACTACGCCAAGCATAGCCGTGTTAGTGATGAATCTTCCCAGAATCCTCATGGCTATGTCAGTAGCGGGAACTGTCCAAACAGTTCCCTCTGCCATTTTCAGTTCTTCTTTTATCTTCTTTGGGGTTTTAGGGGTATTTACTATGAGAATTCCATTTTCTCCTAAACCTTCTGTGACTGGAACAGTTGCCAAAAGGGTCGGATCCATAACTATTGCAAGATTTGGCTTGTAGACTGCACAATGGAGCCGTATCGGTTCGTCGCTGATACGCGTATAAGCTTTCACTGGTGCTCCCATCCTCTCAGGACCGAACTCCGGAAATGATTGGATGTATTTTCCTTCGTGGATTGCAGCCCGCGCCAGAAGCTCGCTTGCTGTCCATGCTCCTTGGCCGCCACGTCCATGCCATCTAAACTCTTTGAGGGTCAATAAACTTCCTCCAAACAGCATCTCATGTGATCATGTGAATTAAGACATACAAGTTCCCGCCATTCTTAAATATTTAGGGAAAAACGCTTCTGTAAAGCATTTTCTGTTCCTTATTTTGTTACGGTGGGACTCAAAGTTTGAGAGCTGTTCATGTGGTTTGCGGTTAACCGAATCGTACGCATTATAGATACCGATTGTGAACGGGGTTTTGAACAAAATTTAAGAGGTTATAAGAACAATCAAAAGTTTAATCCCTAACGGATGTTGTTTGTTAATAGACGAGGTAATGAGCTTTGGTTAATAATGGAGCAAAACCTGAAGAGGCGACAACCAAAACAGATAACGTTGTCTTTATCGGCAAAAAACCTGTAATGAACTATGTGACTGCTTGTATAACCTTTTTCAACAGCGGCGAAAAGCAGGTTGTTGTTAAGGCAAGGGGGCGGGCAATCAGCAGAGCAGTGGATACTGTAGAGTTGCTTCGTCGCGCCTTTGTTAAAAACTTGGAAATAAACCACATCGAAATAAGCACCGAAGAACTGTTTAGAGCTGAAGGCGGTCAAAAATCGAATGTTTCAACAATCGAAATAGCCGTCGCTAAAGCCAAGCCCAAGCAACCTCAAGAAGAAAATTAGATTCTCCACTTTACCTATCTGCTCACTCTTCTGCATATTTTTTTTATTTTCGGCTATTGCGAGAATTTGTTTCAGGGGTCTCAGATATCTATAAAAATACTGCGATTTAATGGGTTGTTGTTGGTGCGATAATTGCCTGATTATCCTAAGATGATTGTTCGTCCCCCTGGTCCGAATGCCAGAGAACTCGTTAAGAGAGACTCGGCTACGATTTCCCAATCGTACACTCGCTATTATCCGCTTGTGATAGATTCTGGACGTGAATGTATCGTGAAGGATGTAGACGGAAACGAATACATCGACTTCAACTCTGGGTTGGCGTGCCTAAACGTGGGGCACAAGCACCCCAAGGTTGTCAAGGCAATAAAGGGTCAATGTGACAAGTTTCTTCATTACTCTAACACCGACTTTTATTATCAGCAAACCGTGAATCTGGCTGAAAAACTGTTTGAAATAACTCCCGGCACTTTCCAGAAGAGAATACACTTTGGAAACAGCGGAGCAGAAGCTGTGGATACGGCAATCAAACTTTCCAAGTGGCACACTCGTAAACACCAATTTATTGCCTTTACCGGCGCCTTTCACGGCAGAACATGCGGCGCCACATCTCTTACCGCCAGCAAACCAACCCAAAAAAGACACTACTTTCCACTGCTTCCGGGAATAACCCATGTGCCCTACCCGTATTGTTACCGCTGCCCCTTCAGCTTGTCCTATCCCGAATGCGACTATAGATGCGTAGACTTCATAGATGAACAGGTTCTCCAAAAATACGTGCCTCCAGAAGAGGTTGCAGGTCTCTTTTTCGAGCCTATCCAAGGCGAAGGCGGATACGTGGTTCCACCTCCCGAATACTTCCAGCGGCTAAAGAAGCTGGCTGACAAGTACGGATTACTGTTGATCGCTGATGAGGTTCAATCTGGCATGGGAAGAACTGGGCGATGGTTCGCCATTGAACATTGGAAGACCGAGCCTGACATTATTTGTGTAGCCAAAGCCCTGGCTTCAGGTTTGCCCTTAAGCGCAACTGTGGCTCGAGCCCGGCTGATGGATTGGGAGGCTGGTTCTCACGCCAGTACCTTCGGAGGAAATCCGTTAGCCTGTGCGGCGGCTTTGACTGTGATTGACGTGATCAAGGAGGAGAAGCTTCTTGAGAACGCTGAAAAACAGGGTAACTATATCATGAAGTGGCTGCAGGACGTTAAGGAAGAACGGGAAATTGTGGGGGACGTTCGCGGGAAGGGGTTAATGATTGGGGTTGAGTTTGTGGAGGATAAGGCGACCAAGAAGGCGGGGGCGGATCAGGCTAGAGAAGTAATGATCCGTTGCTGGAGACGCGGAGTAGCAATCGTAACCTGTGGCGTTTCCACCCTCAGGTTGGTTCCGCCGTTGACCATCACCCGAGAACTGGTAGACTCTAGCCTAGAAATAATCGGGGATGTTATCAAAGAAGTTAACGAAGAGTCCTCTTCCTGAAACTTATTTTTCTGGTTCTTTTAGAACATCTATGACTGTAGAGTAACGCGAAGAGAGTTCCATCTGGTCTTCGTATCCCTTCTTTGCGTAAACGTTTTTCATTTTTATTCGAGTCCCCACCTTCAAGTCTTTCACAGCTTCTGCCATTTTTCTCCAAGCTGACACTTTGAGTTTTCCTGTGGAATCGCTCAACTGGAAAGAAGCAACTGCAACTTTTTCGTTTCGTGATGTGACAACCTCCCGCACATCAGGGGTTGTTGCGATGGTTCCTTCAACTGTTATCGGACCGCCAGTTCCCTTTATGTCAGCCAGTTTTTTTGATGGTTCCATGAGAATTTTGATGTTTCCTCGGTTTCCCAAATTTAGTTCCAGATTTCCATCAAATCCCTCACGTACGTATCCGTGTGAAATTCTGATGGTTTGTTCCCGTTGAATCTTTCCACTCTCAACCAATTCTACTTTGTCGTCCCACAGAACCACCCTCAAAGTTCCGCTCTTATCCACAACTAGAATGCTAGCAAGTTTCCCTTCTGTCCAGTCTCTGCGAGTGAATGTTTTGGAGGGATAAACGGCAGCGACCTGTCCATCCACTGTCACATCATTCAATCCGGAAACAAGGTCCTGAATCTGAATTTTGAGCCGAAGAGGCTTCTTGACGATTTCCACCCCCAGCTCCGAAGCGGCAATCCTCGCCGCGGTTTCATCGGTTAGAAAATCGCCTGCATCGCTTTTTTTCTTTTCAATCATTTCTAGAATTTCTTTGCGCTTAATGTCAGAACGAGACGACAGGATTCGCTTAATGATTTCCTCTAAATCCATATTGCTTCACTAGATCAATTTGTTCAAGTTCCTCGTGGACGCTGAACTTGTAATGGTGCTTTTCTTTTGTCCGTATGCTTAGACAATGGACCGCCTGCTTTCCAGAGGTGGTCTATATGCTCTGCTGTTTTAACTGTTATTGATTTAATCTTGTTGCAAAAAACGAGGACCAAAGAAAACTATGTCTCTTCGGTGTTTTCCTCTTTGCCGTAAACCAAATACAAGAAGCCTAGAACCAAAGCTATGAAAATTAACGCTGTTAAAATAATGAGTATCCACGCGAAGTATGCATCTGCGCTCATCTAAATCTCTCCTTCGTCTAATATTTGAATGTGAGATATTTAAGCTGTAACCTTTTTCCACTCTTCCATGAGGCACTCGTAGAGCCTATCCTCTTCCTCAACCTTGTCGTACCGTTCCAGAGCTTCCGCTATTTTCTGAGCAATAAGGTGGTAACAGATGTTTGCTTCTCTGTCCATTACTCGGAAATAGAAATCGTCGCATGAACAGAAAGCTGCGGCTGGCATAATTTGGTATTCCCTTTCTCTGCCTACGACTATCCAGACAATCCTGCCGCTGGGGCTAAAAACATATTTTTTTACTCTCTCCTCTTTTATGGCGTCCCATGCTTTAGTAAACCGTGAACCAAGGGCTTCTGAAAGCTGGGTTAAATGGTTACCCGTTACTTCCCCCTTGGTTTTTGCTTCCTCGCAAACTTGTTCGAGCACCTTGATTTCTTTGGGTATTCTCATGGGCTTTTTATTCCCTTGAACGCGTTATGGACTTGTATGGCGAAGCGGTTGTGTTCCAGCAGCGGACTTGACGTTTTGTTGGGTTACTCGATTTTTATTTGTTCTCCGCTGGGCTTCTTTTTCTCTTCGATTTTGGGTAATGTAACCTCTAGCACTCCATTTTTGTATGATGTTTTGGCTTTCTTGGGGTCAATTTTTGCTGGAACCTCGATTTCTTTGAAGTATTTGCGTTCAGGCGCCTCAACAGAAATCGTTATTTTGTCCTCTGTTCCAGAAAGTTTGATGTCTTCTTTTGCAACCCCGGGCAATTCTATTATGACCTTTATTTCACCGTTTGTGTTGACTATGTCCACGAGCGGCGCTCTCTCATCCTTTACATCTAGGCATGGTTGGTTTAAGCCACAGGCTTCGGATTCGCTTGAAGGCTTGATGTTGCCAAATTCTCTTATTTTCGGTTTTCCGTCCGGTCCAATGGTCATGCTGTAGCCGTACACGAAGGGTCCCCACTCGGGTATAATTGAGCCGTCAGGAAGCTTGCGTTCCCGTTTCAAGTCTTCTGGGATGCGAGTTTTGAATTGGCTGAACTCCCTCTCCATCATCTCCTCCATTTCTCTCATCATGTCTTCGATGTCTCCGAAGAACTGATTTCCAAAAAATGGATTGCGCTTCTTTCTTTTTTTAAACCATTCTGGCAAGTCATCCCCTGTCATCACTTTCACCTTCGTAAGTAAGTACGTCTAGAATTCATTAAAACTTTTCTGAACGTATATTCTAACCCCAATAATGGCTGGTCGCTTTTTGGGTTAACTCAACGCTTTCAACTGATCAACTGTTCCCAGAAAGGTTCCGTCCAGAAGATAAACCTCTGCATCATCTATGTTTACGCAGCCGGAACGTAATA
>SDBS01000787.1_pt1 | contig 31614 bp, 36 predicted proteins | sample 2277091 | NCBI WGS metagenome assembly SDBS01 (sample SAMN10404972, study PRJNA504765) | marine sediment metagenome | isolation source: marine sediment core GS10_PC15, 163 cmbsf | place: Arctic Ocean: Southern Knipovich Ridge | collected 2010 | reverse complement strand
CAGTTTCGTAATCATGTTTTATCAATTTCTGTAATTCAAATAGCTGATAAGTTTCAAAACGTTCTTTCGACCACCACTGGGATTTATTTAAGAATTTATATGTTTTTCGATATATTTTACCATAGCACATCAAATTTGGGATTTGCGGTATTTGTTTAGGAATCAGTTTTAAGATAGTTTTTATCTTTCCTTTCATTTCAGTAAACCTTTGTAAATTCTATCAAACTTTTGAAATTGATTTCCCCAGGACAAGTATTCAATTATTTTACTTCTAATTTTTTCTCCTTACCCATATTTAAAAAAACCAATCTTTAAACCTCCAGAAGCAATAATTAAGAGAAAAGTACAAATAGTAATTATGTACTCCAGATTTCCGTAATCTGTAGGAGTAAGGTATGCAGTATAAAGTGGGATTAGAAAGAATCCAATCATCCCTTTCATAATAGGACTTAAAGAATAGATACCGCTTTCCTTTAAGACTTTTTTAAGAATTGATTTCATTAAAATTATAAACCTTATAATAAACTTGATAAATAATTCATTCTCATTTCAAAAGTTTTTTCGAAAATTAATTGATTCCTAATAATTTCCAAATTTTTTTCCGTGTTAATCTTTTCAGTTTTTCCCTTGAAATAATCTACCAGCTGATTTGCTATATTTTCTTTGTCATTATCTGTAAATATTACCTCTAACCCATAATCACTTACAAATTTTTCGTATTCATAAATAAAAGATAAAAGAACATCTTTCTCCTTTGCCATTGCTTCTAATATTGCATTTGAAAATTGATCCTTGGTTGCCAGGCTAACAACCAAATCAGCTCTTTCTAGTATTGATGCATATTCTCTATGAGGTATAGTTTCTTTGAAGATTGAAATGTAATTATATAGGTCGTATTTATCAATTAGGCTCTCCAGGTATTTAGCATAACTAGAATTACAACTTAATCCTGACATAAAAAGGAAATAAAGTTTATCTAGAAAATCTTCTTTTTTCTTTTTTAATACTGAGATGGCTTTAATTAATAAATCTTGTCTATTAATTGGACTAAATTCTCTTGGAAAAAATATTAATTTTTTCTTTGAAGGAATTTTGGATAAGATTTGTTTCACCTTTGGAGATTCTATTTTATAAATATTGCTGAAAAAATCGCTTGAAATCCCCCACGGTAAGACCCTACATTTATTTTCTAGGTCTGGAAAATATTTTATAAAACAGTTATAAACTGCTTGAGTATTAATATAAATTAAGTCACTTTTTCTTAAAATTGTTTTGTAAATAATTCTTTCAAACCATTTTTTATTTTCTTTCGATGCCTTTTTATAATTTCTGTTATTCCAAATATTGATACATTTTATCTTTTTTCTGATTGAATAGAGATACAATAAAAAAAATGCATTGTAATATAATCCTTGTATATATAAGACATCGAATGATTTAAGAAAAATTTTTAAAAAAAATGTTAGGTCAAAAAGTACCTTTTTAAATGATGAAATTTCGTAGATATAAATGTTACTATATTTTTCTTTATCGAACCAAAATTTGGTACAAAGAAAAAACAATTTATGTTCCGTTTGTTTCTGAAACACATCTAACCATAATTTTATGTTTGCTCCTCTACCTGGACCATACATCAATACCTTCATGCTCAAATTCCTTTCTGTCTATACCAAAAGTTCGATTTTATCCATTAGTGTTTAAATTCTTCAGTATAATAATTTTCAAAATTCTTTTATAAATAGCTTGCCTTAAAACACCCTCTTTTTTAAAACTACATTTTTCATATACTCTAATTGCTCATTTATTTTTTCTAACACTATTAGAGGTTTTCTATTTAGATTCACATTTTCAGTCCATCTCCCAATTTGTATGCAAAATAAACGACTAAATGAATAATGCACATCTTTTATGGTATTTTGCAATAATTTTAAAGGCATTAATGATCCGGGATTTTGTTTCTTATTCTGAATGCTTCTTACCATAAATTGATAATTAACTTTTTCTAGCCTAAACTATCCGAGCATCTATAGAATTACGTATCAACAACTTATCAAAAAATTATTTATAGGAATCTTTATTTTGTGATAATTTTGAGCAAACTATATGAGTTTACATTTCTTTCAATTAATTTATTATAATCACTGTGCACCAAACTACAAACAGGATTATTTTCCAAAAAATCCACTTGCTTTTGCAATTTGCATGGGGTTGTCTGTAATTATCGCCTTTAAACATAGCGATATACTTACTTCGACATAATTCAACAGTCTGTATAAAATTGGGAATCATTCCCTGATTCTCTTTATGCAAAAGTGAGCGAATTTGTTTGGGATATTTCTTTTGATATTTCATAACGAAACAACGTGTTTTATCAGTTGAACAGTCCTCGCCTATAACTATCTCATGCTCGAAATTAACTTTTTGCATTAAGATACTATCAGGTGCCTGTCTGATATATTTTTCATGATTGTATGTAATCATACAAACACTTAATTTCATTTTTTAAATCTCTTTTTCTCCTCACTTAATAATTCTTTCTCCTTTTCTAAAAGAGCTTTTGATCTGTTCTTAATAAATCGGACAGGTACACCAGTATATATTTTCCATCCTTCAAGATTTCTGTTAACTAAACTCATTGCTCCAATTCCTGCTCCTTCTCCAATTTTTACACAAGGAAGAACAATACTTCCTGCTCCAACTAATACATATTTCCTAATAATTACTTCACCACCCCAAACATTAGTATATTTTTCTGGAATAACGGGGTTTGCTAAATAATTTCCACTAAAATCATCTGATGCACTAAAAATAATTGCGTGAGGCGAGAGGCTAGTGTAATCTTCTAAAATGATCCCTTTCTTGCCGTATAATGCCACATAAGCTGCGATATGAACATATGAGCCTATTGTAATACTCCCTGATAAAATGGTGAAATCGTCTATACGAACATTGTTTCCTAAAGATATTTTTTCAGGACTATAAATACTGGCCTTTCTGCTGATTAACACGCTATTTCCATATTTTTTCAGACCAATTTTTTTTAATTCTTGGGAATTATAAAATGAAGTCTTTCTTTCCACTTTCCATCACCTTTTGTTTTCTCTAATTATTTTCACTATTTTTTTAATATATGTAAAATTTAGATCAGGATATATCGGCAAACATAATATCTCCTTAGTAATCCTCTCTGCTACAGGTAAATTTTCGGGGGATGCTGAAGGTAAACCTCTGTAAGTTGGAAATTGACTAATTAAAGGATAAAAATAACGCCTGCTATAAATATTATGTTTTTTAAATTCTTCGTAAACTTCGTCTCTACTCTTGCCATATTCCTTTTGATTTATGAAGATAGGGAAGTAGGCATAATTGTGTTTGACACCTTCAATGTCGTTTAGAAACCTTATTCCTTTCACATCAGTGAGACATTTCCTATAGGTATAAGCAATTTTTTTTCGCTTCTCTATTGCTTTATTAATATATTTTAGTTGCAATAATCCTAAAGCTGCCTGGAACTCACTCATTTTTGCATTTATCCCGGGGGCAACCACCGTTACTTCATCGGCAAAACCAAAATTCTTCAAAAAATCTATTCTTTTCTTCATTTTTTCATCATGACAAATTATTGCTCCTCCTTCAAAAGTAGTAAAAACTTTTGTAGCGTGGAAGCTTAAAACAGATAAGTCTCCATAGTTCAAAATAGAATCTCCATTTATCTTTACACCAAAACTGTGAGCTGCGTCATAGATCACCTTTAAGCCGTAGGTATCGGCAATGTCTTGGATTCTTTTAACATTACAGGGATTACCATAAATATGCACAGGTAAAATTGCTGTGGTTTTTGGTGTTATAAGAGATTCAATTTTTTTTACATCTAAGTTTGTAGTATTGGGTTCAATATCACAAAAAACAGGCTTTATTCCATTCCAATGTAAGGCATGTGTAGTAGCGACAAAACTGTAAGGTGTTGTAATTACTTCGCCAGTAATTCGTAAAGACTGCAAGGCAGTTACCAGTGCTAATGTTCCATTAGTGAATAACGAAACATATTTTACTCCCAAATAGTCAGCGAGAGCTCTTTCAAATTGCTGATGATATTTACCCATATTTGTTAGACATTTACTATCCCAAATATCCTCAAGATAAGCAATGAATTCATCTAAGGGGGGGAGAGATGGTTGGGTTACGTAAATTGGTTTTTTACTATATCTCATTTTACCACAAGTGTATGTATTAAACCTTCCATAATTTATAATATTTTCATATATCCAATTTCTGCTCAATAAATTTCATCTTATTTCTTTTTGTTTGTGGAATATTATCAACACAATCAAATCTTACAGTTCATCTCTCAATTTGTAAATTCATTTTCCCTAGAAAACCTATTTATCTTTAAAATAAAATTTTCTTAATTTTAGTTAGTAAGATATAGGAAATTCCTCTTGAGTTTTTGTTCACTTTCCAAGGACATGTATATAAAGATACTAATTTTTTGATTTCTTCCTCACAATTTGATAAAACTGTTCCAGATTGTCAAAGAGAATATCTTTACTTTCGAAAATCTTCTTCATATTATCAAAAGGGTTCATAGAACAAGTAGTTTTTATGGCTTTTGCTAATTTGTAGATTCGCCATACTCGTTTTTCTTTCACAAACAGAATTGTTTTTTTCTTTTCATTAGTTAAAATATTCGGTTAAAAGCAAAAGCTATTTTCTCCCTTTCTTTGCCAGTAAATACAAAGATATACCAGAAAGTTAAAAGTATAACCATCAAAAAACATTTCACTACCATAGAATACATAATATTATTTAATGAAATATTGTAACCAACAAATAATATAAAAAGAGAGGAAATAATTATAGGTATTAACCTTTTTTCAAAAGGTATTCTATAATAATGATTATTAATTAATATATCAATTATCTTACCTAAAGAAAAAGAAAACAGAGTTGTATAAGCAGCCGCAATATATCCAAATCTTGGAATAAGTATAAAATTCAACAGTACGTTAACCCCTGCGCTAAACCATCCTATCCAGAAGAACTTATGCACCTTCCTCTTAAATACAATCCCATAATTCATTAAATTACCGCTTCCAACCAGTAAATAACTAAGTATTACCCAGGGTATAACTTGATAAGCTGCTATATATTCTTTTCTGCTTACCATTAATGTCAAAATATCTTTTGCGAAAATTGATATTGCTACACATATAAAAAGACCAATAAGAAAATAGTAGCTTATAGCCATTCCATAAAATTGATTAACATTTTTATCATTTCTATATTCCATCCGCATTGGTGCCCAAATTTGACTAAATGGAACAACTAATAATATTGTTATAATCATTCCAAGATTATAGCCCATAGAGTATATTCCTACATTATCTAAAGTACAAAACTTATTTATAAAAAATCTATCTACCCAGTTTAAGGTTAATACAGAAAAATTTCCAAGGACTACACCCAATCCCCATTTTAACTGTATCTTTAATTCATGAATAGAGAGATTTAGCACCAAATGTTTTTTTATTACATTAAATAAGGCAACTATAATAAGTATATTTAAGATTAAATTTCCTAAAATGGGGGCCAATATACCCAACTGCAATATTACAAGAAAGAAAAGAATCAATACCGTTAATAGAATAACTTTGCTAATATTTAAAATCATTACAAATTTTGACTTTCTTTGAAAACGAAGTATCATATAGCCCAGATTGATAATAAAATTCAATGAAACTGATATTAACACAATCAAAATATAATTACCATATTTTGACGAGTTAAATAACAAATATGAAACATAATCTTTAACTATTATTGCGATAATAATCTGCAGAATAGCACCAAATAGCAATATATAAAATGTCGTGCTAATTACTTTGTCTCTTTCATGACCCTCATGATAGTCGTAGTATGATCTGGCAAGGGCAGAATGAACTCCAAAATAGAAAATAGATGAGCCAATTGTACCAACTATGGAAACTAATGCTAAAGTCCCGTACATATCTGGTGTATAGTATTTTGTATATAATGGTATAAGAATAAATCCTATTATGTTTTGAAGAACTGAACCCATTCCATATATTAATGTATGCTTTCCAGCTTCTTTAAATTTATCAGTAAGTGATTTTTCAGTCATTTTTTACATCTTTGATTATGTAATCTACTATTGATTTTGCAGAATTGCCTATATTAGAAAGATACTGTGGAAGTTTTTCCCTTTGATTTTTAACAAGTTCTGTATACTTATTTGGATGTGTTCTAATTTCATCAATAAATGCTGCAAAATCATTATAATTCTCCATTTGAATAGCAAAGTTATACTTGTAAAAGTTCCATCTATCAACCAATAGCAACTGTATATATAATACTCCCGCTAAAACGCTCTCCAAGCCGATAGTTGAACTCCATGATACAGAAATATCTGTATCTTCAAAAACCGCAAAAGAATCCTTATTACATATTATCTTTATTTCATTACCGAATAAACTATTGTAGTTCAGAACATACTCAGGCGTTGAATTTGGATGCAGTTTGATTCTTAATATTGTCTTGTTTTTATTCATTTCATAAAATTTTAATACAAAATCTAAATATTGATTCACAAAATCAAAACCATTTAAGATTGCTTTTTTCCCAAGATAAGGATGGATGGTAAAAAAGAAAGTTATATGTAATTTTGATTTCAATTGTCTTGGTGAAAAATATTTATCATCATAATAAGGATTACCAAGAGCTATTACTTTGTCCATTGTGTATACTTTATCAACCATTTTTTTGTAGATATCACCAAATACAATAATCTCAGAATTATTTGCAGGTGTATAGCCATTCCAATACGAAATTCCACCCTCTGTATTATGACCATGTTGAATTACATATGTCTTGATATTATTGCGTTTCCCAAATAGTCCAATATATCTAGTACCTAAACTTAAACTGAAACCCAGACAGGTACTATCAACATAAGATTCAAAGGTATCAACGCCCTTCTTCTGCCGTGTAAATGTATCTAAAAAATGTAAATTGTGATTTGTAATGAAGTGTCGGACTTTCTTATCAGATACCGTACTAACTAATTGTCTGTACGACTTAATTGCAATAATATATGTACTTATCATCTTGCGAAAAGAATATGGCATATATCTAATATCTTCTCTAATAACCACCTTTGAATGCTTTAATGATAGAAGTTTCTCTTTTCTGCTCATAAAACAATGTTTTGTTACAATTAGAACAGAGGGTATCCCCCTGTTGTCACATTCTTTAACAATTAGGAAGATTATACCAAAATCATTTGCCCTTGGCATATTAAGAACGAAAATCCCTCCTTTTTGAGGTAACGATATTTTTTCTGTTCTCACTTTTCTTATCGACTTAATAGTCCCTAATATCTGCCTAATCAAAGAAAAAAAAGCATATACTTTTCCCGGTAATCTATTCAAAAAATCCTGCTCAAAAACTTGAGCAAGTGCGAGCTCTATATCAGGTTTTTTGCTGGTAATACTTCTAATTTCTCTTAAAATATCTAGCCAAGTAAGATTAGATAATTCAGCTAAAACTTTTTTCTTCATAAGAAATATTTAATCAAACGATTATTTTTTGTAAGTTATTAGAATTCTCATTAGTCTCTTGTATTACATATCAAAATCGGAAACAATTTTCTATCATTCAAAACATTATAAATCATTATAGAAATTAATGCTCATAGCTTTTTGGTGCATCTAAATCACATTGATTTTCTCCCTCTCACTCATTATGACAAATCCTCCAGTAAAAACTAACACATCTCTGCATATATTAATGTCTATAATATGTCTATATTTTTGATATTTGCTTTATAAGTGAAAATCTCCAGAATTAACTATCTCCATTATTAATTTGAAATATAATGAGTACTACCTCATGCTTCTGTATTGAAACTAATATAGTAAGTAATAAGATCTAATTTTAAAGATTCAATAATAGATTTTTTTTTATCTCTATCGCTGAATCATTAACCATTACTTCATTTTATAATATAATCTTCACCTATTTTATATTTTCGTTTATACTTCCCTGTTTTACCACCCTTTTCAAACAAATATTTATTTACAAAGCGATCCACAATCCGCCAAAATTCTCCAACCTTTATGTCCATAATTGCACATACTTCTTTTATATATTTCTTCGCGCATTTCCCATCATATTTCATAACGAGTTCAATCGCCTCTTTCCTTTCCATTTTTCCTTCCCGTATATATTAGCAAACCTCATCTGTCACAAATCCAAACCCAAATTTAAAATATTTCAACATTTGATTAACAGATTGCAATGGTGATGTATCAACTCCCGCATAGGAGTTAAGTTTCCCTGTTGAACAAGGATTATTATCCCTTAATGGAGTCAAACCATGATCTCTTGAAAACTCTGTGTTATGAGAATAAGACCAATCTTTTAAGTAATATCCTAAAAAGACACCTCTAATTCCCATTCTCTTCAACTTATCTTTATCCGGAAATTGATAAAAAATTAGATCCTTATATTTTATATCTTTTTGGACCCAATCACAAGCATTACCTCCGCTTAATGTATCATATTGATTAAGATTCATAGCATCATCATCTGCCGCAAGTGCAGCAGTCACTCCTAATGTAATCGCAGCATTTTCTCCTTAGACAACAAGTGGAATTCCAAATTTCATTGCAGTAATATAGGAAACAGCGTAAAGAGCGTAATCCCAAGCTTTATATGGATTCAAATATTCATAAAATCCTTTTCGAGTTAAGGCACGTAATACTCTAGGATTCATTATATATGAAATTGTATCAAAACCTTTCTGTACTAAATTTTCAAGATTACAAATTCCTTCTTTTGTAATATGAGTGCCAAAAGAAGAATGATTTACCAGTAGTGGGTTTAGTCCAAGTTGTTCCCTACAATACAATGCTTGAAAGGTACTATCTTTTCCACCGCTAATACCAATTACACAATCAAATCCACCTTTGCTGTTTTGCTTAGCCCATTCAGCAATTTCCTTCAATTTCCTTTCTCTTTCATCCCAATCAATAATTTCCTTTTTTTCCGCAAATCGGCATGCCATACAAACTCCATCTTCATCAAAAACGATTCCTGGACGTGTATTAGGCTGAACACATTTTTTACAATATTTCATAATTACCTTCATCAAAACACTCCTCTTTTATTTTTACTTTTTCTCAAGCAAAAACCAATTCATTTCGTCAGGCGGATAACTTTTATCCTTATGATAAATGAAACCATAATCAACAAGGCGAAGATCACTATAAATATCAAGCATTTCTCCTGCAAAATCACGTTTAAATAGCAGCCCATAATTACCATGATATTTTATCTCGACAGGGGTAATATTATAGTATTCTACTAAACATATGTATTTATTACTCGTTTGATATAATAGATTATATACTTCCTCTAAATATTCAGGATTTTGATGGATTAATACTCCTTTGCATAACACAAAATCTCTTTTGTAATCTGGCTGGAAATCAAAAATAGATTGATGATAAACTTTGCAATCTTTAATTACCCTTTTCAACTCTGAAACAGCTTTTTCGTTTATTTCGATCGCTGACAAATTTACATCTGGTAAAATAGTTTTTATGGCTAACAGGTTTAGACCAATATTAGCACCAAATTCTATTACCGAAGAAATTGAATATGTTCTTTCAAATATTTTAGTAAATAATTTAATATTAGCCGCAATCCATTTTGTATCTTTGTTTCGTTTTATATATTCATCCCCAAAGCTCCCTGCCCAAAATTTCTCTTGTAATGTTTAGTAAACTTTCATCTTTTAGCTCCAAAAAAAACTAATTATTGAATAAACTCCCATATAAATGGTGTTCCTCTAATCAAATCTTTTGATGCTCTTTTACCTAAAATCTCTTTAAAATATTTTAGAGGTAAACCATAACCTGGCCTTATGGATCTTATATTATCCTCTGTAAATATCTCACCCTTTTTAACATCTTTCACAACAAACAAAGATCTTGAAAACACCCTGCTTTTTTTCTGCTTATCTGTTAGATCATAAGTGACTTTTCCTAATGCTTTTTCAACCTCTCTTACTGATTTTACCATATGTTTGAATTCATCCGGTTCCATGGAAAAAACAGCATCAGGACCACCTAATTTCCTATCTAAGATAAAGTGTTTTTCAATAACCTTAGCGCCTAATGCTACAGAAGCAATAGCAACAGATGAACCCAAGGTATGATCCGATAAACCAACTTTTACTCCAAATGTTTCTTTCATATTTGGAATAGTCAGTAAGTTTGCTTTTTCAATAGGAGCAGGATAAGCAGATGTACATTTAAGCAATACAATTTGCTCATTTCCAACTTTTTTACATGCATTTAGCGCTTCTTCAATATCAGAAAGAGTAGCAATGCCTGTTGACATAATAACAGGCTTACCTTTTGAAGCCATGTATTCGATTAATGGTATATCAGTTATTTCAAAACTTGCAACTTTATATGCCGGTACATTCATATTTTCAAGAAAATCAACAGCAGTTTTATCGAAGGGACTTGAGAAGCAAATCAAACCAAGATCTTCTGCTATTTCTTTTAGCTTTGCCTGCCATTCCCAAGGAGTATATGCTTCTTTATAGAGTTGATATAGTGTCTTGCCATCCCATAAAGTTCCCTGTTTTATCTTGAAGTAATCATTATCGCAATCTATAGTTATTGTATCAGGAGTGTAGGTTTGAAGTTTTACAGCATTAGCACCTGATTCCTTCATAGCTTTAATGGTCTTTACTGCGAGATCAAATTTCTGGAGATGGTTACCTGAGAGCTCGGCTACAACGAAAACGGGATTACTTTCACCGATTAATTTATGTTCTATCTTTATTATTGCCATTTTTCTCTTTCAATTTTCTATATCTGTTTTTTAGCTCATAAATACTAATTTCCCACCCGTCGGCCTCTATTATACTCTTAATTTTCTCGAAATCTCGTATATAGTGGATGCTACCTCCTGCTGGTTGAGGTCGGGGAGTAATTTTGAAATTTTTGATACCGTCCCAATTATCCATAAACATTTCTTGTATTTCTTTATGTAGTTTCTGGTATGAAGAAGCCAGCGTTTCATTCTTTTCGTCAAATATAACTTCCTTTTGTACCAAAATATTTCCCGTATCTATATGCTCATCTATGAGATGTATTGTAACACCTTTTGGAGTACCTTCCAAGAAACTCCACAAATTTGGATAAGCACCTCTATTCCAGGGAAGTAAAGAAATGTGAAGATTTATAATTCTATTTGATATAAGACTCAAAACATCTTTTTTAATTATATACCTATAATTATAGCTGATTATTAAATCCGGCTTATGGAATTCGATCATTTCTTTTGAAATCTTTTCATTTATTACTATAACTTCTTCGCCTGCTTCTTTCCTCAGCCAATTTATGAGACTCGCTGAGATGTCATTATTCGTAAGAAAAAGTATCCTCATTTTTTTATCCTTATTTCCTGTAAATCTAATATTTTCGTTACTTCTTCAACAACCCTTCTTGCACCTTTTCCATCATCTAAAGATTTACCAATATTTGCCATTTTTATTCTCAACTTTTTTGATCTTAATAATTTAAAATATTTTTTAACATTTTCTAAAGCTGATATATCCTCCCACCAGCCAATGTACTTTATAAATCCAGCTATTCGCCATCCTTCAGCATTACTTAACTGATTATCCGCAACAGCAACAGCTATTGTAGGAGTTCCAATTCGTGCAAGCTCATAAAGAGTTTGCCCACAGGCAGATATAGCTACATCCGATTCAAGTATCAATCTTTTCATACTCGTAGCACTAGGACAATAAGCAAATTCAGTTTTTTCATCTTTTAACCTTTCTATCTGCTCTACATTTTTAAAACCTTTTCCTATTATAACTTTTTTATTTACTCCTGGATAGTTTTTAGTAAGTATTTTTAAAATCTTAGGGGTCATATTTCTAGAATCATCTCCCCCAAATGTTATCATAATGCTTTCTATATTATCTTTAATGTCTTTCTTTGGCACTGTCCAAAATTCTTTTCTAAGTAGTATATATCGACTACCAAGTAGGTAGATAACATTTTTTTTATTCGGATAGTTAAATTCTTCAGCATATATTGTTCCATTTACAACAATCCCTCTTGGATAATCAATCCTTTTATTATCATCTATATAAACAGGAGTTTTTACTAATTTTGATATTCTTTCATAGATTTCATAATTAGCAAGATACGAATCTATAATTACTATGTCTACGTCCTTTAGATTGTTAAACAGCGTTTCCCTTTCTTCTAACCAATTAAAAACTTTGTGATTCTTATTCATTAATAAATCCGCAACCGTATCATCACCATTGACAATAAAATCAGGCAAAATTCCTATTTCCTCAAATGCATGATATAAAGAAGTACATCTGGTTATATGCCCAAACCCTATATCTTTACTGCCTTCCGTAAGAATATATACTTTCATTTTTTATTATCAATGTCTATTTTACTATTTTGGTAACTCTATTTAATTTTTCTATTAGTTTTTTATCAGTTTTATATTTCAATTTAATATGAGAGTTTATGTTTGCAATATCCGGATTATTATCAAGAATTTTGAAAACATTGGTTATTGTAGAACTATATTTATTTTTTTCAAGTTCTTTATATAATAAATTAAACATTTCTAAATCTTCCTTATAATCTAAAGTTAAACGATAATTGCGTATATATTTTTTGGGCAAATCAACTATATTTACCTTAAATATCTCTCTATTATTCCTCATATACCAAGTCATATATTCAGAATATTTAGCATTTCCCGATAATTTTATAACCCTTTTCAGAGCTTCTGTATTGAATATTTCACAAAAACTTCCTACTGCAGCTTCTTTTGGAGCCGTGTAATCTCCTCCAATTTCAAAATGTTTGTTTATTAAATAGTCCGCTATTTCTGGTGAAACAACAGGACAATCCGCTGTCACTCGTATAACAATATCAATATTATAATAGTCACAAGCCCCAATATAGCGTTTAATTACATCATCGTGATCACCTTGCCAAAATTTCACCATTCCGGAAAGCGTGTAATCTTTTAAAATCGAATCTTCTTTTAAATCAGAAGTAGCTAAAATAACTTCATTTACATTTGGAAACATTAAGCAGTTTTCAAGACATCTTTCAACAGAAGAAGTACCGTAGATTGGCAAAATAGCCTTTTTCTTAAGTCGTGAAGATTTCATTCGACAGGCTACAATTACTGCAATCTTTTCTTCTTTTCGCTTATTATAATTCATACTAAATCAACTTTTTTTTAAATGAACGCAAACATGGAAAATATTTTTCTATTCTATTTTAGCAGTGTATATTATTCACTGATTCAGTATATTCCATTATAATAAACCACTTGAAATCCCGCCATCTATTTGAATTGTAGTCCCGGTAATTCCTTTTGCGGATTCTGAACATAAAAAAGTGACAAAATCACCTAATTCTTTCGGGAGTTGAAAACGACCTAATGGTAAATTAGCAATAGCTTTTTTCTCAATCTCTTCAATAAAAGCTCCAGTTCTTTCAGATTGAGCTTTCATTAATTGAATTGCCCTATCAGTTTTAAAAGCTCCTGGGCAGATATTATTTATTGTTATATTATCTTTGATTAATTCTTTTGAAATAGTTTTTGCCAAACTAACAACACCAGCTCTAAATACACTTGACAAAATTAAAGTTTCACTAGGTTCTTTAACTGCTAGAGATGTACTATTAATAATCCGCCCCCATTTATTTTCTTTCATTTGAGGAATGACCAATCTATAAAGTTCAATTACATAATATAACACAGAATCAAATGCGTATCTCCAGTCTTGTTCAGTTAAGTCAAAAAATGTACCTGGTTTTGGTCCTCCAGAATTAACAACAAGAATGTCAATTCGATTGAATTTCGATATTACTTTATCAACGATATTCTCTTTAATCCCTTTAATATCTGACAAATCGGCTAAAATTGGTAAAACTTGCACATGAGTAGTTTTTTTGATAAAATCTTCTGTTTCATTCAAAGATTCTTTATCTATCGCACAGATAGCAACGTTTACTCCTTCTTTAGCGAGTTGAATAGCACAACCTTTTCCTAATCCTTTGCTAGCACCACCAATTAATGCTACTTTATTCTTAATTCCTAAATTCATAGATAATCCTCCATTATTTATTTTAAATCTGTTAATTTAATTTGCTCATCTTTCTGAATGGTTCTTGCTGCAACTTTTCCAATAATTACATTAAACCTGTTAGGTGGAATCCCTGTTCCTGGTCTCTTAAATTCAATATCATCGATCCGGATTACTTGATTCTTTTCAATAATTTTTGATGCCACAATACTTCTTCTCATTTTGGATCTATCAAGATTTTCACCGGAAGCTAATTTTTTTTCCAAATTATTCATGCTGATCTGCATCTTTCTTGCCCAGTCTACTGCTTTTTTCATTTCTTCAGGTTCAAGACATACTTGCCAATCAGGCCCTCTATCACTTCTCGATATTGCAAGATGTTTACTTATGATATTAGCGCTTGCGGCAACAGCAGCAGCAGGCATCCAGATAAAATGTGAATGGTCAATAAATCCAATAGGCACATTATATTTTTCTCTAAGTGCTCTAATATACCCGAAATTAGTATCTTCGATATCTACACCACTTTCTCCACTTGCCATAGTGTGCTGACCAAGCATCAATGAAAAATTATTATTATTTCCTTTTTTAGAAATCCTATTGATTGCCCAATCGATTTCCTTTTCCGTAGCTAAAGGTAAGCTAAGGAAAAAGGGAAGTTCACTTTCAATAACTGCATCAATAATATTCGGATTTATTAAATCTGAAGCATTAATATTGAATCCGGAACAACGAAATTTAGATAATGTTACAACAATTTTATGACTTAAGGGCGATGCAATAAATTCTAATCCTTTATCTTTTGTATATGAAATTAATTCATCTAGTTGAGAATCGCTAAATTCTCTTTTTAAATAAATTTCGTATCCTTCATGATTCTCGATATATAGATCACCAGCTTTTGCTAATTGGAATTCAATTGCGTCTCCACCTGTTTTTGAAGCTGTTTCAATCATTTTCAGAGCTTTATTAAAATCACCGAGATTGGCTTGCCCTTCTTCTATTATAAAAAACAAATCACCAACACCAATCTTTCTGGAACCAATTTTATATGTTTTTCCCATCATTAATTCTAAACTAATTTCATTACGTTTTCAATAACATATTCTACGTCTTTATTTTTCATCTTAGGATATAGAGGAATACTCAAACATTTCTCATAATAAGCTTCAGCTTTAGGATAATCACCTTCTTTGTATCCATAATTTTCTTTATAATAAGGCTGTAAATGTACAGGAATATAGTGCACCTGTGTGCCAATATTCTGTTTTCTTAAGAAGTTCATGACCTCTTTTCTGATTCTATCAATTGCTGCAAAATCTATTTTCAGCACATAAAGATGGAAAACCGGCTCAACATCCTTTCTTTGATAAGGAGTATCTATCCATTTTATATTTTCAAAAGCTTTGTTATATTTTGCGATAATTTCATTTCTTCTTTTTTTGAATTTATCCAATTTGCCTAACTGACTTAGTCCAAGTGCAGCATGTAAATCGCTTAATCTGTAATTAAAACCAAGTTCTTGCATCTCATAATACCAGGGACCAATTAATTTTGAATTATGAATTATGAATTTTGAATTATTTTTTATTATTCCATGATTTCTTAGAGTCACTAACCGTTCATATAATTCATAATTGTTTGTGGTTATTGCACCACCTTCTCCTGCAGTAATTGTCTTTACAGGATGAAAAGAAAAAGTGGTTAAATCAGAAAATCTGCAATTACCCACATTAGAACCATCGGCATATTTAGAACCTATCGCATGAGCTGCGTCTTCTATAATAAATAATTTATTATTTTTTGCAATTTTATTTATTTCTTTCATTTCACACGGTTGACCTGCAAAATGAACAGGGATCAACAAGCTAGTATTTCCTGATACTTTTTCTTCTATCTTTTTTGGATCAATACAATAGGTATCCTCTTTAATATCTGCAAATATAGGTCTTAATCCATTGTGTACAATACAATTTGCAGAAGCCACAAAAGTATTTGGAGAAGTAATACCCTCTTTGCCTCTTTCTATTTGCAAACAAGCCACAGCCAAATGAAGGGCTGCAGTACCATTTGATACTGCAACACAATATTTAGAATCGGTAATTTTACATAATCTATCCTCAAATTCTTTTACTTTAGGTCCTTGAGTAAGAAAATCGCTGTTCAGAACTTCAATTACTGCTTGTATATCATCTTCATCAATCATTTGATGACCGTAGTGCAAGAAGGATTTACGAACAGGTTTCCCTCCCTCAATTGACAACTTACTTAATAATACCTTATCTTTATTCATTTATACCTATTTCTATTAACATTTTCTTGAGTTCTTCGCCTGTTAGCCAATGTCCATTACTATCACTTGTGTATCTGTATCCATCTTTAAGCGATTTTCCAGCTTTGAAGTTGTGTCTATTCCAGAAGGAAAGCTCAGGCGTTATTACAAAGTAATTGTCGTACTCCTTTGCATGTCTGGCTTCTTCTTCTGTTAAAAGAATCTCATGAAGTTTTTCACCAGGACGTATGCCTATAATATCCATTTCAGCACCCGGAGCAAGAACATTGGCTAGATCAGCTACTCTCATACTTGGAATTTTAGGGACGAAAACCTCTCCACCATTCATTATTTCCATGCAATTAATTACAAATCGAACTCCTTTCTCTAAAGTAATCCAAAACCTTGTCATATTCTCATCAGTAACGGTAATTCTTCCAGATTTTCTTTGCTCGATAAATAATGGTACAACACTTCCGCGGCTGCCTATAACATTGCCATAGCGAACACAACTGAACTTAGTCTTTCCCCCAGAGTATGCATTTCCCTGAATAAAAAGTTTTTCAGCAACCAGTTTTGTAGCGCCATACAAATTCACAGGGTGAACAGCTTTGTCAGTGCTAATAGCCATAACCTTATCAATTCCATTATCAATAGCAGCTTCAACAACATTTTCTGCTCCAATTATATTTGTTCTAATAGCCTCGATTGGATTGTACTCACATGTAGGAACTTGCTTCAAGGCTGCTGCATGAACAACAATGTCAACACCGTTCATAGCTCTGTATAATCTTTCTCTATCACGCACATCCCCAATAAAAAAGCGAAGTGTTGAATCATCTTTGAATAGCTGTTTCATCTGAATTTGTAAAAGTTCACCTCTCGAAAATATCCTTATTGCCTGTAGCATATGTTCCTTTAGAACAATTTCAGTGAATTTCTTCCCAAAGGAGCCTGTGCCACCAGTTACCAAAATTACTTTATCTTTTAAACCCAATTTCCCTCCTATTTTCTTTCAATATATTTACTCTATAAGTCATTCATCAATTGACTTGATGCACTACATAATGATACGCTCCTTAAAAGGTGCGATTACAGTATCACGACTGGTCCCGTAAAAGACTACAATTGATGATAATCAACGGAAGCGTTTGTTTCGCTTCCTATCTCTAACGGGATAAAGAAATCGCTCCTACATCCTACATATAACATTTTATATCCCATATTAGAACATCGCAATAACAGGAGTTATTGCACTCCAAAATTCACCACAGTCCGAGAAGATTCAGGTTACCCATTATATTTGTTGTATAATAGATAAAAGGATTTTCTGAACTGTAACGTACACCTGTACGTGCAGCGAGGTTGATGATAGTGAAAAATGGGGAATTTGAGTTACTCGAGTTATTAGAGTCACTCATGTCATTACAGTCACTTAAGTCATTGGAGTTATTGAAGTCATCGGGCTTGATGACTGAAGGAGAATATGAGGCAAAGAGATCATGGAGAGCGTCGTAATTCTCGATGTCGAGTTGGTGGAACTCGAAGTTTGGGAATTTTTGTAATTGAGCAAGACGCCATTCCTTGAGTCTTACATCATAGTAATCGTTCATATTATCAATACCGATAACAGTGACTGGTGGGGAGCCACTCAAGTTATTGCAGTCAATTGAGTTACTGGAGTCATTAGAATTATGCATTGGAACCAATTCTGGTTTTGAAAGGAGAAATTCACAGACCTTCCAGCCAATAAAACCTGCACAACCAGTGATCAAAATTTTCATAATGAAAATTTTAACGAATGAGATATTTGAGTTACTCGAGTTATTGAAGTCAATGAAGTAATTGGAGACACATCCAAGTCAATCAAGTCACTGAAGTCAATTGAGTCATTGAGACATTAAAGATATTTGAGTTATTGAAGTCATTTGAGTTATTGGAGACATATCTAAGTCATTGAAGTCATTGGAGCTATTGAAGTCATTAGAGTCATTTGAGTCAATTAGGTTACCTATCATCCTTTATATACGAGATTGATGCTGATATTCTTGGAGAAAATGATAAACCAAACTGTTCAACTTTGCTAAGAGCTAAGTCGAGTTCGATTGGTAGATACCGAACTCTCAAACCAGAATTAACATCTCTACCGTCAAAATCGACAAGGAAAGAACAGTTCTTCATTACTTCCAGTTCCAATCCGAAGAAAACTCCAACTGCCCAATCACCCCCTTGATCATGGTAAAAATCAGAATTAAAGGATTTAGAAAATTGACCATAGCCGACATATCTTCCTCTTCCCAAACCAATAGTGAAGTCGATAACTTTGTTTGGGGAGTACGTTGAGACCAAGAAACAGGAACCGAGTTCAAATGGTTTCACATATCCAGGTTTTGTCTCATAAGCAAGATCATCGTCCCACCCTGTAGAATCACCGTGTCCTACTTCCGAAATATCCAATGCATATGATAAGTAATGGATTCCCCAGGCAAATTTGAACTTTTCCTGATCATAGAATCGGTGGCAGAAACCGATTGCGGTAGTGAAATTACCAATAGTGTAAATGTCAAGGTAACATTCAAAATTGTTTCCAAGACCGATTGCTGCGTGAAGATTTTCATCAAAATCATCTACTGACGTCTCTGGATTGAGAGCCATTGAGCCATCAATACCAATTCGATAACCAAGATGTGGAAGGATTCTTGCTGTTGGAATGTCAATTAGACCCGAGGTCCTGTTAAAGTCAGCGATACCAAGAGAGGTAAAAATCATCGCTATGAATATTGCAATCAAGAAAGTTTTCATGATTATTTAGAAAGTTGAGTCAATGGGTCATTTAAGTCAATGGAGATAATAAAGTCACATAAGTCATTAGAGTCATTTATGTCATTAGAGTCAATTGAGTTACTGGAAACACATTCAGTTATTTAAGTCAATAAAGTCACTGGAGTCAATTGAGCCATTGAGACATTAAAGACATTTAAGTCATTGGAGTTATCTGAGTCATTTGAGTCACTGAAGTCAATTGAGACACTAAAGACATTGGAGTTATTTTGATTGTTTTTTCCTTCTTATCGATGCAATGTAAAAATTTAGTACTTTGATAAGAGTATAAGCATCAAGTTTCAACTCGTCTCGGAAAGCATTCTCGATGTAGCCTTCATCAAAACACTCGTTGAAATCATCGATTAACTCACAAATAGAACCTCTGGATTGTCGGCAGAATTGAATATTCTCCTGATAGTGATAGCGACCATATCCTTCAGAGATATTATTCGTTACAGATAATTTAGCTCTTCGCATTTGGCTTTTGAGATTAAACTTCTCATTCTCTGGTAACATTTTAATAAGTTTGCTAACTTTTTGACTAAAACTTCTCGCCAATTTGTAAACTTCAAGTTCCTCGAAAGAGTAGATTTTAGGCATTTAGTTTTGAATCATTCGGATTGCTGGAGCTATTGGAGACACATTTAAGTCATTAGAGTCATTCATGTTACTTGAGTCACTGGAGTTAATGAAGTCAATTGAGTCATTGGAGTCAATTGAGACATTTAAATCATTGAAGTTATTTGAGGCAGTTAGATATCACTCAATATGCTTCGCCTCGCGAGCAAATGGTTACAATTTGAACCTGCATTGCCTTTTTCTCTACTCGATATATTATTCTAAGTTTTCCAACGCGAAACCTCCATAGACCTTTCAAGGGTTCATGTAAAGGTTTAATGTCAAAATATTGCACATTAAATGGGTCATTAGCAAGCCTATCTAAAGCATTGTCCAATCGGTTTCGAGTTGCTTTATCTACTTTGCGATAGCACTTAGACGCCTCTTTAGAAAGAACGATTCTATACATTCTTTCTTAACTCTTCTAAAGAGATAATATCGCCTCGTTCTAACTCTTCAAGCCCACGCTTAATGGAAGCCATTATCTCTTTATCTTCAAGAATCTCACCAGTGGCTTCCCGCTCAGCCAATCGTTCTGCTACCTTAAGTAAAGCCTCTACATCTTCGTTGGGTAAGGAGTCAATAATCTTCTTGGTTCTATCTTTAACGGTTTCCATTCAACCTCCTTTTTGTTATATATTATAGTAAACTTATAGAAAATATCAAGGGTAAATCTGGTTGACACGGTTTGTTTAGTTTGTTAAGTTTTTAACCTCTTTTTCAAAAAATCTTTTCACTTCCTCCCATTTCACTTTCTTAATCATCCTTGGCATTTCTTCAACATCTGCATCCATGAAATAAACCAAACTTTTCTGTATATGAATGATATTTGAATTCAAGTTCCCAAACTTGCGCTCATAAAAGGGTAGGAGCTTTTTTAATGTCGTTCCCTTCTGACATACAAAGTAAAGGTCTATAAAGTTCCTTTTTTCCCCTCTTGTGGAAATAGCATCTATTTTCATCACAGCAATATCTCTCAGGTCAAGGACATTTATCTCAAATATGGATTTATGAGGAAACAACACTGGGTACTTATAGACAAATATGCTAAATCTTATTCCCTCTATAGTTCCTATAATGGAACCCCAACTCATTCGGTCTAATTTAAACCTGGATATTTTCTCCAGGGATTGAATTAATTCCCTGGGTTCAAACTCTTCAGGAATAAAGAAATCTAAATCCACTGAAATTCGGTGCCCCAACTGTAGAGCACAAGCACTCCCCCCTGCTAAGTATGCCTTATCCAAAAGATGGGATTCACCTAATAAGCCCAGTGCCTTTTTCGTATTTTTAGATAATGTTTCTGTAAACATAGAATCTTTTTCTTGTTAATATTAAAAATAAGTGCCCAGTAATTTGCACTCTTAGGGGAAACGCCTCTGAAATGAAATAGAACATTTGCAATCTCATTTTCTGTATAATTTTTCTTCATCCAATTCACCGCTTTCTCATCCCCGTATTCAAGTAAACGCTCCAGCACAAACTCTGGATGGGTCTTTGCTTTGAGCTTTTCAAAATCTACATCCCAAAAATATTTCTTAAGGAAATTAGGAAGTCTAATATCCACTTCACAACCCTTCATTTTAATCAATAATAGCACAAATAATTTACTTTATCAAGAAAAACTTCGAGTAAACATTTGATCTACATATAGTTTACACATTAAAGTCATTGGAGACATATTTGAGTCACTGAAGTTATTGAAGTCAATTGAGTCATTGGAGTTATTAGAGTCACTAGAAACATTAGAGTCACTGGAGTCATTAGAGTCACTAGAAACATTGGAGCTATTAGAGTCACTAGAAACATTGGAGCTACTGGAGTCATTGGAGTCACTATAGTCAATTGAGACACATTGAAGTCATTTAAGTCAATGGAGACACATCCAAGTCAATAAAGTCATTGGAGTCACTAGAAACATTGGAGTTACTAGAGTCACTAAAGACATTTGAGTCATTGGAAAGTGAGAACTATGTGCTGGAAGTTAACCTTCGGCTGGAATTTTTATTTATGCGATCGGGTTACGGGTTGTCTGTTTTATGTCTTTTACTCGGGTATTACTCTATCCTTTATCCTTATCGTCCATCGTCCGTCGTAACTCGTCTGTCCCCTGTCTACTGTCCTCTGTATACTGCCTGCTGGGAGGTAAAAGGAGTGGAGGGTGGGTCGTCGGGTCATCAGCTTCTACTAAATCTTCTCCTTTTCTTCTTCTTTTCTCCTTCTTCATTATAGTAGTAATAGTGATAGTAATAATAGTTATAAGTGCCGTAGATGTGTCTAATATCCACATCGTTAAGAACACATCCTAAGAGTTTTATCTTCGCATATTCGGCATGACTTTTGGACTTCTCTGCTATATCCATAGTTGTTCTTCCAGAACGAACAACAAGAACCATCCCATCCACTTCTTGACCGAGGACTACTGGATCCGTTACTGCTATCATAGGAGGGGAATCTAATACAATAATGTCAAATCTTTCTTTCAGTTCTTTCAGTACCCCTTTCATCCGTTTTGACCCAAGTAATTCCGATGGATTAGGTGGAATAGGACCAGAGGTTATCACATAGAGATTTTCAATATCCGTTTTTTTAATGGCAGCATCAAGTTTTAACTCGCCTGTTAGCACTCTTGAAATTCCATCCTCTTTTTCAAGTTTGAACAAATGGTGAATCATAGGTTTTCTCAGGTCTGTATCGATCAGGAGTGTCTTACGTCCTGCTTGTGCCTGTGTAATGGCAAGATTACTCGCAGTAAGGGTCTTCCCTTCACGGGGTGCTGGACTTGTGATAATTACTGTTTTAATTCCTCCATCCACAGAAGCAAACTGAAGGTTTGTTCTAAGACTTCTATATGATTCTGATATTGGTGACCGAGGTTTGTAATGAGTAATAAGTCTCTTACCAATATCCTCAACCTCACCTCTTTTTCCATCTGTTCTTATCGATGGTACGGAGGTAAGGATCGGCATTTTTAATCCTTTCTCAATATCCTTAACCCCTTTAATAGAGGTGTCAAAATATTCAAGAATGAAAGCAGCTCCAAAAGAAACAATTAACCCCATAAGGAAACCAACGATAACATTGGTTGTCTTTTTTCTCATGATTTGTCCTTTTGGTATCTGCGCTCTATCTAACAAAGATACTGTCCCAATCTCACTTGCTTCAGAGATTTTCGTTTCCTCGGCTTTTTCAAGGAGCATCATGTAAATTTTCTCATTAGTCGTTCTTTGTCTCTCCAGCCTAGCCATTTCAATCTGGTTATCGGGAATCAGTTTGAATTTTTTTTCATATTGATTCAAAATACTATGATATGCGTTCTCTTTTTCCTTGGCAACCTCTATAGTTATTCGTAAATGTATAGACTGAAGTAGGAGATCCTGAACTTGAGAGAGAGCATCAATCTGTCCTCGATTTTGTATAAGTGTAACTATAATCTCATTCATCTTCTGTGTTATAGCCTTGATCTTAACATTTATCTCTTTAATCTTCGGATCTTCTGTGCTATACCCTTGAATAAGCAAAGAAGCTTTGTTCTTTTCAAGGGTGGATAAAGATTTCTTAAGGTCTTCTAATAGAGGGAGAGAAATATCGGTCGAAGTTTCCAAAAATTCTTTCTGTTCAATGGTAAGTTGAGATTTAACAGCTTCAAGGTTTTTCTCTAGACTTATCCTTTCAATCTTTGCAGTTTCATATAGCGTCTGTAATCGAGCTAATTGGTTAACAAACTCTTCTGTTTCCCTCCTTAGACCAAAGAATTTATGTGTTTTTTGGTAATCACGAATCTCGTCTTCCGCTTTTTTTAACTGCTCTTCAACAACCTTCATCTGGGTTTCTGCAAATTCTCTTACTCCGCTGACTTCTCTTCGTTTATCCTCAATATCATACTGAATATATGTTTCAGCAACCTTATTGGCAAAAAGCGCAGCTGTATAAGAACTACTCGAGGTACACAAAATCTCAATCATATCAGAATCTTTCACATTGTTAATCCTTGTCGAACCTCCAACTATTGCGGCAATTATCTCTTTACTACTAACCCCTATACTCTCAATTTCAGCAGGAGTAAAATTTTCAGCGACCTTCTCCATAAGGGCTCTACTATTCAACATAAGCACATGATTTGTGATAAATGTTGTTCTCCTGTAACCACTATAACCAAATTCCATACCTGGGAATGAAGACGTAAGTTGTTTTATAATTATCGTTGCTTTCGCCTCGTAAACAGGAGGTTTCCGTGAAGTACGGTACATACTGAAGAAAAATATTGGAATGAAGATGGCAAGTATTAACCATTTTCTGCGCAAAATTATTGATATGTATTCCCGAATATCTACTTTTTCTTCGTTCATCTTGCTTGTATTAGAAGGTACAGATTCACAAATACTACTAAGCCTGAAAGGAACGAAACAGTTGAACGCACCTTCTTCCAGAGGTTCGATTTAATAATCATAATATCACCTGATTTGAGGAAAATTGGATCCTCTGATTTTCCAACTGCAAGATACTCTCCAAGATTAATAACTATCTCTTTCTCGCCTGCTTGACCTCTTACTAATGTTATATGACCAAGATCTGCATCAGAAGTAGGCCCTCCAGCAAGGGAGATTAGTTCTAAAATATCTGCATTCGTTTCAACATAATAGAGCCCTGGCATTTTAACCTCTCCCCATATATAGAGCTTCGTTCTTAGACCCTGATCCTGAAGTTGAAAAAGACATAATAATGACAGAAAAAATACCATTTTATACTCTCCGTTTTAGTTTATTTAGTCACTCTGATCTCTTTAGTTTATCTAATTTACGAAGCCTTGTTCCATACGCAGGTAAATAGACTGTGCCAGAATCCCGCTCTTAGGTAGGCGCGGGCTTTAGCCTGCGAACCTAATCCCATATTATACAATAAATTACGCAACCTAAAGGTTGCGGCTACCATATGAAAATTCATAATTTGGCACAGTCTCTAAAGCCTGCGGCTACCTTCACTCCATAACATCGAAGGCGCAGAGTAAACTCTGCTACCTCAGAACGCAAACTACACATTGCTTTTCTCACTCAACAGAAGCCTTCGGGCATTATGCCCGAGTAGTTCATCAGTTTTCGGTTTACCTACATATTTTTCAAGAATTGGTCTCGTAATATCAAAATCAAATCCCCATTTGTTGTTATGGGTATCGCTTGCAACGAAATCAACAAGACCATCCTTTAGCATTTTAATAGCTAAGTTTCTAACGGTTTTTCCATACCTTCCTATGATTGATTTAGAATTGATTTGGAAGAGAATACCTCTCTTTCTCCATTCTTTTAGTTTATCAGGTCTATTAATTATTGAAAATGCCCTTTCAGGATGAGCAATTATTGGAACAAAACCCTGCGATTGAAACTTGAATATTACTTCATCACAATTAAGTGGATAAGAAACAAAAGGGAGTTCAAGAAGAACATATTCTCCATTTATTGTATAACCCCGTATCTCATCAGCACTGATTTCTGATACAATCCCGATCTCTGCTCCCATAACAAGAATTATGTTAATATTCTCTTGATTGATCCTATCCTGTAGTGCTTGAAGCCCCTGCTTGATCTTTTTTGATGTTGGTTCGTATAGACCTGTAATTACATGAGGTGTAGCAAAAACTGTCTCTATTCCCTGTTTTTCAGCTTCTCTTAGAAGGTTAATAGAGTCCTCTATATCCTTTGCACCATCATCAAGTTGAGGTAATATGTGAGTGTGAATATCTATCATAGCTTAGTTATTATGACTGAACGACCGTTGACGGCTGACTGCAGACTGCTATATGTTGAGTCACTAAAGTCACTTGAGTTATTGAAGTCATTAGAATCATCTGTCTGAACGACTGCTGACAGTCGACTGCAGACCGCTGTAAGGTCGAGTCACTAAAGTCACTTGAGTCAATAGAGTTAATAAAGTCATTTATGTCATTAGAGTCATTTGTTTGAACGACTGTTGTCAATGTTGTCTATTTAATGTTCCTCCTTTATAATCTCCTCACGTGTGCATCCAAATTACTAATAGACTTATAAGGCTTTTCCTCCATATTGTCAAGGTTTTTCTGCGCTTCAAATAGGAAAGAAAAGTATAGCCTTCGGCTTCCTCGGACAACATCTATGTGTAATCCTTTCATTAGTAGATTGTGCTGCATTTCTGCCTATGATTCAAAATAGTGTTAAAGAAAGTAGAAAGTTTTATACCACCAAGCACGTGTTATAAGTATATATTTTCTCAAGTTAACAAGAAACAAACTCATAACTGAAAACAGAGCGTTCAGAAACTGAACAGTATGTCAAGAATTTGAAGCAAATCTTCACGCAGTTTTTGTGATCTTAAAAATTACTGTCCCCCCTCCGGTGTATTCACAAGGATCAAGGCACTGAACATATGCAGTATCATCATCTTTACCCAGTCCCAACTCTTCTGGAGAAATTCCTTTACTTAAGGCAACATAATAGGGCATTATTGAAGAAAGAGAATGCATACAGATTACACCAGGTGATTTAAGCTTGTATCCTTCTGAAATATAAAACTCATCACCTTTTTTGTATACTGGACAGTTCCCTTTGATTTCATAAACTTCGATTCTTAAATCACTCATCGCAAAGCTCCTCAAATACGTGTAGAATCAGATTTCCAGATTTCATGAAAAGTGGAATAGATTTTGCAAAAAAAATCAGGCAAGAAAATTACGTACTACTTCAGTAACCCAAGTATCATATCTTTTAATTGCGAGATATGAGGCTTTTGCTCCACGTTTTCCTCTTCGGGTAAGATAACAAATGCATCATCCTGTGTATGCATTCCAGTAAGAAAGGAGTTTCCAAAGACTTCTTTTGATTTTACAGTTCCCTTAAGGTCAAATCCATAATTTGACTGAGCAACGAGGTCGGGTCCATTCTCTGCATACGGACCTGTATATATTTCATCTCTTTTAAGTATCCTCTTAATTACGTTCTTACCTTTGTATTCTACTTTGTCCAGTTTCTCTTTTAATTCATCAACAAGTCCGTTATGTTCATCACCACTGGAAACAGAGCCAAATGGGTACTTCCCCTTTTGATTTATGTATATTCTCCCTGGATCCATTACAAATGCTCTACTACCTTCGGCAATGTCTTCAATTGAGTCAGGATGCTCATTCTTAAACCTTAAATAACCCTCTTCAACAAGCCATCTATTGAGATAAACCTCCTTATCAATTTTTGTAAACCCATGATCAGAGAGAATAACAAGCTTTATAGAATCATCAATTCGTTCTCTTATATCCTTTATTATTTTACTATCTATAAGATTATAGTAATCAAGGAAAGACTGATGGTAATTACTGGTTTCATCAAAAAAATCATCCATCATAAAATGCTGTAATCTATCAGTTCCAGTTATTACCCCAATAAAAAGGTCCCATTTCTCCTTCTCCCAGAAATGCAGCATTGCCTGCTTTCTTATTTCCAATGTCTCGAAAAGGTCTTTAATAAGGAAATCTTTATTCTCTCTAGCTTTAAGAGTATCTACATCTATCCTGTAGTTGATCGATTTTAGATAGGGAATTATTTCTTCTGGATAACTCGCTTTTTCTATACGAAGTGCAACAAAACCTGCGATCAGCACACCACTCATTGGCTTTGCAGGATAAGTGCCGGGAAGATTGATAACAACAGTTCTCTTCCCCACTTTCTTGAGATCATCCCAGATTGGATGAGATTTCAAATCTGATGAATTTGGAAAACGAAGTTTGTAAGTCCGGGGAACAAGTTCTGTAAATCCGAAAATCCCATGTTCACCAGAATTCTTTCCTGTCATAAATGTACTCCAGGCAACGGATGAAATCTCAGGAATCGTAGTATCCATTTGATAAAAATTACGCTCTCCAATTAAAGAGTTTAGGTTGGGCATCACTCCATTTCCCGTAAGCTTCTTTATTAGTGTATACGGTGACCCATCAAGACCAATCACAGCAACCCTTGTCCTCTTTCCCCGACCGAGCATCTATATACTCTCCCAAGAGTAGACCGAAGACCGACGACGGTCGACCGCAGACTGTGATAAGACTATAACATTAAGGCCAAAAACCCTATTCAGAAGATTGATATCTAACGACATTTTACTATTACTAACTGATAAATAAATTATCCTTTATTACCGTCTTCCAAAAAGCGACGAAAGGCTTGAAGTTTTGAGAAAAGCTTTTCGCTAAAACACTTTACCCTTTATCCTTTACCCCGTTAGAAAAATCATTTTCTAATGGGATTTAACCTTGTCAGTTCAGAGGTAACCGAGAGTTTCGAGCCTCTCTTTTATTTCTTTCTCTTCTTCGTCTGTAACAAGTTCCTCCTCTTCAAAAGAAGGTGGTACAAACCCCTTTTCCTCAAGCCACTTGAGCACATTATTAACAGATTCCTCAAGTGACTCCTTGTCCGTTTCTACTACTATTTCTGGATGTTCAGGTTCTTCGTAAGGGTCTGAAACACCTGTGAAGTTCGGGATCTCGCCACTCAATGCCTTTTTATACAATCCCTTAATATCTCTTTCAATAAGAACCTCAACAGGACATTTTGCAAATACTTCTATAAAATTCTCGATTACACTCCTCGCCTCATCCCTCTTCTCTCTATATGGAGAAATGAAGGAAACGAGTGTTGCCACACCATTTCTTGAGAGAAGTTTTGCCACAAAGGTAACCCTTTCTATATTTTTATCCCTATCCTCTTTTGAAAAACCAAGATCCCTTGTAAGACTCTTTCTCACAATATCTCCGTCAAGTCTTTCCACCTTCATATTTCTATGAATGAGTATCTTCGCCACCTCATCTGCTATTGCAGATTTCCCGGAACCGGAAAGCCCCGTAAACCATAATGTAAAGCCTTTGTGCTCCATAAATACTCCTATTCTACAAAAGGATTTTCATAAGAAGTTAGTATCTCCGCAATTTGCTCCCTCATTATCTCATGTGGGGGAAATTTCTTTTTTGAAATCATTTCTCTTATTACCGTTCCACTCGGTTTCACTCTATCAGCATCAGTATGACCGCAGGTTTTTACGGTACATATTGATTCACATTTTTTACAGAAAAACGAATGTTCAAATTTTAATGGTTCTATTCCAAGATCTGGAAACCTGTCAAATATCTTTTGCGCATCAAATGTGCCATAGTATTCCCCAACACCTGCGTGGTCTCTTCCAACAACAAAATGGGTACAGCCAAAATTCTTTCTCATAATAGCATGATGAATTGCCTCTCTTGGTCCTGCATAATGCATCCTTGTTGGAAGTATACTCATAACCACCCTATCCTTAGGATAAAAATCGGTCATCATCTTTTTATAGGTTTTAAGGATAATCTCATCCTTGAAATCGCCTTTCTTCTTCCTTCCCATCAATGGATTAATGAAGAGCCCATCCACTACCTCGAGTGCACATCTCTGTATATATTCATGAGCCCTGTGTATAGGATTTCTTGTTTGGAATGCGACTACAGTGTTCCAGCCCTTCTCGCGAAAGAGCACCCTTGTCTCTCTCGGATCAAGATTAAACTCAGAAAAAGGTTCCCTTAAATCATCGATAAGGTCAATCTTTCCTCCTAGGAAGTAGTCTTTTTTCTTTAACGTTTCATTCACACCAGGATGACTCTTATCTAATGTACCGAAAACTCGTTCTGCGATTTTTTCTTTATTGAAGGTAAACTTATCCTCAACAAAAAGAAGAGCGATATACTTCTTTTTTTCATCTTCTAAAAGAACATATTCCCCAATCTCAATTTCTCTTGCCTTCTCTTCTTCTACATCCAGTGTTATTGGAATTGTCCAGGTTACCCCGGATGGAAGTTTCATTTCATCTACTACCGTCTCTAATTCAAGTTTGTTCATAAAACCTTCAAGAGGGCTGAATATACCTCTCGCTATGTTTCTAACATCTTTCGCCATCTCATCATCTATAGTAATTTTTATATATTTTTTAGCCTTTTCTATAATTTCCGTCTTTTCCTCTCCAAGAAGTATCCTTTTTATTAGTTTATTTCCATGTGGTCTTGATAGCATCTTAGCTCCTTTCTCATTTTTTATATCGGGATTTTTCAGGAGAAGTAATTGGTCTTTTTCTCTAGGACAACAGGAAGTTCTATTTTAAAAAGCCCCTGGCTTCTTCAGGTGGCATGAAAACAGCTAACCTACCGTTAAACAAAGACTTATGTCCACGCTTCAACCAGGCCACTAAACCTTAATAACATAATCAGGAGGGATCAGAGTTTGTACAGCCCTCCCCAGAATATCTACATTAACAATAAACCTGCACCTTTTGTTATCGATTTCCAGCATGTCTCCCACTGTACCTTTCAGAGGTCCTCTCATTATCCTAACCCTCTCTCCCTTTTTTATACCTGTAAGTACACTTATTTCATCTTTCATTTCTTCAACCAACTTCTGAAGGGATTCTATAACCTCATAAGAGACAGGACAGGGGGTTTTCCCTCTTTTCACTACACAGGAAACTCCTGTTGTATCAAGTACATTATAATATTCTTCAGTGCTGGGAACAGTGTTTACAAAGAGATAACTTCTAAATAGAGGAACATCTGCAAGCCTGTATGAACCTGCTATTTTGGTTTTTCCTCTCCTCAAAGGTAGGAATGTTGTCACCCTTTTTTTAGTTAGAATATCATTAACCTTTTTTTCAAAATGAGACTTTGTATATAGTGCAAACCATTCTTTACCCGTTTCATTCCTTGAACTCATAGGATATTTTATATCATAAACAACAGTTAATGTCAACAGTTAAAGCATACCATATAAAGACGACAGCTGACCGTTGTAATGTTGAGTCACTTGAGTTATTTAAGTCATTAGAGTCAATAAAGTCATTTGAGTCACTTGTTTGAACGACTGTTGACGGTAGAATGAGGATATTAATTATAATAACAGTTGCAAAATCTATACAACTGGGATTGTAGGTATGAAATAGAAGATGAATATTCAAACTGGGGTTTTAGATTTATTTATAAAATGTGGTGACTTCTTAAATTCTTTCTTTTGTTGTCTCTCAATCGGAGTTTCCTACTGAAGGAGTTCAGCCCCACACTTTTCGCAGTACCAGCTATCTTTGCTGTTCAAAAATCCGCATTTGGGACATTTTAACCCTTCCTCTTTCTCTTCGCTTTCCTCTCCTTTCTCTGCACTTAAGTCTCCTTCGTCTTCAGGAAATCCTTCTAATTTGCTTGTTTCCTCTTTTACCGCTTCGCCTTCTGGGATGATTTCTGGTGCAACTCCCTCTTCTCCCCCAGCTTTCGCAGTTTCATCCTGTTCTTCAGATGTTTCTGCTTCCTTTAATAAATTATCAAGCGATTTCTCCAAACTCTCAGCAATCTCAGCTTCATCAGTCTTTTCTTCAGTTATAGATGCAAATTCCTCTTCAAACTTCTTCTCCTGAGACTTAAAAGCCTCCTCTTCCTCTGGTTCCTCCTCCATTGTCAGCGGTACCTGTTCTTCTTTTTCCACCTCTATTTCTTCTTCTTCCTTCTCTTCTTCCTTCTCTTCTTCCTTCTCTTCTTCCTCTTCTTCTTCCTCTTCTTCTTCCTCTTCTTCTTCCTCCTCTTCCTCCTCAGCAGGTTCTGAAGGTTGTTCTTCTACCACTGTTTCTGCAGCTTTCTCTTCTTCTGCCTTTTCTGCTGTCTCCACTTCTTCTTCTTTTTTTGAATCCTTTAACTATGCAATTTCATCCT
>SDBS01000786.1_pt1 | contig 31627 bp, 27 predicted proteins | sample 2277091 | NCBI WGS metagenome assembly SDBS01 (sample SAMN10404972, study PRJNA504765) | marine sediment metagenome | isolation source: marine sediment core GS10_PC15, 163 cmbsf | place: Arctic Ocean: Southern Knipovich Ridge | collected 2010 | reverse complement strand
TATCCATGTCTTTTACCACCCAGGATGCTGAAAAAGGGGGTTTCTTAAGATCAGGGGCAACAGTTAAAGAATCTACCTTTGCGAGTTCTTTGATATATATTTCATTAGAAGATATCCAGTTAAGCGCAGATGGTTTTGATGAAGTGATAATGCAGGATGAAGGTTTTTTTGGTGGAATACTCATCTCTCCTCTGATGTTTCTTAAAGCCATAATAACTTCTTTTAAGCATTCAAACTCCTGCTCTATATTATTGTTTATAAAGCCTTTTTCGGAGGTTGGCCAACTACTGACCATTATGCTTCTGTCTTTATATGGAAGTCTTTGATAGAGTTCTTCTGTAATAAAGGGAATAAATGGGTGAAGGAGTTTTAAAAGATTTGCAAATACATGTGTCATAACTGTGCAGATATTTTGTTTTGTCTTCTTATCCCCATGTTTTATGATTGGTTTAATCATCTCAAGGTACCAATCACAGTACTCATGCCAGAAGAACTCATATAGTGTTTTTGCTACGTCATTGAACCTGTAATGTTCCAACATTGAAGTTATTTCACTTTTAAGTTTTTGCAGCTTTGAGAGTATCCACTTACCTTCGCTTGTTTCCGGAACAACTGATGAGTCCTTAATTTCTATGTTTTCTTTCTCTATGGTTGATAAGATAAATCTTGCAGCATTCCATATTTTATTTGTGAGATTTCGACCAACCTCAATTCTTTCTGTGTTAAAAAGAACATCCTGTCCCTCTGGTGTTATAAAGAGGAGCCCAATTCTTAAAGCATCTGCACCATAGTTGTCAATTAGATCAATGGGATCAGGAGAATTTCCCAGGGATTTTGAGAGTTTTACTCTGTTCTCGTCTCTTACCATACCATTGAAATATACATCCTTGAATGGAATCTTGCCTGTAAATTCAAGAGATGCCATAATCATTCTCGCAACCCAGAGAAAGATTATATCCCATCCTGTAATGAGTGTATCAGTAGGATAGAAATAATTAAGGTCTTCTGTCTCATCCGGCCAACCTAATGTGGAGAAAGGCCATAGCCAAGATGAAAACCAGGTATCAAGGACATCCTCATCCTGCTTAAACTCGGAAGTTCCACATTTTTCACATTTCTCGGGGTTTTCAACACTCACAACAAACTCATTACATTTTTCACAGTACCAAACAGGGATTCTATGTCCCCACCACAGTTGTCTTGAAATACACCAATCCCTTACATTTTCCAACCAGTGAAAATAAACCTTTTTCCATCGTGGCAGGTGGAAGGCAATATCTCCTCTTTTAACAACCTCAATCGCCTTCTCTGCAAGTGGTTTCATTTTCACGAACCATTGTTCAGAAAGATAAGGTTCGATTACTGTATCGCAGCGATAGCAATGGGCTATTGCATAGGAATGGTCTATAACCTTCTTTAAGAGTCCCATCTCCTTTAAATCACCAATCAGCGCATCCCTAGCTTTAAACCTATCCATCCCCTTATATTTTCCTGCTTCCTCTGTCATCTTTCCTTCATTATCAATTACAAAGATTATGTCAAGGTTATGTCTTTTTGAAATCTCAAAGTCATTTGCGTCATGCGCTGGAGTAACCTTTACAAGCCCTGTTCCAAATTTCGGATCAACAAAATTATCTTCTATTATTTTTATTTTCCTACCAATTATTGGGATAACTACATTGCTATTTTTATAGGACTTGAATCTTTTATCTTCAGGATGATATGCAAGAGCTGTATCACCAAGCATCGTTTCTGGCCTGGTCGTTGCTACCGTCAGAAAACCTTTTTTACCCTCAACAGGATACTTTATGTAGTATAATTTCCCTTTGATTTCGTTATGTTCTACCTCATCATTAGAAATTGCAGTTTTACATCTTGGGCAGTAATTTATGATGTAGTTACCTTTGTAGATTGCTCCTTTTTCATAGAGTTTGCAGAAAACCTCCTGAACAGCTCTTGAAAGACCTTTGTCAAGAGTAAATCTCTTTCTTCTCCAGTCACAGGATGAGCCAAGTCTTTTTAGTTGTGTAAAAATCCTCTGTTCATATGTTTCCTTCCACTCCCATATCTTCTCAACGAACTTTTCCCTCCCCAAATCATACCTGGATTTGCCTTCCTTTTTAAGTTCCTTTTCAACCTCATTCTGGGTTGCTATCCCTGCATGATCTGCACCTGGAAGCCACAGGGTAACATATCCCTGCATTCTCTTCCATCTTATCACGATATCCTGAAGTGTCATATTCAAAACATGCCCGACTGTCAGGATTCCTGTTACATTTGGTGGGGGAATGAGAATTGTATAAGGTTTTTTATTCTTGTTAATATCAGCGTTGAAAAGATTTTCTTTCTCCCAGAAACTGTACCATTTTTCTTCTATACCTTTTGGATTGTAGAATTTTTCCATTCCTTATTCCTCAAGTGATACCTCATATAAAAATTTGATAAATCCACCTTTCTTATCCTTGATTTCTCCTGCGTCGGTTATTCTGAGTCCAAGATCCGAAACAGCCAGAGATGGGATTATTCTTTCGTCTTTCCCCTCTTCAAGTATTCTGTAACCTATCTTTTCTATTATTAATGCGTATTTTTTTAGTTTATATGCAACATTCTTTGTTCTTGTACGCGCTACCTGAAGTGTTCTATCAATGAGATATCTGTATATTTCTGTTCCTGAGAAACCACCTACTCTCTCTTTCTCAACAACAGGTTCGACTATCTCTTCATTCAGGAGAAGATGGAGTAGAGTTGGGCTATCCATAAGAACAACAGAACTATCAGGATTTCTTGCTGTTGAATAGAGATTCGCATCCCTGACAAGATTTCCTGTAATGTCGGGATCTCCGAAAGCATTTATAGAAAAATGGATATCCTTTTCTATATGACCGCTCGCTATTCCTATACCTATTTTGAAGATCTTTTTGTATGAAGGGTGCAGTTCAGCATAACTCATTCCCTTAAAAAATAATTTCCTCTCTTTACCTTCCTTGAACCAGTCTGAGTACTCGTTTATGTTATCACTGACAAACTTCTGAGCTTCATGCATCATTTCTTTCGCTGCGAGAATCGCCATCCGTGCACTTTGTTTTCCCTCCTTTGGTTCAAGGTCCGTTTTCTTAAATCGTACCCTTATCCATTCATTTCCAATCTTTCCAGGTGCATATATTTTGCCAAAAAGCTCTCTCGAATTTTCTGAAAAGAAAAGGATTCCGCCATCGCCTGTATCCTTCACGTGGAAAGCGCCATATTTCTCAGCAACTTTTAACATCCTCTCACCAAATTCCTTACGTATTGCACTCTCTCTCTTTGCATTTCCTAATTTGGTTCCCATGAAAGTTGAGCCTCTTATATCATATACAAGGACAGAGACCAATCTCGAAAATTTGTCAACTAATTTTGTAGTAATGCTTACATCCTCTTTCTTCATTCCTTTCTCAGCAGGAATAGGAATATCACCCATTTTTATGAATTTTTTTACTGGAATTAGGAGATCCCCTACATAGAGTGCTTCTTTTTCAAGATCTGAAATGTTTTTGCTTCCTTCTCTTATTAGAACAGGTGGCCAGATAGAGAAGAATTTCATGAGACTCTCTCCGATATAAAGAGGTATGATCGTATCTTCAAAACATTTCAAGAATTGCAGTAAGAGCCTTGTGGGTAAGTACTTCTTACCTATAAAATGTTTCTCACAGAAAGCGTTTATGATCTCAGGTGGTTCTGTTTTGTCTGATAATCTCAGGATTTTCTCAGCTCCAGAGACGATATTATGTGGTAATTTATCAATACTCCTTCCGTAGTGTTTGACAAAAGCAAAGTAGAAATTAGAGAGGCTTTCAATTTTCGGTACACTTTCAATCTTTGAAGAATATTCTACCAGTTGATTTGCACTTATTGATTCTATCTTCCTGAGCTCGCTAATAGACCTATCGATTGTTTTCTTTTGTGTCATTAATTCCCTGATAGACCACATTTTCTTGGTTATAAAACCATTGAGGACATTTGACCTATCTGTCACTTCATCAACAGCAGTCTCATCGAGTGTTTCCCTTATGCTTTTGATTTCGGAGTTTATAGAGTTCCATAGTATCTTACTCGTATCATCAAACCCTTCAAAATTTCTTTCAATTTCCTTTTTTGTTTTAAGTTTTTTCTCTTCCAATATTGAAAGTCTTTTTTTAACAGATTGCTTTATCGTTTTAGTAATTTCCTCTGCTGCAGAGTTTGATATTGGTATAAGAATATTCTGGAGAAGTTCCTCTCTACTGGTTATTTCTTGAGAAAGAAGAGTTTGGAGAAGATTCTTCTCTAAGGTTTTCTTAAGCTCAACCAGGAGCATTTCGTAAACCTTAGTGAAGAGTGAAAATGGCATACCTTTTAGAAGAAGGATATTCTTTAATTTATCTGTACCAATCTCAGTAGCTGAAAGGGCAATAATTGGTGTTTTTTGAAGAAATCCATCAATGAAGTTGGTCACAACCTCATTTAGATGGAGACGGCTTCTTTTTCTTGCAAAAGTAAGGATGCTGTCTGTTAGTCTCGTTATTTCGTTTTCTACTCTTATTACAAGCTCTCTTGGTTTTTCTCTTGTCTCGTTTTTAAGAATTGTAGAAAGCATGTTATTTATGAGAATATGAAATAGTACTGCACCTGACTCATGGTTCTTACTTAATTCTGTGAAATACGGAATGAGGACTTCCTCCAGAGTCTTTGCTGATTTTTTTATCTTTTTGAAAGATATTTCACTATCTGTTTCTTTCTCCAAAATATCAATGATAGAGTTAACATAAGCGAAGAGCGAAACTCTCAGCTTATCATCAATAAGTACATATATAGTTCCAGTATCAATATAATTGGATAATAGATCGATTACCTCTTTTGGAAAACCAGCAAGATTCCATTTGTACTCTAATTTAAGGAGATTTTTCTTGAATTCTTCCTTTTTGCCAAAGATGGAACGCAAACCATCTTTTCCTTTATCGCTGTGCATGGCGTTTTTTTCAATTTCTTCCATAGTTATATCCATCTCATTGCTCATAACTCCAATATCATATCAACACATCTCACCTTTGTCAAGTGTAAAAAAGATTCCAGTGAATTCCAGTCTGTGACAACCCACAGCAAAATTTTCTTGACTGTATATTATTGATGTGATATAAAAGGTTGGTGAAAGGTATGGAAAAAGCGCCAAGAAACAAGACTATAACAATATCCAACAAAGAAAGAGAAAAGTACAGAGTTGCCCTCCGAAGAATAACAGATGAAGTTCCTGTAGAAGAGATATCGAACAGTGTTATTAATCAGGACATTTTCGACCTAATAGATTTTCTCCCCTCAGGTTTTGTTGACCTGCTTTTTATTGACCCACCTTATAACTTAACGAAGAAATTTAAAAGTACTACTTTCAGAAGTATGAGGATAGAGGAATACAAAAAATGGATGGATTCCTATCTCTGTAAGATGATAAGATTGCTGAAATCGACTGCATCTATATATATCTGTGGAGACTGGAGGTCTTCTGCTGCTATCCATTCTTTGTGTGAGAAATATTTTACTATAAGAAACAGAATTACATTTGAGAGGGAGAAGGGGAGAGGTAGTAAAAATAACTGGAAGAATAACTCAGAGGATATATGGTTTTGTACGGTTTCAGACAACTACACCTTTAACGCTGAAAGAATAAAATTAAAAAAACGGGTTATTGCACCTTACCGTATAGAGGGTAAACCAAAGGACTGGCTAGATGAAGAAAAAGGAAGATTTAGATTAACCTTTCCATCAAACATCTGGACTGATATTACGATTCCTTTCTGGTCTATGCGAGAAAACACTCCCCATCCAACACAAAAGCCCGAGAAACTGCTTGCAAAGATTATTCTTGCAAGTTCAAATAAAGGAGATATAGTTTTTGATCCTTTTGCTGGGGTGGGAACGACAGGTGTTGTTGCAAAGAAGTTGGGAAGGAATTTCGTTATTGCAGAAATAGAGGAAGAATTTTGCCTTTACGCTGTTAAACGTTTGGAAATGGCAGAGAGTGATACAACAATACAGGGATATTCTAATGGTGTTTTCTGGAGAAGAAATACAACTCCCTCTTAGAGCTCAAAATAAATTCGTTACCATAATACAAGTTATTTAAGCAAATAGAAGGACATATCCCCTTTAATTGACTAAAAATTATTGACAATGCTGTAAGAAGATGATAAACTGAAATAAGAGATAGAACATTAAAGGAGGGACAAAGAATGAGACCATTTGAGGTAGAAAAAGACAAAAAAGTATATTTGGTTGTTAACTCATTTCATTATCTTATAGAAGGCATTGGAGCAGCTGTAGATTTACTTGCAATAGATTATATAGAAAATCTTAGTTTAAAGGTAATTACTTCAACCGACTGTAAATTCCTTGGTTTTCGTGATGATATTAATGAAGAGTTGGTAAAAAAACTGAAAGATATGGGAAGCCAAGAAATAGAAACCATTTGATAGTTCACTTAATTCCTAATTGTCTTTTATGCATATGCCTTTATGAAAAGGGGTCACCAAACCATAAGCAGGGCATGGGTTCAGTACGCTTTTTCTACAATGCCAAGTTAATAATTAGAAGGACTTACCTATAACTCAAATAAGAAAACAGCCCCCAGAAGGAGGCTGTCTTGCTATTCGTATTTAGAGTTTTGAATGCACAATGACTATTTCCAGTGACTGTAGTGTTCCCCTAACCTTCACCACTTTGCCAACATTCACCCCATCAGCTTTGAGGAAGTAGATGTTACCAGTCTTCGAGAATTAGTTGTCAATATGCATTTTCAAATGCTTGTATGCTTGATTGTGCTTTTGAGTTTAAAGGGTCTAACTCTACAGCTTTTCTGAAATAGATCATCCCATTCTTCCAATGTGATTTTGCAGTTGTAAAATCTTTGGAAAGTTCTGCATGGCTACGTCTAGTCATTTCTATAACTCCTAAATTGTTATATGCTAACGAAAGTGATTGTTGCCAGGTTGAGCTTCTGATAAAAGTTCCTTTGGTCCGCTCATAAATTTCGATAGCTTTCCGAGTACTTGATTCTGCTTCATCATACAACCCATTTTCTATGTAAATAAGTCCTATGTTCAAGTGTGCTGCTGCAAGCTCAGGATTTTTCTGTAGAGCAAGTTTATACTGTTGTTCAGCAAGCGTGCTTTGTCCAGATTTGTGGTACTTAACACCCTTCTTGAAATTGGTTATACCCTGGTCAGCACAACCTGCTAAGAGACAGAAAATACTTAGTATACAACCCGAAAAAATAATTCTTTGAAAGGTTCTCATCGAAAACCTCCTTTTCAATGTTTTTTTGAGTGAGTTGAACGTAATTTTTTTACTATGGAATTATTATAAGACATTCTTCCCAATTGTCAAGGGGAAAAATTGGTAGGAGTGAATGATTATGGGTTCAGTCCACTTTTTCCAAAAAGCAAGGTTAGTGATTAGAGGAGTTACGAAAGAGAGCAAAAAGAGTACTTGACATTACATAAAAAGTGGTTATATTACAAAGAGAATTTTCGTGGGCAACCTGAGAAGTATCTATGATACTTGGGTTGTTTACAAAGGTTAGTTTTGGAAATTTTGATGAAAGGAAAATTATGATGAAAACGCGAGTTGTTATATTGCTTACTTTGATATTTGCGGTAACAATCGAAGTAAATTCGCAAGAACATCAGGGAAGAATAGGATTCGGGAAATTTGTTAAGGGGAAAATTATCGATTCGCAACTAAAGGTACCTATAGAATATGTGAATATTGTTTTGTATGATAAAGCCACGAGCGACCAGATCACCGGTACGGTAACCGATAAAGACGGGAATTTTCTCATGAAAGGAATCAAACCCGGTACGTATACGATAATCGTGACATTCATGGGATACCATGCGAAGAAGATCGATCCCGTTGAGTTCAAACCTGGCCAGGCAGAAGTCGATCTAGGTACCATTTCCCTGAAGCAAGCCCTTATTGCACTTGAAGGTGTTGAGGTTGTAGAGGAGAAACCAGCTATTGAGTACAAGATAGACAAGAAAGTCATCAATGTGAGCAAGCACTACACTGCCATTTCAGGTACTGCCGTTGATGTGCTTGAGAATGTACCGTCGGTGACGGTTGACATTGAAGGGAACGTAAGCCTCCGTGGGAGTGAGAATTTCACCGTTCTCATTGACGGAAGACCAACGGTCCTGGAGCCGAATGAAGTGCTGCAGCAGATCCCTGCGGGCTCGATTGAGGATATAGAGATCATCACCAACCCTTCAGCAAAACACGATCCCGAGGGAATGTCAGGTATCATTAATATCATTACCAAGAAGAAGAAGCTGAGCGGGATAAGCGGCATCATAAACGCAAATGGGGGGTTGAACGATAAATACGGCGGAGATTTTCTGCTTAACATGCGAAGGGAGAAATACAATCTTTCGTTTGGAGGTGACTACAATAAACGGTTCCATCCGGGTGAGTACCAGATGGAAAACCAGACAATCCAGCAGGATACCACTTCAATTGTCAAATCAAGCGGTGAATCGAATTTCAAGCGACTCATGTATGGGGTAAAAGGAGCGGTTGACTTGTATATCAGCAGCGGTGATGTACTGAGTGTAGGATTCCGGTATGGTGATCGAGCAATGGAGCGTTCTTCAGTTACCGATTTTGACGAGTGGGCGGAACCGGGAGATTTGCATAACTTCTATATCAACAACAGCGCATGGGAACGGGGTGGATACTTCTATTCCGGCAACTTGGATTACCAGCACACCTTCTCGAAGCAGCATGAATTCTCGGGGCAATTTATCATAAGCGGAAGGACCGGAGATGAAGAATCAGCCAATGAACTCAGGACCATGAGCGATTCAATCACCAACGGGCAGAGGTCTATGGAAGAGGGTCCGGGCAAATACGTACGAGCCAAGCTGGACTACTCCTTGCCATTGCGTGAAAATGAAAAATTCGAAGCAGGGTCCCAGAGTAGAATCAGATGGAGCGACAATATTTCCCATATGTTCGAATATGATTCCCTTACACAGCAATACGAATACAAGCCGGATTACAGCCATGAAACATCATACGACCGTACCATCCACTCACTCTATGCCATCTACTCCGCAGAGCTGGGACCATTTGGCTACCAGGGAGGGGTGCGCGGCGAGTATACGTACCGTTTCATAGAACTCATAGGAGAGAATGAGGATTTCGGCATCGATCGCTGGGATGTCTTTCCCACAGTGCACGCATCCTACCAGTTCTCAAAAGGGAACCAGTTAATGGCCAGCTACACGCGACGGATTGATCGCCCGAGGGGATGGTATCTTGAACCATTTTTAACCTGGTCAAATGCCTTCAATGTCCGAAAAGGAAATCCAGATCTCAAACCGGAATACATCGATTCATACGAAATTGGATATCAGAAATATGTGGGGAGGAATTCAATCTCCAGTGAGGTGTACTACAGAGTTACCCACAATAAGGTTGAGCGCATTCGGAGCGTTTATCAACCCAATGTTATCCTTCGTACCATTGATAACGTGGGTACTGATTATGCCCTTGGGGTAGAGGGTATGCTCACTCTTAACTTATTCAAGGTATGGGATTTCAGTCTAATGGGTAATCTCTATGATTACCGGATTGAAGGGGAGGCAGATGGGCAGGCTTTCTCGCGGGAAAGCTTCAATTGGAGTGCACGGTTCAATAATACATGGAAGTTGGGAAGTGCAACCCGTCTACAATTCAGCGGTAGATACCGAAGCCCTTCGGTTTCATCCCAGGGGGAACGCGAAGGTTTCTTTATCAGTGGCGCTGCAATCAAGCAGAATATCTTCGGCAAGAATCTCACCGCAACACTCTCGATTTGGGATATTTTCGGGACAGGAAAGCATGATTATACCTCTGAGGGCGCGAATTTCTATTCGCACAGTGAATTCACACGTGAGTCACAGATAATCATGCTTACCCTCAGCTACAATTTCAACGACTACAAACCGGAACGTCAGCGTGATCGAGACGAAGAGGGTTTCGAAGAGGAGCGTGAAGAATTTTAGTGGGGAAGTTCTTATTTCTACTTTTTCCTTTTGAAAAAAGATAGACTGGATTTTGCCAAATTCTCTAACGATGTCAAGAGAAATATTGGACGTTTCTGTAGGTGAACCTACCCGTCAACAAAATTACTGCTCTTTTTCCTTCAGTTTCCCAGCTTTTTTATTGCACTACATTCATCATCGAGCTTGCCATACCTGGGTTTATAATCTACATAATCAGATTTTGGCCATCCGGGCTTATAATCTACATAATCAGATGTTGGCCACTTAGAGCAATTTCTACACCAATGCCATGTGTCACTATCCTTTTTTCTTCGATAGACTATCAAAGTTTATTACCTCCTTCCCTCAAAGTAAATTTAGTCCTTATAAGAATTTTATTAAATACATAATCTTATTCTTAAAGCTCTAATGTTTTCTTCTTAAAGTTATTATTACAACTATTCTTTTTATGTATATTCATCAAGCGCGTCTCTCCAGCCAGGTTTTGGTGCTCTTGGAACTTGGTCAATATTTGGGATAGGGGGGACAGGTGGTAAGGAAGGAGCAATAGGAATTCTTGGCTTCGGCTCTTTCATCCTGACTCGTCTTAGAACGTAATTGTTGTTTACTATTTGACCGAAGAACCAACCATCAGAACTCCATATTCTACTTTCATCATCAGCCCACCCGAGGTATTTCCCATTTGAATCATAGAATTTGTTTCCATTGAGGAAACCAAAGTATTCACCACTCCATCTATAGATAGAAATAGTACTCATTTCATCAACCTTCCACACCGGATTCTCTTCAAAAAAACTATTACTTCTAATCTTAAAGAATAGCAATTTTAATGCCGGGATTTCGTGTGAAAAAATAAGTCAATCAATATATAAACTTACTTTTTGAAAAACATTTTCGTACTGCTAAAAATCAAAATCTATTTCGAAAACTGCGACATAAATGTCGCAGTAAAAGCAGTGTTTTTCATAACTTGTAAAATACATTAACTTAAGGTGGGACATAAATGTCGCACCAAAATTGCCTATTTTCGTAAGTTAAATGATATAAGAACTAAGACTGCGACATGAATGTCGCAGCTGTTTTTGAACTTATAGTATCTTAATAGAAATATAGAATGGCACGGAGAAAAAGTAAACTTCTATTATATTAGTTCAGAAGGGGGAGAATGGGGTCAGGCCATTTACTCCGACTGACGATGGACCCCATACGAGCAAGCTCCTACGGGGTAAACTGAAAAATAGAAATAACTCCTAATTCCCAATTTCTAATTGTCTGTAACCAGGAGTAGTGATTTTCTTAGGTAGAGCGGTTGTCAGTTCCTAATTCCTAATTCTTAATTCCTAATTGTCTTTTATGCGTGCAGCCAGAATTTTCTATCAAGGCTTCTGTACTGAATTGCTTCTGATAGGTGTTCGGGTTTGATGTCATCTGAATCGTCAATGTCTGCGATGGTTCTTGCAACCTTGAGAATCCTGTCATATGCTCTTGCAGATAATCCGAATTTCTCAACTGCAAGGTGCAGTAGACTGTTCGATTCCTCATCAAGAGGGCAGAATTTCCTTACATCTTTTGGTCCAAGATGTGCATTGCAGAAGATCTCTTTTCTATCCTTATACCTGTCTATCTGTCGTTTTCTAGCCCTGTTAACCCTTTCCCTGATGGTTTCAGAGCTCTCACCGCTCTGTTTCTGCTCAAGCTCGTCTGAGGTTAGTCGAGGCACCTCTATATGTATGTCAATCCTGTCCAGCAACGGACCTGATATTCTTGACATATATCTCTCTATTATACCTGGGGTGCAGGTACATTCATGAAATGCATCACCAAACCATCCGCAGGGGCATGGGTTCATTGCAGCAACTAACATAAATCTGCAAGGAAAGGTGAGTGCTATTGCAGCACGGGATATTGTTACCTGGCCGTCCTCAAGCGGTTGACGCATTACTTCTAACACATGTCTGTTAAACTCTGGAAGTTCGTCAAGAAACAGTACTCCGTTATGTGAAAGACTTACCTCACCAGGTCTTGGAGGTCTTCCCCCTCCTATGAGACCTGCATCCGAAATTGTATGGTGGGGTGATCTGAATGGTCTTATACCTATAAGTGCAGTGTCAGGAGGCATAAAGCCACAAACACTGTGGATCTTTGTCGTTTCAAGTGCCTCTTCAATACTTAGTTTTGGAAGGATAGTTGGCAGTCTCTTTGCAAGCATAGTCTTTCCTGAACCGGGTGAACCTATCATTAGCACATTATGTCCACCCGCTGCCGCAACCTCAAGAGCTCTTTTACCATGTGGTTGTCCCTTCACTTCCTGGAAATCCTTTCCGTAAAGAGAGACCTTATCAAATATTTCATTCACATCGACAGAATATGGTTCGATCTTGAGTTCGTTATTCAGGTATTGTACTGCCTCATTGATATTTCTTATTGGTATAACATTAATTCCTTCAACTATTGCTGCTTCTGCTGCGTTTTCTGAGGGAACAAGAAGTTTTCTTAAACCATTCTGCTTTATTGCTACTGAGATAGGAAGGACTCCTTTAACTGGTCTTAGTGTCCCGAGAAGGGATAGTTCTCCTAAGACAGCAGTATCATGAAGACCTTTGGGATTTATCTGCCCTGTTGCTGAAAGAATTCCTACTGCGATAGGCATGTCGAAAGCAGAACCTTCCTTTTGAATATCTGCAGGAGCAAGGTTTATAGTAATTCTCCTTGAAGGGAAGGAGAAACCCATATTTTTCACAACGCTTTCAACCCGTTCTCTTGATTCCTTTACAGCACCTTTTGGAAGTCCTACGATAGTGAAGCTCGGAATTCCCCTAGATACATCTGTTTCAACATCAACAATATAGGCATCTATGCCAAGCACAGCAGATGACCTTACCCGTGAAACCATATATCAGCCTTCCTTTCTTAATTAGTTTTACTTCTGTAATATTGTGCGCGATTATAAATACAATTGTAAAAGAAGTCAAGTGAAAAAGGAACTTTGGTTCGCAGGAAGCGTAGGGGACAGATGACAGACGATGGACGACCGCTTCGCTGGGATGAGGGATGATGGACGAAACGGGCATCGTAGCCATAACCGTAACCGTTTAGTAAGAACACGTAACTCGCAACATGTAACACGCATTTACTTAATGACGATGAGTGAGATAGCAAGCGCAAGAAAGACAACCGCTGTAGCTATCTTCAATAGGAATGTGCGGTTTCTCATAAAACTGTAGAGCTTCTCGCTTGAAAGGCCTATTACAAATAGAAGGAAAAGCAACAAAATCGGAATAATAAACGCAAGGTTGTAAATAATGAGGAACCACAGAGCCTTTAATCTAAATGAAGAGATTGCTGATACAAAGAAGATTGTTGGGATATAAACCTGCCCTGTGCAGGAAAATTCAAGAAATGAAATAACCAATCCGCAAATAAAAGCACTTGCAATATAGTTTCTAAGTTTTGATTCCTTCACAATCGTTTTCTCTATTCTTCTTTTCACTAACCTTGGTAAACGAAGAATGGATTTCTCTGGTTTTCCTTTTGCCAACATAATTGCGTCACGAGTACTTATTACTGCAAGTATAAATGATAATCCAGCAATTGTGTAATATAGAATGTGCCTTGCAGATGTCATGAATTTCAAGCCAACAATTCTGTATAAAAAAAGTCCAATGGATAAATAGACAAGGAAGAGAACAGATACAAACGTAATTCCAGTAATCATAATCTCCTTCCTCGTCCTTCCGATGATAGTCATGAAAGAGAGGAAGAAGACTATAGTTGCAAAAGCACAGGGGTTTACGCCATCTACTAAACCTGCAAAGAAAACAACAAGAGATCCGAATTTCTTGAATCTTTCAACAATCCCTGAATTAACCAAGTCCTCATGTTCGCTTCCTTTGTCCCAGGGTGGTATAAACCTTTTGTTTCTATTTTCTAAGATTAAGCGCTCAATAATCTTTTCAGTGATTTCGTTGTCTATGAGAAAAGTGTCACATATGAAAATGACTGGTGTGATAAGCCTTTTATCGTCTGGCACATTGAATGCTATGGAGATGGCTTCCTGGATTTTCTGATGTTCTCTCTTTATTTCATTGTATGTTCTGATTAAAATGTCAGGGTGTTTGTTTTTCAGATAACGCAGCATCTTTTCTGTCCGTTCGCAATTCAGACAACCAGCTTTTGTGAAGAAAGCAATATTAATATTTATACTCAGGCTTTCTTCTCCTGTATTAAAAATAATTTTATTTTCCCAGCGGGGTTTGTCTTCACTAATTCCGATTCCAAGAATGGAATCTGGAAGCGATAGTTTATCACTTTCCTTCTTTATTTGTTCTAAGTTTGGAATAATTTCTTCCCTGAAATAGAGACTCTTCCCTGAAACAAGAACAGGAAAACTAGGGCTTCTTTTCTTAAAAATTGCCTCTGTCTTTAATAATAGTTCATAATTGGAGATGTTGTTTACATCATAGTATTCAATGTCTTTATCATCCAAAGATTCAAAGAGTGGATTGCTAAAGATTCTATGACACTCTTCACAATCGGGCGCATAGAATACTACTATTTTTCCATAAATACAGGAAAGACTGAGGAAGAAAAAAAGAATGAAAAATTTAAAAACGGATGACAACTGAAATTTTCTAAACACTAAAAACTACCTCTAACTACAGGAGATTGTAATGGTAATACTGTAGTGAATATCAATAAATCGTTCTTTTTAGTCGGTTTATCAAAATGTGATCGAACCAGAGAGTCTTTGTGAGTTGTTCAATTCCTCGTTTGATAAAATGGCGAAATCTATATTTATTCCTTTATATGAGAGTCCGAGTCCTGTTGAAAGGGAACCATAATCGGACCCGATTCTGAGTGCAATAATGTCCTTGAACCAGTACTCCATTCCCCAATAGAAGTCTGCATTAATGCTCTTGTAGGAAAGCTGTGAAGAGAATAATCTATGGTCTGCTCTTATTTCAGTATCCATCGAGAGGTTAATTTGGGATTCTGTTATAAAGAAGAAATTTGCTATTACAGTGATACCAGTTCTTAATTTTGGATAAATGTACTCCTTTTTTCCTGTGCTCCAGAGAAGGAATGAACCTGTGGCGTCTTTTAGATTCAATCCAAGTCTTATTCTCTGAGTTGGAATGTATATTAGACCAATATCTGTCCCCAGTCCGTTTGCGGAAAACTCAGCAAAGGATTTTCTCAGGTACTTGACATTAAATCCTATGAAGAGGTTTTCTCCCTTCTTAATTGCACCATTCAAGAAAACCGCTATTTCAGAGTCGTTGAATTGTGTGATTTCGCTGTAATCAATTTCATCATTATCAGGCAAACCATCATTGTTTGTGTCTTCCCATGCATTTCTTGTATCGAAAATATCGGGTATATTAAGATATAAAATACCAAGAGAAAGTGCCTTCTTGCCAGATTTACTGGGGAGTATAAATGTAGCCCCGTCGTATGTCATAAGGTCTTTAAACTGCATGGAATGCATAAAGAAAACGGTCTTTTTTTCTATCTGCGCTGTTCCTGCAGGATTCCAGTAGAATGAAGTTGCATCATCTGCCAGGGAAGTGAATGCACCACCCATTCCATATGATCTTGCACCAAGACCAAGATTCAGGAACTCTTCTGCATACTTTGCAAGTGGATAGAGTCCCTGTGGAACAATCAACACAATTACAAAAATTAGTTTTTTAATCATTTCTATCACCCTGCTTTTCAAGAGCTCAAAAATGTTCTGGATTACAAGAATCCAAGACATCCTTTCTTTATCTCTTTCTTAATGTCCTCTTCTATTTCTTCCTTTTTCTCTTCTATGAAATCTCTGATATATGTACTTGCCTTGTTCTTCAAAGCTGTAAGTTCTTGTTCTGTTAGCTTTCCGACCTGAGGGATACCTGCAATTCCAACGGTGTATTTCAATGCATCACTCAATAAATAAGTCTTAGCACCTTCGACAAGAGCTGTTGCGTATAACTTACCTGAGAGAACTTTGAATGAGGTTTCCTTGTCCTTTGATATGTTTGCCTCAAAGACTGTTCCCCTGATAGTCGCAACAGCAGTAGGTGTATAAACCTGAAATGTTTCTCCTTTGCTTAATTTTGTTATTTTACATATAATGCTTCCCATCCATGCTTTTATTCTCGTAGTAAACAGTCCATTTTCCTTCTTTAAATATCTAATCTTAAGGATAGAGTTTGGCGCGAGGGAGGAAACAGAGCCATCTTCATATGTGATTTCAAGGTTAGAGTTAGAACCAGTTACAAGACTATCACCTGTTAAGATTGTCATGTTTACAAAAGGTGAGATTGGATTTTTGTTTCTGTAAATTGAAATTGATCCTTTGTAGTAACTGAGAGTTGCTTTTTGGGTGTTGGAGAGTAAGAATGGTGTGAGAGAAAAGAAGAAGAACAATATTAATAAGATTGGGGACAATGTTGTCTTGTGCATCCTCTTATGTTCTTCTCACTTTGTCAGTTGTTCATTCTCCTTGAGAGAATGAGTTTTATAATAGGAATAGCCTTTTTATAGAATAGATGGCTTTTATTTTCCCCCAGGTACTTTGTGAAAAACCAGTAAAGCTATTACTTTGACCTGGTGTGGGGAATCGTTGAGAAAAGTCATGGGATGGGTTGTCTGTATCTTTGCCATCAATATTTCTTGCGAGTGTGGTTCCAAAGGAGACAAGGTTTGCTGCATTGGTAGAACCCTCTTCTCCACCATCTCCATACCAGACTACATCGTATTCTTCATTTGTATTATCGAGAAGGTGGATATCATCACCTGTCTGTGAGAAATTCAGTACATCCCCATATTCAATAACTTTATCTGTGAGTCCCCAGAGAGAAGCCATCACATCTCTGCTTGCTGCAAAAATGAGAAAGTCCTTTGCATTGATAGTAGTTCCTGCCGGTATTAGGAATGCACCACTAAGGTCGTTCGAAGTGCTGATCTTCCATCCGCTGATATTGATTTCACTATACGATTTGTTGTATATTTCAAGCCATTGGACCTGGTCACTGCTGGTTTTCGTTGTATAGTAAATCTCATTTATGACGATATCTCCCCCTGCAAGACAGGAAATGAAAGCTATCAAACAAAGTATTACTAACGGATATTTCCTCATAACCCTCCTTTAACAGTTACTAACTAATAATATAGTAAAAAGTTAATTTTGTCAAGTCTTTTTTTTTGGTTTCCTTTTAGTATTACCAGTTCTTAATTCTCAATTACTAATTCCAAATCATATTAAATCAGTTCTTGAGTATGCTCTACCTTCATATGGTAATGTCCTTTTTGTTATTCTTCCTGTTTTCTCTAATCTATTGAGGATCCTATTTAGATAGAAAGGAGGTAAAGGAGAGAGTAAATAGAGATGAAAATATGGAACATCCTTTGTTATCTTTGTTAAAATGAAATCCTCTAATGAGAGTGGTTTCTTTAGCGGCAATTGTTTTGCTTTCTTCAGATAGGTCTTAAAAACATCTTCCTTCATAAGTGTATTTGTTATAGTTTTGAAAAGTGAAAAAGGGTCTTTGTCAAGTTCTGTTAACATAAGAAGGAAATCTGCTTGGGTCTGTCTTTTTTTAAGCATCCTTTTAATGATGCTTAAATCATCTAAAGAAGTTCCTAAGACTTCTAATCCTTCTTGAGCAATTGAGAAAATGTCAGAAAAGATATCTGAAACAGGTTTTTCTTCACCATCCCAATGAAACACAGCCTGTAAACCATACTTAGCTGCTCTAAATCGATTGATTGAGTGCCACTTGATTGCGTCCTTTTCTTTTTTTGTTTCTTTTTCTCTTTTCAGCACTCCATATAACAGACCAGAAAGGAGAGCAACATATTCCTCCATTAAACCAATATCAGATGCAGAATCAAGACAACGTATTTCGACAGTTGGCTTGGTTGGAAGCCTGACCTGGACATCTTCACCCCATCCTCCTCTTGAAAATTGGGGGATTCTCATTTCAATAGGAAATGAACACCACTCCGCATTGTAGATAACTCTGTAACTTTTGAATTCTCCTATCTCAAATCTCGAGAAAGGACTATTGCATGCTAGAGAAACCAAACAGGGAACATATTTCATCATTGTATTTGCAATACGAGCTGCCTTAGTAAAATCTGTAATGGTTCCGATATGGATGTGTGATCCTATGGGCATCTGTTCTGTTGGTCTTGCACCTATGGGCAGAATAGTGAATCCCTTTCGTTTGGCAATCTTTTTTGCACAATCGATAAGGACTCTATTTTTCTCTCTAAATTCATTCCAATCTGAGATAACTTCCATACGGAGTTCCAGGAGGTCAATATCCATTCCAGCTCGCGCCCAGGAGATTTTTCTTCTAATCTCATTTGCAATTTTCTTGATTTCATCCACACCAACAGACTCAGTTGTATTTCTTAATACAGCCATCTCCCAGTCATATCCTACCGTAAGAGGATGAAATGGATTTTTCTTACTCAAGTCTCAGCCTCACTTTCATGTCTTTGCCCTTTAGTATACCTGCAACCTCCTTCGTGCCCTCTTTCTCTATGGTTGTATAGCAGAAGAAACTTCCAGGAATCCCACTGGCATTGATTTTTTCCATTTCCTTTATTTCGATTTTCCTATCTCTCTGGATTGATATAGATTGGTTTTTTCTACTTCTTTTTGTGTAATAGACAAAGGACAGTGGAAAATGTCCTTCTGTAGTGTGACCTCTGGAAGCAAATAGAATCTCCTTTTTTGAGAAGAAAAACGTATTGGCTGTAGCTATTAATGTTCCATACTCATTCCCCTTTTTTGGTTTTATCTTTTCTTCCTTATAACAGATATTCAATCGAGGGGTTCTCTTTTTATCCCCTGTCCAGATGTAATCAATTCTTTCCTGGTTGAAGAAAAGAAGAAGGATGTCCTCTGAGTTCTCTCTCTCAAGAATAATTAACCCTGGGTCAGGTGCATAGTGGAGATGCATCCATTCCCGCCATTCATCATCCTCCCATCCTCTCTTAAATAGAGGTTTGTTAAATCGAAGACAGTTTAGTTCTTTCTTTGTTGGTATATAAATAAGATTGTTATAATCGGGGATTCCTCCCATGGCAAAGAAGACACGTTGAGTAAGTTTTATTTTTTTCTTATCTCCACCCTTCCTTTTCTTTTTGGTTTTTCTCTTTTCAGGCTTAAATGCTAAATGGACTGTTTCAAGCAATCCCGGGAATTGTCTGTAGACCAGAAATTGTTTTTCTACAGTTACACCCTTTTCTTTTTTCATTTTATAAGAAAATGAGACTATGTTCTTTTCTTTGCATGATGTTTTCTTAAAAAGTCCATTCCATAATTCATCAGGTTTTCCCTGTTTTGATACTGTTTCTTCAATACCTCCAAGCTCTATATAACCCTTGTTCTTAATATAGTTACCACCATAAAGTTCATTATTTGTTGTTCCATGATTAATGAACTGCAATAGCCTTGCTCCGTAATGTGGGGCAACAACTGCCTTGAAAAAGGGATTATTAATGATAATTTCACCAAATCCATCACCATCTATATCCTTTATAGTGAAATCCTTATATCGTCGTTCCGTTATATTCTTACCGAGTTTCCTTATGCACCTCCTGGTCTCTTCAGGGTTCAGTACAATGAAGTCTCCCTTATTGATCGACCAGTCTCTTATGAATCTTCTCTCGAGTTTGAAGAGTTTCCCTCTAATTCCTTTGGGTATTCTATAAACTTTTCGTGCGGGTCCTTTTATCCTGACCGTAAGGGATAAGGTCTCACATTCGAAATTCTTATTTCTAAAGGTACATTCTTTTTTTCTTTTTCTCACTACTTCAGCCAGAAGTCGTAACAAAAAACCTCCTAGTTCTAGATCTTTCTGTAACGAAGGGAATTATGCATTTAGCTGCAGTGTGTACAGAGTTGATAGAGTTTATACAGAGAAAAAATGTTAATATTTCTATTACACTCCCTGTATTCTTGCGGTTGTCTTGACCAGTAAAATTTCAAGCTCCACAGCATACAACGAATTCTTCCGTTTGTCAAATCTTTTATAGTCTATTGGTTTATACTGCAAACTTTTCTGTTGACGAACAGTTTTCTTTGTGTTATATTTCAGATATGGACAAAATTCTCTTGAGAGAAATGGTCTTCTATGGTCATCATGGTTCTAACTCAGCTGAAAAAGAACTTGGACAGCATTGGACAGTTGATGTTGAAATCGAAGGTGATCTTTCATACCCTGCAAGTACGGACCATTTAAAGGATACAATAGATTATACGAAGGTTTACAGAAAGGTAAGGGATGTGATTGAAAATGAGCATTTTTCCTTACTTGAGTCAATAGCTGAAAGAATAGCAGAAAAATTACTTGACTCTTTTCCGGCTTACGAGGTTATTGTAAGAGTAAAAAAACAACACCCACCACTAGGTGGACCTATAAAATATGCCTGTGTTGAAATTAAAAGGAAAAGGCAATAGGAAGGTCGTCTATATTGGTTTTGGTTCAAATCTTGGCGAGAGAAGGCAAAACATAAGAAGGGCACTGAGTTATTTAAGGTCCAATGAAAAGATAGAAGTAGTTTTAGTTTCGCCAATATATGACAATCCCTCCACTGGATATGAAGAGCAGCCCCGTTTTCTAAATGGTGTTGCTAAAATTACAACTTCATTAAGTCCTGTTCCGTTGTTGAAAGAATTGAAGGGAATTGAGAAGAAGATGGGAAGGGAGGCAGGCAAAAAATGGGCTTCAAGAATTATAGACCTGGACATTCTATTTTATGATTGTATTATTTTTAATGAAGAAGGACTGGTGATTCCGCATCAAGAACTACATAAGCGTTGGTTTGTGCTTAAACCATTCAACGAAATAGCACCGGACTTTAAACATCCTGTTCTTAAGAAAACCATTCATCAACTCTTCGAGGAATTAGATGGATAAATCTAAATATCTTATAGTTGAAGGTATTATAGGAGTGGGGAAAACATCACTTGCGGAAATGATTTCGAAGAGTTTGGATGCAAAGCTTATTCTTGAGGCTGTTGATGAAAATTCATTCCTTGCAGATTTTTACAGAGACATGGATGTCTATGCATTTCAAACACAAATCTTTTTCCTGCTTTCGAGACGTAAACAGCAGATGGGATTGAAACAGATGGAACTTTTCTCTACCAATCTTGTTAGTGATTATATGTTTGAGAAAGACAAGATATTTGCTAATCTTACATTGCAGAACACTGAACTATCCCTTTACAACAAAATTTTCGACATACTTAAGAAAGATGTACTTAAACCTTCCCTTATAATTTATCTTCAGATAGACCCCGAAAGAGCGTTGGCAAGGATCAAGAAACGGGGAAAACCTTTCGAGAAGAGTATTACTCTTGACTACTTGATGGATCTAAATGAAGCCTATAACCAATTTTTCTTTCATTATGATAATTCCCCTCTTTTAATAATCAATGTTAATGAAATAGATTTTATCAGTAACGAAGAAGATTTTAGTACACTACTGAAAGAGATTGGAAAAAAAGAAAAAGGTATGAGGGTATTCCTTCCAAGATCCTCTAAACTATTTAAGTAGTATGAGGACTATTGTTCAGATCAAAAGGATGCAGGAAATTTCTGATGAGCTGAAAAGAGATAATAAGACAATAGGTTTTGTCCCGACAATGGGATATATTCATGAGGGTCACCTTTCTTTAGTTGATATTTCAAAAAGGAACACTGATATAACTATTGCGAGTCTCTTTGTAAACCCAATACAGTTTGGCCCCAGGGAGGATTACAAGGAGTATCCACGGGATATCGATAAAGATAAAAGATTGCTTGGGAGAAGGGGATGTTCAATTCTTTTTTATCCCGATGTAGATGATATGTACGGCAAGTTTTTCAGAACAGAGGTCTTTGTGAGAGATTTAAGTAAACGTCTCTGTGGTATGACAAGAAGGGCGCATTTCAAGGGTGTAACAACAGTTGTCGCGAAACTTTTTAATATTATAAAACCTAATATTACAGTTTTTGGGCAGAAGGATGCTCAACAGGCAATTATTATTAAAAGAATGGTTGAAGATTTGAATTATAATATGGAGATAATTACTGGACCTATTATAAGGGAAAAAGATGGGTTAGCAAAGAGTTCAAGAAATGTCTATCTTTCAAAAAATGAGAGAAAAGATGCAATAGTAATTTACAGTTCCTTAAAAGAAGCAGAACAAATGATAGAGAAAGGCGAGAGAAAGGTATCGAGGATTCTCAGAAGGATGAGAAAAATAATCTCCTCAAACAAAAACGTAAGAATTGATTATATAAAAGCTGTAGAAACAAATGAATTAAAACCTATCAGTGAAATTAGAGGAGAGGTTTTAATTGCTATTGCATGTCATTTTAGGAAGGTAAGATTAATAGACAATATAATAGTTAAGATGTGATGAAACGAAATGTTTAATTAGAGACATTGTTATGAATAAATTCGTTTGTGTAGTCTTAGCCGCTGGCAAAGGAAAGAGGATGAAATCAGGACTCACCAAAGTACTGCATCCAGTGTGTGGAAAGCCCATGCTCTTCTACGTACTTAGAATTTCTCAGGAACTAAAAACCCTTAAAACAGTTCTTGTAGTTGGCAGGCAAAGGGAGAAAGTGATGGAGGAATTTAAAGAATGGGAAGTGATATTTGTGGATCAAGTCAAACCTCTTGGAACAGGCGACGCAGTTCTCAGAACTGAAGAAGTTTTAAAGGACATAAGTGCAGATATTATTGTTCTTGCAGGTGATACTCCTCTCTTGAATGAAACAACAATTGAAAAAATGATGGAACTGCACGCAAGAAATGAATCGGACGTAACGCTTTTGTCCACGTTTCTTGAACAGCCTGAGGGCTATGGCAGAATTATCAGGGATGGGGGAGAAGTAGTTGGAATTATAGAAGAAAAAGATACAACAGAGTTAGAAAAATCAATAAAGGAAATTAATGCAGGTGTATATATTTTTAACAAGAATAAGCTTTTCCAGTACTTAAGAAAGATTAAACCTGACAATATTCAGAAGGAATACTATTTAACGGATGTTGTTAAACTCATTCAGAATGAAGAAGGGAAAATTCAAACATTAACAACTAATGATTGGAGAGAGACAATTGGGATAAATGATAGAGTGACACTCGCCTGTGTTTCAAAGATTATGAGAGAGAGAATGATGGAAGAACTGATGAAGGATGGAGTAACGTTTATTTCTCCAGATAATACTGTAATTGATTATGGTGTTAAGATAGGGAAGGAGACAGTTATAAATCCTTTTGTATCTATTACAGGGGAGACGGTCATAGGAGAGGATTGTACGATTTGTTCACATACAACAATCCATAACTCTCTGGTGGGTAAAAAAGTTAAGATTGGTGAGAACTGTTTAATTTGTAATTCACAAATAAGTGACAATACATTAATTCCAGTCTATTCTAATGAAAGGTATGAGGAAAAGAAAAGGTAACAGTCTTTTAGCAAAGATTACTATTTTCATTCTTACTTTTTTTACTGTTATTATTATTACTTCAGTTGTTTTTCGGTTTTCAACAAGGTCAGAGAACCTTCCTGGTGAATACAGTATTTCGTATGTAAGGGTGGAAGTGCTTAATGGATGTGGTGTAAATGATCTTGCATACAAGATTTCTCTGTTTCTTAGAGAAAAGGGATATGATGTAGTCGAAATTTCAGATGTCAAGGGGGAAAATGTAGAAAGGACTATTGTTATTGAAAGGGTCGATAAAAGCATGAAGAATGCAAAAATACTTGGTAAAGTAATAAACTGTCAAAGGATTACTGCAATGATAGACTCAACTCTTTTTTTAGAGGTTACTCTTTTGCTTGGAAAGGACTATAAGAAGTACTTCTCAAAAAAGGTTCTGGAACGAAATATTTATTAGGAGATATATTGAAAGATATTAAAAACTCTAAAGATTTAGTAAGATACATAGCGAAGATCGCACTCAATAAGAAGGGAACAAACATTACCGTACTCGATTTAAGAAAGATTTCCACAATGGTAGATTATTTTGTCATTATAACAGGAACAAGTGACGTACATGCAAAAGCCATTTCAGATGATATTGTTATGAAGCTCAGGGAAAATGGAATAAGGAAATGGCACATCGAAGGATATTCATATGGTCATTGGGTTCTTCTTGACTATGTGGATGTGGTTGTTCATATTTTCCTTGAAGATGAAAGAGTGTATTACAATATTGAACTGCTTTGGGGAGATGCTCCGATGGAGAAGATAGAGGAAGAGGATGATAAACCTTAAAGAAGAAATAAAACTGATACTTGCAAAGACTCTTTATAATAGATTCGGGATAGATACAGAACCTTCTATTGAAATCCCCCCGAAGCCTGCATATGGTGATTTCTCTTCGAATGTATCTTCCCTTTTACCTGAAGGACGGGGGATTTCACTCGATGAATTAGAAAACTCAGTTTTGTCTGATCTAAGGAAACAAAAAAAGGTTTTTAAAGATATTGTAAAAGTAGGGGGGTACATAAACTTTTTCATAAATGATGAATACCTGTTTACTCAACTAAAAGACGTAATTAAGGAAGGGGAGAAATTTGGTAGTTGCAATACAGGAAAGGCCAAAAGAGTTCTTGTGGAGTTTGTTAGTACAAATCCCACGGGTCCGATTAATGTTGTAAATGCAAGGGCTGCTGTTGTGGGTGATGTATTGATTAAATTGTTTAATTTTACAGGCTATAAAGCAGATGCTGAATTCTATATCAATGACGCTGGTAGGCAAATAGAAATGCTTGGGATCTCAGCAGAGAAAAGATTTGAGGAGCTCCAGGGTAAAAAAGTTGAGATTCCAGAGGATGGATATAAAGGAGAGTACATAAAGGAATGTATAGAAAAATTTATTGATGACGAAAAAATAAAGAAGATGAGCGAAGAGGAGAGAACAGAGTACTTTAAGAAATATGTTAAGGATGAAATGATCAGGTGGCAGAAGGATACGCTTGAGCGGTTTGGTGTTAGTTTTAAAAATTGGATTAGCGAAAAGGCCATTCTGGAAGACTTTTCAATCCAGGATGTGATTGATTTCTTAAGGAAAAGGGGAGATGCATACGATAAGGATGGTGCAATTTGGTTTACAACAAAGAAATACGGAGACGATAAAGATAGAGTTCTTATTAAACAGGATGGAACTCATACATATGTTGTATCTGATGCAAGCTATCATAAGGATAAATTTAATAGTGGGTATGAGCATCTAATTAATGTATGGGGTCCTGACCATCATGGACATGTTATGAGGGTAAAGGCAGCCGTTGAGGCGTTTGGTTTCAATCCGCAAAATCTTGAGATAATAATAGTCCAACATGTAACACTTGTGTCGCGTGGTAAGAAGGAAAAAATGTCGAAAAGGGAAGGAAAATTTATCACGCTTGATTCTCTGCTCGATTCAGTTGATAAAGATGCTGTTCGGTTTTTCTTTCTTATGAGAAAAATAAATGCCCATCTTGATTTCGATATTGAGCTAGCAAAGACTCTATCCCTTGAAAATCCAGTCTTTTATACTCAGTACTGCTTTGCAAGGACTGTTAACATATTAAGTTTCGCAAAGGAGAAGGATATTATTCCAACAAATAAAACTAAACTGTCATTACTTACTGGGCCTCAGGAAAGAGAGATTGTTAAACTGATTCTTCTTTTTCCTGATGTGGTGAAAATTGCAGCAGAGAGAAGGGATGTACATAGAATCCCATACTACCTGCTTAAGCTTTCAAAAACCTTTCATTCATACTATCAAAAAGTGAGGGTTATCACTGAGGATAAAGAACTTACATTAGCGAGGCTTTTGCTTGTGAAAGCAGTACAGCAGGTTGTGAAGAATGGTCTTACCCTGATTGGTGTAACTGCACCGGTTAAAATGTAACTACAAAATTGACATAAAACTTTAGACCCAGCACTTCAATATATATTGTATGTTTTTGGTTTTATGTATAAGAAGGAAAACTAATAATTTACGAAACTCTTTTCGTTCCCTTCGATCTGAGCATGTATGATAAAAAGCAATTACTCAGTGTCGAAGACTTTGCTGTGAAAAGGACATGGTTGTGGGAATGGGTAATTAGGATACTCTCTGTGCTCTCTGGGATAAAACTCTTCTAAAAAGGAGAAAAGGTGGAGATAAGAACTGTAGAAGTTAAGAATCCTAATGGACTAAATGTAATACTCGGGCAGTCCCATTTTATAAAAACTGTTGAGGATGTCCATGAGGCTCTTGTTAGTACAGTCCCCGGTATAAAATTTGGTTTTGCATTCTGTGAATCTTCCGACAAATGTCTTGTAAGATTCACAGGAACAGATGATAAACTGATAGAACTCGCAAAGAAAAATGCATTGAACATTGGCGCTGGACATTCATTTATACTTTTCCTAAAAGATGCTTATCCAATAAATATTTTAAAAACACTCAGGACAGTGCCTGAAATTGTAGGGTTTTACTGTGCTACTGCAAATCCAGTAAAGGTGATTGTTGCAGAGGATGGTGAGCAAAGAGGAATCCTTGGTATTCTGGACGGGATGAAACCCACGGGGGTGGAAAACGAAGAGGCTATAAAGGAAAGGAAAGAGTTTCTGAGAAAGATAGGATATAAACTGTAGTTATAGTCCGAACTTGATTATATGACAGGTTAGAGTGTCCTTTATACCATCGATTTTTCCTATTTCATTAACAATAAATGCTCCAAGAGTGGAAACATCAGCAGATTCAATAATTACGATTATATCGTGTGGTCCGGTAACAGCATCAACCTGAACAACAAAAGACATTTCCTTTAAGTGGTTGAGTATGCTGTGTGCCTTGCTCGGTTCAACCTTTATTAACACATATGCACTTGCGGAATAAGTGCTTTTTTGCATATAACCTCCCTTTTAGTAACAGTTTGCATTTCATAGTTACTTAATATAAACCATGAAATCCTTTTAGTCAAACTATTTTTTTTCAGATTAAATTGAAAAACTTATTATGCTTATCTACTTAACTCCCAATATTGAAACAGCGTCATTGCGAGCGTGTCTTCTTGCTTCACAAACGCGAAGCAATCTCACTGTTAACTATTTGGAATATTATTATTTAAAGACGAGATTGCCACGTCGCCAAGTTTATCCCAGGTCTATCGAAGGGCTCCTCGCAATGACAACTTTTCAGGCAAAATATAAAAATGTGAGTTATGCAGATAAGCATTAAAGTTATTTACCGTTCCTGTTTTATCTGTAGTTTGTTTTACATCTTACATCTTATATCCTTCATTCTTGTTGACCAATCGTCAACAAGATATACATTGCTGCTGACCAGCCAAATTCCTTTATGGCACCGTATTTGTCTTTTCTGGGTATATTTCTGGGAGATGTTTTACCAAAAGGGTCATAGAATTCAAAAATAGTACCTTCTTCGTGGTACCATTTCTCTACCTCTTTAATTGTCTTTTTCCGTATCTTCTCTGCCAAATCTGTAAAACCATAGTTTTTCAAGCCTTCTATTATGAAATAGTTATAGTTTAACCATACCGGACCTCTCCACATGTTGTTGTCGAAGGTAGGCGAGTCGATTGCTTCACTTGGTACAGGAAAGGGAGTGTTTAAGTCATTCCTATTTTCAAGGTGGTAAACAAGTTTTTCTGCTTGATTAATGTTCGCACTTTCGGATAGGAGAGGCAGGAAACCACAGATTGTTTTATAGATTGAGAACCTTTTATCAAAGTATCTATCAAAAAAGAATTCTTTTTTTCTGTTCCAGAGAAACTCCTCTATTTTTTTACTAATCCTATTTGCATTTTTCTTTAGTTTCTCATCTGGTTTACCTATCTCTTTTCCTATCTTATAAAGACAGGAGAGATCATTCACAAGCAGGGAAGAGAAGTCAATAGCATCAAAGTCACAACCATAATTGAACCTTGAAGAGTTATCCATGCCCGACTCATCACTTCTAACCCATTCAAGAAGGCCATTTCTATTTCTATCTCTGCTTTTTAGGCACCATGAGAGATATGCTCTTAATTTCGGATATGTTCTGATTAAAAATCTTCTGTTTTTTGTGTAATGATAGACTTTTAAAACTGCCCAGGAGAGAAGTGGGGGTTGAGTGATATTTGAAAAGTCTCCATTCGGTCTACCAATATGAGGAACAAAGCCGTTCTTTTGTTGCGTATCGAGAACAGAAACAATTGAATCCTCTGCGAGTTTTTTATCAATGAAAGAATAAGCAATGGAGTGAAAACATGAGTCCCATAACCAAAGATGTCTATGTGGCCATCTATCAGGAGTAGTCCATCTTTGTTTGAAGACTCCTTGTGGAGATTCAACATTAGCTTTAAGGATACTAAAAGCCTTAGCAAGAGTCTGATCTCCAATACCCTTCACTCTTGTTATGTAAAAATCTTTCCTTCCTGTTGTAATATCTTTTATTTTTGTTGTATCAGACTTGTGCTTTCTTGAAGTTGTAATTGTAATATTCAATCTTTTACTTTTTTCGATTGACCTACAGATTACGAGATATCGGACTTCCTTATCACCGTTCCATTGTTTTGCTCTTTTTTTTGCTTTTCCACTTATTACTTTTGACACTTCTTCCATTGAATCAACAACATTGTAATCATCCACTCTTTTGTTCAGGATTAAGAATGTAATATCTTTATCTGTTTTAATAACAAACTCGTTGCCATTATAAGAAAGTTTCTTACAGGCGTCAATTCTTATTGAAAAATAAACAAATGTTTCCTTTGATATAGTCTCTGGAGTGATACTTACATTGATCTTGTTTTTTGAAAGTGGCAAAGCAAGAACACGGATTTTTGTGTTCTTAAATCCACAACGTAAAGATATTATATCACCTGCGACAATATCTGTTGAGAAGTGATCAAAACAATGCTGATTCTTCCTTTTGATAATCTCAGCTATCTTATTCCCCTGTCTTAAGGAGATCCAGAAGTTTTTCTCCCTCTCTGTTCTAATGGTAAATCCTATCCTATTTTCGAGGAGTGTTCCTACGAATGGATAGGTCCAGTCAGTTTTGCCGTCAAAACCTGAGAATGCGAAGATGCTTCCTTCTCCCCATACATCCGGAAAAATTTTCATGACTCCACCTTATTAAGAAGAGATTTGATTAGATTATGTTTTAACAACGAATGAGATGTGTTAATATTAATGAACATTGAAACCTTCTCATATTGTTAAAATTTCTTAAAAACAAACATAAACAGATTAAATCTTCTCGAAATATTTATTGTATGCGAAAAGTATTGTATAGTATGGATATTTTCCTTCTCTCCTCTTTTTTACAAGTCCTTTTTCCTTTAGTCCATCAAGAATCCTTGAGAGAGATGCGCGAGAATACCCAGTTAGTTTTTATATCTCTTTATTTGATGCAGATACTTTTTCACAGTATCTCTATTTCACTGGTCTCAGTGGATTGAAGAGTCTTTTTCGGACATGTTTACCAAGAAGGGTTGCGCTCTTAACTGTAAATTCTCCGAATCTGTCGTTGATTCTATCTATCGCACTAAGTAGCCTTGTCCTTTTATCGAAATCCTCAAAAAGGTCGGGTTCATATATGCCCTTTACAAGTCTTGATACACTAATTCCTACAAGTCTTATGTCCCTCTCAGGTATAAGGAATGATTTCATTATCTCAAGACCACATCTGTATATTTGGTGTCCATCATTTATATACTTGAGAATTGTCCTGCCTTTACTTATTGTTGTAAAATCGCTATATCTGATTACAGTAGTCACCTTCTTTCCTCTCATTCTTGCTTTTCTTAGTCTTCGACCCACTCTATCTGAAAGCCAGAATAGGGTTCGCTTAACAATAGCAATGTCGCTAATGTCTTCTGCAAATGTAATAGTATGCCCCATTGATTTTGCATCTTCGTAGTGAAAGTAAGGTAACACAGGAGAAGGATTCTTTCCTAATCCCATAAGATGAAGTGTTTTTCCTATAATACCATACGTGTCAATGAGAATTTTTTTGTCGCATTCCCCAAGATCTTTTATTGTAATTATATTTAGTTTTTCAAGGCTTTTTGTAAGCCCACGACCAATCCCACATAGTTCTGAAACATGTAGTTTTGTTGCCAGGAGCGGGAAGTCTTCTTCCATTATTCTTGCAAATCCATCAGGTTTATCCATACTGCTTGCAAGTTTTGCGAGGAGTTTGTTCGATCCCAAACCAACAGAACAGGTCACACCAAATTCTCTTTCTATATCGTCTTTTATTTTTGTAACAATATTCTCTACTGAACCATAAAGTCTCAAGGAACCGGTAACATCCAGAAATGCTTCATCAACGGAGAAGACCTCTACGAGTGGTGTGTAAGAAAAGAAGATATTCATTACCTTTTTTGAGACTGATTCATATTTAGAAACGTCAACAGGGACCAAAATCGCATGTGGGCACAGTTTCAGGGCTTCCCTGATGGGCATTCCCGATTTAACTCCATATTCCCTTGTCTCATAAGAAGATGTTGAAACAACTCCCCTTAAAGCAAAACCTGTTCCCACTATCACTGGTTTGCCTTTCAATTTAGGGTTTGCCTGTTGCTCAATAGAGGCAAAGAATGCATTCATATCGATATGGAGAATCGCTTGCCTCATTTTTTAGTCTCCCTTATCAATACCAAGAAGTTTCCAACTCAGGCTTTCAGGACAAAAAACAATGTGAAATATGTTTCCCCCATCTGTGACGGAGAAATGTCTGAGGAGTTCTTTCCCATCCCTCTCTTCCCATCTCAGGAGTACCTTTTCAATCTTATACCACTTTTTTTTCCATAAAAGATAGCGTGGGGTTACCTTTCCCCCTTTGAATAAGACCTCGCAGGAAACCTTTTCATCTATTTCTTCAAACATGACCGCTTCCTACCTTGGCCCCTGATTTACGCCTGTAATTAGTAATTGAGAATTAGGAATTAGGAATTTTTTCGACATTTGGGTTTCGGATTTCGTTATTCCTATACTTATTTTCTACCCTTTCTACTTTGTCCTTCTGCGTCCTTTGTCCCTCGTCTGTCCTCTGTTTCCTACCGCGGGTACGTTTTGAATGTAGAAGCCACAGACTCAAGTTCCTTCAGGTAGAACCATTTTTTCTTCCCTGGTGCAAAGACATGAATATCCACTATATAAAATCTTTGTTGAATGGAGTCATTGAAGAAATATGTTCTAAAAGGTCCGCCCATTATAATCTCATTATTTTCCCAGATTCCCTCGAGTTTATAACTATCTCTATCGAGAAATTTTGTACTCTTTCCTTTTGTCTTTGACTTTACGATTACATCCTTTTCGAAATACAAACCTCCAATGCTGTCTCTGATCCTGCAGGCATCGTCGTAACTGATACTTTCAACCATTTTTTCTTTCCATCCAATGGAGATTAATCTAAAGGGGAATTTCCTTACAAATTTTGTGAATGTTTTTATTGTGTCTTCTCCCTTCCAGTAAAAACTATAAGGAATGTCTATAGAAAAAATGAACTCCTACTGTAGATTTTTTTCTTTGTTCTCCTATCTTCCAGCAGAGTAAATTAGCATATTCTCCCTTTTTTTATATCATTCT
>SDBS01000785.1_pt1 | contig 31642 bp, 27 predicted proteins | sample 2277091 | NCBI WGS metagenome assembly SDBS01 (sample SAMN10404972, study PRJNA504765) | marine sediment metagenome | isolation source: marine sediment core GS10_PC15, 163 cmbsf | place: Arctic Ocean: Southern Knipovich Ridge | collected 2010 | reverse complement strand
CTGCACAGCCCGAAGGTCGCCGGCGTCGAGGTGGTCCGCAGCGGAAAGGTCCGGCGGGCCAAACTGTACTACTTGCGGGATCGCGTGGGCAAGTCGACCAGGCTCAAGGAACGCAAGACCGCGCCGGCACCCCAGAAAAACCAACCCGCGGACGAAGCAACCGGCGACAGCGAGGACTGATGGCGTGTGGCCCTTCGGACGCCGCCGGTGTGGGCCACTGGGCCTGAAAGGGGAAAAACTCGCCCGCCGCTTTCTCAAGCACCGCGGTATGAAGATACTTGCGACAAACTATCGCTGTGCCACCGGCGAGGTGGATTTGATCGTGCTGGATAAAACCACTCGCAGCCTCCGCGGCGCCGAGACCATCGCCTTCGTGGAGGTCAAGACTCGCTCGTCCGACCGCTACACGGACCCGGAAGCCGCCGTCGACGCGGAAAAGTCCCGGCGAATACGCAAAGTGGCCGACTACTACCTGGCCACTCACGATGCCGAAGGCTTCAACGTCCGCTTCGACGTTGTGGCCATCCTCCTCCGCGAAGGTGAGGAACCGCAGATCAAGTACATCCCAGAGGCATTTTGATCGATCTGTCGTTGCAAGCGAAGATGCAAACTCTAAGCAGAAGCACAAAAACCGCGCATCACCACTGGTAGCCTCTCTCGAGGCGCGAAAAGTGCGTGGATGCCGGACTGAGTTGGGAAAATGAAGCTCATCGACACACATTGCCATCTCTGTCACGCTCGCTTGCGGCCGCAGGTTGACGCCGTGCTGGACCGCGCGCGACAGGCCGGCGTGCTGGCCGTGATCTGCGCAGCCGGCAATCTGGACGAGTCGCAGGCGGCCATGGACCTGGCCGGCCGCGAGGTGGACGTGTACTTCATGGCCGGCGTCCACCCACACGACGCTGAGGCGGCTCCGGCGGGCTATCTTCAGCACATCCGGAACCTCACCGGCGAGGCCAAGAACGTTGCTATCGGCGAGATCGGCCTGGACTACCACTACAATTACTCCCCGCCGGAAGACCAGCGGCGTATCTTTGGCGAGCAATTGCAACTGGCCAAGAGGCTGGAGAAGAGAATCATCATTCACACGCGCGAGGCGTTCGACGATACGCTCGGCATGTTGATCGAATCCGGCGCAAGCGGGCGGGATGTCGTCTTCCATTCCTGCACGGAAAGCCCCTCCGACGTCCGTCGTATCCTTGATTTCGGCGCGATGGTCAGCTTTTCAGGCATCGTGACGTTCAGCAAGGCCGACAGCCTGCGCGAGGCGGCCGGAATCGTCCCGCGCGATCGACTGCTCATCGAGACCGACTCGCCGTTCCTCTGCCCCGCCCCTATCCGCAAGGTGAAGACCAACGAGCCGGCCAACGTCGTACATATCGCCGCGTGCCTGGCCGAGCTGTATCGCCTCAGCGACGAGGCCCTTGCCGAGCAGACCACCGCCAACGCCGCGCGGTTCTTTGGCCTCGACGTGGGTTTCTAGCGCCCATCGAGTTGCTTGGCCAGCGGGCGAGGCAATATGAATCCGTGCAGGTGACAGGCAACGGACCTAATTCATCACCAGTTTGAGTACGGCGAAATACCCAACCGCAAGGCAGGCGTTTACCAGCACAGCCGGGGCGATCTGCGCGTAGACCGACGCGAAGGACGTCTTGAAGTATCTGTTGCTCAGTATGTAGCAGAGGTGCAGGGGGCTGAGCATCTGTCCCATGTGGCCGAAGACATACGCCAAGACGACGTAAGGGGCGATCGGGCCGAACTCAGCGGCGTTGCCGATTAGACCCAGCACGATCGGAAAGCTCGTTCCCACGAAGCCCACTGCTATGCCGGTAACCAGTCCGGCGATAAACGGCAGGATGGCCACCACCGCCAGGACAGGAACGTTCAGTCGGATCAGTTCCTCGCCGATCCGCTTCGGCGCGTCGACGCAGCCGAGCATGTGCTGGAAGATCATCACGCTCCCGACAAGCACGGCCATCTTGTAGATCCGTCCTTTGGCCCAGACTTTCCGGATGGCTGCGGTGTCCAGACGGCCGAGATAGCTGCTCCAAATCAGGCTCACCAGGAGTCCAAATACGATGGGCAGGTAGCTGTAGACTGCCGCGTACGTGGCCTGAGTCCAGGCATCTGGCAGCCCGCCCGGCAAGCCTCGCGGCGGCTTGCCAGCCACGGCCGTCAGCACGAGCTTGACAATCAGCCACACTATCAGGACCAGCCAGATCGGCGAGGTGGCCTTGAGAAGCGTTCGCTTTGTGCCCTGCGGCGGATACGGCGCCGAGATTCGCGACTTTGGGCGCACGTTGCGGAAGATCAGCAAGCCGGAGGCGATCATGAATATCGACAGTGGCAACTGAAACGCCACGAAAGAGGCCAGCTCGCTGCCCGTCACCGTAATTGCCAGAATCACGCCCGGATACAGCGGCCACCAGTATTCCCAGACGTGGCGGAACCAGTAATTGATGGCTGAGAGTTTCTCGGAGGGAAGGTTTTCGTTTGCGGCTGCGGATTCCACCATCGGGGCCGAGAATAACGCCCCGCCGGGCATCGGCAGCAACCCGATCAGTGCCGGCAAGGCTGCCAAGGTCGCCATGGGCCGACGGACTAACGTGCGGGTCAGAAAGACTATCCGCCGTATCTGTCCACCGGCCTGCATCGTCCCCGACAGAGCCATCAGGCACGTGACGATAACGATCAACCCGATGGTTCGTGGGTGCATCAGACCTTCCGCTGCGTTTTGCAGTACCTGAATTGGAGTCAGTCCAAGCAGTAGGCCGATAGAAACTGCGCCGAGCAAGATGGCTGCCGACAGCGGAACCTTCAGCCGGGCAAGAACCAGGATCAGTCCAAAGGACCCCAAAGTTATCAGCAGAACGTACATGGGGCGGTTTGTATCACGGCCGGCGTGGAAACTCAACGCGGGGGAGGTCTGATTCGCAGCCGTTGTTTCGGGGCTTTAAACTTTGCAGGACATCGAAGCCGCAGAAAAGCCCTGACGGAAAGATTTGAGGCATTGACATGTCGGTCGAATGTGGATTATAGTCTTGAAGCTTGATGTAGGGTGTCGATCGTCCGCATGGGGCGATTCCGGCCGAGCCGAGCCGGGAAATGGGCAAGCGAAGTTGCGGCCGCTTGCGCAGGCCTCCGGGCGAACCCACAGCCGCAGCACATGATTGCGGGCCGCCGAAACGCGACACCAAAACGCGGCCTGATGAAAACCTATACCGACCTCCGAAGGCTTTGCGCGGTTTTCGCCGGCGTGCAGCCGGCCGAGTTCAACTCGCCACAGCCTTCCTGCGGTGGAGAGAATTTACCCGGTGGTGTAATAGGTAACACAGAAGGTTTTGGTCCTTCCGTTCCAGGTTCGAATCCTGGCCGGGTAGCGTTGCGGAGCTGTTGGTTGTGCGTGTTCTGATTGAAGGCAGCTGCAATCGGAATGCGGCAACTTGCCACTGTCAGGTGGCCGTATCGGCCGCTCTTGGCGGAACGATTGTCCCGAGGAGAACGGGAATGACGAATATGAGAATCTTTGCCGGCACGGCCAATCCCCAACTCGCCCAGAAGATCAGCGATTATCTCGGCACTCCGCTGGGGGCCAGGAAGATCTCTCTGTTCCCCGACGGGGAATTGCTGGTAAAGCTGGAGGAGGACGTTCGCGGGCGGGACATGTTCATCATCCAGCCGACGTGCCAGCCGGTGAACCGGAGCATCATGGAGCTGCTGGTCTTCATCGATTGTGCCCGGCGGGCGTCGGCCGAGCGGATCACGGCCGTCATACCTTATTTCGGCTATGCTCGGCAGGACCGCAAAGACGAAGGCCGAGTGCCCATCACGGCCAAGTTGGTGGCCAACCTGATCGCCACGGCCGGCGCCGACCGTGTCCTGACCATGGACCTTCACGCCGTTCAGATTCAGGGCTTCTTCGACATGCCGCTGGACAACCTCTACGCCGAGCCGGTTCTCGGCCGCTACTATTCCGAGAAAGGTCTGGAGGACCTCGTCTTGGTCAGCCCCGACGTGGGCAACGTCAAGCGAGCCAGGGCCTACGCCGAGCGGTTGGGCGGTGAACTGGCCGTCATTGACAAGCGCCGCACCGGCGGCAGCGACGTGGAACTCGGCTATCTCATCGGCGAGGTCAAGGACAAGACCGTGCTGATGATCGACGACATGATCACGACAGCCGGGACCGTCTCTGACGCGGCCAGCCTCTGCAAGGAAAAAGGCGCCAAGATGGTTTATGTCGGGGCTACGCACGCGGTCCTGTGCGGCCCGGCCGCCGAACGCCTCGGAAATGCTCCGATCGACGAGGTTGTCGTTACGGATACGATTCCCATCCCCAAAGAAAAGATGGAGGCAGTCGGGAAACTGAAGGTCCTGTCGGTATCGGCGCTGATGGGCGAAGCGATCCACAGAATTCATAACGACCAATCGGTCAGCAGCCTGTTTCGATAGTTGGAGGCCGGGTAGGTCAAGAATTGAATCAGTCCGGAGAGACGCAATGGCAATGATTAAGGCAACCAAGCGAGGCGAGCTGGGAACGCGCCAGGTTCGCCGTCTGCGGCAGAAGGGGTTGATACCGGCGGTGATCTATGGCCACGGTGAGCAGACCCAGCCGCTGACGCTCAACGAACATGAGGTGAAGCTGGCAATCCTGCATGGCAAGCGGCTCCTGGAAATCGACTGCGACGGCAAAAAGGAAAACGCCCTGATCAAGGATGTGCAGTACGACACGTTCGGCCAGGAGGTTCTGCACGTGGACCTGACTCGCGTCAGCCTTGACGAACGGGTCGAAGTGACCGTGCCGATCGTGCTGAAGGGCACACCGACGGGCGTCACCGAGGACGACGGCATGTTGCAGCAGACCGCCACGGAGATCCGCGTCGAATGCCCCGTGCAGGCGATCCCGGAAGAGATCGTCGTAATGGTAACCGAGATGAAGGTCGGCGATCGCCTGGCCATGAGCGAGTTGCCGATGCCCGATGGGGCTAGGCTCTTAGATGATGCTGAGGCCGCCGTGGCTATCGTCCGCATGGTCGCCGAGGAGGAAGCTCCTCCAGTCGAGGAAGAAGCCGCCGCCGAACCCGAAGTCATCGGCGAGCCGAAGGAAGCCGAGGGCGAGCAGCCGCCGGCAGAAGAATAGCCGCGCCCGTGGCCCTTGCCCTTTGGCCGTCGTCACAAAGGCTGGGCCGGAGTCGCTGCTTCGCATGGCGAAGTTGGCAATGTTCGTCGCTGAATGGAATACGAAGCTGAAAAAAACAGATTGGTCGTGGGACTCGGCAACCCGGGTCGGCGATATGTTCGAACGCGGCACAACGTCGGCTGGATGGTTCTGGAGGCGCTGCGGGCGCGTTTGGCAGTGGACAGCGGCCGGCTAACCTTCGGCGGTCAGTTATACAACGTCAGACCCGGCGTAACCGACGGCACGCCGCGACGAGTGGCGCTGTTCGAACCGCATACGTATATGAATCGATCCGGCGAGGCGGTTAAGGGATTGATCGCCTTCTACAAGATCAACTGCCGGGACATCTTGGTGGTTCTGGACGACATAGCCTTGCCGCCGGGGATGCTTCGAGTGCGGGCGAGCGGCTCGGGCGGCGGCCACAACGGGTTAATGGATGTGCTAAGGTTATTGGGAACCGAAGAGGTGCCGCGGCTTAGGGTCGGCATCGGGCCTTCGCCGCCGGAGATGGACCCGGCCGATTACGTGCTGGGGCCCTTCGCCCCCGGCGAGATGGAACTCATCGCCCCGGCGGTTCAACTGGCGGCAGATGCCGTCCAGGACTGGATCAACGACGACATCAAAAATGTAATGGAAAAATACAACCGGAAAACAGAAACGTAAGTGGCATTGCGTTGAAACGGAAACAGGAAATGACCAACCTCAAGAAAACTTACGAAGCGATGTTCCTTGTGGATGCGAGCAATTCGGACTTCGAGGCGGCAAGCGAACCGATCCGCACCGTGCTGGATCGCAGCAAGGCCGAGATGCTGTCGATCAAACCCTGGGACGAACGCCGGCTGGCGTATGAGATTCTCGGACGCCGGCGAGGCTTATATGTGCTGACGTACTTCAACGCCGATCCGTCGCGGGTTGTGGAGATCGAGCATGATTGCCAGCTCGACGAGAAGATTCTCCGCGTGCTGATCCTCACGAAGGACCATCTTTCTGAGGACGAACTGAACGCCGAGACGCCGGCGACTCTCGCTGCACGACGCGCCGCGGCATCGGCAGCTCAACAGCAGGCCGCCGAGGAAGAAAAACGCGCCGCCGAAGAGGTCCAGGAAAAGTCCGATGCTACGGCCAAGGACTCAGAAGTTGCTGTGAAAGAACCGGCCAACCAGCCGGATGAGGCCCCAGCCAAAGGGTCCTCTGAGCAGGGAATCTCCGAGTCAGCCAAGCAAGGCGAGGCCGAGACGGACGCAGAACCGAGCTGATCCCCGCAGGGCCATCGAGACCCCCGGTGCCTCTGCGACTGCGAACCAGAGCCGAGGGCTCCAGAGACGATGCGTGGCGCCTGAAGCCCACTAGGGAGCACGACATGGCGAACTATAACAAGGTAATTTTGGTAGGCAATCTGACGCGAGACCCCCAGATGAGCTATCTGCCTTCCCAGACGCCCGTGGTGGAGATCGGCTTGGCGGTCAACCGTAGATGGCGCGGGCAAGACGGCCAGCAGCGGGAAGAAACCTGTTTCGTCGACTGCCGCGCTTACGGCAAACAGGCCGAAACCCTCAACCAGTACATGCGGAAGGGCCAGCCGATCCTGATCGAAGGCCGACTGCAACTGGACACCTGGGAGGGCAAGGACGGCCAGAAGCGAAGCAAACATCGCGTGGTCATCGAGCGGTTTCAATTTCTCGGCGCGCCAGCCCCGCATTCGGCGCCGGCTCCATCAAAGGAGCCTGCGCCGCAGGAGACAGAAGCCGAAGAGCGGCCGGAACCTCAGCCCGACCCATACGAGGGCGGCGAGAAAGACGATATCCCGTTTTGACTTTTTAGCAAAGGACCCCGATCCAGCGGCCGAGACTGCCGAGCCGACAAGGCTGACATGCTAACCTGCCAGGCAGACCCGCACGTGCGTCTGCGCCGATGGCAGCCTTGAAACAATGCCGACTCACCGCGACCGCTAAGACCGGCGGAAGGAAAACGAGATCATGGGCAAGAAGAGATTGGTTCCTGGGAAGAGAAAAAAAGGCTTCAAGCGAAAGCGCCGCGACCGCTTTCAAGAGCAGGCAAAGTGTCGCTTCTGCCGTGAGAAGGTCCAGGAAGTCGACTACAAAAACGTCCCCGCACTGATCAAGTTGACCACCCAACAGGGCAAGATCTTTTCGCGCAAGCGCAGCGGCAATTGCGCCCGACACCAAAGATCGGTCAAGCGGGCGATCAAGCGGGCGAGGTTCCTGGCCTTGATACCCTACGTCAGTTAGCTTCAACGCCAGGGCAGAATCCCAAGTGACCGCAATTGGCGAACCTGCCTTCGCCTGAGCGAGGAGAACGGCATGAAGGTATTGCTTCAGAAAAGCATCTCAAGACTGGGCAAGATCGGCGACGTGGTCGAGGTCAAGCCAGGCTACGCGCGGAACTACTTGTTTCCGCAGGGCTTGGCCGTTGAGCCCAGCGAGGCGAATCTCCGAACCATCGAAATCGAAAAGCAACACCATCTGGAGGAGCTGACCCAGCAGACAACCGAGCTGGAGGCCCAGGCCACCGCCCTTCAGGGCAGGGAGATCACCATCTCCGCCCGCGCCAACGAGGAAGGCCAACTCTATGGTTCGATCGGCCCGGCCCAGATCGTCGCCGCCCTGGCGGCGGAGAATATCTTCATCGAGCCGGAGCACCTCGTCCTGGACGAGCCGATCCGCCGGCTGGACAAGTACGACCTGACCATCCGTTTTGCTCCGGAGATCACCGCAACGATCCACTGCTGGGTTGTGCCTGTTCACGAGCCGGCCGATCAAACCGCCGAAGCGCCTGACGACCAAACCGCTCAGCCCGCGGAAGAATCGGCCCTTCCAGCCGAAGAGGCAACCCGGGAAGGCGAGGAAAAAGAATAATTCGCCTCAACTCCCGTTTTGCCGTGGTTCTGCCTTGAACTGCGGTGAGTCGCGCGATACTGTTTGGTTTGACGTTGCCCGCCAGCATTGCGCTGGCGAGACATAAGTTTCAAGCCAAGGAAGGCAAATGGCTGGCGTTGATACGTCCTCGCAGTATGCTCCGCAGCCCGTTGGCACGGCATCGGTCTCTTCGCCGACGGACGGACTCCAGCGAGTGCCTCCCCAATCCATCGAAGCCGAAGCCTGCGTGCTCGGCTCGATGATCTTGCACTCACCGGCCGTCGATATCATCGTCCAGATCGTTCAGGGCCAGCATTTCTACCGCCCGGCTCACCAGATCATCTTTGAGGCGCTGGTCGAGATGAAGGACCAGCGCAAGCAGATCGACCTGGTCACGCTCCGCGACGAGCTCGACCGTCGCAAGCAGCTCGAGCAGATCGGCGGCGTTGAGTATCTCGTCCAGCTCGTCGAAGGTGTGCCCAACGCTGCCAACGCCGAGTACTACGCCCGCATCGCCCGCGACAAGGCCATGCTCCGCGAGCTGATCGTCGCCGGCACCGACATCGTCCGCGAGGCCTACGACTCCCACGACGAGGCCATCGATGTCGTCGAGCAGGCCGAGCAGCGCGTCTTCGAGGTGGCCACCCAACGCATCGGCGAGCAGGCCGTGCCCATTAAAGGCTTGCTGGAACAGACCTTCGAGCAGCTCCAGGAGCACGACGGCCAGCTCATCACCGGCCTGCCCAGCGGCTACCATCAGCTCGACGAGCTGACGGCCGGCTTCCAGCCCAGCGAGCTGATCATCGTCGCCGCCAGGCCCTCCATGGGCAAAACCGCCCTCCTGCTGAACATCGCCGAGCACCTCGGCGTGGGCGACCCGGAGCCGGTGCCGGTGGCGTTCTTCTCGCTGGAGATGTCCAGGGCCCAGCTCGCCCAGCGCATGCTGGCCTCGCACTCCAAGTTCGACCTCCGCCAGATGCGCCGCGGGAACATCTCACCGGAGAACTGGACCAAGCTCCAGCTAGCCGCCGGCGACCTGGAGCAGGCGTCGATCTTCATCGACGACTCGGCCGAGCTGACGATCCTCCAGCTTCGCGCCAAGGCCCGCCGGCTGAAAGGCGCCCACGACGTTCAGTGCGTCTTCGTGGACTATCTCCAGTTGATGAGCTACTCCGGCCGGGCCGACAACCGACAGCAGCAGATCTCCGAGATATCTCGCGGCCTGAAGGCATTGGCCCGCGAGCTGAACGTTCCGGTCATCGCCGCCGCCCAGCTCAATCGCGGCCCAGCCGACCGCGAGACGCATCGGCCCCGCATGAGCGATCTGCGCGAGTCCGGCTCGATCGAGCAGGACGCCGACGTGGTCTCGCTGCTGCACTGCGAGGACTACTACCATCGCGGCGAACCGAACTACGTCAACACAGACATCACCGAGCTGATCATCGCCAAGCAGCGCAACGGCCCGACCGGCATAGTCAAGCTGGCCTTCCTGCCGCATTGCACGCGCTTCGAGCCAGCCGCGCCGGAATCGTTCGTGCCGTAGCCACCAGCCGACTGGCCGGAAACTCGAATTCCGAAATCCGAAACCTTCCTCTCTGCTGCGCCGACCCGGCCGGCAAATTTTGGCTTTCAGCTTTTCCCAGGTTTCCCGGCGAGCCGTTCTTGGCCGTCTGCGCAAACTTCGTGATCTTTGTGGCCTTTGTGGTCTTTGTGGCGAATTGTTGCTGCCGCTTGCGCATCCTTGCGCGCCCTTGCGCATTCTTGCGCGCCGTTGCGCATTCTTGCGCGCCGTTGCGCACTGTTGCGCGCCATTGCGCATTCTTGCGCATTTTTGCGCACCCAATGTCGCCTAAGCCCTTCCGGCAGCGGAAGTTACGAATTTCAGCGTCCAAATCGGCTGTTTTCCCCTTTTCGGCTTTTGGCTTTTTGGGTGTTTTCCAATCCCTGGCCGTCCCTATTCACTTGTCAATCCCGGCGCGCCGGGACTCACCTCTAACCTGAGCGGGCGCAGAATGCAACCGCTCCTCACCCTCTCCCGCGACCTACCTCTTTTGCGCGCGCAAATCTGTAAGTTGGCTCCCCGGGCAAAACGGCAAGCCCCGGCCAGGCCGGGAATAAAAAAATTCCATTTTCCGGCGTAGCTTTCGTGGTCGGCGTGCAAAACTGCGCGCGCAAAAGTGTAAGTTGGGACATCTAACCACAGAGATCACAAAGACCTCGGAGAATTCTCAAGAAACGTTTCACCGCAGAGATCGCTGAGAACGCAGAGAGACGGAAGAATTCTCAGTCCACGAATTACACCAACGGCACCAATTGGGGGTGGCATGGCTTGCTTGCAAGCCATGTAGCCGCAATCTAACAACACGCTTTGCAAGTCCCGACCCATCGGGATGCCACCCGTCGCAAGCAAATATATACCCGTCGCTATTCACGCATTTCCCGTTCAAGATCGATCTGCGTATGATATATCTGGCAACTTTCGTCATCGTAATTTTTCTGAGAGGTCCATATAAGATGGACGCTTCGTCCCTCGCTAATGGGAGCCAGAAGAATCTTTCTGACGTGCTCGTAAACGGGAAAGGTGCGAATCGGCGTCACTTCCCCGTTTCTGACCACAGACAAGTGAATCGCCTCGCCACTTCTGTCCAGAGTTGACCACGATACGTATATGCCCGAATCATCGGTTGCAAGGGCCTGGATGTCTATCCATTCATGCCTCCCAATTTCCAGGGGATCTTTCCATTTACCGTCTTCGTACAGGGATAAATGAAGCGTGTACTGATCTCTCTCGAAGCTGCACCACAGCCACGCCAAACCCTTTTGAATGGCGGCAACAGCGTCGACGCCCTCAGGGCTGCCCCGGTCTGCTCGAGTGCTTCCGGGCACAGCTACCTTCTGTTTTCTCCACTCGCCCGCCTCGCGCCAAGCCAAGTAAGGCTCCTCATTGTCTGTGGAAAACACGTTGTATTCGCGTGCCGTGAAGCCCACGTACGGAACACCGCCGCTACCGAGAACGCATCTCGGCCCGTCCCAGGGGCCCAGGCTGAAGATCTCCCTGAACATGCGTCTTTTTTCCCACAACGATTGGCATTTGCCCAACTGCCCGTCGGAGTATGTCCACGAGCAAATCTTGCCCGGGCTGGGCATGTGCCCGCCGCCCCAGAAGAAGATCAGGAATTCCTTATGCAACTCAGAGTACTCGCCGAAGATCCACATGCTTTCCGGCTGACTCGGATCGACGAGAACAGAGGTCAAATGATAGCTGTTGGTCGAGCCCTCTACGCGGTTTTCCTTCTTGGTGAAGTCAATCGTGATACTCCTGGTCTCCCGTAACGGCTGTCCTTTCGGCGCAGCCGCCAGGGTTGCCGGAGTGATCTCGAAGAGACGCAGCTTTCCATAATGGTCCCGCTTGTTAAATATGGTAGCCAGCACGATGCCTTTTTCGACACGGTGAAGGCTAAAGCGCTCAAAGGGTTCTCCTGCCCAAATCCTTTTCGTGGCGTCCCACCTCCCGTCCCCATAGGTTCTCACCACTAACTGGGCCATATCCCGATCCTGCCATTTACTTGGCCAACAGAGGTATAGTCTCCCGCGCCTATCCTGCGCAAGTTGCACGGCCTGCTCGGGCATCACCAAAGGTGACAGTGATTGCCAGTTTGTTTTTCCTACCTTTGTTACGGGAGAAGCTTGCTGCTCCATAGCCGGACCCTTTCTTTGGGCCGGACGGTAGGCATAGCATGGGTGGACAATGCCGAGAAGTGCCAGAGTCACCCAGACGGCAGGCCTGCAACACAAGATTCTTACCTTATCTATCATAAGGGTTCCTACTCCGTAGCACCGAACTAGGTTCCCGTCCAAAAAACCAGTTAGCGTCCCTCTATTCCCCCCGGCCTTTGGTTGATACGCGGAGCTTTTTCATCGTTTGTTTGAAGTGGGCTTAAGTCGGCGTTTCAGGCGACGCGCAGCGGCCCTGGTGACGCCGATGCCCACACCAAGCAACAGCCCGGCAAGGGCAAAATGGACAAAAGACAAGACTCCAAATGTCACAGAATCCATCTCGCCGATGAACTTGCTTTCGACAAGAAATTGTCCTAAATGAACGCACGGAGACATCAGGACCCTGTAACAATTTCTAATGAACTCTTCCTCTGGCCTGCCACGCAGGACATTGATCAGCCCAAACATAGCTAGTTGGAACATAACCCCGGCGCATGCTCCCCATAGGGCGTTTCTCACCACGCGCCCCGACAGTTTTGGTCGGGTCTTGCCCGAATTTGTGATCGTTACCTGCCCCATCTGAAGTTTTGGTGCCGTTCTCTGCGACATAACTCCCTGCCCACAATGAACTTAGGATTTTCGCAACGGACGGGCGCGTTGTCAAGTAAAAGAATTGTAAATCCGCTCGAAACCGCGATTCGTCGTTGGTCCACTGGCCCGCTGTGGTCGAACTCAGCAGATGGCCAGTTCCGAGAGCAAGCCTTCATACTCCCAGACAGCTGGGATCCGCGGGATCCCCCCAGAGGGCTCCTCCCCGGTTGTGAGTTTTCGATGTCCGGCACCTGTGCCTCCCGCCACATGTGTGCCCGATTGTAACCATAATCCCCCAGGGAGTACAGAGATAGTCGAGGGCGGGTGGCATGGCCACGCTTGCGTGGCCATGAGTCGTTGGGCTGTTGTCACTTCCCTCTGATCAACATGCTCACGCGAGCGTGAGCATGGCACCCCGCTGAAAGCTTTATACAAACGATTCGATCTTCTTCTTGCACAAACGAGTTCCACGTTCCGTGTTCCGAAAGAGCGTCCCGCTCCCTTCCGGTCGCGGCTCGTTTCTGCCCCAAATCGTCATTCCGCAATCCGAAATCCGAAATCCGCAAGCTGGCTCCTGGCCACTGGCTATTGCTCACTGGCTACGGGAGTTAGAATGTCAGCCCCGGATACCACCTGCGGGCGTTGTCGCAGCGCAGCTTACGAAGGACCTCGGCGGGTAAGTCGATGCCGCGGGCCGGCCGCTCCTCTACCACCACTTGGCCGCTGCCGTCATAAAATCCCCAGGTATTCGTCCAATGCTCCCGCATGGTTTCAAGATACTCTCCCCGCTGATCCTCCGGCGTCTCGTCCAGGCTCTGGCGGCGGATCATGTCCGTGGCGAACGTGATTCTGTCCTGATAGTGAGTGAAAAATTCCCGGACGACTGCGGGATCCTCGAACGACAGGTCATACTCCCGCGTGGTGTCTATGGCCAGGTTCGGGTAGGCGTCCAGCCGCTTGCCAAGCTCCTTTAGATCGTGTGCCAGGTTGGACATGTGCGCGGCGATGATGTTGAGCTTGGGGTGCTGGGCCAGCACGCGGTCCCTGGCGGCTATGATCTCGGCGTGCGAGGGGATGTCGTCGCGGCCGTACATGTGCCACTCCGGATGCTCTGCGTAGTATGACAGGTGGACGTTGTTCTCATCGAGCGGCTCCCAGCAGGCGATCGGCTCGGCCATGTGCGCCAGGATGGGCTTGCCGATTTTGGTCAGGTGCTCGTAGATCGGCGTGAAGACTTCGTGATCCATCTGGACGAAGCGGCCGTCGGTGTCTTTCAATTCCATGCCGATGTTTTTCCACATCTTGACGGCCACGGCCCCGTCCTGGAAGTCGCGCTGGAGCCCTTCGATCGTCCGATCGGCCCAGCTGGGGTCGGTGAAGTCGGGCAGGTCGAACGACGTGCACCAGGCGTAGTATTGCGGAAACTTCCTGGCGATGTCTCTGCAATGGTCGGCGAATTGTCGCCAGGTGGGCCTGCTCGCAACGGCGACGTTCAGCACCCTAATACCGAGCTCTTCCAGCAGTTCGTTGATCGCCGGATGGCCGGCCTTCAGGTGTGCGTGGGTGTCGATCAGTATCATTGCCCGGCTCCTTTCGCTGTTATCTACTGGGCGTTCCGATCCCCTATGCGAGGCGACGGCCAGTAATTCTCACGATTGCTTCGCCCGATACAAGCGCCCTTTGGCCGGAGCGACCATGAATCCGAAATTGCAAATCGACAATCGACAATCGACAATTGGGGCGGCATCGTAGGCCGGGGCGAAGGGCCACCTTTGACTAGAGGCCAGAAGGGAGCGAGGATCATGTTGACAAGGCGAAGCGGGGCGATCGGATTGGCGATTGTTTTAATTTTTGTGGCTGCGAGCGTTGCGGCCGCGGGCGAAGGCGCGGGCAGGCGGGCAGCGACCAGGCCGGTGCAGGTTCCGGTCGTGATCTTCCAGGACGATTTTGAGGCCGGCTGGAAGGCGGCATGGCAGCGCGACGAAGGCATCGAGATCGTCGAGACCGGTGGCAAGAAGGTCTGCCGGATCGAATCGGACGGCCGGGGCAAGTGGCTGACCATGGACCTACCCAGCGAGCGGCTGGGCAGCAGGCGGCTGGAGATCTTCTGTCGATACCGCCTGACAGGCCTGAAGGTCGGCAAGTCTCGACGTGCCGGGGTGAAGATGGAGATCACACACACCGACCAGAGCCTCAACAAGGGCCAGCGTGGCTATCGCAGCGCGGCGTTTGAGCCGAGCGAGGATGTGAGCCTCTGGCGGGAGCTTCGCTTCATCCGCGATTTCCCGCGAAAGCTAAGCGGCGCGGAGATTGGCTTTGGCTTCAACGAGGCCGCGGGCGTGTTGCTGATCGACGACGTGCGGGTTACTGCCCGGCCACAAAGCCTCGAGGAGGTCAAGGGCTACAAGCGCCCCAAGCGCGGGAAGCTGATCTTCGAGGACAACTTCGATACGGACCTTTCCAACTGGGTGCACGAGGGGGTAGGCACGGCCGAGGTCAAGGACGGGCGGCTGGAGGTCTATGTCACGCCCGATCACGCCGAGACGCGCGGGCAGATACTCTGGCTGAAGAAAAAGCTGCCCGCAGAGATCATCGTGGAGATGGTCGTAAAGCTCATCGCCCCGCGGTACGAGCAGAACATCACGTGCAACCTGCTATTTTTCCTCTCGACGACGCGGCAGGGCGGCAACCTGCTGGGCACAATCGCCGAGCGCGACGGCGGCTACGGCGCATACATCTCCAAGAGAGGCATCGTGCCGTGCTATACCGTTACGTGGTACCGCGTCAACGATCCGTTCTTTGTGATTGTCCGGCGGAACCCCGGCTGGGGCGAGCTGGCGAGGAACTTCCCGGCCGTGCCGACGACTGGGCATGATTACAAGATCGAGATCGAAAAGCGAGGCAACGAGATTGTGCTTTTCGAGAACGGCGCGGCGATTTTGCTGGCCCGCGATCCACAGACGCCGCTGGGCGGCGGGTACTTTGGGTTGCGATCGTGGCACGCACAGGCCAGCTACGATTACGTCCGCATTTACGAGGTGGCCCGGGAGGCGAAGTGAGGTGTTATTTCAGGGCCGACCTTCGGCCGGCCGCTAAACAGCGAAATCGCTAAACGGCGAGAGAGGCGTGGCGTGAAGCCTTCGGTCGGCCGCTAAAGAAGCCCGGACGACAACCACTATTGGCGTGATCTGGCCGGGCGCTAAACGGCTCGGCGCCAGCGCCGTTTACGTAGCAGGGCTGCGGCGCCGAGAAGTAGCATCGCCGCCATGGCCGGTTCGGGCACAGCCTGCGAGCCGCCGGTCAGCAGCGCCACGAACGAGTTGATGTCGTCGGTATTCAAGCCGCCCGAGCCGTTGCAGTCGCCTGGCCCGTTGGGGTCAAGTCCGTACTGCGCGACATAGGCATTCGGGTCGGTTATAGCCAGCACGAACGGGCTGATGTCGTCGGTGTTGACAACTGCGCTAAAGTCCATGTCGCCAAGCGTGTAGGCGACCACCAGATCCTGGGCGGAATTGAACACCGAGCCGGGAATGGCGCCCAGGCCGAGCAGATCGAGGGCCAGGTTTGCTATGTCTGCATGGCGGATCGGCTGGATCGGATCGGACTGCGGGGGCCTGCCCGTGCTGGGGTCTTGCCGCGTTGCGGGGTTGAGGCGGTAGAGATCTGCTCCTGCGGCAAAGCCCGGCCCCCAGGCGTAGAACGGAATCGTATAAATCTCGCGGGTGGAAGCACTGCCGTGGCCGGTGCCGCTGCCGCCGTGATCGGCGGTGAGGATGACCGCCGTCTTGTCGGTGAACGTCGCGTCGGTATCGATCAGGTTGAAGATGCTGCCTAGTAGGCCGTCAACGGCCTTGACCGAGTTGCTGTAGGGGCTGCCGACGCTGGGGTTCCAGCCGGTACTATGCCCGGCCGAATCCGGGTTGATCAAGTGCAGGAAGGAATAGTTGTACTCGAAGGTCCCCATGTCCGTCACAAACGTGCTGGTCAGAGAGCTGGGGTTGGAGCTGTAGTAGTAGGTGTCGATCTTGTCCCTGCCGTTGTCCGGTCCGGTGATGTCCAGCGCGCCGTTGTTGGCGTCCCAGCTCACGTCAAAAAGGCTGAGCTTGCTTTTACCCGGGTAGAATCCGGTGGCAAGGCCGTTGTCGTGGGCCACATCGTAGGCGCCGGCCACGTACGAGCCCTTGTTGAGGTGCAGCGTCGCGCCGGGTGGGGGCGTGCTGTTGCCGGTCCAAGCGTGTCCGCTGCCGCCCAGGACAGGCCGGCCGGTCAGGTGGCAGACGTGGCTCGGCAGCGTGGTGGTGTACCAATAGTCGGTCCGGGCGTTGTCGGTGAAGACACCCTCGCTGCGCATGCGGTAGAAATTCGGCACCTCATTTGGCCCCAGGGCCGTGATGGCGTCCGGGCGAAGGCCGTCCACGCTGATCTGAATAACGTAGTCTACCTGCGACGAGCCCTGGGCGGACGAAGCCGCCAACAAGGCCAGCAGAAACCCAACTGCCCCAAGCGATATCCAGCTCCTCATTGGTCCTTCCTTATTGGTGTGAGTGTCTTTTGCGGCTAGCTCAAAGCGGCATGGCCCGGCCACTTACGCTGACTATATTTATACCCGAAAACGCCTTATTGCGGGGGTGTTTTTTTGCAGGTGACCTCTTGGGCGACGGTTGGCCAGGCGCCCTCGGGAGCTTTGCCGGCCGCGAGCCCGTGGGGGCCCCTGCTGCCCATAACTTTCGTCCCAGTAGGCGCTTAGGGTAATTCTGGTAGGTTTGCCTGCCCGGTCCTGGCGGTCCGCCGGCGGGGGCGGACAGGGCCGATCTCGCTGCCGGCGGAATGCGAAATCCTGCCAGCTCGCTCGGCATGAAGAAGATTGCGGGTTTCGGGAAACAGCATTGACATTGATCTTCTCAGGCCGTATTGTCCTGCGGTCGGCCTCAGCCTTTCGGGGAGTTTGGGAGCAGTTAACAAAGAAAAGTGAGTGGAGAGATGCGACATTTCTTCGTGGTCGCTGTAGCGGGATTATCGTCGGTGTTTGTGCCTGCCCTGGTCGGTGCTCAGACCACAGCCCCCACCAAAGTTGTCGAAGTTCGCGTCGAAGGCAACCAGCAGCTGCCTTCGGCGACGATACTGGGTTGGGTAAGAACACGCGTGGGCGCCAGTTACGACGAATCGATCGTCAAGGCCGACGAGAAACGACTGTTGGAGACCGGACGGTTCACCAACGTGCTGGCCACCCGCACCTACACGACAGAGGGCGTAATCGTAAAGTTCATCGTGGTCGAAAGACCCTTGGTGGCGGGAATCGTTTTCGAGGGCAACAAGGCCTACAGCAACGCTGAGCTGGCCGGCGAGCTGGCCTTCGGCGTTTCCGATCCGCTCAACCGCTTCAGCGTGGAGGCCGGCCGCCAGGCGCTGCTCAACAAGTACAACAGCAATGGCTATCACTTTGCCACGGTCGAGCTGGACCCACGGACCCTGGAATCGCAGCGGAGAGTGATTTACAGGATTGTCGAGGGCCCACGGGTGGTCGTGACCAAGATGGTCTTTAGAGGCCGCCGGCACTTCGGCAAGGTGCGCCTGATGCAGTTGGTCGGCACCGCGGCGCGCATTTGGCCTGTTGTGGCCGGCCGTCTCGACATCGAGCAGATCGAGCGGGACGTGCAGGCCTTGCGCAACCTCTACCTGGAGGAGGGGTTCCTGGACGTTCAGGTGGGGCGCCTGCTGGAGTTCTCGGCTGACAAGACCAAGGCCACGGTGGTTTTTGTGATCGACGAAGGCCCGCGATTTCGAATCAACAGATTGCTTTTCGAGGGCAACCTGGTCTTCAGTGACACCGAGCTGGCCGGGCGGCTTCAGCTGCGACGAGGTGAGTTCCTTACGTCGCTGAAGCTCCGCCGCGACGTGCAGCGAGTCCGGGACACCTATGGCGAGCTTGGGTACATCGAGGCACGCGTAGTCACGTCCAAGCGCTTTCGCGACCCGACGGCCACTCCGCCGCAGTGGGCTGCCCATCTTGACGGCGGCAGGCCGGCTTTGCTGGACTTGATCTTCCGGATCGACGAGGCCGACCAGTACCGGATCGGCCGGATCAACATCCGCGGCAATACCATAACTCAGAGCCGCATCATCCGCCGGGAGCTTAGGTTCTTTCCCGAGCAGCTATTGAACATGGCAGCGGTCAACGAATCGCGCCGCAGGCTGCTGGAAAGCAGACTCTTCGATCGCGTCAGCATCAACCCGGTCGGGCAAGAGGCTAATATCCGCAACATGCTGGTGGAGATCACCGAGGGAAAGACCGCCCAGTTCCTTATCGGCGCCAGCGTCTCCACCAACGAAGGGCTGTTGGGCACGGTGTCATTCAGCCAGCGGAACTTCGACATCTTCCGCTGGCCGAGAAGTTGGAGCGAGCTGTTCCGGGGCCGGGCGTTCAGGGGTGGCGGGCAGAGGCTTCAGATCACGGCCGAGCCGGGTATCGAGCTGATGCGATTCCGTATTGAGTGGTCCGAGCCCTATCTGTTCGATCAGCCATATTCGCTGGGTGCAAAGGCGTTCGTGTTCACCCGCGAGCGCGAGAACTACGATGAGACGCGTTACGGCGGGGTGGTAAGCGTGGGCCATCGCTTCAAGAACCGCTGGTACGGAGAGGTATCGTCACGGGTCGAAGGGGTGCGGCTGGAGAATCTCTCCAGTAGCGCCCCGCCGGAGGTCGTCTCCGACGCCGGAACGCACACGTTGCTCGGCGTGAAGGGCACGCTGGTTCGCGACCGCACGGACAGCCGGTGGATGCCCAGCGCCGGCGACCGCTTCCGCTTGAGCTACGAGCAGATCGTCGGCGATTTCCAATTTGGGCGCCTGTTCGGCGACTACCGCATCTATCGCACGCTTTACATGGACTCGCTCGACCGCAAGCACATTCTGGCCGGTCGGTTTGCCGTCGGCGGCATTTTCGGCGACGCGCCGGTCTTCGAGCGGTTTTACGGCGGCGGCATCGGTTCCGTGCGTGGCTTTGATTATCGCGGGATCAGCCCACGCAGCGCGGGCACCGACGATCCGATCGGCGGCGACATTATGGTCTTTGTCGGCGCCGAGTATGGCTTTCCGATCGTGGGCGAGTACCTTCGCGGCGTGATCTTTCTCGATACCGGCACAGTGGAGGACACTTACGAGATCACCGCTTACCGCGTTTCGGCCGGCGTGGGCCTGCGCTGGATCGTCCCGCTGCTCGGTCCGATACCGCTGTCTCTGGATTTCGGGTTTCCCATCAGCAAGGACTCCGCCGACGATACGCGGATTCTTAGCTTCAGCGTCGGCTGGACGTTCTGATGTGGATTCCTCGAGCTTCCTGCACGAGCTTCCTTCCGGCGAGACTCGCCGAAACGTAAGCGGCGCTGGTGGGCCCTTCGTTCAAGAACCATCCGGCTTTGAGCATGCCGGCAACTTTAACGGATGACTGCGATCGGAAGAGGTGAGCTATGAAAACATCAAGAATTTACCTGCTGGTCATTGTTGCCCTCTTGGGCACTGTGGTACTGCTGCGCCACTCCGGCGCGGAGGATTACGGAAGCACAACAAGCCAGACGCGCGTAGGTGTCTGTGACGTCGTCCAGGTCTTCAACAACTATGTCCGTGCGAACGACCTGACCGCCAAACTCACCGAACAAACCGAGGCCATCAAAGGCGAGGATGAGAAACGCCGCAAGGCCATCGAGACGCTCGAAATGGAGCTGGAGGGCCTGCTAAAGGGCAGCAAGGAATACCAGCAGCGATACAACGAGATGCATCGCCAGAGGATTAACCGGCAGGCCTGGCTGAAGTACGAGGAGGATATGGCAAGGAGCGAGCATCATCGCCTGACCTCCGAGATGTACGTGGAGGTCCGCAAGATGATCGCCCAGGTAGCCAGGCAGATGGGCTACCAGATCGTTCTCTATTTCAAGCGGGGCGAGATGGAGTCCAACAACACCACGGAGCTTCGCCAGCAGATCGAACTCCGCAAGGTCCTTTACGCCGATGCTAGCGTTGATCTGACGGACACGGTGCTGATGCGCCTCAATGAGACCTATCGCGCCAGCCAGGAATAACCGCGTCTTTGCGGTCCGGGCAGAACGCTCGATGAACTCGAAGGGTTCAAGGCGGCTGAAGCTGGACTTCGGACGCCTGCAGAGTGAGGCCTTGCCGGACGGACGAGCCCGTACTATGATTTCCGTTCCACAGCTATGACAGATAAGCCATTGACAGTAGGTAGCGTCGCCGAGCTGGTCGGCGGTACAGTCGAGGGCGACGCCTCCGTGGAGCTTAGTTCCATCGCCTCGTTGGAAGCTGCCAGCGCGTCGGAACTGACGTTTGCCGCGGACGCCCGGCACGCCGCGCGGCTGGCCGAATGCGGCGCCGGGGCGGCAATCGTCACCAAGGGCCAAGAGGTCGAGGCCGCGGCGATGCCGTTGATCCGGGTGAACGACGTCCATGCGGCGTTGGCGACGTTGCTGGGGTATCTGAGCCCTCCGGCCGACCTGCCGCCGGTCGGGGTTGCGGCCAGTGCCGTCGTTTCGCCACAGGCCGAACTTGGCCAGGACGTGCGGATCGCACCGGGCGTGGCGATCGGCCCGCGGGCCAAGATCGGTCGCGGCAGCGCGCTGTGCGCCAACGTTTACGTTGGGGCGGACGTCGAGCTGGGCCAGGACGTGCTGCTCTGGGAGGGCGTGGTCGTTCGGCAGAGCTGCAAGATCGGCGACCGCGTGCAGATCGGATCCAACAGCGTGATCGGGTACGATGGATTCGGCTATTACCAGGCCGACGGCATGCACCACAAGATCCCGCACATTGGGAACGTCGTTATCGAGGACGACGTTGAGATCGGGGCCTGTAGCTGCGTAGATCGGGCGAAATTCGGCAGCACGCGGATCGGGCGCGGCACGAAGATCGACAATCTCGTGCAGGTTGCCCACAATGTTCAAATTGGCCGCGGGTGCCTGCTTGCCGCGCAGTGCGGCATCGCCGGGAGCACCAAGCTGGGCGATTACGTGGTGCTTGGCGGCGGCGCTGGCGTCCGCGATAATATCACTCTCGGAAACGGCGTGACGTGCGCCGCATACGCCGCCATTGCCGGCGACGTACCTGACGGTCAGACCGTTGCCGGTATTCCGGCCGACCCCGTGTCGGAGAAACTACGACAGTGGCAGGCAATGCGTAAGCTGCCCGACTTGCTCAAACGGGTCAGACGCATTGAATCGAGGCTAAACGATCGTGAGTCGTCAAAGGACCATTAAGAACCCCGCCCTCGTGCGCGGCAGGGGGCTCTTCAGCGGCGAGGAGTGCCGCCTTAGGTTTCTTCCGGCCCCGCTGGACAGCGGCATTGCCTTCGTTTGCGGTTCGGATCCGACCCTTGCGAGCGCTTCGCGGATTCCCGTGGACGTAACCAACGTGGCCAAGCGTTCCCGGCGAACGAGCCTGATGAACGGCTCGGCCACGGTCGAAACGGTTGAGCACGTGCTCTCGGCTGTCTGGGGACTGGGGATCGACAATCTGACGATCGAGGTTTCCGGCAGCGAGACGCCCTCGATGGACGGCTCGGCCTTGCCGTTCGTCAAGGCGCTTCAGGAGGCTCAGTTCGAGGAGCAGGACGCCGAGCAGCAAGTACACGTGATTGAAGAGCCGATGGCCGTCTCACAGGGCGACGCGACGTTGGCGGTGCTGCCCGGCCCGGAGGACTACCTGGACATACTCTACGACCTGGACTACAGCGGCGTTGAGAGCATCGGTCGGCAGGTGCTTGCGTTTAGGCTGGGGCTGGATGATTACGCCTCGAAGATCGCCCCTTCCCGTACGTTCCTGCTGGCCTCGGAGGCTCGTGAGTTCCAGGCCCGCGGGGTCGGAACGCACTTAACGCCCCAGGACGTGCTGGTGATGAGCGACGCCGGGCCGATCGAAACGGAGCTTCGCTTCCCCGACGAGCACGTGCGGCACAAGATCAGCGATCTTATAGGCGATTTGGCGCTGCTGGGCAGACACCTGCGCGGGCGGCTGGTGGGCTACAGGAGCGGACACGATCTCAATCAGGAGCTGGTCCGCAAGCTGGCCGAAATCTTCGTCATGCAGAAGCGCACGCGGGAGCTGGCGGGCGAGCCGCTGATGGACATTCGCCGGATAATGCGGCTGCTTCCACACCGCTATCCGTTCCTGATGGTGGACCAGATCATCGAGATCGATGGCGACCGCCGGGTGGTGGGGCTCAAGAACGTCACGATCAACGAGCCGTTCTTCCAGGGTCATTATCCGGGTCAGCCCATCATGCCCGGCGTGATGATACTGGAGTCGCTGGCGCAGCTGTCGGGGATACTGCTCAGCCGTCGCCTGGAGCACACCGGCAAGGTGGCGATGCTGCTGAGCATGGACCGCGTGAAGATGCGCCGCCCGGTTCGCCCTGGCGATCAGTTGATCGTCGAGGCCGAGGCCATCCACATCCGCAGCCGCACCGGGCACTGCCGTTGCAAGGCCATGGTCGACGGAGAGATCGCCGCCGAAGCGGAGATCAAGTTCATGCTGGTCGACGCCGAGCCAGTCTGAGAAAACTAATATCCGAGGGATGAAATGGCCAAAGTATCGCCACTTGCCATAGTGGAAAAAGGCGCCAAGCTCGCCGGCGACGTCCGTGTCGGGGCGTTTTCCTACATCGGGGAAAAGGTGAAAATCGCCGCCGGCTGCGTCATCGAAAACAACGTCACCATCACCGGGAAAACTGTCATCGGCGAGAACAACCAGATCTTTCCCATGGCGGTGATCGGCACGGCAACTAACGGCTCCGCCAAGGCCGGGCGCTGCGTTCTGGGCGAGGCCAACGTAATCCGCGAGCACGTGACCATCTATACCGCAGGCGGCCGGGTGACGCGGATCGGCAACGACAATCTGATCATGATCGGCTGCGTGATCGGGCCCGGGGCGCAGATGGCCGACCACGGAATCTTCGACAACCTCACGAGCGTCGGCGCAGACGCCGTTGTGGAAGATTACGTCCGCACCAGCGGCTATACCCAGATCGCTACCGGCGCCACAGTTGGGGCCTACACCTTCACCGTCGGTTATTCGTGCATCGACAACGATGCGCCCCCCTTTGCGATGGTGCAGGGTTTTCCGTTTCGCGTTCGGGGTGTCAACACGGAGAACCTCCGTCGTTGCGGCTTCGGCGACGACGAGATCCGGATGCTCAAGGCGGCCTTTCGCGAACTGTTCAACGGTTCGACCGGCTTGGTCAATGAGCAGGTTCTGGGCAGGCTCGCCGAAGACCCAAGTGCGCACGTTCGCCGTCTGGTCGAGGCCGTCCAACGGGGCCTGACGAGGAGGCGGCCGAAATGACCGACGTGACGGTCGTTCGCGAGATTGACCCAGCCGCGAGAGTCTCCCCGGAGGCTCGGATCGGCCCGTACTGTGTGATCGGGCCGAACGTGACGATCGGGCCTGGCACGGTGCTGCTTCGACGCGTTTCGGTGACTGGGCGTACCACGATCGGCTCGGAGAATTTCTTCGAAGAGGGCTGCGTGCTCGGCGCTCGGCCGCAGGACCTCAAGTACGAAGGCAGCACCACTCTGTTGCACATCGGCCACCGCAATCGGTTCGCCCGTGCGGTGACCGCTCACATCGGCACCGAGCCGGGCGGCTTTCTGACGCGCATTGGCGACGCCAACGTCATTCTCGATGGCACCCACATCGCACACGATTGCTATTTGGACAATGACGTGCATCTCGGCAGGAACGTCCTGCTGGCCGGGCACATCCGCATCCATGACGGCGCGGTGATCGAGGACCACGCCGGGCTGCACCACTTCGTGACCGTAGGCACCCACGCGCGGGTCGGCCCGCGGACGCCGGTCCGCCGCGACGTGCCGCCTTACACCAATTTCTTCAGCGAGGACGACCGGTCGGCCCCGCCGGCAGTAAGTGGCATCCACGAAGCTGGTATTGCTGCGGCGAACCTCGCGCCGGATGAGGAAAAAGAACTCCGCCGAGCGTTGCAGGAGCTGTTCGACGACGAGGCCGCCCTCCAGACAAAGATTGAACAACTGGTCAATATGGGCGTCGAGGGCGAGGTGGCCGAACTGTGCCAGTTCATTCAGCGGAGCCTTCAGGGCATCTACGGCCGGCACCGTGAGCTCTACCGAGGCAAGGCCCCGCCCGAGGCGGAGGCGTACCTGCCGCCGGAACTCAAGGCCGCCGTCCGGAGGGAACTTTCATGAGTTTTCGCGTAGCCGTCATTGGCGTTGGTCGGATGGGAAAGCTCCATGCCCGCGTCCTGAGCGAGATGGATTCAGCCGAGTTGGTCTGCGTGGTGGATATCAACGAGGCCACGGCCCGCTCGGTGGCGAAGCAGCGAAAGTGCAAGGCCCTGACAGACGTTCGCGATGCAGTCGACCTCGTGGACGCAGCCATCATCGCCGTGCCGACCGTCAGTCACGTTGAAGTGGCACGGCCCTTCGTGGAGGCCTCCAAGGGCGTGCTGATCGAAAAGCCGCTCACCAACGACCTGGCCGCCGCTGCCCAGCTCATCGCCCTAGCCGAAACCACCGGCGCCAGCGTGCAGGCCGGCCATACCGAGCGGTTCAACCCGGCCTTCCTGGCCGTGAAGAAATACGCCATCGCGCCGAAGTTCATCGAGGCCCACCGGATCAGCCCGTTCACGTTCCGCTCGGCCGACGTGGGCGTCGTGCTGGACGTGATGATCCACGATCTCGATTTGGTGTTGATGATGGCCGCGGGCAACGTCGAGGAAATCCACGCCGTCGGCGTGAACATCATCGGGGCACACGAGGACATCTGCAACGCCAGACTCGTCTTCGACAACGGCTGCGTGGCCAACGTCACCGCCAGCCGACTGGCCATCAAGACCGAGCGGAAGATGCGGATCTTCTCCGAGGAGGCCTACGTATCGGTCGATTACGGCAAGAAGATCGGCATCGTTGTCAGGAAGAGCGAGAACCTCGACCTGATCCAGATGGCCCGCGAGTTGGACGTGGAGGACTTGGCCGAGCTGGCCGAGAGCGTCGATTACACCAAGCTCATCAAGGTCGAGGAAATCCGGGTGGACGAGTCGATCGAGCCGCTGCGCCGCCAGACCGAGGCATTTCGCGATACGATCGTAAGCGGCGCGGCGCCTGTGGTCTCGGCCTCGGAGGGCCTGGCCGCCGTCCGCTGCGCCAACGACATCGTTGCAGCCGTCAAACGCCACCGATGGGACGGAAGCGCCTCCAGCCGCGAAGGACTCGACATCCTCCAAAAGGGACGTTAATCGGTGCATCAGCGAATCCGGGGAATCCAATCTAAGGAGAACGCCATGAAGATATTCCAACATATTGGCTCGCTGGCCTTCGTGCTCGGGCTCTTCACTGTAGTATTTGTCGGGATACCATGGCACGTGATCGTTGCCGATGATCCGGTCGGTGCCCTGGTGGCTCAGGACAGCGGTCTTCTGCCTTCTGGGCGGTATCCTTGTGGTTCTGCTGACAGTGGCTCTCGAACAAAGGAAGAACAAGATATCAGCAGAGGCGCCACTGCCTGCTGAGCCCGATCGCACGGTTTTGCTGTTGAATTCCACAGCGCTGCCTGGCCGAGAGATCACGGAGATTCTCGGTCTCGTCCAGGGCCATACGGTATTTGCCATCTGGCTTGGCAAAGATCTATCCGCCATAGTCAGACTTGTCCTTGGCGGCGAATTGACTGAATACACAGAGATGATGGGGAGGGCTCGAGAGACAGCTACCAGTAGGATGATCGCCCAGGCTGCAGAGATGGGGGCAGATGCAATAATCAATGTTCGCTATATGACTACGAGTGTTGTGGGCAGTGCGGCTGAACTTTTAGCTTACGGCACAGCTGTCAAGGTCAGCGAATAGGTCGCCCTGCGAGTGGATTTTGACGCCGTCCTGAAGCTGAAATTCCACAGCTCTTCCGGGCAATCCTCGAACGGATTCGGCGGCTCAACAGGCTGGAGGTCCCCAATGGTAGACCGGCTCCGCTGACAGGCGGAACTGACGCTCTCGTGGCCGACAACAGCCTTGTCGGAGTCTGGAGAGATGATAGAATCATCGAAACCGCCGGCGATGGCCGTGGGCAAGAGTTTATCCGGGGAATGTCGGATATGTCATTTCTATAAAGAGACGACGTAAACATGTAAGGAAATTTCGTTTTGACGGCAAAAACAGATAATACACCACCAAATCTTATCATTATTTTCTGTGACGACCTGGGTTATGGAGATCTCGGTTGCTACGGGTCAACAAAGAATTGCACTCCTCGAATAGATGCCATGGCCGAACGAGGTATGCGTTTTACGGATTTTTACGTCGCATCGTCTGTGTGTTCTCCGTCGAGAGCCGCTTTGATGACAGGATCTTATCCCAAGCGCATTGGCCTGGCATCAGGAGTGGAGTTTGGTGTTCTACTTCCGGGCGACCCTATTGGATTACATCCCGATGAGATAACGATTGCATCTCTGTTGAAATCAGCCGGATATGCCACCAAGTTAGTTGGTAAGTGGCACTTAGGTGACCAGCCGCCATTCTTGCCGACCAGACATGGCTTTGACTCCTATTTCGGTCTTCCGTACAGTAACGATCATTACATGGGGCGTCCCAGAGAACAACGCCAGCGTCATCCAGCGCCTTTCCGGGAACACGGCTTTCCGCCTCTGCCGTTGATGTGCAATGAGGATGTATTTGAAGAAGAACCCGACCAGGCAACTCTCACCGAACGTTATGCCCAAGAGGCCGTCAAGTTCATTGAAACTCATAAGGATCAGCCTTTTTTTCTCTATTTAGCCCATATGTATGTACATACTCCTCTGCACCCGCCCAAAGGGTTTCTAGCCAAGTCACAAAATGGACCATATGGAGCAGAGGTAGAATATATTGATTTCACCACCGGGATTATTCTTGATACCCTCAAGGATCTGGCCCTTGACCGGCGAACCTTGGTGATCTTTACGTCGGATAATGGTTCTACTGGAAGAGACGGGGGAAGCAATGCTCCTTTACGGGGTACTAAGGGCACTACCTGGGAAGGAGGAATGCGTGAGCCGTGTGTCATGTATTGGCCAGGGCGAATTCCCGGCCGGACAGTTTGTTCCGAGATCTGCTCTACGATGGATATTCTGCCAACGATCGCCTATTTGGCCGGATGCGAATTGCCAAGTGACCGTGTTATTGATGGGATAGACATTCGTTCTCTCATGTTCAACGAGTCAACTTCCCCAAGAGGTCGTGAGACCTTGTTTTACTATGGATCGAATACGCTGTTTGCTGTGCGAGCGGGCGATTGGAAACTGTTTGTGACCGAAGAACCCCGGTTGTTTAACCTGAGAGAAGATATCTCAGAAACGAAGAATCTTTATGGAAAGCATCCAAAAATAACCGCTAGATTGACGGAATATGCACAAGCGTGTCGACATGATATTGGAGATAAATCACTTGGAATAGAAGGTCAGAATTGCCGTGATGTCGGCCGCGTGAACAATCCGAAGACCCTTACTTCGTTCCCAGGAGATCAGCCCTATATTCAGGCGGCATATGACTGAAGGCTCTGCGGTTTTGGTTGGAATCCGGGAGGGAATTGTTTTTCGGCCTGGAACAGCTCCTCTGCCATCTGCTTGATTGCGTGTCATATAAAGAATAGAACCGTTAGCGGTTGAAGACTACGGATGTTTTGCCTGGCGAAGGCTGTTTTTCTTCTTGGTGATGTGAGGTATTTGCCTGCCCTACTCGAAGCCGGTCTGGATCGGAAATATCGTGACCGGCGCAAGAACAGAAGTGGAGTACAAACATGAATATCGTGCTATCGCCCTCGAGCCCGCATCTGCGCAAGCGAAACAAACGCGCGTTTTCAGCGGCTCTCCTTGGAATTCTCGTGATGTTGGGCTCGGCTCACCAGGCCCCGTCGGCCGACGCGACAGCCAGCAAGCCCGCACCTGAGGGTCAAACCAAGCCGTCGCCGGAATCGCAACCGGCCGCCAAAAGCAAGGCGGAGATCGACGCTTTGATTGAAGAGGCCGGCCGCACGTATCCGGAATGGTGGAACTCTGTGGAGCTGGACTATCCCAAGACGCTGGACCTTGAAGGAACCAAGAACGTCAAGGGATGGCAGCCCAACGTGAAGCTTGGATCGTACTACTGGGACCACATCCAGTGCAAGCCCGATCGTTGGAAGCAAGGGGTCAAGCTGCTGGACTTGGCCGTCAGACTTCGTCAGGATAATCCTCAGGCCCGCCTCGCCGCCATGCACATTCTGGCCGGAGCGCACCACCACTTGCTGAAAGACTACGCTCGGGCAGCATTCTGGTGGCGGTCGATCCTGGAGCTGACCGCCAGGCGCCACGTCGCCGTTCGCCTGGCTGAATGCTACTGGAAACTGGGCAGCAAGAGAATGGCCGTCGAGTTTCTGACCAAACGTCGCCTCCACCATAGAGGGTTTATGGAAAGCATTAAACTGTGGTCGGACATGGACGAGCACAATATAGCATTGGAACTGGCGGAGGATCTGGCCAATCGCAACCATGAGGCGGGGTATCTCGCCACCGGAAACGTCTACAGGGCAATGGCCCAGTACGATAAGGCCATCGCGGCCTACAAGAAGGTCCTCGCCGGCCGCAACAAGAAGGCCAGGATGATGCGGCAACGCGCCGAGACCAACATCGAAACGCTCGGCCTCTACAAGATCCTCGACATCTCGAAGATCCCGGATGGGATCTACACCGCAACGAGCCCGAGCTTCCGCGGGCCGCTGACGGTGCAAGTGACCACCAAGAAAGGCCAGATCGAGTCGGTGAAGGTGCTCAGCCACAGGGAAACCCGGATCTACACATCTGTGATGGACATCCCCACGCAGATCGTCGAGAGACAGAGCGTCGAAGACATTGACGCCGTCTCCGGTGCCACCGTTATCTCTCACTCCATCGTCAACGCCGTAAGCAAGGCGCTGGCTGGCGCCGCAAAGACGGGTAGGCCGCCGGCCGAACCCAACTGAGGCCCGCCAGGGCGAATCGCAGGTTAGAGAGCAATGCGGACTTATATCAAGAGCACGAAAACAAGTGCGCATTTGTGAACGGCAAATACGTCCTGAGGAGTTCCTTGTTCTGCTCTGTTACTCCCATTAAACGCCTTGGTTGCCGCTTTGATATGCTCCGCGACCTCGGCCAAGCGGCGACAATTGGGGAAGGGCCCGCAAGAGATAGAAGTCTGCCTGAATCGAAGCCGATCTGGTTCGGGAATGGTGTGATTTCACCTGATCGATATGCGTTCAGCCGAGAGCCACATCCAGCGTCATCATGGCCGCAAAACCCAGGACGGCGCCGGCGGTGGCGATGTCGACGTTGCCTTTGGCCTGGGATTCGGGAATCAGCTCCTCGACGGCGACGAAGATCATGGCCCCTGCCGCGAAGGCCAGCGCGTAGGGCAGCATCGGCGCCACCAGCAGGACAAGACCCGCTCCGATCACCCCGGCAACCGGCTCGACGACGGCCGAGAGCTGTCCATACCAGAAGCTCTTGAATCTCCCGAGCCCGTCGCGGCGGAGTGGAAGCGCCACGGCCGTGCCTTCCGGGAAGTTCTGTAGGCCGATACCGACGGCCAGCGCGATCGCCGCGCCGATCTGTGCAGTATGGGCCTGGCCCGTCAGGTGCGCCGCTGCCCCGAATGCCACGCCGACGGCCAGGCCTTCAGGAATGTTGTGCAGCGTGATCGCCAGCACCAGCAGCGTGCTTCGCTGCCAGGAGGTCTTCGGGCCTTCCGCGACGGTCATGCTCGGATGCAAATGAGGCAGGATCTTGTCGGCGATTCGCAGGAAGACCGCCCCGGTGAGAAACCCGATCAATGGGGCAATCCACTTGTAGGCCGCGCCGCTTTGCTCGGCGGCCATCTCGATGGCCGGGGCCAGCAGGCTCCAGAAGCTCGCGGCGATCATCACGCCGGCGGCCATGCCCAGAGATGCGTCCAGATACTTCTGCGAGATGTTCTTGGCGAAGAAGACCAATGCGGCCCCCATGGCCGTGACGAACCACGTGCCGATCGTCGCAATCAGCGCCTGGACAACCGGGTTGAGCCCGCTGAACCACTCCACAGCCAGACCCCTTCGCTGGTAGCCCTATCGTAAGGGAGTATCGGCGGATACCTACCGTCGCCAATAGATCCTCACGGCCCTATCCACCGCCAACTGGAGGAATTCATCCGACTGGCGGATCTGCGCGCCTTGATACAATCTCTGGAGGTAACCCTGCGCCAGCCTCTCGAAGTGTTCCTTTCGCACTTCTTCCATGATCTGGTCTTGTGCGTCTTCGAAGGAGATCGTTCGCCCCGGTCGGATTCGCCGTGCCTTGACGATGTAGTAGCCGGTATCGGTCTGTATGATCTCGCTGACCTGCCCTTCCTGGAGCGCAAACGCGGCTTCTTCCACCTTCGTCTCGGCGAGGCTGCCGGCCTGCATCAGCCGCCAGAAGCCCCCTCTGGCGGCCATGATCCCGCGGGACAGTCGGCGGGCGACCTGGCCGAAATCCTCCCCGCGCCTTACGGCGGCAAGGGCCTCTTCGATGAGAGCCTTTGCCCGCGCCGCCGCCGCCCGATGCTCGTCGGCGGTCGGCTCGACCAGACCGCCGGGAAGAAACTTGCCGTACGGCGCGGCGATGATCTGCATCTGCACCTTCTTGTGCGTGGTGAACCGCGAGCGGTCCCTGCGGTAGACCTCCCAGAGTTGTCGCCGGCTGATCGAGATGGCCGGCTCGAAGCGGCCGCGCAGGAACATCTGCACCGTCAGCGCGCGACGGTGGTCGCCCAGAACGGTATCCAAATCCGTCCCGCGCTGTGCGAGGATGGCCTCGAGCTTGCTCCTGCTGCCGCCGACTTCGGCGATCATGGTCCGGAGCGTCTGTTCCAGTTGTGCTTCGACTATGCGTTCCTGCTGGTCGGTCAGTCGGCGCTTGGCTTCGTCGTAGATGAGCGTATCCCGCACTTGGCCGCGAATCTCCTCGCTGAGTATCTGCTGGACTCGCCCGCGGAACGCCTCTTCGCTCATGGAGTCGGGCAGGCGAGTCAGTCTGTCGCGCGCCGCCCGCAGGAGGTCGTCCACCGTGATGAACCTCTCGTTGACCTGGATCAGCGAAGCGGCCACCATCTCCGCCTTGCCGTACTCGATCTTCTCGACCGGGGCGAGCCTTGGCAGCGGCGGCTGGAGGGTCTCGGCCGGTGCCGCCGGCGCGGGGTCAATCGGCCCTGCCCGGCGTTCGGTTGGTGGCCTGGCGGGTATTTCCGGCTTGGCC
>SDBS01000784.1_pt1 | contig 31645 bp, 28 predicted proteins | sample 2277091 | NCBI WGS metagenome assembly SDBS01 (sample SAMN10404972, study PRJNA504765) | marine sediment metagenome | isolation source: marine sediment core GS10_PC15, 163 cmbsf | place: Arctic Ocean: Southern Knipovich Ridge | collected 2010 | reverse complement strand
TTCGATGCCGTAGACAAACCTTGCTTTTTGTGCAAGCATACAAGGCAACATGCCCGTATTAGAGCCAATATCCAAAACATTCCATCCTGGTTCAATATTTTCCAAAAACCATTCCTTGTACTTCAAAATGCGGTGCTTGGGATGAATACCGTTATTTAGAATAAGGGCAAACTGGCCAGCCAAACGATAACATAGATTGTGGACGCGAAGTACTACTTTAATAGCCAACTTCGCAATGGGCCTATTATAAAGTATACTGCGTAAAAATCCCTTAAACAAAATGACGGGCTCCTGTCCAACTAATTGGATCATTGAATATTCAACGTTTTATGACTTTCTGAAAAACTTCAAGATATTTATCTGCAGCTTTCTCTATTGAATATGGCAGCATTTTAAGTCTACTGACGAAAGTATGGCATTTTGATTTGAGTTGGCCAATATCTTTGCCCCAGTTCCCTGAATATGGCACTCCATACTCAGCGGCAAGCTCTGCATTTGCGCCTGAATCAAGATAAATCGCCGGTAGACCACAGCATAAACCTTCAATCAAAGCATTTGAACACGTGTCATTTATAGAGCATTGAACAATAACATGATTGCGTCTAAGAAAATCGGCAAGAAGTTTGTGTCTCAATGGTTTGTAAACCTTTATTTTTCTTAATATAAGGTCATGTGGTATCCTGCCGACAAGATTAACTTCAACATCCGGCATTTCATCCAAGGTATCATCCAACAATTTGTAATGGCAAAATCCCTTATTGTAATTATTAGACCATGAGCTAATCGCTATTTTGAATTTTTTTCCTTCATGCCATATAGACTTGCTATGAACACTTCCAAATCTTTTAGTACTGAAATTAAATATGTTGCAATCCACCCCATTATGGATAATGGTATAATTGTCTCCTTCAAAGCCTGCTTTTACAAATTCGTTATAACTGTAGCGACTTTGAAAGATATGATAATCCACATAGTTTGAAAACTTTAATTGTAATGCATCTCCAACAACAATACCATCATTATTGAGGCCGTGAAAAGCAGGGGAACTGCGGCCCCAAAAACCTGTTTTACGATGAATTATGGGAATCTGACACTGGGCTATTTCCTCAATGTGTTTCATTTTTAAATTATTTCCTTTGGATTCATGAGTAAGAGCATTGACAAAAGCAATATCAGCTTTATGAAGTTCAGTGGTAAAGTGCACGCCTCTTTTGCTCATTTCCCGTTGCAGAGAACCTAAGAATGAATTAGCGCCTCCGTAAGGTGATTTTCTTGGCTTGAAACTCCAATAAATTATCAACCGCCATCTCCAATATTTTTGAGCAATCTTATTAATCTGGAGTAATCAGCATGTAGATTTTCCCAAAGAATATTAAACCGAAATTTCACGCACCTTGCTACGGATGGGACGTGTAATCGCCCCAGAGACGTGTAGTTAGTTCTAACAATATCGTTTAAAAAGTCCACAAACCTTGCATTTTGTTTATCTACATCAATGATGTCAGCTATGTCCTGATAAAGATTAGCAGAAAATTCCGTTCTTTTCTCATGGCTTAATATCAATTGCTCCAAGGCACTGTACCAGCCACCTGCACTGTGAGCTAAAAAACCATTTTGACCATGCTTAATAAACTGTGAAATCGATGGGGTCATATCAGCAACAACCGGAATGCCAAGTAAGGCAAAAGGGATAACCCTGCAGGCATTAGCAGGTACCTTGAATCGTATCAAATAATCATCCGGTGATTCAAGAAAATATTTCTTCGAATAACCGCAAATACGTTTGTTAAAGCGAGGTAAAGCTATCGGTATCATTGTCGGTACAATGCCAATATCAACCTGAGCGAGTTCTTTAGAGTAATTGTCCAGATTCCATTGTATGTGCCTGGCAGGTAGATTCTTCGGCATTCCTGAACGCCATTTACCGAACTTTTTAATATTGTAAACTGCCCAGAATTCAATATTATATCGCTTGGCAAGTTGCTCCAGAGCAATGGCTATATTGGGAAAAATTGCTGCAAGGTGCACCTTGTTACCATGATAACCGATTATTATCTTTTCTTTTGGTAGATGTTTTTTAACACACTTGCGCACTTCTGGATAATCAAAGTATATAAACACATTAGGCTGTAAGGCCGAAAAAAAATCTGCCTTTTCAACACCATTTACAACTACAAAATGTGATTTGGCCAAATACTGGAACGCTTTGCTGCCTCTGGGGTCAACAATACCTATGCGGATATTGGGGTTAATTACCAAGGCCTTTTTAATGGAACTATCAGCCTGAGGTGATTGCATAAACATCGCAACATCACAGGATGTATAATCTGGTTTCTCATCCGCAATAACAAAGTCTGTCCGGCAGAGACTCCGAAGATAAAAGTTTTCTTCTGGATTATTGCAGGTGGAAATATCAAACACTATTTTCATCGGATGCACCGGGAATTAACTTGAGCTTTGCGATACAAACTATATGCGGCTTTTTTACGGGCCTGCCTCGCAATTTGTTTAATACATAATAAAATGCACGGAGACGATTTCTTTTGAATGACACAGAAAAATCTGTTGTACAAATAGCTGCAATTTCAAAGCCGTTAGCCTTAAGATATGATGTCAAAGAATACGCACTCCAAGACCTTACGTGTTGCCAGCGATGGAACAAACAATTGCAATTAGGGCAATAAATAGTTCCTTTTTCCATATCCTCATCATTTGGTGTGGTAATTATCAATCTGCCCCCTTCATTTAACAGAGTCTTAAAGTTTTCAAGAGCAGATTTTAGTTGTTCATCATCCAGATGTTCCAAGACTTCAAGGCAAATTATCGAATCGAACTTCTTGCCTGTTTTTTTCAAAACATCAATGCTATACGCTCCTTCAAAATCTTCATGTCCTTCATATTTTTGGCTGACTGAATGTATATTTCTCTTTGAACAATCTGCACCTGAAGTTCTCAAACCATGATTTAGCAAATAAGCTATCATATGACCAGAACCACATCCATAATCCAGCACTGTTTTGCAACCATTAAGGTAAGGCGCAAGCTTTCGGAACATCTTGTGACCAAACTGGAACGTAAAAAAGTTCTCTGGACAATACGTTGCTTGAAAATCCCAGAATCTTTTTGTAACCATATCAGTCCAGATTATTTTTGGGGGATTTCCGCGAGTCACTGACAATACTCTTCAATAACTACAAATGATGATTGCACTTTGTTGTATCTACAGAACGATATTTTTAATCTCAAAATGGACAATTTTTGATGTTTCTACTGCTTATTGTGTAGAGTCGAAAACCACATTTGAAACATGAAGAGGGTCCAGACTTGTTGCGTAAAATCACGCTGCCTCTCAAGATGAGGGCTAACGATATGATGCCATAGCCTGGTAGAGAAAATTCCCTGTCTTTTCAGGAAGCCAGGATTAAGGAGTTCTTGTATTCTATCTTTTAACTTATTTCTTGTCCATATCGGCAAAGGAAGCGTAAATCCTTTTTTCGGTCTTCCAAGCAATGCCTCCGGCAGATAATCTTTTATGGCTTCTCGGAATAAAGATTTAGGGTCATCTACATTTGTGCGTACATCAGATGGTATCTGATATACCAATTCCACCAACTCATGGTCAAGCAGAGGTACCCTCGCCTCAAGCGAGTGAGCCATGGAAAACCGGTCCGTCACATGTAAAAATTCTTCGGGCAACTGAAGATTAAAATCAATATATGCCGAGGCATCACGGGCCGACAAACTTCCGGACTGCTGCCATAATCTCTCAAGTAAACTCTCAGTTTTTTCGAATGTTTTGTTTTCTTTCCCGTCAAAGCATAAGTAATCCTTCGCCGCATCTGTCAAATATCTGTGATAAAAAAAACCATGGGGGTTTTTCAGTACGGCCAGAGGCATCTTGCATTTACACCAGGTTTTAAACTGAAGTGCAGACAGATAATAACGCTTTATGAAATTTTGTTCATACTTTCGCCATTTCCCATAATTTCCGAAAAGCTCATCTCCTCCTGTACCAGTCAAAACTACCTTACAGTCTTTTGCTATTTCTCTATACACATACCATGAAGGTAACCCTCCACCATAAGGTTCATCAAGGAAATAGACCATATCATCAATATCTTCCAGAAGGGACTCGGATTTAAGCACTATTTCATGATGCTCTGTCCCCCACTTGTCAGCTACTTTGCGCGCATATTGGAGTTCATTATAATTAGCTTCAGATTCACCGGTAAATCCAAGCGAATAAGTCTTAAGTGGTTTGTTAATGCCCGATGCTAATATCCCAACAATAGCTGAAGAGTCCAGGCCACCCGATAATGAACAAGCAATAGGAACATCACTAAGTGTCCATCTCTGTACAGCTTTGATAATCAAATTTCTTAATTTTTCCTGCCATTGCTCTTTTGTCATGTTATTGTCAGGGAGGATTTTAAGGTCCCAGTATTCTTGACAAACCATTTTATGTGTATCCAGATGGTAGATAAGATAGTGTCCCTTGGGTAGTTTGCTGACATTACGAATAATGGTATTTGGAGCTGGAACAAACTGCATGCTGAGATAATGATAAAGACTCTGAAAATTGATATCGGATGATACCCAGGGTAAAGCAATCAAACCTTTAAGTTCTGAAGCAAAAGCAAAATGACCATTTTGATTACTATAATAAAATGGCTTGATACCGATTCTGTCTCGGGCACAAAACAAAATTTGTTTCTTTTTGTCATAAATTGTAAAGGCAAACATGCCATTTAGATCGTCCAACATGGAAGTGCCTTTTTCCTCATAAAGATGAATCAGCGTCTCAGTGTCTGAATTATCTGTTTTGAATATATGTCCATCTGAAAGCAATTTCTGTCTTAGCTGTGGCGAATTATATATTTCACCATTGAATACTATATACGCACTGCCATCTTCATTGGACATCGGCTGAGTACCCTTTTCCAAATCTATAATACTCAACCGTGTGTGGCCTAAATGCAGCAAATTTTCTCCATCACTATATATGCCTATACCATCAGGCCCACGATGAGCCTGCAAGGCATTAACCCTATTTATCCAAGATTTACCATTAGGTCCATGTATACCTGCAATACCACACATAATTTTTACAATTAATAATTAATTAGAAAAGATTACTATGGCCAAAAAAAGAATTGATAGAGAACAATACCAGCTTTAATCAGCGACAAATCTTTTTTAAATTATCTTCAATCTGTCGTTTCGCATAGGCCAAATTACCTGTGTTTTCGACCTCTATGATTTTCGCCCCTAAACTTGAAGCTTTGTTTACAACATCTTCCAGCCATCTGCCCAAAAAAGTATAACGCTCATAAAGTTCATCAGAACTTAAGGTTGCAAAATAGTCAGGTAAAGTTTTTCTTCTCAAAGTATCAAGGCACAAGTCAGGATTGCGTTTTACAAAGAAAAGGATATCAGGCATGAAGGCGTTCACTTTAAAATAATTGTCAAGCAACTCTGCAGAATACATTGTGTGATCACACGCTATAAAAGAAACGGAGCGATGACAATATCCTTCATCCAATAGTAGTATTTCATCATCACTAAAATATTCCTCAATCATTTGATAAGCAGATAATTCGGCGAAAAACCAGTTGCTGATTCTAATTTTATTTTTCAAAGACATATTAGCTTTTCCAAGGGTTGCATAAATTACTTTGACAAAGTTGGGATTATCTAAAACAAATCTGGAATAAGCTTCTATTTGCCTCCTGGTATAAGGAAAAATAGACCTTAGATAGTTATCTGCCAGTATGTAAACCGCTTTTTTAAGCAATTTTGCTTTGGAATGACTAAGGTTGATTGCCTGGAATTCACAATACCGCAGAGCTCTTGTCAAGCTGTATGTTTCAGGATAATGTTGAACTAAAAATTGATGCGCAAAACTGTATAAGGAACTTTTGCCGCTTCCGGGCAGGCCGATAAATTCAATACGATGTTTCATGCTTTTATGAAATTACATTGTTGAGACTTTTATAGTAATTGTCCTCTTCATACCTTTTGGTCAGGATGTTTTTGTATAATCTTTCACAGACTTGTTCCTGAGCAGCTTCTTTTTCTTCGTTAGTCAATCCCGGGGGAATTGATGGCCTGAAGAGGATATCGCTCTCAAATCTATAATCAAAATGGTAAAGATAAAAAACTTTTCTAGCCAAATTGATTTTCTCATCAGACAATTTTTCGAGAGTACAAATTCTATCAAGTATTTTAAAATACTCTTCTTTTGAAGCGGGCTCTCTGACAAGGCCATAATTACCATAAGCTGTCGTTCCGGAAACAACGGCCGGTATTCCAAAAATTGCAGCTTCGATACCAATGGTCCCATTTACGGTAATAACGGAATCTGCTGTCTTGAGGACTGTTTCCGTCGAGGTGTTCTTGGGACAAAGAAAAATATTGCTGGTTTCCTTCTCTTCCACAATTTTATCCACAATCCCTGATTCACCGTACATATAAGAGCCAGGATGCGGTCGAACTATCCAAATTACACTGTCGTTTTTTCTGATATGATTCAGAGTATGGATAAACCAATCATAGTAATCTCTGAAAAGAATGTGACCTCCGGCATGTACAGCATCTGAAAAACAGTGCGGCATTATAAACACTATCTTTCTGTTGTCATGAAAGATATTAAGTCTGCCTAACAACTCTTTTCTTGATAGAACAACTTTATCCTTAAAAGAATTAGCCGAATTATAACCTGCATCTCCTGCGAAATATTTTTTCAGATAGTGTTCTATGTTTGACTTAATATCAGGAGCATATTCTATAAGATAGGAAGCTTTTAGGCATACTACAGAAGGGTAATTCGGTAAAACACTATCATTCTGAAACTCACGGACCATGTTTCCGGAAACAATAACAACCGGAATGCCTTTGTTAAAAGCAAGCCGTGACAAATACGAACCTATATAACAATAATCCCATGCTGTAATAACAACCTTATTTATGTTAAAGGAATTAAACAGAAGATTTGTGAGGTTTATCTCAAAGGCGCAATAGAAAATCATCCTCCAAAAAAGAAGTAGGTTTGTTCTGATGTTCATGTATCTATGCTCATGTCTAATATAAGTATCATATATCAAGTCGCCGCAACACATACCACAGACTTTAAAGTCTGTGCTGAATTTTTCAAAATTATCATCACGATGCAGCCCCATTCGAAAGATAGCTGTAACAGTAATAAAAATTGATTTCAGGAAAAGCCAGGGATGAGCCGCTATCGCCAGTAATCTTTTTGGGTTAGTTTGTTTGAAGATGGTAAAACCGAATGACTTAAATAATTCAAGCACATTGGCATTAAATTGACTAGAAACAATTATTGGTTCATAGCCAAACTTTGCTACCATAAAGCGTCCCACCATGCCAGCGCCAACGGCCTGAACGGGTGAGTTTCTGCCTTCGATTAAAACTTTTTCTTCAGATTCTCCAACAGATTTATATCGCTCGTTGTTAATCTGTATAATCTTTTCAATAGAAGTACTCATATAGTATTCTCGATTTTATTTCATTATTCTTTTCAACAGACGTATTAAAATATTTTTGCGAATGACCCTGGCAAAAGGTCGTTTGTACCTCAAGTATTTTCGTTCTCTGGAGGAAGGAGATAGAGGTTGGTATTTGGCAGGAGAGCTACCACACAAGGATTCCAGAAGATTTACAACAGCATATGAACTACAACCCAGGAAAGAGAAATTCTCAGCTCGATATTTCTCAAGTGTTTTGTTGTACTTTGAGTGGTTTTGTAATAGCTCAGCAAGAGTGTTTTTCAGATTTGCCTTAGTAGTTTTGTTTACAAATTTATACGAGACATCGGGCATTCTACGACAGCTACTATTGCTGGTTCTCATCGGCCAGTCAGACACAGATATGGAGGGTACATTTAGCAAAAGGCTTTCAAAAAGAATACTACTTTCATCTGTTACAAAAATATCTGACAGCCCCAAGCAATACATAATACTCATCTCTGGGTCAAGAATATATACGTTTTCAATATCCTTATGTAAATCATTCATTTCTTTCTGATTGTTATAAAGGTCGTTATATCGCCCGGCATCTTTCTCCGTGAGCCATGTTTTAAGCAAAATATTGACAGGCATATCTTTCAAGGCTTGTACAAAATCATCCTGTTTACCATCTGTTTCGAATGCGAGGGCGTACAAAACAGAATGCACATATTTCAGTCCTAGTTTTTCCCTAATTTCTTTAACCTTTCTGTCATACTCGCATCTGTCTTTAAAAATCAGGTCTGCCTTAGGCCAGCCAAGTTCATAAACACCAAGTCGAGTACGTGAATAAGGGTCCCAGGAACTTTGTTGCCAACGCTCACTCCACTCTTTACCCGGCAAGATAGCTATATCAAATTTGTGCCAAGGTTCTTTCTGCCATAAGTTTGGCCATACATTTCGACCCTGATCTATCCCATGAAGCATTATTACGGACAGTTTCGAATTTTCCGGATAACAAGGAGGATGCTGACAATATATACCCACCTCAGCTTTTTCTTTTATATTGTCAGTAAACCTTATTTGCCATCCACGAGCTTGAGCTTCATCGGCTATAGGTTGTAAAGCTTGTTTTTCAGTGTGGTCTGTATGGAATAAAGTAAGTGATTTACTATTGGGCATAAAAATAAAAAAAACTGGCGTTCTCAAAGAGTTTCAAGATATTCTTTCAGACATTCAAGAAATCCTGAGATGTCATTGTGGTCAATCGCTCCTATATTGGCTACTCGGAAAGTGTTGTGCTCGTCAATTTTACCTGGATATATAGTGTACCCATGCTTGTATAAAAAATCGTGCATTATGTTGAATGAATATTTGGGGTTGGTCGGTTCTACTACTGTTGTTATAAGTCTTGAATGATGCTTTTTGGGAACAAGAGTCTTAAGGTTGAGCTTTCTTAAACCTTCCATAAGAAGCTGCCATGACTGAGAATAGCGTTTGTACCTACCCTCAACAGTTTCTTCCTTAAGCTCAAGTATAGCTTGTTTTAATGCATAAAACACCTGCACCGGTGGTGTAAATCTCATTTGTCGGTGTTTTTGAAAATAATCATACTGGTCATAAAGATTCAAATAGAGATTCTTAGGTTTTATGTATTCAAGTTTGTGAAGCGCATCGAGGTTGGCAATAACCAAACATATACCAGCCATTGACTGAATGTTTTTGTTAGAAACGGCTGCCAAGAATTTAATGTTCATTTTCTGCATATCAATTGGGAGCGCAGCATACGAACTTACGGCATCAACCAGAAGGTCTATATTATTACGTGCACATATATCACCGAAACTCTGAATATTGTTAAGTAACCCTGTTGTTGTTTCATTATGGACAACAGCTAAATGTGTTATGTTTTTCCCCTCAGAGAAGCTCTCAAGTTTTTTGATATCAAGGGGCTCAATGCTGGAACTATAAAATTCTATAAAATCGATGCCGTAGACTTCGGCAATCCGACACATGCGCTTGCCATAGGCGCCATTGTTAACAACTAATAGTTTCCCTTCCTCAACAACAGAACTGAGCATCGCTTCAACTGCAGCAGTTCCTGAGCCGCCGAATAGAATGGTAGTGTATTTATCAGAAGAGGCCACCAGATTTGTGAGTTCATTAACAGCCCACTCAACCAAATCGCAAAATTCTTTTTCTCTTGGACAAATATCGGGTACAAGCTGTGCATATTTAACAGAATCAGTTGTAGTTGCAGGCCCTGGATTCAATAAGATATTACGTTTTATATTTTTTTTCATTCTCACTTATCTTAGGATAAATTTCATTTACTGCTCGTTCCCAGTGATGCTGATAATCTATTTCGCACCATGGGAAGTCCTCTATTACTTCGACATGTTTATCAAACATCCGCTGTCATCACATTCTATGCTTCACGTAAGTCGGCCACCATGTTTAGTGGGCATCTTTGTCGCCCTGATAAGGTGTTTATATTTTCGTTGAAATTCTTTTGGGTTTTTATCTTTGGCTTTTTTAGTAACTTTCTCCTGGAAATCTATCACCATCTTTTCGAGCAAGATTGGGTCAATGTCAGAAAGAGACATTTTGCATTTTGTTGTATCAATAAGAAGAGCTTTTTCACGCGTTACAAGACCTCTATCCAAAGCCTGATGAAAAAGTTCTGAGCCGGGAATGGGCGCAGCAATGAAAGTTGAAATACTCGTAAGGTCTAAGTTGTTTAGAACAAAGCTAAAGGTTTCGTTAATATCCTCTATAGTCTCTCCGGGCATGCCAACAACCAATGTGCCATGAGTGAAGATTCCATGTTTTCTTGATTTTTCAATGATTCCAGCTAGAGAATCCAATTTGACCGGTTTGTGGTGTAACTTTTTAAGGGTTTTTGCGCTTCCGCTATCGAGTGATAACGTTATTTGGTATAACCCAGAATCTGCCATAAGGTCCACTAAATCATCTGAAAGACTGTTAACCATAATGCCATTTGGTGTACACCAGATTATATTACATTTTTTTAACTCAGTAAAAAGTTTCTGTGAACGAGCTCTGTTCAAAGTTAAATTGTCGTCTGCAAATTGTATTTCATCAATGTTGAATAATGCTTGATACTTTTCAATTTCGTTTATCACATTTTCAACACTTCTGGTTCTATGTTTTCTGGCCGTATTTGTATTCGCACAAAAAGTACAGCCTGTCGGACAACCTCTGGAAGACAATATCTGCATCACACGTTTACCACAGGGCACAGGTGAAAATGGAACATTAATTTCAAAATATTTATTCATTGGAAGAAGGTGATAGGCAGGATATGGCAATTTGTCCAGATCATCTATCATAGATCTTTGATGATTAAAGATGAATTCGTCGTTTAGAAAACCGACAAGGCCATCTGAGTTGACATCTATTATCCCTTCATGAAGGAGTTTAACAAATCTTGTAAGTCGATATTCTCCTTCACCTCGCAAAACAAAATCAATAGTTCTCTTATTATTGTAGTGAACATCAAGTTCAAAAATGTCTTTGGGATATACAGTGGGATGCAATCCGCCTGCAACGATTATGGCATTGGGGAACATCTCGTGAAGGAGATTACTTGTGGACATTAAATTGGCCAGGTCAGTCGAGAACAGGCTTGAAATGCCAATAACATCAGGGTCATATGATTTCAGCAGATGCTTTAGTTTTTCTGGTTGTAAGCCATAAGTTATCATGTTGTCCTTTTCAATTTCCTGCTCATAACCTTCGACACAACAATCGATAACAGATACGGTCACATTGGTTTCCTCAAGCACAGTGGCAATATAGGCCAAGCCAAGTGGAGGAATACATCTTTTTCGCATATAGGTTGGTATCGTAATGGGTGGAGAGATCAGCAAAACATTTGGAGGAGCCGTCAGGAGTTTTCTGAACTTCTTGTATTTTGGTTCGACTTTTGTAGCTAGGCAGGCAGTGCTTGTTTCTTGCTTATTTTCCAAATATTCACGGAGTTCATTTTGCCCCAGAACCTTGTCCAGCCGTTTGGAGTTTATTTTCCCCATTTTATTTCCTTTATGATTTCGGTCGTAGATATTCCCTTGTAGTAAGGAATTGTTCTCATAATACCCAATTCAATAGGTACGCGGTAGTTAACATTCTGGTGAAATTCAGTCATGTCGTCTCCGTGAATCACGATGTCGATATTATGAAATTTTAGGAAATCATGAGTGATTTCGAGAGGAGCGTTGGGAATTACCTCATCCGCATATTTACAGGCACGCACTATTTCAACCCTGTCTTCCATCGGGAAAAGGGGCTTTCTTTTGTAAGATGAACAATCTTCATCAGAATGGATGCCAACAATAAGATGTGTGTTTTCAGCGGTTGCTTTCGCCTTCTTTAAAAATTCTACATGCCCTCTGTGAAAAAGATCAGCTACTAAGTCTACGTATACTCTTTTCATATTGAACCTAAACAATTGATTAATCTTGTTTTCAACCTCGCCAGCATCCCTGCCGCAAGTATTGTTGCTGTCTAAATCATAACTTTGAAATTACTACATTAAAGCGAAAACGATTATTACCATAGTCCTTTAAGTTTTGGTCAAATATTTCAAGATGACAATTGTACCCGGCCAGTTTTTCATGAAACCACTTTTTCGAATAATAGAGATGTTCTAAACCCCTATATTTAGCATCATATTCTCCCAGTGGCAACTCACCTCTGCGAAAATTTTCTGCCTGTTTTTTCGAGGCAAGATCCGGTACATCACAGATCATTATTTTTTTAACAGCCTTTTGTATCATTTTTACAAGCACTTGTTCAGCATATTCTAAATCGGGGAAATAATGAAAGACACTACTAGAAAAAACGTGGTCATATTTATCATCCAATGGGATCGCATTCGCATCGCAGACAGAAAATGGAACATTTGGCATAGCATTCTTGGCAATATCGATCAACGCTTCAGAACGATCTACTCCCGTTACTTTATACCCTCGTTTCCAGAAAGGATACAGAAAGGCTCCCGAACCGCAGCCGACCTCAAATATTGAATCGCCTGCCTTGATCTTCAGAACTTTTGTTATCCATTCTGTATAACGAAGCCAGTTTTCTTCCAATATCTCACCGGCACCGGAGTCACCACCATTTGCGGCAAGCAGACTTTGAAGTAAAGATGATCTGTTGGACAATGTTCTTTCGCTCCAGATACCCTGCCACTTATCCATTCAAAAACCTCATCAGTCTTTCCTTTACCATATTTGGTGAGATTTTTGGACGTGCAACGTTTACCTTGCTTCCTTTAGATATCTTCATATATAGAAATGTTAATTCAGCAGAATTGTGCCAGTTTTGTATTTCTCTTGCCAGTTCCTCAAGACTATGAACATAAATAACACGCTTATAGCCGGCAGCAGCGACAAGTTCTATAAAATCCACATTACCAGAAAGGGTTGCCTGGCCCCCTGTTGAATCGTGTGAATTATTATCCAGCAGAATATGCAGCAAATTCTGTGGGCAGTAATATGCATTAGTCACAAGTAACCCTAATCTCATCAAAAGCCCACCATCACCATCGATTGCAATGATGTGAAATTCCGGCCTTGCCAACGCCAAACCCAGCCCAAGAGAACCGACACAACCAAGCGAGCCCACCATATAAAGATTATTTTCTGCATCTTCGATTTCATATAACTCTCTACCGGTCTTACCTGTTGTAGCCAAGATAATTGTCCTGTTACTTCTCGCCTCATTTATCGCTTTTAATGTCTCAAAACGTGAAGGCATCTGGTCCGGCTTGAGTTTGGTGCGCTTGAATTCATTAAGATTTTTATTAGGCTTATTTCGTGTTAATGGCAACTCTGAAAAAGTGTCTTTTCTTACCACAAAGAAAAAACTTTTATTTTGACAGATACATTCGTCCGCACGTTGTAATTGTTGGATTGCCTCATTAATATCTTCAGAAAGATACTCCCATGATATTTGGAGTAAATCAAGCATTTCAGTTGTTATTCTTCCCATTAGATCATGTTGCGGCTGATCAGCAATACCAGGTTTACCGCGAAAACCAATGAAACCTAAAACGGGGATATTGAAAGTATAATTCAACGAAGTTAAAGGGTTGCTTGCATTTGTAAGTCCGGAATTCTGCATTAAAACAACGGCTTTCCTGCCGCCAAGATAAGCACCGGCAGCCGTTGCCACAGCATCACCTTCATTATTGGCTATGATGTACTCGCAGTTATTAATGGCAAAATTGATAAGGTTCTTTAAAAAAGAACAGGGAATTCCTGTAAAAAAATCAAATCTACGGTCGATCAGCATCTTTCCATATTTTTCGGTATCCAACATTATAACTCATCCGCCCTGTAAAGATCGGTTATAGTATCTATATCAAGCCATGCCCCCTTGATGAAACGCACAGAAATCCTGCATTGATTCGAGACTTTATTAAATAGAGCCGAAAGTGATAATTTTTTAAAATCATCTTTCTTGGCCATTCCTTTGAGTGCTTTAACTATTATCTTGGCACCTTTGCCGTTAACCTTCCATAAACCAATAAACTCACCGGTAATTTTGTCATCTGAAAGCTCAGATGACATATTGATAAATTCTACGCCCCTGGAAAAAAGCTTTTTTGAGTAGGGTTCGCTTGTGCTTACATAGTCTTTTATATCAGAACGATCAATTTTAAAATCAGCATCGACAATAAGCGTTATATCGGAATCATCATTTAACAGCTCATTTAGTACATGCCCTTTGAAAATGATGTCACCATAGCTTACCACAGTAGGGCCTTTCAGTACACCCAACGCTTTATATAAAGAGTAAAGGTCCTTTGTCTCAGCATATTCGGAATTATAGATTTTGTTTATGTTGTCCGTGGTGATTTTGTCTTTCCCAAAACCACAAACTACACAGACATCCCTAATACCAGCCAAATTAAACAAATCAACTTGATTGACCAAAATGGGTTTACCGTTAACCTTTAATAGTGTCTTGGGTGTATCTTTTGTTAATTCACCCAAGCTTCCCTGTCCCGCAGCAAGGATAATAGCATTAACATTTTCCCCGGATGTTGGGAGGTATTTTTTTTCCGCCTCCTGTAATTCTTTTGCCCCCTGCAAACGGAATATTTCTGAAACAGGCAATATTTTATCTTCAACGTCAATAAGCATCTTTTTTTCATATATCTGCTGTGTCACATCTTTGATTGCCTGAGCAGCCGCTCTTATACTATGGTTTGCCCAGATTATTACACTGATCCCAAGTTCCTCAAATCTTTCTGTAGGAGTGGAATAATACTTGGTTGGGACAATAACAATAGGATGTCTGCCTGCCCATTCTTTCATAAATGCCTCAATATCGGAAGGGTTAGACTTTTTACTGTGAACTAATATTGCATCAGCTCCTGCTTGTTTATAAGCTTCAGCCCTTCTTAAGGCTTCTTTCAGGCCGTATCCTGCTATGAAAGCTTCGGTGCGTGCAACAATACAGAAATCTGCATCCTTTTGAATATCCCTACCCGCTTTTATTTTTCCACAAAACTCGCTAATATCTGCAAGTTTCTGTTGTTGCGCATTGATAAATGAATTTGTTTTTGGGAAAAGTTTGTCCTCAATACAAACACCTGCTATGTGTCGTTGCTCAAGCTTCTGCACCAGCCTTCGCATATTATTAAAATTGCCATAACCGGTATCACCATCCAGTAAAATCGGTATGGAAGTGGTGTCGCTCATAAACTCAAGCACATCAAGTACCTGGGTCCAGGAGATTTCGTTATTGTCCCTGACTCCCAACGACGCTGATATCGCAAGTCCGCTGGCCCAAAGTCCTCTGAAGCCCGCTTCTTCAGCTATTTTTGCAGAAATACCATTGTGAGCTTCCATCAGAAAGTCGGTATGTTTAGAATATATTATATTTTTGAGTTGAGTCGTTTTTTTACTCATAAGAGATGCCATTAGATTAGATATATTAGGACGAAGAACTTTGCCCAAACATTAGGTTCTTCCTTGTGGAACGAATTATGAAATAATTGGAAAACGTTTTTTGTTCACTATAAGATTAAGGAGTGGACAACTTTGTTTTGAAACAAATTGTACAATAACTTAGGGATTGATTTTTATGTGATTTTACTGTTCTTTTTGATTAACTTGTGCCATTTCCCTGAAACGACTGTTTTGTTCATACAAATTATCATAAGAACCGGAGTCTAATAAAACTCCATCTTCCACATAATAAATAACATTGCAATTTCTAACAGTACTTAGTCTGTGAGCTACCATTATTGTGGTGATATCATTTCTGGTAGTCTCAAGGCCATTTATTATCAGGTTCTCTGTGATATTATCAAGAGCTGCGGTTGCTTCGTCAAGAACAAGTATTTTGGGATTACTATAGAGTGCCCTTGCGATACCTATCCGTTGTCGCTGTCCTCCAGACAATTTCAGTCCATGCTCTCCGATTTGGGTTTCCATTCCGAACTTAAGGTCTGATATGAAGTCACCCAACTGGGCGAGCCCTATCACTTTTTGTAGTTGTGCTTTATCTATATCGGAATTGTTCACGCCGAGAGCAACGTTATGTCTTATTGTATCATCCAGAAGGTATATATTTTGAGGAACGTAAGCCATTAGATGAGTCCATCCTACAATGTTCTTATGTATGTCGATTCCATCAACCTCAACCATTCCCTTAGTCGGAATGAGCAACCCCAGTATGATATCCAAGATAGTTGTCTTTCCAGCACCAGTGGGGCCGACAAAAGCCACACACTGACCTTTTTTAATCTCCAATGTCAAACCTTTTAAGACATCTTTATTTGAACCAGAATATGAAAAGCAAACGTTTTTCAATGCTATTCTTTCAGAAAAGCAGATTATATAAGGAGATTCATTGTTGGGCTTTTTGGGTGCAGAAAACGGCAACCGGTCAAGCTTTTTGAGATCGGCATAGATAGGATCGACTGAAACAAGACTGTAGCGAAGATTACCAAAACAATTAATAGCCTCTCCCAAACAGTTTTTTAACTTGATTGTGCTGACACCAAAAAGAACAAGGGTTGGCAATAACAATGACATATTACTGTTAATCGCTAAAAAAACGCCCATTATAATGAGCATGCCAGCTATTGCTACCAATTCCAAAGCAGGAGCGGTAGTCTGGCCTATAAAGTTTCTAAAACGCTCGGATTTTGCATAGTGTTTTGAATGCTCTTTGAGATTACTAACAAAATAATTCTCACATTTTAATATCTTTGCCTCTTTAATAATACCCAAGCCCTGCGTTATTGACTTTATCATTCCACGATCATGACGCTGTGATTTTAATCCATAATGATGCATCTTTTTTTGTACAGTTTTAAGGAAAACTATACTGAAAAGACCCAATGCTAACAGAACGGTTGAAGTAATAAGCGGATTTATAACAAGCAACATGATAAATATCAGAAGTATAATGAAACATTGAAGGCTGATTCTAAAGAAATTGTTTATCACTTGTGTTACTATTAAGAAAGTTTCGGTCCTGATATTTCTAAGCACTTCCGAGGAATTTTTATGAAGATGAAATTCATAAGGCGCGTTCATATAAGCACTGAAAACGTTATGTTGCAATTTAACGACAAGTGCGTTCTTAAGATACTCCTGAGCATAAAAGGTTAAGCAATGAAATATATTTTTAACAAGGAAGAGAGTAAACAGCAAGCAACATGATACAAATAATCTGGATTCGTTGGGGACTTTGATTGAGTCAAAGAAAGATGTCACAAGTGGATGGCTCAAAATCATATCTGGTTTCGTTAACAGCAATACAAAGGCAGGTATTGCTCCCAGACAAAACATTTGCATAAGAGCCTGGATAAACAACAGGCAGAAAAGTGCGGCGAACAGTACCTTCTCTTTTTTGGAGAACAAAGCCAAAATTTTTAAGATGTAGTGTGCAACTGTCATCATCAATTACTTTTGGTATGCATCCCAAACTTTATAGAAGGCGCCTACAACATCGTTGAGGTCAGCGGTGGTCATACCAGGATGCATCAGGTCGTGAGTAAAAAGCTCTTTTTCGTACATTCTTTCGGTCACCGGACAAAGTCCTTTGGAATAATCATAATTTCCCAGACAGAACGGATAACCATCGGCCCCATAAGCTGTTTTTTTCTGGAATAACGGTTGAAGATAAAGTGGTTTGCAGTATCCACAGCTAATGAGCGTACCTTCGGATTCTCTCAATTCAGAAATAGGCAACTCAGCTTTTACAGCTTCAATAAAACTATTTCGGGCTACGCCAGCTAAATCCTCTCTGAACTTAAAAGGTTGAGCATAATAAGAATGAGTACAATTATGCCTTATCTTAGGTGGTATGATAACAGGAATGGCCGACAGTTTCTCTTCCAGATGCTTACAATTTTGCTGCCGAATACTAAGTAATTTGGGCAGTTTTTGCAACTGACATCTTGCAATAGCTGCTTCAATTTCTGTCATTCGGTAATTAAAGCCTATCATATTAGTTATATCTTCAACGCCTTTGGCTTCGACAACTGCTTCGGCATGATTTCTGATAAGCCGAACTCTTTCTGCAAGTTCATCGTTATCTGTTACTACAATCCCACCCTCACCACAGTGAATGTGCTTATGGTAGTTAAGCGAATATACCCCGATATCTCCGAGGGTGCCGGCAAAACATCCCTTGTACATTGCCCCGGGCGCCTGGGCACAATCTTCTATAACTTTCAAGCCATGCTTTTTAGCAATTTCATTTATTATTTCAGCGTCGTATGGCTGACCGAAAATATCTACTACAATAATAGCTCGTGTTCGGCTGGTGATTTGCTGCTCAACCGAAACTGGATTAAGGCAAAAACAATCTTCCTCAATGTCAGCAAAAACAGGTATTGCATTATAAATCAAAGGTGCAACAGCTGATGCAGTCATCGTATAAGGTGAAACAATAACCTCTTCACCCGGTTCAATACCTATAGCTCCAACAGCACAATAAAGTCCCGATGTGCAGGAGTTAACTGCGACAGCATGTTTTACGCCAAAATACTCTGCCCATTCTTTCTCCAGAGCTTTTACTTCAGGGCCACCATAGAAATTTTCATGCCAGCACCCTAAATAATTTGAAAGAATACCTGAATCAAGTACCCTTGTGACCGCCTCTTTTTCTTCTGGACCTATAGTATTATAAGCAGGAAAAGGTTTTACCCTGACAGGGTCACCGCCATTAATCGCTAATTTCATAGTAAGCCCTTCTTTTTACAGGCCTTATACATAATCTCTGCTGTTTCCCAATCCTCAAGTGTATCAATATCTTGGACAAGTACCCGAGGCAAGATTATTGGTTTGGCATCCTTGGCGTACAGCTTCTTGTTTTTAAGAAATTTCTCAGAATCAAGCCAGTAGAATTGTCCTGCATCATGATAAGCCTGAGGCAGGTCTTGCGATCGGGTCAGCTCATGTTCCGGCCAGAACATTTCTATGAAACCTTCATCGTTTATTTTGAGCCCTCTAAAAATAGTAAACTCAAATTCAGTCACGCTAAAAACACTTGAAACGCTGTCCTCAATCAATATCTCATACCCCTTTATTAAATCTTCAGAACGAACGAAGGGAGCTGTTGGATAGATACAGCATAGATACTTTACACTGCACTCTTCATGTTCAAGCCACCTTAATGCGTGCTCAAGAACAGGAGCGGTAGGAGTATGATCATCAGAAAGCTCTGATGGTCTGGCAAAAGGAACTTCTGCTCCTGCGCTGCGGGCAACGTCGGCAATATCTTCTGAGTCCGTAGATACAATAATACGATCAAAAATGCCACTGGTTTTAGCAGCTTCTATCGAATAGGAAATTATCGGTTTTCCTGCAAAATTCTTTATATTCTTACCTGGTATCCTTTTGCTTCCACCTCGAGCCGGGATTATAGCAACATTCATATAACTCTTTCCTTAATGCTTAGGCAGTCTATAAGGATTTCACCTATATTGGCGGGCGCCTGTTGATGAAATTTAAGTCCTTCTCTGATAGCAACATTTTCTCTTAGACTTGCAACCTGACCCAACCATTCATCAATTGAACTTCCAAACTCATTATGATTGGTAACCCACAACACCCCTTCTCTTTTGTGCATAAAGTCCAGCTCTTTTTTACAAAGCCCGGGCTGAAGGCTGATAACAGGCTTATTTATAAGCCACGCTTCGTAAAGAAGAATAGAAGCCATCCCAGCCACGCCGCCAGCCGCAAAAATAGCCTCCCTGCCGCTCATCTCTAACAACCCACCCTCAAGAGTGTCGCGATATGTCTGCCAGCAATCAAGCAGTTCTTCACGATTTTCACGCGGATGGGGAACGATACCTATCGTGTATTCACCGGAAGAACCATTGAGCCTGTTACAAAATTCCTTAAGTACTGTTTTCTCTGTATACCCACGATATTGAGGAGACTCGACTCCTGCCCCTTGATCGGCCTCGGCTGGTTCGGAAATAAACACTAGCTGCTTTTTGCCGTCTCCAGTTTTCCAAGGCTTTGCCTGAAGATATTCTTCATTAAGCCGAGCTAGTGCTGGCTGACCCGCAATTTTAAGTACTATTTCGGGCAAACCCTCAAAGCAAGCTCCTTCGTACGCAAGGTCATCCATAACCAAATACAGATTAGGCAATAACACTTCACCGCCTGACATAAGGCGCTTTTTGTAATTCATCCAGCTATCAAGAAGATGAACACAGGTAATGCTGTACTTTTTTGCCAGCTTTACTACTTGCAGAGTAAATGTATCCAAGGTTGAGGTAGCAAAAAAAAGTAACTCAATCTTTTTATCATCAAATAATTCCTCTATGGAATTTTCTCCACCCAATATCGCTCTTGTCCTATTCCAGTCTTTGGGCGACTCTTCGGTTAAAAATCCATCGTCAACTATTGTAAAAGGGATGCTTTTGCCGGAAAGATATTCAAGCACAGGCATAACAGCCCTTGCACCGCCGGGCCCATTAGCTATCGCTAATATACTCAATTCGTACCTTCCGCAAATTTATTTATTTTGTCGATAATTACCATTGTATTACGAGCACTTCTCAAATTGCTTTGCGGCCTTCTCACTTTCCGATGTGATTCTATAAGGTCTTCCAAAATATTCGCCAAAACATTGTCGCTTCCTCTTTTAGTCGATATCACTTTGTTCTTTTTTTGCTCTGACAACCGGTAAAAACTCGGAAAATTTTCATGCTCCACGACCAGTTCCTCACGAGTTTTCATCCCGCCGTACAATACTGACGCCCTGCCCTTCTCGCATGTCAAAGTAATATCAATACAATGATAAGGCAACGATATACCTTCTACATGACACAGTAAGCCATTCGAATTCTTAAAGCAAAATGATGGGTTCTTCTTATCAGCCGACAACACGCACTCAAGCGACAACTGAGCATCGTCTCCCAGAACGAAAAGAAGCGTATCTATAATGTGCGAACCATTTAACAGCAAACCACGAGAATAAGTCAAATGAACGGATCTTGGTTCACCTAAGAGTTGCTCAGCATACAAATTTCGTAGTTTGCTGTAACAAGAACTGTAACGCCTCTGAAATCCAACCAGAACTGTGCTTTTGCTGTCTTTTTCTTTTTCTATAAGCACGTTCGTTTCTTTAAGATTCGCCGCTGGTGGTTTCTCCAGCCATATCATTGGTATCTGCGCCTCCAAACACTGTAAAGTGTGTCGGTAGTGAAACTCTGACGGGGAACATACACTCACAATGTCCGGGTTAGTCTGATCAAGAAGTTCATCGACATTCTCAAATACTCCGACTCTGTACTGCTGTGCAAAAGAAACACGGTCCTGCTCTTTCGGGGAACAGCCGCCTACGATAATTGTGTTTTTATGTGCTTGATATGCACCGGCATGAGTTTGTGGTGCATTCTTGTCGTTCGCGAGATTTCGGTCAAATTTCCAGGCGATATTGCCTAAGCCAATGATTGCTGCTTTGTAAGGCTGTGTAGACATATGGTATGATTCTTAAATCAAATCCCAGTTAAGAGGTATCCCTTTACTGAGGTCTTTCTTAAATGTACGGCCTATCACTTTTTCGATGTATTTCGTTGGTAATCCACATCCCGGTCGTATCGATCTGATATTTTCATTAGTTACTTTTTCTCCGGCTTTGACATCCTTAACCACAAAAAGCGAACGTCTGAAAATCATGCTTTTCTTTTCCTCATCAGTTAATCCATAATGGACCTTGCCAATGGCCTTTTCCGCAATCCTTATATTATCAATAAGATCCTTTAACTCATGAGGTTCTAAAGAAAAGAAGCTGTCCGGAGTCTTTATACCTCTTGATAAAATAAAATGCTTCTCGATTACGGCTGCACCCAAGGCCACCGCGCAAACAGATGCTCCGATACCCAGGCTATGGTCGGAAAGCCCCACAGGACACTTGAAACGGTCTTTCATATCAGGAATTGTTCTCAAATTCATCTCTTTCGGTTTGGCCGGATAACTCGATACACATTTTAATAGAGTGATTTCTTCTGCGCCGGATTTCTTAGCAGTATCAACAGCTTCCTGAATCTCATCTTTATCAGCCATACCGGTGGACATCAACAGCGGTTTCCTCGTTTTTGCCGCATATTCGATCAATGGCAAATCAATCAGTTCAAATGAAGCGATCTTGTGAGCACAAACATTCAGCTTTTCCAGCATATCAATGCTGGATTGATCAAATGCAGTACACAAAAAGATCAATCCAAGATCGTTTGCCGTTTTTTTTAACTCTGGAAGCCATTCCCATGGCGTATATGCTTTTGTGTAAAGTTCATACAGTGTTTGCTCACCCCATTGAGGATGATCAATACGGAAATAATCATTATCAACATCTATAGTTAGCGTATCTGGCGTATAGGCCTGGAACTTAACTGCGCCTGCGCCACAGCTTTTAGCCACTTTTATCATTTCTATTGCGCAATCGAAATCTTGCCCGTGATTTGCTGATACCTCTGCGACAACAAAAACAGGAACGTTATCACCTATTATTATGTTACCAATTTTCATTTGCTCTGGTCGGCGTTGAATATTTTTATAATATATTTGTGATTTCTGTAATTAAAGAATGCAGGAAAATCATTATTGTTAACTATCCTCAAAAGATCAAACTGGCTACCAAGATTCTTTTCAGCATCAAGTTCACTGTCTGCTGTGGTTCTTTTAGGATAAAAGCTTTCTTCGCCATTTTGAGGAACAGCTTTAATATTCTCATAATCGTCCAGGAATCGCTGACACATTTCGATAGTCTTTTCAGCCTGTAATCTCCTGATTTCATCATGAAGCTCGCTTCCTTCCAGAACGATGTAGTCTTTTATATATATGTCTCCTCCATCAACGTTTGCAGCAGCTTCAAACAGAACCAGCGGGATTTTATTTTTACCTTCGAGTATCTGCCAAAACAAAGGAGCCCATCCCTTGCCCCTGGGCAAATCGCTTTCATGAACCACCAGATTATGTTTGTGGCTTTTTAAGAATTGAACATCGGTTATACGGAAGTAACTGAGCATAAAAACTACCTCAAAAGCTTTTCCCACATCTTCATGTTTGTGAAACAATTGTGACTGATAATCCTTCTGCCTTAGATCTTCCACAAATTGGCAAGCATAAGGAACAAACCAACTTTTTTCTGATGTAAGAACTGCTATATTGCCTTTTTTTACTTTATGCATCTTACGCATTTGAATGCTTCAGCAAATTTTACGCCCACTTTCATTCCCCAGGTCTTGGCGTTCAATTCCGCTCCCTCCAATGACCTCGGGTGTGGGTAGTCTGTCACTTCTGTCTTATAACAGCCCAAGGCTTCCAGCTTTAGGTTCATGCTTTTAGATATATCAAAAAACGTATTCGGAGAAAAAACCAAAGGATAATGCCATTCTGTAGACGACAAAACCTCAAAGGAATAAATTTCTCTGACCATCTCGCCCGGCAGAGGTCTTGTTGCTGTTATTACTGCTTCGTATGTAATTCGATGATCTATATTCAAGTCTTTTTCGTAATGAGTAAAAATAGCATTCGGTTTTATCTTGTTTTTGATTTTCTCGATAGTTTTGATAATATCAAGCAAAGCAACTGTATCGAACTTGTTATCCGGGAAATCAAAACTGAAAACCTCTTGTACACCAATAGTCTTATTGGCAGCATTCATACACTTTTTAAGTTTTGCAATCTGTTCCTGATATTCTTTTTTATCCAGGCTATCGTGCCTGGCTGCAATACCCTGCCCCAGCATCAACGTATAAACCTTAGCTCCTTCATTAGCCAACCTCGCTACTGTACCTCCACATCCTAAGATTTCATCATCAGGATGCGCAGCTATCACTAAAACACAATTTTTCATACTGTCTTCCTTGCAATGTAAGCTAACACATGCTTTTTCACAATGAATTCTTTGTTACGAGCAAAGTGTTTCTCGATATCATTTACAACAGCATCTTCGTACTCCTTGAAGTAGAAAGTAGAGGATTTCCAATAATCAACAAGCGCCTTAACATTAGGATAACAAATTTGGTTAATAAAAGATTCTTTCTTAACATCAAGATACTTTGCAAGTATAGGGAAAACTTCATTTTCCATAAATGTTATAGAACTTCGTATTACCAACTCTGGCAGCTTAAAATGATGCTCCAATAAAGAAAACAAAGCTTTGTTATTTGCACCAAATGGCCCAACAACAAGAAGTATCCCCTTTTTTGATAGATGTTCAATCATTTCTTGGAGCGTTCTTCCAGCATCTTCAGAGTAATAAAGCCCATAGCAACACGAGATAAGATCAAATTGGGATTTTGCAAGTTCAGACTCATGAAACATATCTTCCATCTTAGTAGCTTTTAAGACAATATCATTCGACACGCTCATGCTCATAAATCTTTTTCGTGCAGCTTCTAAAGCTTGTTCTGAAACATCTACTCCCACAATACGAGTAACTTCAGGCTTTGTTACATACAGTACTAGCTGATTTCCATTTCCACAACATACATCAAGAGCTGATGAAAAAGACATTTCATCTAAAAGATTATTTATCCACAGATTGAAGTCATTTTTGGCATAAGCTCTATTACTGTCCGAGCGATTTATTAAATCCTTACTGGAAGTAGCTTTTTTCATTAACTGTAAATTTCTTTTCTTTCTTGTTTCCATTTGACACATCCCTATTAATTAAAGTATTTTGCATTCTTAGACTTCGTCTATTGTCATGAAGCCCCTTCCTATATAATTCTTCACGATCTAATTTCCTAAAGCTCTCACACTTCTACCGAAAGGTAAATCTGTCATATGAAAAAGAACACATTCGAAGTTTTCGTAGATCTTCCTGGGAATTAGCCACGACCAATGCGGAAAGAAAACGAATTTGGGATTAAGATTCTTTAGTCTGTTAAAGGTAAGCTCTTTCTTATCAGTTATGAGGTCAATATTTAATCGTGGATTATTGCTGATTAATTCATGTGCCCTTTGTATATTCCACGATTTGATAGTTGCAATGAGATAGTTGTTATTCGTTTTGTCCATCTCTTTTGATATACTTATTGTGTTCTCTGCAAAAGAATATCACATACTCTTCTGGATCCTTTGCCATCAATAAGTTCTCTGTTTTTTTTCGAACAACGGATTCTTTTATTGTAAGACTTCATCTTTTCTAATGCAGCAATTAACTTAGATTGGATATCTTTATTGTTATACCATCCGATATATTCCAGAAGCCCCGATTTGCTCCAACCGTTGACATTTTGTAACTGGTTTTGGGCAATACAAATTCCTATCGTGGGCACACCCACACTTGCAAGCTCGTATAATGTTTGCCCCCCGGCTGAAATTGCGATGTCGGATTCCCGCATGATCTCTTTGAGCTCAATTGCGTCGGGTTCGTATATCAATTTTGTATTCTTGTCTCGCAGCTTCTTTATTTCCGACATGTTTGCAAAAAACCTTGTTACGATTATTTTTTTCTGAAGGTAAGGATAAGTCTTATTTAATACCTTCTGAACCTTGGGAGTGACATTGCACATATCTGAGCCACCAAACGTTACCACTAACGTTTTGACTTCTTTACGTATCAATTTTGGTGGTGTATCCCAAAACTCTCTCCTTATAGGTGTATACATAGTACCCAAAAGGTTCGTAACATCCTCTTTTTTTGGATAGGGTAGCTGTTCAGCAAAAATCGCTCCATTGAGAACAAAACCTCTTGGATAGTCAATCCGCAAGTCATCATCAAAATATACAGCCGTTTTTACTTGCTCAGAAATCCTCTCGTATATGTCATGCTCTGCCAGATAGGAGTCAATAAATACGATATTGGCATTATCGAGTATCCCGAACAGTAGCTGTTGGTCATCAAGCCAATTGAAAACTTTGTAGTTTTTGCCTTTCAGCAAGTCCTCTATAGTCTCATCGCCATTAACGATAAGCTGCGATTGTTTTCCGATTTCTTCAAAGGCCTCATATATCGATGTGCATCTCGTAATATGTCCATATCCTATATCCCTGCCGCCTTCGGTTAATATTGTAACTTTCACAATATAAATACCCGCAGAAAAGCCAATCAGATTCTCTCAAAAACGCTAAGTATAGTTTCGATAACGTAGTCTATGTCTTCACGAGACATAGCTGCATATAAGGGGATACTGATCTCTCGTTCATAAAAATCTTCTGCTTTTCGACAAAGGCCATTCTTGAACCCAAGCTGCTGGTAATACGGTTGTAGATATACTGGTATATAATGTACCTGCACGCCTAATCCGTGGTGTCGTAGTTCTCTAAAAATCTCAGCTTTTCTGGATTTATATTTGTCTTTTAATCTGATGGGATATAAGTGCCATGCGGATTTGACGTGGTCATTTTCTACCGGCAGGTCAAAGTAGCTGTTGCCATTAAAAGCCTGCCTGTATGTCTCTACGACCTGTCTTCTTTTCTCTATGAATCTGTCAAGCTTCTTAAGTTGAGAAATCCCCAAAGCCGAATGAATGTCGGTCAATCTGTAGTTGAATCCCAAATATTGCATCTCGTAATACCATTGACCAGCACATTTGTCTTTATTGCAAAAGTCATCCGGTTCCTTCGTTACGCCATGGTGACGGAACATTACAAGCTTTTTGTACATATCCTCATTGTTCGTGAGGACCGCTCCACCCTCGCCTGTTGTAATTGACTTTACAGCGTGAAAACTAAATACCACCATATCGGAATATTGACAGTCGCCGATGGTTGTACCCATATACTTGGCCCCCAAAGCATGGCATGCATCTTCGATTACAATTAGATTGTGTTTTCGAGCTATCTTTGATATGTCTTTCAACTCCGCAGGCAGACCGGCAAAGTGAACCGGGACGATTACTTTTGTCTTTTTGGTTATTACCCTTTCAATTAGCTCTGGTGCAATATTGCCGCTATCGGGCTCAATATCAGTGAAAACAGGAGTGGCGCCCAGAAAAAGAGCCGCATTTACTGTTGCCAGAAATGTCATTGGCGAAGTTATTATCTCGTCTTCACTTCCAAGTCCTGCTGCAAAATAGGCACCATGCAGAGCTGTTGTTCCTGAAGAAAAGCCCACTGCAAACTGAGCACCACAATATGATGCAAGAGACTCTTCAAACTCCTTCAATTTGGGGCCTTGTGTTAGGAAATCTGACTTTAGCACTTCTACTACTGCGGCTATGTCATCTTCCTCGATACATTGATGACTGTAAGATATAAATCTATTCAAACTTCAATCCTTTGATTATTGCTTGAAGTTGTTCTTGGGTTAACCATTTGTCGTTTAAGTCACTTCTGTAAGTGAATCCTTCAGGAACTGAATCATACTTATCATATTTATGAGATGTCTTGTCACTGACTCGAAATCCCGGCACGATAACATAAATACCATCTACTTTCTTTGTGCTTCTTGCCTCATCATAAGAGATAAGATTTTCATGAAGCTTTTCACCAGGTCTGATACCCGTGAATGTGAAAGTGCAGTTAGGTTCTATAGCTTTGGCCAAGTCGGTGATTTTCATCGAAGGGATACTTGGAACAAATACCTCCCCTCCTCCACTTTCTTTCAATGCCGTGATAGCCAAATCAACAGCCTGCTCAAGCATAATCCAGAAACGTGTCATCCGTTCATCAGTGATAGTAAACTCTTTGATGCCCGCCTGCTTAAGTTTCATGAATAGCGGTATGACGCTGCCACGAGATCCTATGACATTGCCGTATCTTACAGCTGAAAATCTTGCACTTCCTCCGCTGTAGGCATTTGCGGCAATAAATATCTTCTCAGCAACTAATTTTGTAGCTCCATAAAGATTTATGGGATTCACGGCCTTGTCTGTTGAAAGAGCTATGACTTTCTTCACACCTTTGTCTATGGCTGCATCAACTATATTATCCGCTCCTATTACGTTGGTTTTTACTGCCTCGAATGGATTGTATTCCAGGGCCGGAACCTGCTTTAGCGCCGCCGCATGAATAACGTAGTCTACACCTTCAAAAGCTCTATAAAGTCGGGCTTTGTCTCTTATGTCACCAAGAAAAAATCGCAAGTTTTCCTCATGTTTAAGGAATTTCTTCTGCATCTGATATTGCTTGTACTCATCTCTGGAATATATGATAACTTTTTGTGGTTTGTATTCAGTAAATACCCTCTCAATGAACTTATTACCAAATGAACCGGTACCGCCGGTAACCAAAATCGTCTTGCCGTTTAACATACGCTACTCTCCATTTGAATTAATCCGCCAAATTCCAAGTCGCGAATCCGATTTGTCCACGTTTATATACCAACTCCCTGGGAGGAGGTCAGGTCCAGATAAACTCCGTCCCCGTGGGTTGCAATATAACCCTTTGAATGAAAAAAGAGTTTTGTTATCAGATAGTTAAGAACTGCCCAATAATATACGCTGAACAGCTACAAATCCACCTGTTTATCTGCTTAGACCTTTCTGCACGACCTCTCTCAAGGCTTGTAAATTAGGGCCTATTATACCAGGCAGATTTAGTTCTTTTGTAATTTCAAAGTCATATCAAATAGGTCCAATTCTTTATGTCTGTCGTACCCTGGTTTGAGAAACCTCGCAAGAACCGGCAGCTTATCATCTTCCCTGACTCCTCGATGTATTACTGATTTTATTTCCATATATTTTCTCAGATAAATGGTAGTCTCACAGCGCGAATATTCTTGCTGACTGAAGGTACTTAGTTGACGATTGTCCTAATTCTTCCACTTATGTGTTTTCCATTTGTCAGCTTATCCTCCCTAAAAAAACAAATACCCTAAGCATCTTTAGAATGTACAAAAGTGCCTGGACACAATCTGGAAGAATTTCCCCGTTTATTACTTAGCTTGTTTATGACGAGAGTCATCCCTTGGAAAGCGACTCCATTCGGCACCGACCGCATTATTAGGCCTATAATCCTGATCATATATCACTCCTGTTTCCAAAGGATTCTTACGTGTGAGGAAAAATAAGTCAAGTGAAATATGATTAATGAGGGCTTTTTTAACCGGTTTCATAGGCTAAACTCCGTTTGTTCAGCCTAATATCGGTCGAGGGCTCTATCCTTTAGAGCCTTGGTGGTTTTAGGATTTTTGCTTCATACTCAACTTGAGCCTGAATTCGTCTGAAGCATGGATAGGATGGCCTTCTGAAGTCAGTAATGGCACGGCAGGTCTATTCCTATTTTATGAATCGCTGCAAGTCCTTCGTCCGACTACTTTTATATGTCCAACGCCATTTGTGCATTTTCATCCCATCAAGATCTGTCAGGACAGGTCCATTATCCGTAACCAAAATATTTGTGTGTTTCAAGTCCCCATGAGTGATATGGTATTTTCCCATTTTATCGAGTAGCTCATTAATTTGATGAATTATCATTAAGCGTTGTTCTTTGGTAACATTACTGTTCTGCAGAAGATCATAAAGTTTCTGTCCCTCAACATATTCGGTTACCAGATAAGATTTCCATACGAATTTTTTCTTAAGCTTCTCGATATAGGCCAATGGTTTTGGTGTAGCTATGCCCAGTATCCCGAGCCGATGTCCTTGCAGCCAGCTTCTTCGTGCACGGGACCTCTTGATGGTATGACGAAGTGAATGAATAAATCCCTTATGATTATAGCGTTTCACCACCACATCTTGGCCTTGCCATATTAGGCGGGAAACATAACAGGTATTGCCGTTTTTAAGAATCTGCCCTTCGTCCATCAGTATATCTATTTGCTCGATAAAACCAGGTGGTTTAGTTTCCTGGCAAAAAACCTTATCAAACATGGCAATATATCTGTCGGTCTTAATTCGAAGATGTCTCTTACTTGTTCGCAGGCACTTTTTCAGCCCTTTTCTGAGCATTCTTCTTCTATGCCCAGCTAATTGTTTTTGAAATGATATTTGGTCTGTCTTTCCAAAGCGCCAGCCGCGAGCTTTGAAATACTCCTCACAAAGTGTTGTGATTGACTGCGTGTTACTATCCGGCACATAGAACGCCAGCATCGCCAACTGAGAAATACTGCTTTTTCTACCAGCCTTGCGATGCAGGAATTGCATTTGTGCGACGTCAAGCGCAAAAACCTTATCGTTTCCTAATAAAAAATTTCCCAAATGCAAATCTTTTTGCAAAACTCCTTTAGTATGTTGTTTAGCCAACTCCTTACAGACCAGGACCAACAGGTCAAGCTTCTTAGCTGGCTCGTGTGTTTCTTGAAATACATCCAAAACCGTTGATGATTCAGCTATCTTTTCCACTACAACAGCCCATCGCCTGTCTTCTGTTCGCCCGTAAAACAAAGGCTTCGGTGCACTCAATCCATGGCTTACCAGCAGGTTCAATCCTCGCCATTCTCGTTTAAGATGGCGTCTTGCACTAATCTTATGTGAGAACACCTTTGCAATCACACTTTTGTCATTCCACATGGCGTCATAAACTTTTCGTTTGCCGGGAATAACTCGCAAAAGGGCAGTACATAATAAACGTTCCAGTTGATTCTCTGGGCAAGCTCGTTTGATTGAAAGTTGGAATGGAAGTTCAGCCATACGGTTTCACTTTTATATGTGTTACAGCGAAATTATGGTACCTCAACGTCCAAAAATTGTTATGCCTAATTGATTGGCAAGTTTTATTGTCTCGGGTTTGTCAATAATTATCGTTTTGGCAGCTTCCACTACCAGACATTTGCTTCCATTCTTAGCCAAACTCCTAATAGTATCAGGTCCCACACATGGCACATCAAATCGCATATCCTGTTGGGGTTTGGAAGCCTTAATTAATGTCCAGCCTCCCGATTTACAGAATCGGCCCGCTCGCTCGATCATCTCCGCCGTCCCTTCTATTGCCTCGACAGCGATTACTTCTTTGTCCTTTACTACTATCGCCTGGCCTATATCCAGCTCACCGAGTTTTTTAACTATTTCCCAGCCGAATTCAATGTCCTCTTTAGCTGACGGTCGCAGTGATGTTGTTGTCATTACACCTGCTGTTGCCAAATGTTCCTTGCAATACATAATTGAATTCTCCAGTACTATCCCGCCACTCGCCAATTCATCGGCCAGGGCACACAGGACCGAATCCGTTAGTTTGTTTTTGTTGCGAAGCCGCCAGTAGTATATTCTAAATGCCCGCCAGTCGGGCAGATACCGAAGGATTCGCCAGGGTGTGAAAAGTCGTCCTTTGGAAACCCGCCCAACCATAATCGTTCTGCTTACACTGTGCTTTCTTAACTTTCGTATCCAGGCCCCCGGCCGGGCAATCGCAACTCTGTAAAACACATCAACTTCGTCTGCCAGGTGGTGCTCAGCCGTTTCCGCCAGACCGACACAAATTACCCTTAATCCCGCCTGTTTGGCGCCAGCGGCCACAAGAAAGGGCAGTCTGCCCTCTCCGGCAATTAAGCCAAGCACATCTCCTGCCTCGTATCTCGTATCTCGTATCTCGCTCAAGGGAATGTCCTGTTTAAAATTCGAAACACTTGTCAGAAGTCGGAATCTGTCTTCTGCCCTCTGTCATTTGTCGTCTGTTTTCTGTTCTCTGGTAGATGAGGAAATTTGTTCAATCCGATTTTGAAGGTCACGAATACTCTGCCGCATCTCAGGCAGGTATTGTATTATGCCGTATGCTCGCCTGCCCTGGTTTGCTTCAATAGCCGGCGCCCCCAAAACTACTTTGCCATCTGGAATATTGTTAATA
>SDBS01000783.1_pt1 | contig 31673 bp, 35 predicted proteins | sample 2277091 | NCBI WGS metagenome assembly SDBS01 (sample SAMN10404972, study PRJNA504765) | marine sediment metagenome | isolation source: marine sediment core GS10_PC15, 163 cmbsf | place: Arctic Ocean: Southern Knipovich Ridge | collected 2010 | reverse complement strand
TATATGAAAAACAAGGTTACTATTATCGGAGCTGGTATGGTGGGTAGCACCACCGCTTATAGTCTAATTTCTGCAGATATAACAGAGGAAATTGCTTTGATTGATATAAATAAAAAGTTAGTAAAATCTCAAGTAATGGATTTGCAGCATTCTGTTCCTTTTTGGGGATACACAAAAGTTAAAGTGGGAACTTACAAAGATTTAAAAGATAGTAAAGTCGCAGTTATTTGTTGTGGAGCATCGCAAAAACCAGGAGAAACCCGACTAGATTTGGTTAAGAAAAACCACGCCATTATTAAAGACGTAATTCCTAAGGTTTTCAAACAAAATCCCAACGTTGTAGTCATAATGGTTGCTAACCCTGTAGACGTTTTAACTTACGCTGCAATAAAGATGTTTCCGAAAAAGAAAAATAAGATTTTTGGTTCTGGTACAATATTGGATTCGGCTCGTTTTCGTTTGCTTTTAAGCCAATATTTAAAAGTTAATCCAAGAAGCATTCACGCATATATTGTAGGAGAACATGGAGATAGTGAGGTACCTCTATGGAGCACAGCAAGTATAGGAAATGCTCGTCTCGAAGAATTTAAAAGAATTTCTCCAAAGAAAAAGAAAGAAATATTTGAAAACGCAAAGAATGCAGCTTACGCCATTATTGAAGGGAAACAAGCTACCTATTACGCAATAGCTGCCGGCGTTATTCAAATAGCAAGAACAATTCTTTTCGATAAAAGAACCGTCTTGTCTGTCTCTCATTTACTAGAAGGCGAGCATGGAATAGAAGATGTTTGTCTGAGTTTACCGGTAGTGGTGGGAAAAGAGGGAATAGTTGAGAAAGTAAAAATTGATATTTCCGAAAAAGAAGAGAAGTTACTTAAAAAATCAGCTGAGAAATTAAAAGAAGTAGCAAAAGACTTGTAAAGGATTTAATCCAACGTCGTCCAGCCAGGGGAGTAAAGGTTTTTAAGTTCATCTCGAACTTGATTTTTATTAAGGATTTTTGTAAACTATAAACATTATGAGAATTAAAATTTTTACAGCTGGAGGAACTATAGATAAAATTTACTCCGAAGATAAAGGAACTCTTAATTTTTCATTTGGAAGAGCAGCTATTAAAGAGATTAGTGAAAACAAAATCAAATTAAATTTTGATTTTAATATAGAGCGTCTTGTTGCAAAAGATAGTATTGAAATGAAAGAAGAGGATAGGCAGTTAATTAAAAAGGCTTGTGAGAGAGCAGTAGACAATAAAATTTTGATTACTCACGGGACAGATACAATGATTGAAACGGCAAAAGTATTGAGTGGAATCCCGGGCAAAGTTATTGTTTTAACCGGAGCCTCTCAACCGTATAGGTTCCGAGAATCTGATGCTGAATTTAATATAGGGGTTGCTATTGGTGCCCTTAATGTTTTAAATGAAGACGTCTATATTGTTATGAACGGAAGGGTTTATGAGTGGGATAAATGTCAAAAGATTGATAGTGGACATTTTGTTGAAAAGTAATCAAAAACTAGATTTTACAAAGTGGAGAACAGAAAATCGCCAAGAAGGCGGTTTTTTGAAAAAGCACAGAAATAAAAAAATAAGAACCTGACTTCGTCAGAAACTTGATTCGTTAAGGAATAATCATATATTCTTGAATTAACTCCTTGACTTCTTGTCAACAGTAAGCTACTGTAATAATGTAAGTTTCTGTTAATTTTTCCTTCCTTACGTATTTATTAATTATGTAAGCTTTGAAAGAGAATAAAAACAGTGGTCGGCTTACTCATAAATAAATAGCGTAAGGAAAATTATAACTGCAAATGAGGGAGAAGAAGAAAAAGCTTGCTTTTATTCTTCAACCGAATGTAGCAATTATGCAACGCAAGTTGCAATAATTCTAGAGATAATTTTCACTTCGCTTGTATCATGGCAAAAAAATTGTTTGTCGGTGGATTATCTTACGAGACCACCGAAGAGACTTTAAAAGAGACTTTTTCTAAGGCTGGAACTGTTGAATCGGCAATTGTGATTACCGATAAAATATCCGGTCGTTCAAAAGGATTTGGTTTTGTTGAAATGTCTTCTGAAGAAGAAGCTCAAAAAGCCACTGAGATGTTTAATGATAAAGAGATTGACGGAAGAAACGTTACAGTGAACGAAGCTAAACCTTTAGAGTCTCGTCCTCCTCGAAGAGATGGATTTAATCGCGGAAATCGAGGCTCCGGTGGAGATCGAAGAGATCGCTGGTAAGAAAGTTGAAAAAATCCCCATAAGGGGATTTTTTCATTTCTGCTAAACCGCAGGTTCCAGACCGACTACGGGAGTTATTAACCCGAGATTAGTTTCTCGGGTTTTTTCTTGACTATTTTTTTTAAAAATGATAATATATTTTTAGTTCTTTGGGGCCGTAGCTCAGTTGGTCAGAGCACGCGCATGGCATGCGCGAGGTCGTGGGTTCGATTCCCATCGGCTCCAGTAAGGCGGTTTTTCAGCCGCCTTTTTTTTATCGCCAAGAAGGCGGTTTTTTGGTAGAATTAAATTGTTATGGTAGAAAATATAATTATATCAAACCTAGAAGAATTAGAAAAATCAAAAAAATCAATTTCTGAATCTGGAGCTGAAAAATTCCATGTTTTAGCTGATTTTGACAGAACTCTAACAACAGCTTTTGTTGATGGAAAAAGCATTCCCTCTCTTATTTCAATTCTGCGTGATGGGAATTATTTAACGTCTGATTATGCCCCAAAAGCTAATGAACTTTATAATAGATATCATCAAATCGAAATTGACCCAAAAATTCCTTTTGAAGAAAAGAAGAAAACAATGCACGAATGGTGGACAACTCATTTTGATTTGTTAATTAAGTCAGGCTTAAATAAAAAAGATTTGGAAAGAGTTGTTGAAGCTGGGAAGGTAAAATTTAGAGATGGATTTTCGGAGTCTATTGATTTTTTAAGGACACACAATATTCCTCTAGTTATCTTGTCTTCAAGTGGCTTAGGTGGCGATGCCATTTCAATGTATCTGGAAAAAGAAGGAAAACTATATAACAATGTCTATATTATTTCTAATTCATACAAATGGGATAGAGACGGTAAGGCAATTGCTGTTAAAGAACCAATTATTCATATGATGAACAAAGACGAAACTGTAATCAAAAATTCCCCAGTTTTCAAGGTGATAAAAGATAGGAAAAATGTTTTATTGTTAGGAGATAGTTTGGGAGATATCGGAATGGTAAAAGGCTTTGATTGCGATAATTTGATTAAAATAGGTTTCCTAAACGAAAATGTGAAGGAAAACTTAGAATCATATAAACTTGATTATGATATTATAATTTTAAACGATTCCTCTATGGATTATATAAATGAGCTATTAAAAGAAATAATAAAGTAGAAAATCCGTTGTCATCTGCGGAGCTGTCTTGAATACGGTTTAAGATCGAGACACATTCGAGAATCGCCAAAAAGAAGATTTTCTGATATAATAATGAAAAGGTCATAAGTGTAATAAAAATAAAAGGTTTCTAAAAAATGGGAATAGGATGGCAAAATAAAAAAAGACGTGATAGGAAAGCAAGGAAAAAAAAGAAGAAAAGATAATGGGGGTTTTCAGAAAAATCGCCAAGAAGGCGGTTTTTTGGTATAGAATAAACCGATAATGAAAAAATCCTTATTATTTACATTTTGGGCCTTGGTAGGAGTTTTTGTGGTGATGGTAAGCACCATGCTGATTCCATGGTTGATTCCGGCATTGAGAGTATATGTGATTCCCCTTGCGTTTATTTCTTGGGTCACTTTCTTTTTATTGGGCCTGGCATTGATAGTTTTGATTGTGAAGAAAAAAGTGGAGGGATTACAAGGATTGCTTAAAAAGTTTTTATTATTAACAGGAGCTTCTGCTGTAGGATTTCTTGTTTTTGTTCTTTTGCATAATGCTGTTTATGGTTTATTCGGCGTAGAGGAGCCTTTCTTTTTTATTTTGGCAGTTATTGTTTGTCCTTTGGGTTTTCTGGTTGGTGCAGTGGGTAGCATAGTAGTATTTATTAAGAATAAAAACAGGTTCTAGTTTTTTTTCACCCGAGAGTTTTTCTCGGGTTTTTATTATGGTAGAATTTAATAAAAGGCCGAAGATTATAAAAATAAGAAATAAAAATCATGGGATTATTTAAATGGGCCGACAGTAGAGTTAACAAGCTCACTGCTTTAGATGTTAAATTAGTCTCTTTTATAGGTATTTGTATTGGTTTGATATTAGTGAAATTAATTCCAAGCATTCTTAATATCAATATCTGGTGGTTTATTGTAATAGGGGCGATATGTGCTCTAAGAGTTTATTATGTAATTCTTTTTAAGAAATAAAATAAAAATAGCAGAGCTTATTAAAAACCTCTGAGCATTGTTCTTAGAGGTTTTTAGTTCGTAACTAAACAGGCTCTAACCCCATACCAAATTTGGTTGCTGGGGATTTTTGTTGTGGTAGAATATAATATATGGCTTCTGTTAAACCAAACACAACAATAAAAGAATACCGGGCCTTTGTCGAAGAAGTTTACGGCTTATCCAATGATAGATATTTTAGTGTGGCGGATATGCTCGCTAATGTGGAACGTTTCATAATGAGAGGACTTAAAGGTATTAGGAAGAATGATAAAGAGAAAGCCAGAATTAATTTACTAGTTTCTTTTAGTTGGTTTGCTTCTATGATGAACCAACTTCATATAGATATAGAAGATGAGATTTGGAAAAGATTTCCTTATTTGTGTTCCTATTGTGCTACCTGTCCTTGTTCTTGTAAAGAAAAAAAGTTAGAAAAAAGGCAAAGAGTTTTTATAGACGAGAAGAAACGGCCGAAAACACTTGAGGAGTTTCAAAATATGTTTAGTAAAATATACCTGCCCGAAAAACGAAGTATAGAGCATGCAGGCGTTCATTTAGCAGAAGAACTAGGTGAATTTTCAGAGGCAATCTTGACTTACCGCGGAGGACACAGAGATGAAGATTTTGAAAATATTGAATTAGAAGCTGCCGATTTATTTTCTTGTTTTATAGGCGTATTTAATTCTTTGGGAATGAATTTAGCGAAAGAACTTTCTATTATGTTTTCTAATAATTGTCATGTTTGTAAAAATGCGCCCTGCACTTGTAACTTTATAAACATCACTAAATTTAAATCTTAAGGGTTGTTACTAAAAACAAAAACCCCCGCCTTGGCGGGGGTTTTTCATACCGAGTTAGCGATTAAATCTTTGGTCTCTCTTTTTCTGCCAGCATTCTCTACAATAAATTGGTCTGTCTGGGGATGGTTCGAAGGGAAGTTCGGTTATTTCTGTTCCGCAGTCAGCACACTTCCAGTTTCCCTTAACCATTTCCCGAGGAGGAAAATCCTTTCTCGGGCCGTCGTTAGATTTTTCGAAAGCCATAACGAATTTGATTTACCCTATTAGGTAGTTTCATACCTAATTGGGTGAACGAATAAAAAATAAAGCGACCTTTTGACTTGAAGCCGCGACACTTGTTTGGGTCTCCAATTCCAAAAATTAAAGACTTACTTAAATATTTCGACTTATGAGTCTACCCCGTAGCAAAGAGATTTTTCTCTCACCACAGGATACAAGGTTATTATACTCGTTTTCTTTAACGAGTCAAGTAAATATACTAAAAGGGTGTATAAGTAACACCTTTTTTGTTATGATAAAGCCATGAATAGTTCAAATAAAAAACCGGGTGTTGGGATTGGGGCAATGATTCTAAAAAACAATAAAGTTCTTTTAGGAAAAAGACATAGTGATTCTGATAAAGCTGACTCGGAACTTCACGGAGAAGGTACTTGGACAATGCCCGGAGGTAAACTTCATTTTGGGGAAGGTTTTAAAGATGCTGTGTATAGAGAAGTTTTTGAAGAGACCGGAATTAAAATTAACAAAGAGAATCTAAAATTTGTAAGCGTAACCAACGATATAGTAAAAGATGCTCATTTTGTAACAATTGGTTTCCTTTGCGAAGATTTTGAGGGAGAGCCAAAAGTTATGGAGCCCGATGAGATTACTGAATGGAAGTGGTTTGAATTGGATAACTTACCAAGTCCGATTTTCTTTCCGAGTGAGAAGATTTTGAAGAACTTTCTTAACAAAACAACCGGGCTCTAATTTACCGGAAAGACTACTTTTTTAAAAGAAAAAAATTTGTTTTAAAAGCAGATTTTTTTTAGATGGCTTGACCAAAGAAAGAGGTATCAATATAATAGATTATTATCGTGTCAAAAAATGAAAAACAAAAAATTTATTTATCAATTTAAAGAAGGAAAGTCTGAAGGAAATATTCAAATGAAAGATTTATTAGGTGGAAAAGGGGCTAATTTAGCCGAAATGGCTAATATTGGTGTGCCTGTTCCGCCGGGTTTTATTATTACAACAGAAGTTTGTAATTATTTTTATCAACACAAAGGAAAATTACCAGAAAAATTTGAGGGCCAATTTAAACAAGCAATAGAAAAATTGGAAAGAATTACCGCTAAAAAATTTGGAGATATTAACAACCCTTTACTCCTTTCAGTAAGAAGTGGAGCAAAGGTTTCTATGCCCGGAATGATGGATACCGTTCTGAATTTAGGATTAAATGATAAAACTGTTATTGGTCTTGCTAAAAAAACCAATAATCCTCGGTTTGTTCATGATGCTTATCGTAGATTTATTCAAATGTTTGGAGATGTAGTTTTAGGTTTAGAGAAGAAGGACTTTGAAAATATTTTAGGAAAAACCAAAGAAAAATTAGGAATAAAACTTGATGTTGATTTAAAAGTGGAAGATTTAAAGAATATAATTTCAAAGTATAAAGAATTAATAAGAAAAAAAATAGGCCGCAGTTTTCCTCAAGATGCATTTAAGCAATTAGAAATGTCCCGTGATGCTGTGTTTGAGAGTTGGAATATTCCGCGAGCCATAACTTATAGAAAATTAAATAATATTCCCGATGATTTAGGAACAGCGGTTAATGTTCAGGTAATGGTTTTTGGGAATATGGGCAAGAATAGCGCTACTGGCGTTGGTTTTACTCGTAACCCGGCTAACGGTAAAAAAGAATTTTACGGAGAATTTTTAATTAACGCCCAAGGAGAAGATGTGGTGGCTGGTATTCGGACGCCTCTCCCTATTACTGATTTAAGAAAAGAAATGCCTAAAGTTTACAAACAATTACGAAAGATTACCGGGCGTTTAGAAAAACATTACCGTGATGTTCAGGATTTTGAATTTACCATTGAAGAGCGGAAACTATATATGCTTCAAACTAGAACCGGAAAACGAACAGCTCAAGCAGCGATAAGAATTGCAGTTGATATGGTTGAAGAAAAATTAATTACCAAAAAAGAGGCCTTAATGCGAATTGAACCGCAGCAAATTAATCAATTATTACACCCTGTTATTAATCCAAAAGCCAAATTGGAAATAATTGCCACGGGGCTGCCGGCTTCGCCGGGAGCAGCCGTAGGACGAGTTGTTTTTACGGCTGAAAAGGCAGTTTTACTTGGTGAAAAAAAGAAAAAGGTAGTTTTAGTTCGTAACGAAACTTGCCCAGATGATATTGAGGGAATGCATATGGCCCAAGGAGTTTTAACGGTTCACGGAGGAATGACCAGCCATGCGGCTGTTGTAGCCAGAGGAATGGGAAAGTGCTGTGTAGCTGGTTGCGAAGAAATTAAAATAGATGAAAAGAAAAAAAGATTTAGTGTCAATGATGTTGTAATTAAAGAAGGTGATTGGGTTACCTTAAACGGGAGTAATGGAAATGTAATTTTAGGGAAGGTTCCTACAATAGAACCGAGTTTAACCGGAGATTTTAATATTTTTATAAAGTGGGCCGATAAAATTAGGAAACTTGGTGTCCGGGCTAATGCTGATATACCTCAGGACGCTAAGATTGCTCGACAATTTGGGGCAGAGGGAATTGGATTGTGTCGGACTGAACATATGTTTTTTGAAAAAGAACGTCTTCCTTTCGTCCAGCAAATGATTTTAGCCGATGACGAAGTTTCTCGGCGGAAAGCTCTGGTGAAATTATTACCTTTTCAGAAAGAAGATTTTAAAGGTTTGTTTCGCGAAATGAAGGGTTGCTCGGTAACTATTAGAACTTTAGATCCGCCATTGCATGAGTTTTTACCGAAAACAAAAAAAGAAGCAAAAGCCCTTTCTAAAAAAATCAATATTCCAGAAAATAAGATTTGGGCAAAAAGCCAAGAACTTCACGAATTCAATCCTATGCTTGGACACCGAGGATGTCGTTTAGGAATTACTTATCCTGAAATAACCGAGATGCAAGTAAAAGCAGTTATTTCGGCTGCCTGTGAGTTATTGAAAAAGGAGAAGATAAAGGTTGTCCCAGAAATAATGATTCCATTAGTCGGACATATTAATGAATTTAAAAACCAGAAAAAAGTAGTAGAGCGAATTGCCGATGAAACGATGAAAAAATACAGAGTTAAGATAAAGTATTTAATAGGAACTATGATAGAGATTCCTCGGGCGGTAGTTACTGCTGATGAAATTGCTGCTGAGGCGGACTTTTTCTCTTTTGGAACTAATGATTTAACCCAAATGGGAATGGGATTTTCTCGGGACGATGCCGGCAAATTTATTCGGACATATTTAGAAAGAAAGATTTTTAAAGCCGACCCCTTCCAAACGTTAGACAAAGAAGGAATTGGGCAATTAATTGTCTTAGGTATTCAAAAAGGACGTAAGACCAAAAAAGATTTAAAAATTGGTATTTGTGGAGAGCACGGCGGTGATCCCGAAAGTATAAAATTCTGCCATCAGGTAGGGATGAATTATGTAAGCTGTTCTCCTTATCGGGTGCCGATTGCCAGATTGGCTGCTGCCCAAGCCGTTATAGAAACGGAGTTTACGTAATTGCTACGTTCGGTTGAAAAATAAAAAATAAAATTAAAGTGGCGAGGTTTCAGACTAAGCCATTTTTTTTCATTAAATACCTTGAAAGGTTGTTAGAAATGCTATAAAGCAGTACAATAAAAAAGATGAAAAAAATTTATCTTGATTATGCTGCCACTACTCCGGTTGATCCTCGGGTGGTTAAAGCAATGTTACCTTATTTTACTGAGAAATTTGGGAATACAATGTCTCTTCATAGTTTGGGACAGGAAGCCAAACTGGCTTTAGAAGAGAGCAGAGAACAAGTGGCAAACTTGATAGGAGTTAAATCAAAGGAAATAATTTTCACTTCTTCAGCAACTGAAAGTAATAATTTAGCTTTAAAAGGGGTTGCTTTTGCTAATAAAAATAAAGGAAAGCATATTATAATTTCTCAAATTGAACATCCTTGTATCATAGAAAGTGCAAATTGGTTGGAAAATCAAGGGTTTAAAATAACCAGATTGCCGGTTGATAAATACGGTTTGATAAATCTAAAAAATCTTAAAAAAACAATAAGAAAAGATACGATTTTAGTTTCTCTGATTCATGCTTCAAATGAAATTGGAACCATCCAGCCAATTGGAGAAATTGGAAAGATTTGTCGAGAAAAAGGAGTTTACTTTCACACCGATGCTGCCCAAAGTTTTGGCAAAATTTCAATTGATGTCAACAAAATGAATGTCGATTTGTTGACTGCTAGTTCTCATAAGATATACGGACCCAAAGGAGCTGCCTGTTTGTTTGTTAAAGAGAAAACTAAAATCGAACCTTTTTTACACGGTGGTGGTCATGAAATAGGTTTAAGATCTTCTACAGTAAATGTGGCAGCAATTGTTGGCTTTGCCAAAGCTTGCCAAATTTGTAAAAAAGAAATAAAAAAAGAAAGTCAGAGATTGACTAAACTAAGAGACAAGTTAATAAAAAACGTTCTCAAAATAGAGGGCGCACATTTGGCGGGTCACCCAAAAAGGAGATTATCAAATAATATTAATTTCTGGTTCGAATTTATTGAGGGGGAATCTTTAGTTATTCAATTAGATCTTCAGGGAATTTCAGCTTCAACTGGATCTGCCTGCTCTTCAGAAAAATTGGAACCAAGTCATGTTCTTTTAGCGATTGGTTTAAAGCCTCAAGAAACTCATGGTTCTTTAAGATTAACTTTGGGAAGATGGACAAAGGAAAAAGATATTGATTATGTCTCTAAAGCATTACCGGGAATAATAAAAAAATTAAGAGAAATTTCTCCTTTTAAAAAACATGATTAAAAGAATTGGTCCTTACACAAAAAAAGTTGTTGGACTTTTCCAAAATCCCCACAATTACGGAAAAATAAAAAACCCAGATGGTGTAGGAAAGGTGGGTAATATTATCTGCGGAGACGTGATGTGGCTTTATATAAAAATTGGAAAAGATAAAAAAGGAAAAGAGATAATAAAAAATGTAAAATTTGAAACTTTTGGCTGCGTAGCTGCCATTTCCACTAGTAGTATTATTACAGATTTAGTTAAAGGAAAGACTTTAAGAGAGGCGATGAAAATTAATAAAGAGAAAGTGGTTAAATCTTTAGGTGGACTTCCCTTGATAAAACTACACTGTTCGGTATTGGCTGTCGATGCTTTGAGTGAAGCAATTTATGATTTTTTGTCAAAAAAGAAAAAACCAATACCCAAGGAACTTATAAAAAGACACCATAGGATTGAAAAGGAAAAGAAATTAATAGAAGAGAAATACAAAGAATGGATAGAAATTGAAGAAAAAATGCATAAAAAATGAAAAAATTAAAGTCAAAAAAAAGAGTGATATGTGCTATGTCGGGCGGAATAGATAGTTCAATAGCAGCAGCCCTTCTTAAGAGGGCTGGTTTTGATGTTGTTGGAGTTTTTATGAAATTTTGGACAGATCCCTCACAAGATGGATTACATGGTCGCTGGAATAAATGTTGTTCACCAGAAGCTGAAAAAAGGGCAAGGAAAGTAGCTTCTTGCCTTTCTATTCCATTTTATGTTTATAGGTTTGAAAGAGAATTTAAAAAAAGAATTGTTGATTATTTTTTAAAAGAATATGGGGAAGGCAGAACCCCTAATCCATGCGTTGTTTGTAATAAAGAAATAAAATTCGGGCTTTTGGTAGAAAAAGCCTTGAAACTGGAAGCAGATTATGTGGCTACCGGTCATTATGCCAGGCTTCAAAAAACCCGAGATAGAAAAATTAGGTTGCTTCGAGGAAAAGATAAAAATAAAGATCAGTCTTATTTTCTTTGGCAGTTAAATCAAAAACAATTAAAACATATTTTGTTTCCAATTGGAAATTATACTAAAACAGAAGTGAAAAAATTAATAAAAAAGTTTAAATTACCGATTTCAAGTGTCCCCGAATCTCAGGAGATTTGTTTTGTTCAAACTACTGTAAATAATTTCTTAAAAAAATATCTTAAATCAAATCCCGGTAAAATTATTGATACAGAAGGCAAATTAATTAGCAAACATGAAGGATTATATTTTTACACGATTGGTCAGAGAAAGGGGATAAAACTCCCAGGAGGACCATATTATGTTTTAGATAAAAACTTGAACAAAAACCTTTTAATTGTTACTAAAAATGAAAAGGATTTATATAAAAAAGAATTAATTGTTAAAAATATTAATTGGATTTTAGGTAAGATGCCAAAACTATCCTTAAAAGTAAAAGCGAAAATAAGATATAGACATAAAACTTCTTCGGTTACAATTGAAGATAAATTAAAAGCTAAAAGTTGTAAGTTAGTTTTTAATAAACCTCAACGGGCAATAACTCCTGGTCAATCAGTAGTTTTTTATAAAGGACAAGAGGCTATAGGTGGAGGAATAATTAAAAAATAATAAATTTTTAAACCATGAAAATTTTACCAAAAAATGGAATATTAATAGCCTTTGGAGAATTGTTTTTAAAATCAGAGGGAGTAAAAAGGATTTTTAAAAGGAAGTTAACTCAAAACCTGTCTTTTTTAATAAAAAAAGAAATTCCTGATTTTAAAATTCATTCTTCCCGGGACAGGATATTTATTGAGACTTCCCAGATTAAAAAAGCTTCTCGAATAATAAAGAAAATTTTTGGAATTGTCTGGTTTGCAGATTGTTTGTTTTTTCCAAAAGCGAGATTAAAAGATATTTCTGCTTTTTTAGATAAAAATTATCAAAAAAGAATAAAAAAAGCAGACACTTTTGCTGTAAGGTTAAAAAGAGAAAAAAACTTTCTGAAAGAAAGTAGAGGAAAAATTATAGATGAAATTGCCAAGAATATTAAAAGAAAAGTTAATCTTTCACATCCCAAAAAAGAAATTTTTATTGAAGTTAGAAAAAATGGCTGGTTTTTGTATTTCAAAAAGCAAAAAGCTCAAGGAGGGTTACCGGTAGGAACCGGGGGAAAAGTTCTTTCTTTAATTTCTGGAGGAATTGATTCTCCGGTAGCTGTCCATTTAATTACTAAAAGAGGGGCAGAGAATGTTTGGTTACATTTTCATAGTTTTCCGTTGGTTTCCAAGGCAAGTATTGAAAAGGTGAAAGAATTGGCAAAAATTTTTTTAGACTATCAACCCCACCTCAAAATTTATTTTGTTCCTTTTCAAAAAGCTCAAATAGAAATTAAAACAAAAATACCTGCCAAATATAGAATTTTACTTTATCGAAGGTTAATGTTTAAAATAGCTGAAAGAATTGCCAAGAAGGGGAACTATCACTCCTTAGTTACCGGTGAAAGTTTAGGACAGGTAAGTTCTCAAACCCTGCCAAATATTGAAATCATTGAAGAGGTAGTAAAAATTCCAATTTTAAGGCCTTTAATTGGTATGGATAAAATTGAGATAATTAATTTAGCTAAAAAGATAAAAACCTTTTCAATCTCAATAAAACCCCAGGAAGATTGTTGTACTTTGTTTGTTCCCAAACACCAAACAGCCAAAGGTAATTTAGAAACAGTAAAAAAATTAGAAAAAAAATTAGAAATCAAAAAAATAGTTCAAGAAATGATTAAAGAAATTGAAATTGAAAAATATTAAAAACTCGTTCTTTGAATGAAAAAAAGTTGCTTTGTTGACAGGGTGTTTTCTTTTGTTTAAACTTAATTATTGAACCCCCCTATAGGGGGTATAAAATATGAAATCATCTGTAAAAAAACAACTCTTAAATAGAATGAATTATCTTTCTGGGCATCTAGGGGGTATTAAAAAAATGATTAAAGATGATAAATATTGTATTGATATTATTAAACAAAATAAGGCAGTGATGGCGGCAATCAAAAAGGTAAATAAAATGATTTTAGAAAATCACCTTAATACCTGTGTAACTCAAGCAATTAAAGGTCGAGATAAAAAACAACAAAAAAAGAAAATTAAAGAACTTTTAGAGATCTTCAAAAACACAGAAAAAAAATAATATTATGATATCCAATCAAAATCCAAACTTAAAACATCAACCTAGTAAAGAACAATCAAAAGTCGCGCGACCGAAGACTAAAAAGAAATATACCATTTGGCAAAGCAATATGAGTCTCCTAATTATTTGGTTGGTTGCACTTATGGGATTAGTTATTTTATTAGAAGTGATAGTAAAAAAATCTGAAACTTCTCAAACGCTATTGAGTCAAGTTTTTCGAAAACAAACTACTGTTTCAAAAGAAACCCTTCCTTCAAGTGATATTTCTGAAAAATACCAAGAGATTATAAATAAGCTTGCTGAACTAAATCAGAAACAAATTGCGGACCCAGAGCTTAAAACTAAAATCGAAAAACTCTCTGAGGAAATATATAACCTTCGAGCCTTAAACCCTTTTTATCGATTTAAAGAGATAAAGGCCTCTTTTATTCCTTCTGGGGTTCCAGCTATTTATGGCGAAGAATTGAACATTTCTTTTGACCAAGTTCAAGATGCCATTAATAAAGTAGTGCCATTTGGTCCCACTTATGGAGTAGAAGGGAAGAAAATAACTTTGACCGGTGCTGATTTGAAAAGATATATAAATATTGGTTCCCAAACTGCCTGTGAATACTGCTGTGGAGCAAAAACATTAGTTAGAGAAGATGGTGAGGCGGCTTGTGGTTGTGCTCATTCGATAATGATGAGAGGTTTAGCCGCATATTTAATAAAAAATCATCCTGAGCTTTCCGATGAGCAAATTTTAAAGGAATTAAATACTTGGAAGATTACTTACTTTCCCAAGCAAACTCTTTCAGCAAAGCTTGCTGAAATGGCAGAAGCTAGGGAACCAGGAATAAAAGAACTTTTAGAGGAATTTCCCGATTTTTTACCCCAAATGGTCGGAGGATGCTAACTAGATTAAAAATCAACCCTAAGGGGGATTATAAACAACAGTAAAATGCAAATTTCAGAATTGCAATCTAAAATCAAAAAGTTTTTTGAATTTAAGAAAACTGTAAACTTTTGGAAAGTTTCTACTTTGATTTTGACTATTTTTTTAATATTTAGTTTAATAAGCAATATTATTCTTTTATGGAAAATTTTTGGTAATCTCCCCGCTTCCTTAGATAGTAATCCTTTAACGGCCCAAGTTGGTTCGTCTGATTCTTTAGTAGTAGAAAATGTTTCAGCTAAAGAAATTTATCCTTTGTTTGAATGTCCTTGTTGTGGTAAATCTATCGCTCAATGCACTTGTGGGATGGCTAAGGAAAGAAAAGAATATGTTGACTTCTTGGTTGATACAAAAACTTCAGAAGAGGAAATTATTTTAGCTTATATTAAAAAATACGGTTTAAATTCTTTCCTTGATAAAAATAAACAAAAAGAATTTAGAGAGCAACTTGTTGCCACGGCTTCAAGTGATCGACCAATAATTTCCTTAAGCCCTGATTCTTATGATTTTGGAGATGTTAGTCAGAAAGGGGGTAAAGTTTATACCTATTTTGAGCTTAAGAACGAAGGAAAAAACGATTTAGTAATTGATAGATTAGATACTTCTTGTGGCTGTACTTTTGCTGCTATTGTTTTCAAAGGAGATGAAAGTCCTTACTTTACAATGCCAGGCCACGGTTATGAGAATTCCACTGATTGGGAGGGGGTGACAATTTCTCCTGGTGAGAGCGCTCAATTAAAAATTATGTATGATCCTGATGTTCATAAAGATTTTCGAGGTCCAGCCATAAGAGAAATCTCAGTTTTTTCTAACGACCCCATTGATTTTCAGAAGAACGTAAAAATTGAATTAAATCAGGTTGATTGAAAATAATTCAAAATAAAAATTAAATATGAAGTCAAAAACTCTTTTTTTATTTTTTTTAGTTTTGATTATTATTGGATTAGCAATTTATGGTTATTTCAAAGCAATTCCTGGTCTAGAAAATCATGAAGGAAATTTGCCAAAAATTGAGATTACTCCTATATCTTTTGATTTTGGAGAAATAGAATATGGTCAAGTGGTAGAATACACTTTTAAAGTAAAAAATACAGGTTTAGAAGTTTTAGAGATAAGAAGAGTGGCTACTTCTTGTGCTTGTACCACTGCTAAAATCGTTCAAGAAAAAATTAACCCCGGAGAAGAAGCAGAGCTTTTGGTAACATATGACACTGGAGCAATGAGTGGTCCGCATGGTAAAGGAGAACAGGAAAGAATTATTTATGTTAAAACTAATGACCCAATTAATCCTCAAATAGAGGCAATGATTTACGCCAATGTTAAATGAATTTTTAGCCAGCATTAATATTGCCAATCCAAAAACAATGATTCCTCTGGTGGCCAGCACCGGTTTTTTAGATGGTATTCATCCTTGCGCCATTGCCATTTTAATTTTTTTCATCGCTTTTTTATTAACTTTTCATAAGACCTTTAAAAATATTTTTTTATATGGATTGGTTTACATTTTCGTTATCTTTTTAACTTATTTAGCAATAGGCGTAGGTCTTTTTTCTGGAATTATGCTTTTTGGCCGGCATCACTTTTTTGCCGAGTTAGGTTCTTGGTTTTTGATTTTCTTAGGGACGGTTCAAATTAAAGATTATTTTTTTCCTCAGTTACCTTTTCATTTACGAATGCCCAAAGTTTCTGGTAAGAAAGTTAAGGGTTTGTTGGAGAAGGCAACTCTGCCGGGTATTATAATAGCTGCTTTTTTAGTGGGGCTTTGTTCTGTTCCTTGCTCCGGAGGAATTTATGCTGCGATTACCGCTCTTTTAGCGTCTCAAACTACTTATTTTACTGGCTTGTTGTACCTTTTACTTTATAACTTTATGTTTGTTATGCCCCTTTTAATTCTGCTTGTATTTGCTGCCAACCCTATCACTTTAGCCAAATTAACCAAGTTTAGGCAAAGACATGAAAGAACAGAAAAACTTGTTATGGGACTTTTAATGATAGCTGTTGGAGCCGGAATTTTAATATTTTTTATTTAAATTAAAATATATATAAATATGAAGGAAATCATTCTTAGACCCATCGGATTTGTAAAAAATAATATTAAAAAACCACGCTTTGGAAACTTTACTGATGAGGTTTCTGAAATAATAGTAGATGAAAAATTTACAGACGCATTAAGCGGTATTAAGGATTATTCTCATGTGATTATTGTCTACTGGATGGATAAAGTTAAAGACTATGTTATTACCCATCGTCCACAAGGAAACAAAGATGTGCCTGTTGTCGGAATTTTTGCCTGTAGATGTCCTTCAAGACCAAATCCGATTGCAATCACAACAGTAAAATTGATAGAACGCAAAGGAAATAAGATTAAAGTAAAAGGTCTTGATATTTTGGATGGAACTCCAGTGATTGATATCAAACCATATTGGCCACAGTATGATAAAGTTGAGGATGGGAAAGTACCTGATTGGGTTAATAAATTGGAATTATGAATATGAATAAAAACAAAGAAATTTTTGAAAAAATATATGAAAAACCAGGTGCGGTATGGACCAGAACCGAACCGCCACAAGAACTAGTTGAATTAATTGAAAGTGGAAAGACAAAACCAGGCAAAATTATTGATATAGGATGTGGTGAAGGGTTTTATTCTATCTATTTGGCTTCAAAAGGATTTGAGGTTACAGGAATTGATTTATCAGAAAAAGCTATAAAGTATGCAAAAGAGAACGCAGTCAGGCGTGGAGTTAATGTCCGTTTTCTAGTAATGGATATAGCTGATTTGGAACAACTAAAAGAGAAGTTTGATTTTGTTTTAGAATGGGGAGTTATGCATCATATAATGCCGCTCCAGCGACAAAAGTATGTAGAAGATGTAGCGAAATTATTGAATAAAGGTGGGAAATATTTATCTATCTGTTTTAATGAACAAAGTCCTGAGTTTGGTGGTTCCGGAAAAAGATATAGAACAAGTCCATTAGGGACAAAAATATACTATTCATCACAGGATGAACTTAGGAAATTATTTGAACCATATTTTCGGATAATTAAAACTAAAATAATTAAGATATTTGGTGGCGGAAAAGAATCAAAAGAACATATTGGAAACTATTTTTTAATGGAGAAAAAAATGAAAGAAGGAGAAAATAACGAAAGCAAAAGAGAAGAGGAAGAATGTCCTCTTTGTAAGATTTCCGAAGAGACAATGGAACGATTAGAAAAAAAAGAACAAGCTTCAAAAGAACCAGAAATCAAAATTAAGAAAAAGACCTCTTGGAAAATTAAAGTTCTGATTTTAGTTCTTATTATTTTTATTATTGGATTAGTAGGAGTAGCTTTTTATAAATTTTTTCTAACTTCATCTCTGGAAGAAGAAAATCCGATTCAAGAACAATCAAAAGCGAAAGATAAGAGTAGTATTTTAGATATTATTTTTCCCAAGAGTTTGGAGGTTGGTGATTTAGCTCCTGATTTTGTCTCCGAAGATGTTTTTGGTAATAAAACTGCCTTAAGTGATTTTCGAAATAAAAAACCAGTTGTTTTGATTTTTTGGGCTACTTGGTGTGGCTTTTGTGCTGCAGAACTTCCAGATTTAAAAGATTTTACGACAAAATACCAAAACAAAATTAAAGTAATTGCTATTAGCAGTGGAGAGAGTAAAAAAACAATAAAAAATTATATCCAAGAGAAAGAAATTAATTTTCTGATGCTTTTAGACGAGGACCGCGAAATTTGGAATCAGTATTTGGTTCGGGGGACACCTACCCATTTTTTAATTGATACAGAAAGAAAAATTGTTAGCTTAAGACCTGGACTGGCCTCAAAAGAAAATTTGGAAACAATGCTGACAATGTTAAAAGAGTTATGAGTTTAGAAGTTTCTCTTATTACTGCTTTTTCGGCTGGGTTTCTATCTTTTTTAGCTCCTTGTATTTTACCTTTAATTCCTCCTTATCTTGCCTGGCTCTCGGGAACTTCTTTACGGGGTAATTTAAGTGAAAAGAAGGTAAGGGCAAAACTTTTTTTAAATAGCCTTTTGTTAATCTTTGGATTTTCAATAATTTTTGTTATCTTAGGAGCAAGCGCCAGTTTTCTGGGTCAAATTTTAGCTCCTTACCGTTTGTTAGTCCAAAGAATAGGGGGGTTGCTCATTATCTTTTTTGGATTGGAGTTCGCTGGTTTTTTAAAGATATTTAAAAATCATCGAGTGAGATTCGTTAAAAAATTATTTTCTAAACTGAATCATAAAACAAGCTCTTTTTTTATTGGTTTAACTTTCGCCTTTGCCTGGGTGGCTTGTTTTTCACCAATCTTAGGTTCAATTTTGGTCTTATCTTCCTTCCAAGGAACTTTAACTCAGGGAATAATCCTTTTAAGTTTTTATTCTTTAGGACTGGCTATTCCTTTTCTTTTAATCTCTTTATTTCTTGGTTTTGTAATGGAGAAAATTAAAGTTTTCACTAAAGTTATTAAATGGATTAACTTATTTTCCGGTCTGATTCTAATTATTCTAGGTGTTTTCATTTTCACTGATAATTTTTACAAAATTGTAATGTGGTTTAATAAACTCTTCTAATAATGAATAATATAGGTAATCATCGTTTAACCAAAAAAGAGAAGTATCTTTTAAAGAAGCAAAGAAAAGAGCAAGAACATTTTCATAGGGCGCGTCGAAAAAAAATCAGAAAGATAATTTTCATTTCTTTACCAGTAATATTAATTACCGGGGGAATAATTTTTGGTTTAATTAATTATTTATCTCGAGAGAAAGGAGAAAATCATTCTGGTATACCCAAGCTTGAAATTAGTATCCCAGAATATGATGCTAGCACTATTTCTATGGCTGAGGGATTAGTAAAACATACTTATGAAATTAAAAATATTGGAGAAGGTAATTTAAAAATTGATAGAATTTGGACTTCTTGTATGTGTACTACTGCTCGTTTAAAAGTGGGGGACAAAGAAAGTGGAGAGTTTAGCATGCACAGCAAACCATTATTCTGGTCTTTTAAAATCGTCCCTGGAGAAACAGGTTTTTTAGAAGTCACTTTTGACCCGGCTTTCCACGGCCCTCAAGGAACAGGACCTGTAGTCAGGGCAGTTTATCTTTCTACTAATGACCCCAAAAATGAAAAAGTTGAGGTCAGATTATTAGCAGATGTGATTAAATAAATATGGAGAATATTAGTCATTATGGACAATGGGGAACTGTTTTAATAACCTTGACCATTTTTAGCTGGTTTATTTTTAGTTTCTTAAAACCAAAGAAAAAAATAGACTGGCGAAATAGTGGAATTTTCGGTGCATTTTTGGTGGCCCTATATGCTGAAATGTATGGTTTTCCTTTAACTATTTATATTCTCTCCTCAATATTTGGAATTGATATTCCTTTTACCCATATTAAAGGACATCTCTGGGCCACTTTACTTGGTTTGGGTGAGACCGGAGCAATGGTTGAGATGATGATTGGTTATTTTGTAATAATAACCGGTGGTATTTTAATAATTGTTGGCTGGAAGAAGATTTATGGCGCCAAAGGCGATATATCAAACAAAGCTCGTTATAGAACTAAAGATGAATTAGTGACAGGTGGAATTTATAAATATATGCGTCACCCCCAATATACTGGGATTATTTTAGTAACCTTAGGTATGCTTATTCATTGGCCGACTTTGATTACTCTTTTGATGTGGCCTGTTTTGATACTGGCTTACTATGGTTTAGCTAAAAGAGAAGAGAAAGAGATGAAAAGAAAATTTGGTGAAGTTTACCAAAAATATAAAAACAAGGTTCCAATGTTTCTACCTCGTTTAAAAAGCTTTGTTGTTAAAATAAAACAAAAGTAACTGTTTTAAGGTAGCTATTGATGGTTTTTTATTTGTGTCTATTTTTATTTTTGTTATAATAAAACAAATATGAAAAATCTGAAATTATTCTATGGCCGAATTATAAAGTGTTCTTTCTTTTTTATTATTATTGTTTTTTTAGTTTCTAGTATTTTTGTCTGTCATATTTATACGGCTAGAGTCGTTAATTCGAATCATAACTTTATTCAAAATAATCAAATATCCTTTAAAGATTTTCATCACTCTTCTGGTTCTTGTCATAGTGAAAGAGAAAACTTGGTTAACCAAAACGAGCCCCAATTTCTTTTAACAAGTAATAAAATTCAAAATAATCAGAAATTTGCTTCTGATTTTAACTTTATAATTTCAAGAGAATTATCTAATTCGACTCAACAAAAAGATGCACCCATTATCTTTTCAGAAAATTTAGATAATTCTCAAACAGCTCAACAACTTTTAACTATTGCTAAGATAGAATAGCTAAAGTAGACCCTGTTATAGATATTTATCTGTCTATCAGGGTTAGTTTAATACTCCTTTTTATAATAGGGGTTTTTGTTTTAAATTAATATTTAACTAAAATTATGACTAATCAAATAACCAATTCACAAAAAAACGTTTATCTTATCCCTCTGGCAATTATAATTACCGGAATAATTATTGCTGGAGCAATCATTTACACAAAAGTTCCTCAATCATCTGTTGGGCCGTCTGAAAAATCTGAAATAACCCAAGTAGCTCCACCCGCCCAAGTAGCTCCATCTAAAGAGTTTACCATCACTGAAAAAGATCATGTGCGAGGCAATTTTCAAGCTCCAGTAACCATTATTGAATTTTCTGATTTCCAATGTCCATTTTGCCAAAGATTTCATCCAACTGTCCAGCAGATTTTAGATGATTATCCTAATCAGGTTCGCTGGGTTTATAAGCACTTTCCTTTAGATTCAATTCATTCAGAAGCTCGACCTTCAGCCGAGGCTTCAGAGTGTGCGGCTGAACAGGGAAAATTCTGGGAATTCACCGATGCTTTGTTTGAAAATCAATCAAGGTTAGGAAGTAATCTTTATGAGGAATTAGCTTCTCAGATTGGGCTTAACTCAAGCCAATTTGAAAGTTGTATTTCCTCCAGAAAATATAAAGACAAGGTTGAAGCAGACTATCAGGAAGGAATAGCCGCAGGAGTGAGAGGAACTCCAGGAGGTTTTATTAATGGAAGAGTAATTCCAGGAGCCGTCCCTTATGAGTCCTTAAAAGCATTTGTTGAACAGGCTTTAACTGATCTTAAATAGGCATGAAAAATAATTCCTGTCCAGTTAACCAAAATAGGAGATTTAACAGAAAGGGAGGCCTTATAGGTGTTCTTAGCGGATTAATCGCTTCCCTTTGCTGTATTACTCCCCTGGTTCTGATTTTTCTTGGTTTGGGTAGTGTTTCTTTTGCCTTTTCTTTTATTAGGCTGAAGCCATATTTTTTGATAGTTTCTCTTTTATTATTAGGCGTGAGTTTTTTCTTCTATATTCGGAAGCAGAAATGCGGGATTAAAAAAGGGTTAAAAAGTCCGTTTGTCCTGACTGCTCTGGGGGTTCATTTTATTCTGTTTATAGGAAGTTTTTATCTGCTCTTGCCGATGGTAGGTCCCTATATTTTTGAAAAAAAACTTTCTTTGGCACGAGATATTCCTCCTCATTCTCCTTCTTGTCACCTTCAGCTAAAAATTACCTCAAAATCCTTTAACGTTTTAAATTGCACTAGCTGTGAGGCAGCTTTAAAGTATACTCTTGAGCAAAACCTAGGGGTTTTTGTGGCCGAAGTTGATCTGTCTAGTTCTAAAGTTTTGGTTCATTACGACAAAAAAGAAATTTCTCTAGAAAGAATTGTTGAGAGCATCCCTTCTAACTTTGAAATTAAAGAAAAAGTAGATCAATGCTCTTAATAAATATCTTAAAGGCCGAATTAAAATTATTTTAAAACCGAAAAATTTTATGTTTTGGAAAAGATTGTTTTGTCCTCCCTGCTTGATTATTCTAGTTTTGGTGTTATTAGTTATTGGAGGATATTTTCTCTTAAGAGGAGGTTATCAAGCACCGGCGCCGGTTGTTCCCGAAATCACTGTTCCTGAAGCTCCCACCAGAGAAACACCAAGGGCAACTCCACCAGAAGAAATTACTCCACCATCTGTTTCTTCTGAAATAAAAGAATTTACGGTTTCTGGGACTGAATACAGATTTATCCCGTCGTCCATCACTGTTAAAACCGGAGACCAAGTTAGAATAATCTTCAGGAATAACGGCAGGCTTAGGCATAACTTCGTTGTTAGTGATATAGGAGTAAATACTAGAGCAATTAGTGGTGGCGAAACAGATACTATTGAATTTGCTGCTCCAACTTCTGGAACTTACACTATTATCTGCTCAGTTCCTGGCCATCGGGCAGCTGGTATGGAGGGTAGTTTAATAGTAGAATAGAAAAAAATTATTTTTAATTTTAACGAAATATGCCTATACCAACCTTAATTCTTGGCCAAGATTTACTTTTTTGGATTGCTGTTTTGTTAACAGTGGTATTTTTTATTGATCTCTCTACTTGTCACTGGGTAGTTAGATTAAAAATATGTCCCTTAAAAAGGTGGGGGAGTAAATTAATAAAATATCATAAATATACCAGAGTTTTACTGATTATCACTGTAATAATTCATTTTATTCTTCATACTCTATTTCAGATTTACGGAATTATTTTTTAATTGAAAATTAAGGGGATAACTTTCTTGACATGCCTTTTTTATTTTTGTATTATTAATATACCTATACCAGGGGAAGGGGGTAAGGAAGATATCAAAAATGAAAAACAAAATACCAAAATTTACTATGAAAAAAAATACTAAAAAAGAAATCGTGAAAAGATTAAAGATTATTGAGGGTCATCTCAAAAAAGTGACTAAAATGGTTGAAGAAGATAAATATTGTATTGATATTTTGCAACAGTCTTTGGCGGTTCAAAATGCTTTGAAAAAAGTGGATAACTTAATTTTGGACCAACATCTCCGAAAGTGTGTGACTGAAGCAATGAAAAAAGGAAATGGTAAAAAAGAAAAAAGCATAAAAGAATTACTTAAAGTTTATAAGCTTTCTAATAAATGAATGCTTCAATTGGAACCTTTTTCGTTGTTGCAGGGCTTTATGGTTATTCGTGGTTTTTTAAACATTTATCCGTTTAGGAAAGAAAAATATCCAAAAAATTAAAGGCCGAATAATAAAAAACTAAAGTTACAATTAAATCTATGAGTACAATATTTTGGAAATTTTTAGCTTGGTTTTCAATTGTTTGTAGCTTTTTGACATATTTTATTGGTTGGTATGCATTATTCGTAAAAAGAATCGTCTGGGGGATTCCTACAGAATTTTTCTTTTACGATTCCATAGCCACTGTTATGTTAGGAGTATTCTTTTTAATTTACGCCGTTCATTACGGCAAAAAAGAATAAAGGTCAAATAAAAATTATTTAGAAAAATTTAAAAAATATGTTCAAACTTTTTAAGAAAAAGTGTCCTGTTTGTAAAATGGAGTTAGAGAAAGGAAAAGATTATCCAGAAGTGGGCGGCAGAAAATTTTGCTCTGAAGAATGTCGGGAGGAATATAGAAAAAAATTGGTCAAAGAGCAGTCAAAATCCGGCGGTGGATGTTGTCACTAATGAAATTATGAAATACGACGCTATTATTGCCGGAGCGAGCTTTACTGGCTTGGGTGTAGATAGGGTTTTGAAAGAAAACATTTTGTTAATTTAAAATGAATCAAAACTCACAACATTCAAATAAACCGCATATAAGGAACAAGCATTTACCTTTAATGATGCTCTGTTGTTTAGCAGTTATCGGAGCAATCATTATTTTGCCTAGGTATTTTAATATTGGTTCTTTGGGGTATATTTTATTAATTCTTTTGTGTCCCGTTTTTCATTATTTTTTTATGCGAAAGATGCACAAAAAAGATAAAAAGCAGGATAACTCCAATTCTTAAATTAAAAAGAGATAAGTAAAAACTATGGACATTATTAAAGCTTCTGGTAAAAAAGAAAAATTTAGCAAGGAGAAACTTTACAGGTCTCTTAAAAGAGCAGGGGCTGAGCCGAAATTAGCGGAAAAAGTCTCCCAAAATGTAGCGAAAAGTGTTTGGCCCGGAATAAGCTCAGAGAGAATTCTTAATAAGACCTTCTGTTTTCTTAAAAAAGAAAATCCAATCTTAGCTGCTCGCTATAACCTTAAAAGAGCAATTATGGAGTTGGGGCCAACAGGTTTTCCTTTTGAGAGATATATTGCTGAAATTTTAAAAGAGTATGGTTATAACACAAAAGTAGGAAGACAAATTAAGGGTTATTGTGTTAGTCATGAAGTTGATGTTGTTGCCCGAAAGGGAAAGAAACACTTTATGATAGAATGTAAATATCATAATAGTAGAGGCAACCGCTCGGATGTAAAAGTGGCTCTTTATACTTACGCTAGATTTTTAGATGTTAAAAAAGCCTGGGAAAAGATACCTGGCCATCAGCAGTTTTTCCACCAGGCTTGGTTGGTTACTAATACTAAATGTACGAGCGAGGCAATTCGTTACGGGAAATGTATTGGTTTAAAAATTATTAGCTGGCGCTATCCCAAAAACGAAAGTCTGGAATATCTGATTGAAAAGAAAGGGCTTTATCCAATTACTGTTTTATCTTCATTAACAAGATATGCTAAAGAAAGATTAATCGAAAAAAGAGTTATCTTGGCTAAAGATTTATTAAAATATTCTGTTGGTGATTTGGTTCAACTAACTGGTCTTCAACTAAAAGTTGCTCAAAAACTTCAAAAAGAAGCTAAAGGATTGTGCTTATGTTAGTAGCTATTTTATTTAGTTTATTTTTAGGAGTTATTCATTTCTGGAACGAGAAATTATTCTTTAAGAGAGAAGCAACAAAAGCTAAAACAATATCTTTTGTAGCTGGTGTCTCGGTAGCTTACGTTTTTCTCTATCTTTTACCAGACTTGTATAAGGGTGTCGCTCATATTAATCAATGGATATTTATTTTTATTCTTTTAGGATTTAGTCTAATCCATGTTTTAGAAAAATACTTTTATCAACATGCTGCTGGAGAAGAACGTCTTTTAAGACTTAAAGAAGCTCATTTTTCTATTTTTTTCTTATATTACTTTGTTGTTGGAATCGTTTTAGCAGGGTTTTTAAAATTTAGTATCTGGAAAGGTTTATTGTTTTTTGGGCCAGTAGTATTTTATGCTGCCATCAGCCGAGTTTCTTTTGCTGAAATTCATATTCGGGTAAGAGAAAGAAAATTTTTCAGAATATTACTTGCCTCAGCCGCTTTTTTGGGAGTACTTTCAACATTTTTTATTTTAGAGCAGGCATTTTTGTATCACGTTCTTTTAGCTTTTATTATCGGCGCTTTCTTTTATATTATCCTGATGGATTTTATTCCCAGAGAAGCTGAGGGAAGACCAGAATATTTTTTAGCGGGAGTAGGTCTTTATACCTTGCTTATCATTTTAACTTGGGTTGTTTAAACTATGTCTTCAAATCTAACCAATAAAAAATTTATTATTATAGGGCTAATAGCTAGTTTATCTTTGCTGGTTATCTATTTTGTTGTTCTTTCAGCGGCTAGTTCTTTTTCTCATGCGATTTCTCAGTTTAGCCAAATGTGGTATTGGATGTTACTTTTAATAGCAGGTTTCGGTTTGCAGGTTGGCCTTTATTTTTATATCAGAGCATCTTTTCGTTTAAAACAAATGGCTAATCCAACAGCAACTGTCGCTGCTTCAGGTGGTGTTTCGGCTGGTTCAATGGTTGCCTGTTGCCTTCATCATTTAGTTGATGTTTTGCCTTTAATGGGACTGGCAGCAGCAGCTGTGTTTTTAACCCAATATCAATTATTGTTTATTATTATCGGGATTCTTTCAAATTTAATTGGCATTACGATAATGCTGGAAATTATCCAGAGACACAAACTATCTAAAGGTTTCTTAAAAAGAATATTAATTTATAATATGAACCGATTTAAAAAAGTAACTATTGGTTTATCCTTAATTTTATTTGTAATAACTTTCTTATTGATAAATAATTTCGCTAGATCTAATAATTTATCAGCTGAAGCAGTTCCTAAAAAGAGTGATTTATCGGAATCTATTGATACTGAAATAATAACTCCACTTACTAAAACAGATATTCAGGGGGGAGTGTCATTTGAGGTTAGTCTCGTGGATTTTAGTTTTGGTAATCCTGTTAAATTTGAAATAAGAGTTGATACACATTCTGGTTCTTTAGATTTTGATATGGCTAAAGTTTCAATAATGAAGGATGATAAAGGAAATCAATACGAGGTATCAGAATGGCAAGGTTCTTCTCCAGGTGGCCATCATCGTTCAGGAGTTCTTGTTTTTCCTGAGCTAGATATTAGAATAAAAAAAATAGAACTTATTATTCAAGATATTTCTAACGCTCAACCAAGAATTTTTGAGTGGGATTTATAGAATAATGACTAAAAAGGAAATAGCTAATTTAAAATGTCCTTATTGCGGGTATATAATGAAAGTAGAGATTCCTGAAGATAGATGTTTGGTCTTTTGGAAATGTGAAAAATGTCAGAAAATGATTTCTTCTCCAGAAGGAGAATGCTGTATAATTTGTGCCTATTCAGATAAAAAATGCCCAGAGGCTAAAAATTAAAAAATAATAAAAGTTAGCAAAATGAAAAAAGTGATTTTAAAAATTCAGGGAATGCATTGTGCTGCTTGCGCCGTTAACACTGAAAAAACCCTTAAAGCAGAAAGGGGAATTTTGAATGCAAGCGTTAATTTTGTTTCAGAGAAAGTCAGTTTGGTATATGACCCAGAGATTATTAGTTTGGAAAAAATTGCAAAAATTGTTTCTGATTTAGGATACAACCTTACTATTGAAGGCAAAGATAAAAAAGAAAGAGGAATAGAGTTGAAGATTTTAGGAATGGGTTCAACTCACTGTTCCAACTTGATAGAAAACGCCCTGGGAAAAAGCCAAGGAATTATTGAAGCCAAAGTAGAGTTTGCTAATGAGAGAGCAATTATTAAATATAATCCAAAGTTGATTACAAAAGCTCGGATAGAAAAGACAATTTCCGACTTAGGTTATAAATCTGAAGAAAAATCAACAATAGATAAGGAGAAGGAAGCAAGGGAAAAAGAAATTAAGGATTTAAAGAAGAGGTTTGTTATTTCTTTAATTTTTGGGATTCCTTTACTTTATTTTTCAATGGGTTGGATGGTAGGCCTTCCAATACCATTTATAGAAAATGTCGTTTTACAATCTTTGATTCAGTTGATTTTAACTACGCCAGTTATAATCGTGGCATTTAAGCTCTATATGTCTGGTTTCAAAAGTTTGCTTCACAAGGTGCCCAATATGGATTCTTTAATTTTTATTGGAACTTCTGCTGCTTATCTTTACAGTATTGCTATTTCTTTAGCTATCTGGTTCAAGATTGGAAATTACGGAATTGAAAATTTATACTATGAAATCACAGCCTTTATTTTGGTTTTTATTTTACTTGGTAAATATCTGGAAGCTGTAACTAAAGGAAAGACCTCAGAGGCCTTAAAGAAGCTAATAGGATTACAGCCAAAAACAGCGAAAATTGAAAAAGAAGGAAAAGAGATGGAAGTTCCAATAGAAGAAGTTCAGGTTGGAGATATTGTTGTAGTTAGACCGGGAGAAAAAATCCCGGTTGATGGTATTGTTGTAGAAGGGGTTTCAGCCGTAGATGAAAAAGTTATAACCGGTGAGAGTATGCCGGTTACAAAGAAAAAAGGCGATGAAGTAATTGGGGCCACGATGAATCAATCTGGAATGTTGAAGTTCAGAGCAACCAAGGTGGGTAAGGAGACAATGCTCGCCCAGATAATTAAGATAGTTGAAGAAGCTCAAGCCTCAAAAGCGCCAATTCAGTTGTTAGCTGATAAAGTTTCTCTTTATTTTGTTCCAGCAGTTATTATTATTGCAATTCTTGCTTTTAGCTTCTGGTTTTTATTGGCAGGAATGCCATTTGTTTTTGCTTTAGCGATTCTCATCACGGTTTTAATTATCGCTTGCCCTTGCGCTTTAGGATTAGCTACTCCTACTGCTATAATGGTTGGTACCGGCTTGGGGGCTGAAAACGGCATACTTATTAAAGGAGCTGAGGCCTTGGAAACAGCCCATAAATTAGAGGTTGTAATTTTTGACAAAACAGGAACCTTAACTAAAGGAGAACCAGACGTCACAGATGTTGTTTCGTTTTTGGAGTACGAAAAAAGAGAAGTTTTAAAATTCGCCGCTATAGCCGAAAAAGGAAGTGAACATCCTATTGGTGAGGCAATAGTTAAAGGGGCAAAAGAAAGAAAAATAGAGGTTGAAAATGGAGAAAATTATGAAACGGTTGCTGGAAAAGGAATTAAATGCAGTTATAGAGACAAATGGATTTATGTTGGAAGCAGGGGTTTTATGAGAGACAGTAAAATAATCGTTGATGAAAAAACCGAAAATGAATTACAAGAATTAGAAAATAAGGGTAAGACCGTAGTTCTTATTGGTTTTGACCAAAAAATTATTGGAGCTGTAGCAGTGGCTGATACTCTGGAAGAATTTTCTAAAGAAGCCATCGCTAAACTAAAAAAGATGAAAAAAGAAGTTTGGCTGATTACTGGCGATAATGAAAGAACAGCTAAAGCCATTGCTAAACAAGTAGGGATAGAAGAAGACAAAATAATGGCTCAAGTATTGCCGGGTGAAAAAGCAAAGAAGGTTAAGGAGTTGCAGGAAAATGGTAAGATAGTTGCTTTTGTTGGGGATGGAATAAATGATGCCCCGGCTTTAGCTCAAGCTGAGGTTGGAATAGCAATTGGCTCTGGGACAGATATAGCTATGGAAACCGGTGATATCATTTTAATAAAAGATGATTTAAGAGATGTGGTTACTGCTATAGATTTAAGCGGATACACAATAAGAAAAATCAGACAAAATCTGTTTTGGGCATTTTTCTACAATGTTGTTGGGATACCAATAGCTGCAGGAGTCTTATATCCTTTCTTTGGTTTTTTGCTTAATCCAATGATAGCTGCAGCAGCCATGGCTTTTTCTTCAGTGAGCGTTGTTTCTAATTCTCTTTTAATGAAAAGATACAAAGCAAAATTGTGAATTTAAAAAACTAAGAAGGTATAGAATGTTTTTTTAAGGTCCGAAAGGCCTTTTTATTTTTTTGAAGTTATACTAAAATGAAATATATTTAAAAAAGCAAGAAATGAAAAGGATTATTTGGATATCAATAATAATCGTTATTTTTTTAAGCTTTCTAATAAATAAAGCCGATTTTGTTTTAGCTCAGCAAGATTCTGTTAATCTTTACTTTTTCTATGGTTCGACTTGTCCTTATTGCAAAAGGGCAGAAAAATTTTTAGAGGATTTAAAAACAAAATATCCTCAAATTGAAATAAAATCATACGAGGTTTTTGGAAACAAGGAAAATGCTGAGTTACTTTTGAGGTTTTTTGAGGCCTATAAAAAGGAAAAGCAAGTTCGAGTCCCGGCTATATTTATAGGTGGAGAGGTAATAATTGGTTATCTAAGCGATGAAACTACAGGGTCTCATATTGAAACCGTAATAAATCAGTGTTTAGAAAAGCTGTGTCCAGATCCTTTAGAAAGGATAGAGGAGTGTGAGTTTTATGAATGTCAGGGTGAAAAATGTGAATGTGAAGTGTGCGAATGTGAAACTAAAGAAGAAAAAAAGAGGCAGATTATTCATTTTCCCCTTGTCGGTAAAATTGATTTATCTAAATTATCTTTACCAGTTTTGACTGTAATCCTAGGAGCCTTGGATGGATTTAATCCTTGTGCAATGTGGGTCTTGTTATTTTTGATTACCCTTCTTATAAACACTCGTTCTAGAAAAAGAATGTGGTTGATAGGGGGAACGTTTATTGCTGCTTCGGGAATTGTTTATTTCCTTCTTTTAACTGCTTGGTTAAATTTATTTTTTGCCATAAGTTATGTAAATCTAACCAGAATTTTTATTGGAATTTTTGCCTTGGGAGTAGGAGCTTGGCAAATCAAGAATTTTATTAGTTATAAAGGAGTTTGTCGGGTGACCGATGGAAAAAAATCCAAATTCAGAGATAGAATAAAAAATGGATTGAGAAGTCGGGCAGAAAAATTAATCCTTTCTCGTTTTACTTTTGCAATTTTAGGAGGGATAATAATTTTAGCTTTCGGGGTAAATCTGGTTGAGTTTTTCTGTTCGGCTGGTTTACCGGCTACCTTTACTAGAATTTTAGCCTTAAACCAAGTAGGTACTATAAACTATTATTTTTACCTTTTACTTTATACTTTTGTATTTATGTTAGATGATTTGATTGTCTTTTTAATTGCTTTTATTACTTTAAGTAAAATTGGTTTTTCTGAAAAATATAATTACTGGGCTACTTTAATCGGGGGATTATTAATGTTTATTTTGGGAATTTTATTGATTTTTAGACCAGAATGGTTGATGTTTGGGTAAAAAATATTATTTAGACCAAAAAATATGGAAAGACAAAAAGCTTTAGAATTATTAAAAAAGAATGTAAAAAATCAAAATCTAATTAAGCATTGTTTAGCCATGGAATCAGCAATGAAAGATTTGGCAGAGCATTTTGGTCAAGATAAAGCAAAATGGGGGCTTTGCGGATTATTGCATGATATTGATTACGACAAAGTAAAATGGCCGGAAAATCCAGGATTACATTCTAAAGTGGGAGCGAAAATGTTAGGAGATTTAGGATTTGGTGACGAAATTTGTGATGCAATTTTAACCCATAATGAGATTCACGGCATTGAACCCAAAACTTTAATGGCAAAAGTGTTGTATTGCGTTGACCCTTTGACCGGCTTAATTATTGCTGCTACTTTGGTTTTATCTTCAAAGAAAATAAATGATTTAAAAACAGAAAATGTTTTGAATAGATTTGAGGAAAAACATTTTGCTAAAGGAGCAAATAGAGAGATAATCAAAAAATGCGAAAAGTATTTAAATCTGCCTTTAGAGAGATTTGTTGAGATTACCTTAAAAGCAATGCAGAAAATATCAAAAGATTTAGGATTATTGTGAATACTCCACATACTCTTTGCTTTATCTGGGTTTTTAGGATAAAATAATATAATTAGTTTAAAGGTCAAAATAAAGGTCAAAATAAAAAATAAAATAAATATGTTTGATTTAAAAGACAAAGTAGCTATTATCACTGGAGCCAGGAGGGGAATGGGTAGAACCCATGCTTTAATATTGGCTAAAGCCGGAGCTAAAGTAGTAGTTTCTGATATTTCAGAGGAAGATTGTCAAAAAGTTGTAGATGAAATTGAGAAGGAGAAAGGAGAAGCTCTAGCTGTAAAATGTGATGTTGCTAAAAAAGAAGAAGTTGAAGATATGGTTAAGAAAACAGTTGAAAAATTTGGTAAAGTAGATATTTTAGTAAATAATGCTGGAATTTGCCAATTTAAACCATTTTTAGAATTAACTGAGGAAGAATGGGACAGAACT
>SDBS01000782.1_pt1 | contig 31674 bp, 28 predicted proteins | sample 2277091 | NCBI WGS metagenome assembly SDBS01 (sample SAMN10404972, study PRJNA504765) | marine sediment metagenome | isolation source: marine sediment core GS10_PC15, 163 cmbsf | place: Arctic Ocean: Southern Knipovich Ridge | collected 2010 | reverse complement strand
AAGGCTTCCTGGGTGACCCTCTGGAGTTTAGATACGTCGCCTTCTTGGTTGGTTTCCCCCTATGGACTGTCTCTTTCAAGTGTACCATTAGTGTAGCGTTCCTTGGGTCTATTGTCAAATGGAATAGGAGCTATGGGCCGTGGTGATGAGGGATTCTGGATGAGGCGTCTGGTATCTGGACATCGGATGCCAGCTCTTGCGTAATACGGGGATTTGATCGAGGGAGATCTCGATCTCAAGATCATACAGAGGTACTTGGCTTCAAGCGGATGCTACGGACGGGACGAGGATGCTTCCCCCGTGCATTACACCATGAGCGCTCATGCGCTCAGGTAGCGCCGGTGCGAAAACGGTAGATAGCTATGATTCCAAATACGGCAGCAAAGCCAACCAGGACGAGCATCTCCGGAAGTGCGGCACCGAAGCTGGCGCCAAAAAGCATTAGTTTGTTGAAGCCGGAGATTGCCCAGGCGTGGGGAGTCATTCTTGCGACAACCTGGAGCCACCTCGGCATGATAAAGAGCGGCCACCAGCAACCTCCCAGAGGTGCCATAATCAGCGAACCGAGCACAGCCGCGGAGCCAGCGCCCCGCTCAGTCTTGACCAGGGTAGCGAGCATAACGCCATAGGCTGAGGACATAATAACCATCAGGATAGAGAGGATAATAACCCCCACGGGAGAAAGTCCGAGATCGGCATTGAAGACTAGAATTCCGATTGTCCAGAAGATGAGTATTTGGATTAGGCCCTTGGTGGCTATTCCTGCGAAAATACCCAGCAGAATGGATTCCCTTCTTGCAGAGCTAGCCAATAGTCTCTCCAGGGTGTGATTTTTGCGCTCACGGACTATCGCTTCAGCCGCTACGGCAGCGCCAAAGAAAACGAACATCACCAGATACCCTGGAATAACCCAGTTGGAGGAGCTCTTCGGCTCTATCTCTCCTACTTTCTCAGTATGGAGTCCTATGAAGTCTTTGACAGCTGAGCTTCCTTGACCTTCCAGCATCTTCTTGGTGATCTTTCCAACAGTGGTAATATCAAAAGAAGTAGAAAGCCCTTGCTCCGTCAGCAATTCCAGGATGGTGCTCGCAGCCACCCACTCGGAGCCAACTCGAGAGGAAATCATCTGAGCAAGACCCTTGAGAGCCGCACTCGTATTCGCGGTATCAGCGTCAAAGATCACCTTGAGGCTTGTGCCGTAGCCCATTAATATTGCCTCAGTAAAATCTTCCGGAAATAGTAAGAATCCTTCTAGTCTTTTTTTCTTTACTGCCTGGTAGGCTTTCTCGTAGTCCTGTTCCCATATTATTTTTGCCCCACTAAGTCCCTGCTCGGACTCATCCTCAGTTCTCATCGCCGCGATTATTTCATAACTTAAGCTGTCTTCCGTTTCTTGGCTCGCAAGATGGAGCTCTAATCGGGGGTCTTCCTTCTGGGGACTGACAAGACTCATTATAGTTATGAAAAAGAGGGGAAAAACTATGAAGAAAACGAGTGCGCCTCTGTCGGCGGCAAAAAGCTTCAAATCCTTTGCAGCGACGATGAGGATGTGTCTTAGCTCTCTCATAAGTTTCTTATCTTCCCCCAGGCATTATCCTGAAAAAAACTCGGCCTAGGCCAAGCCCTCCTATGATGATGCCTGCCATTATCCCGAGTTCCCCCCTAAGGTGAGTCAAGGATCCTTCCCCAGCTATTATTAGCTTGAAGGCATCGTTGGCATAGGTGTTGATAGATATCCTGCTCAGGGGGTACAGGAGCGATCCCTGGGAGATCGAAAAGAATGTCCCCCCCAACATGACCATGACCATGGTGAAAAAAACTGCAATCCAGATGGCCCCATCCTCAGTCCGAGCTACCGAGGCAATAACAAGTCCAAGAGCACTGACTGCTGCTGCGAAAATGAGGGCAACTGCCAGGATCTCAACGAAGGAAAGTGGGGTGAAAAGATGAAAAGCTACCTGGGAGAGGCTCAACAAAATGAGCGTTTGCAGAAATCCGCGGGCGAGACCAGCCAGGAATTTGCCCGCAAAGAGCTCTCCCACAGTCAGCTGCGTGGTGAGGAGTCGCTCCAGGGTTCCTTCCTTCCGTTCCTCTAGCAAGGTCCTCGCGTTCAAGGTTATGGCAAAAAGCACGAACATGGTAATAATACCAGGAAGGAACGTGCTTACAGGGTCAGGCCGCGTGCCCACCAACTCTTCTTGCACTCCCAGGATAGGGTTTGCTCGCTCGCGATCCATGAATTTTTGGAGCACGGTTTCTGTCCGCTCCTGGGAGATGTTTCTTCCTGCGAGAGCACGGGCAACTTGTTCACGAACCTTGAATTCCTGACCCATTTCCTCAGCTACAGCCCGAACTAGGCTTACCACTATTTGACCTTCCTGACCAGCATTACCTCTCTGCCTAAGGATCAGCTCCGCCGGGTTACCAGATGCAAGCTTATCGGAGAATCCCTTTGGCATGCGAAGGACGAGCAGTAGGTCAGATGTATCTAATCTCTCCTGGGCTTCCTTCGAGGAGAGTAGCTTGACTTCAAGGCTCTTCATTCCTTTAAGGCGCTCCAGGAAAAGGGTAGAGTAGATACCTTCCGAATCCTCATTCACCACATGGACAGTTCCTTGAAAAAGGAATTGCCCGCCAAAGGCAGCGTACATGAGGGCGAAGATAGCTATTGGCAAAAGCAGGCTGAAGGCAAGGTCTGCCTTGTCCTGCAGGTAGGTGCGAACTTCCCGTAAGGCGATTACTAGTACTCTCATCGGATATTGGTTAGTCCCGCAGCTTCCTCCCGGTCAGTTTCAAGAAGACATCCTCCAGAGTTACCGTTTCAGACGATCCAATTCTACTTCTAAGTTGATGAGGAGTATCCATAGCTATGATTTTTCCTCCGTCCATGATAGCTACACGATCGCAGAGACGATCCGCTTCCTCCATATAGTGAGTGGTGTAGAGGATGGTCACTCCCTTGTCTCTGAGGTCCTCGATCGTCTCGTAGATGTTGTTCCGTGACTGGGGATCTATACCTACTGTGGGCTCATCTAGAAAGAGGAACTTAGGATGGCCCATGAGGGCAATGGCGAGGTTGATGCGGCGTTTCATCCCGCCGGAGAACTTCCTTACCTTGCCCTTGGCTTTTTCTGTAAGACCGACCAGCTCTAAGTGGGCCATAGCCTGAACTCGCACTTCCTTACCCGTTAGTCCTACCATTCTCCCAAAGAAGATCATGTTGGCAAGGGCAGAAAGATCCTGGTAAAGGGCCAGCTCCTGGGGACAAACTCCAATGAGCCTACGAGCGGCATCCCCATCGCGACGTATAGAATGGCCTCCTATGGCAGCATCACCGTGGTCTGGTTCCAGAACCGTGGAGAGCATGCGTATGGTTGTAGTCTTGCCAGCGCCGTTTGGGCCCAGGAGGCCAAAAATCTCCCCGGTGTGGATGGTGAATGAAACCCCATCAACAGCCTTGTTCGCACCAAAGCTTTTGTGAAGGTCCTGTGCCACGAGAAATTCCTCCGGCATATTCCTACCCCCAAGGTTCATTTTGAAAAAGGATTAAGAAGCAGCAACGCATTCTATCGAACGAAGAGTCTACCCCGGTTTGGTGCAAGGTCCTCAAACCGGCGGGCTAGACTGGAAGGAATTTAGCCCATACTCGGCGAGAAGAGTCTGGAACTCACCTTTTGCGAATCTAGTATTGAGGGCTATGAACTCGGAGGCAATGAACCCTATTGTTGTATGTGGAATGAAGGTTACCTCGCCTCTTCTACTTCAAATAGGGTCCAGGGTTGAGTTGGCCTATCCTTGAGGTAGCCCTCCAGGTGAGACCACTGGATATGCTCAGCCAAAAATTCTTCTGCATCAAAGGGCATCCCGCTGGAGCTACCCCACCTGGCCCAGAAACTGAGATCTTTGGCCATGTCGCTATCCATCACTTTGCCGTCCACAGCCCCCGCCGGCTGGTAAGGATCTCTCGCTCCCCAGTACTCGAAGGCGTCCAGTTCGTAGTGGCCCTCCACGGTACGTGAACAAGGATTGTTCTCTTTCTGTAGATAGACATCGTAATGGTCAGACAGGACTTCTTGTGCTACCTCAGTATCTATCTTGCCGTAGTGCTCCTCCATCAGTTGGGTAAGGCGCACCCGACGCGCACCGGTGGGCATCCTTATGTCAGTGTAACCCGTGTTACCACACTCAAGGTTTCGAATCCTGGGATCGCTAGGAGCGTTGAATCCGATGAAATAGCCATCCATTTTCCGCTCAACGTTTTGATACTCTAACCCGAGCTCCAAACGCATGATCTCACCCGTATTGGCGTCGGCCAGTAGCCAAATGTTGGCGTAGCCACCGTTATTTTCCTTTTTCATAAGGTTGACAAATTCATCCAGGTCATGCGCATACTGCATAGCTTTTCGGACTCGAATGAATTCCGGTACCTCATTGGGATCGTACTGGCCAAAAGCGCCGATGGTGGTTTCGGTGCCCATGATGCCGGCGTCGGTCACGAAGAAGTCGGCCATGCTGTGGATGTAACCCGGCACGCTCTGCATCAAGATACGATGGCCTTCATCCGGCTGGATGTCCAGAATTAGATTGAAGAACTGGCCCTGCTCAAATGCGTCCCAACTGTTATGAGCCATGACGACCTTTCCATCCCTGGTGGCGGATCCAGTGGCAACAAATGCGCTGCAGTGGTCCTTGTCAGTTTCATCGCCGCTCGCGAATTTCCCCGCCTTCTCATTGGGCCACCAGTAGCCTACAAGTTCAAAATAGCCATTCCAGGTCAAAACTTCCTGCCAGGTGATGTCCACTCCGGCCACTTTGGCCCCCTCGGCGATACCCTTCATCTCCTCCAGGAATTCCTTGTTCATTTTGGGTACGAACAATTTTTCCCCCGCACCTACGAAGAAGTCCCAGTCTTTCCCAGTATTCCAGTAAGTAAGATATTTGAGACTTCTCATAATCTCACTCAGCTCTGAAGCGAGGAAGTATCCGTGCTGAAAACCTCTTTCATAAGGTCCCCCCTCAATGTGGACGGAGATCCAACCATTCTTATCCAGACGGTAGCCCTTCCCATACTCAGAGGTCTTAATGGACAGTTCTTGTGAAGCAGTTGGAGTCCCTAGTGACGATACTCCCATAGCCACACCCAAGACAAAAACAGCGGTTACGACAATCCTCCAGAAACGTTTTCTCTCCATTTTCAGATCCTCCTTTTTGGTATTTCTATCAAGCCTACGTAATCTTCGTGAATGTCATAGCAAACCTACTTTTTGGAACAAGCAGGATTCGTCCGTCATATTGAATATTATCGGAATAGTCGTCCCCCACTAATCTCAGCTCGCTCCTCCAATCCTGGGTCTGTCGGCCGGAGATTCAATTTATCTGGAATACTGAGATCCCTTTTGTCCATGATCCCTCCGGTGTTTATGCTCGAACAAAAGACTACCCTGATCTTATTAGAGCGGGAAATTTCGTCAAGCAGCGGCATTGACTCGGGACATTTGAAATCAAATCATTAGATATAGAAGTGGAGTGTTCAAAAGGCATTCTCGCTAGCAGGTGGGGAATGAGACAATAGTGCGCGGAGTACGCAAACTGCGTCCAGCCGGTTCATTTGCGATAACTCCACATAATCCCAACAATTGTTGGGTAAGCATGAGAAGACCATCAACAGAAACTAGGAAAGTGGCCTATATGAAGGTGGTGCCTATCCACTGTATAGTCCGCCAATTGACAAATGGCCGATTTCGCGGTATGATTCAGCCTAATTGGACGTGACTAAGGAAGAAACTACTAGAGGTCCACGCTAGCCCCAGCTACGTCTGTGAGTTTTCCTGGAATGGAGTTGATGAATAACTATTAGTGTGTGCTAACAACATGAACGAAATGATAAGGAGGGTTAGGAATGCTTAACAATTTGTCGGTTCGCAAGAAGTTCCTGGTTGTGTTTGGCGCCGGTCTGATGGTTTTAGGTGTAAGTGGGCTCAGCAACTACTCCAAGGTAACGACGGACGGGAACCCCTGGAGTGAGTCGTCCGCACTGGCGGCAGGCGGTTCTTCCGCTGGAGATTCAAGCACGAAACACCAACCCATCGTTGAGGAGTTAATGAGGATTCTGGAGGTTAAACCAGAGCTCAAGGAAGCTCTGGAAGACTCGATTCAAAGAGCCGAACGTTTGCATGTCCCAACGCTTACAGCCTATTACGAGTTTTTGGATGAAATGGTAACATTGATTCCTACTGATAGAGATTTGCTTCCGAGAGCCTTGGAATTCTACTACCTCATTGACCGGTCCCCAGAGGGCAAACTTCAAAAAGACCCCCTGTTTCAACAATGGACCCTCCAGTTTGTTACAGACTGGGGGAACTTTCTTGACACCCCGGAGTCTGCGAAGGGGCTAGAGACATTCTATACTGATCCTATCTACGAGATAAATGACTATATGAAAGCACCGAGCGGGTGGCTCACCTTTAACCAATTCTTTGCCCGGCACGTCAGACCCGGAAAAAGACCAATAGATGGTCTATGTGACGACAATGTTATTGTCTCTCCTGCAGACAGTGTATTTCAGGGACAGTGGAGGATTGATGAAGACTCAGAGATAACAGTGAAAGGCTTCAAATGGCCCGTGCATGAACTCCTTGATGGTAGTCCCTTTCAAGACAAGTTCAGGGGGGGGACATTCATACACAGTTATCTTAGTGCGCATGATTACCACAGGTATCATGTCCCGGTAGAAGGAGTGGTCAAGGAGATTCGGACTATACAAGGTAGAGTGATCCTGGATGTAGTCAAAAAGGATGACGGTTCTCTTGACATGGTGGATGGGACTGGCTATCAGTTCACCCAGGCCCGGGGCCTCATAGTCATAGACTCACCCGTAGGTCTAGTGGCGGTTCTCCCGATCGGTATGGGGCAGGTCTCATCAGTCAACATGACTGCCCAAGTGGGGGCGACGCTTGCCAAGGGAGAAGAGTTTGGCTATTTCACATTTGGCGGCTCCGACATTATTGTTATGTTTGAGGAAGACAAGGTCGAGATTACCGCCCAAATAGGCACACACTACAAGCAGGGAAAGGCGGTTGCCACTGGGGCTAGGTAACGGAACAGCTTTTTCTAATCACATTAGAACAAACCAGTTGGAGACTCCTCAAACAAGGGAAGTCAAATTGGCAAAACTCGAACGAATCTTGAGAAAAACCGGTAGGCTTGTGCATGTTGAGGGTATGATCTACTCAAAAGGAGGAATGCCGTGCGTTGGCTACATGGCTTAGTGATTACCTGTCTCGTTTCTTTTGCTTTCTCTTTTGGTGCCCAAGGTGAGGCTAACCTTCCAAGCAAAGAGGAGCTTAGGGCCATATTGGCGGACTTTGAAGAATATGCCGAAAAGGGCATGCGAGAGTGGGAAACACCAGGTATGGCCGTAACTATTGTACGAGGAGACGATGTCATTTACGCCAAAGCATTCGGTGTTAAGACGTATGGTGGAAGCAATCCGGTTACTCTAGATACCATCTTTCAGATCGGTTCGACTTCCAAGGCGTTCACGGCGGCATTGGTAGCCATGTTGGTGGACGAGGGGAAGGTGGAATGGAAAGATCGTGTCGTTGAACATCTGCCGGATTTTGAAATGTACGATCCCTGGGTTACCAGGGAATTCATGGTAGAGGACCTGATGGCTCAACGAAGTGGGATGCCGCCTCATGCATTAGATACACTAGTAATGCTCGGATTTGACCGGGATCACATCAGAGGCGCTCTTCGCTATGTAAAACCTGCCAGCAGTTTTCGCTCCGAGTTCGCCTACCAGAACAATCTTTTTCTGGTAGCTGCTGAGCTTATCGAAGAGCATACAGGCAAGAGCTGGGAGGAGAACATAAAAGAGCGTATTCTTCACCCGCTGGGCATGTTCAATTCCACCATGGATATGAAAGCATTTCAAGACGCGAAAGATGTGACTTCTCTACACCATAGGCTGGGGGACAAAATCATCACTCTTTCCGAGAACTGGCCGTATCTACACTGGACATATGGATATGGCCCTGCAGGGGGTATCAATTCGAATATAATCGATATGGCAAATTGGCTGAAACTTCAAGTCGGGAGTGGCGTATTTGACGGTAAGACTCTGGTTGCGGCGGCGAACATGAACTTTATGCATACACCGAAAACTATTGCCATGTTATTGGGCAAAAACAAAGAATACTATGCTCAGGCATGGGTGTACAGGGAAAACGTTCCTTACCCAATTGTCTGGCACAATGGTGGTACGACAGGATGCAAGACGATGATAGCAATAGTACCTGAGGCAAAGGTTGGTGTAGTTGTGCTCTCCAATCTAATAGACTCCTCCCTGCCTGAAGCCCTGGCCTATCGATTCTTTGATATGTATTTGGGAGGTCCCGATGTGGATTGGAGCGGGGAAATGCTCGCTACCATGAAAGAGGGGATGAAAAGAACGGAAGCCCAACTCCCGGTCCGCCCCGAAGATCCTTTACCGGCCATGGCCCTAGAAGAATACGTTGGTAATTACCGAAACGATGTCTACGGCCAGATCAATATAGCCGAAAAAAAGGAAGATCTTGTTTTGACCATAGGACCTAACAAGGTCAAAATATACCTGACACCCTGGAATAGAGACACGTTTTCCATATACTGGCCGTTTTACAACGACATAAGTATACCCGGTGGATTTGCACAGTTTCAAGCCAATCCTGAAGGCGCCATAACAGGTGTAACCATTAATCTATTGAATGACGATGGATGCGGTGTTTTTGAGCGAACAGCTGCATCGTCCCGTCAAGAATAGATCCATCTAGGGGGGGGGAAGCATGAAAACGAAAAAGCTTTTGATTTTATGCGTGAGCGCTCTGTGCCTGCTCGTGATGGCGAGACTATTGGTGGGGGAGACTAATGCAAAACCGCCTTCTACTAGCTCCTTGCGGATGAAGATTCATTCTATTCGAGAATCAGACAGCTTTTTCTATGTTCAAGCCGAGTATCCAGAGTTCATGGCAGCTAGTGACGATTTTAATCATGAAATTGCCGTCCTGATTTCCGATAAGATTAGTGGTTTCAAAGAGCAATCCACGGACAACTGGAAGGCAAGGCTAGATACCATACCTGCCGGAAAGCCCGTGCCCGAGAATCCTGAACAGCCTTTTCCATTCATTGCTTCGTGGGAGTCTGCTCAGCTCAATACTCAATATCTGAGCCTGGTGGTAAAGATATACTATTTCTGTGGTGGGGCTCACGGGAATGAAGAGATCCATGTCTTCAATTACGACGTGTCCCAGAAGAAGAAGATACGCATTGAGGATTTCCTGGACTCCTCCCAGAAGGCACTCAAGAGAATATCCAAAATCTCAGCTGAGGACATTGCAAGCCAACTTAAGTCCACAGGATGGAAAGACGATGACACTCTAAAAGGAATGATAAACCAAGGGACAGCACCCACCTTTGATAACTTTGAGGCTTTCAATTTCGACCCCCAGGGTCTCACCATCTATTTTCGAAAGTATCAGGTGGCACCGGGTGCAGCTGGCTCTCTGACGGTGAGGATTGCGAAAACAGTATTGGAGCAGAATTCAGTTTCTTCGAAATACCTGAAGTAGTTCTCGATAATCAGGTTGCAATATATGCCTTGACCTGCATTGGAGAGATGAGCGGGTATTGTTGAAGGTCTTTCGGGAAGAAATATTCGAAACCATCAAGATTCTAGGAGTTCGATCCTTCCTAAATACTTCATTCTTCTGGGATTAGACCTTCTTCTATCTTCCCTCATTATTTTCGGTTGGCTCCGGGGGACATGTGACATCCCGACACTCATCCCCCACCAGAGGCTACCTTACCCAACACTTTCCTTCCCGACCACGATCTTGTTAAGAGTTGCTCTGCGCAGCGTTACACCAATCTCACTCAGGCTTGAATGATGTGATGGGTGGGGGCCCGAATTCATAAAGGTGAGGTCTCGTCAATCGTTGTAACAATTCTGTGTGTTGTGCTTTTCTGGAATACGGACGTCGATACTCTCCAGCCTGGGCTACCGATCTGAGCTGCTTACCCAAATCAGACCGGCAGCGAACAACACTATGAGGCAACGGTGTCCGCCGGCCCACCACCTAGTTCGGTGGAGACTAGACGAATACTCTTCGAATGACTTGCTTTGAGACTCATCAGCACTATAATCAATATGATGGACGACAGGCAGGTTCATAATCTTCTTATCGGCTCGGAGGTACTGACAGGCCTGAATCTTTCACAATGTCCCAGTGCACTTCTAGACAAGTTGCCATACGGTCTTTGCTGCCCGGGTGGCGTTGGAAGGTAGACCTGTCAGCAAAGTGGAACCGATGGCATGCACGGACGTGGCATTCGGAGGGGTCTTAGGTTTCGTAGGCCGTGTCTCGAATCGCCGGACGTACTACCTTGCGGAAGAGACGCTCGGAGAACTCGATCGAGACCTGCTGAACTGGACACACAGGACTTGTAGGTGCTTTGGCTGAGACTATTCTAAGTTATGAATTCTTACCAGGTTGCCATGGAAAGGACCCCGAAGATATTGTGGGACCAACCTGACGTGTCATGAAACGACAAAAAGGAGGAGAAATATGACAATCCTGGCTATCAGCTGCTCGCCGCATAAGGAGGGTCCAACTGCAAGACTGACTGGAGAGGCAGTGGAAGGTGCAAAAGAGGCCGGGGCCGACGTTGAGGTGATTTTGCTTCCACAAAAGGAGATACAACCATGTATGGCCTGTAGTCGGTCTTGCTGGGAGAGAATGGAATGTAATCTCTCTGATGATGGCATCTCAATCCGACGCAAGATGAACGAGGCGGATGGTCTTATCGTGTCCGTCCCTGTCTATTTCCTATCCGTAAACGGATTGGCGAAGAACTTCATGGACAGAATGCGATACTATGGGGAAAGCGGTAAACCGGCTCTTGCAATCAGTGTAGCTGGTGGGACGGGCAAAGGTTGCACAACAGCTCTCAAGGACATTTGTTTATGGCTTGTGATGCTCGGGTTTCGGCCACACATGCCTCTTCCTGTCACTCGATATGACATGGACATCGCCTTGGTGGAGGCCAGGGAGAGGGGAAAGAGACTGGTAGCTGAGTTTGCTGAGAGGCGACCTTTTGAAGGGCTTGCCGAGCGGATAGTATGGTATGAGTCTCTCCCTTTCATCCATTTCTCGATTACCGATGAGATCGGACATCTAGCGCGTGTCGCTATAGACGGGATCTCACGTCCGGGGAAGACTGTTTTGGCTTCAAAGGCCCGCTCCATGCTTGAGAGGGCAGAGGCCCTGCTCTCAGTCGGAGAGACGGAGGAAGGATTGAAGCAGATTGTAGCCGCTCATGAAGAAAGCATGGTGGTCTTCAACGGGATGTAGGGCGCCGGGGAGATGCGTAGAGTTGTCCTGGAAACAACCACTCAGGTCCTTGCCTACAGCGTTCCACCTCGGTCCCAATATGTCCGCAAACTGCCTCTCTCGCTGCTCTACAGAATTTTGAGCCTTCCAAGGTCCCTTTGTTAAATTGGGCAGACGAGAACTAGAATACTGTTCTGCCTCACTAAGGTCACGCAGAGAATAGCAACCTTCCAAAGATCAAAGCGGGGGATTTGCATCTTATCGAGAAGAACATCAGTTCCGCTTTGCCCTCCTCTTCAATCTTTCGGCTCAAGGTAACCCAAGCAGAAAGGTCTAAAGTCCATACTCCTTTTCTTTTTTTTGGACGAACTTTAGCCCTTGAACCGCAAAATTCTCAGGATCCTCTGCCAGTTTGCGCCAATTGGCATCTGGGGATATCATGAGAGTTGACGGGCAGGATACAGTATATTTTGAAAACTCAGGGTGTTGGGCAAGGTGAAGGGCGTAGGTTCGAGACGGCATGACGAAAGAAGCGTTGACTACTTCGGAGCTGGAAGAATAGCTTTATGTACTCATTTTCTCACTGATGACGGCAAATTTTGCCGGTCTTGGTCCGTACGGTTCCTGGCTATATCTAACGCCATTATTAATTAGGTAATCAACTAGACCTCCAATATTTTCTGTAGTACCTGCCATGACCAGTGGTTTCATAACCTCTTTCCTTAGCTGTCTATTAGTTCTTAGTGCTTCAATAGTTTCCTTCCATGATGCACTATCTCTGCCCATTACGCTAAATCCTTCAATGCCATTAAGGTCTAATTCTTCGATTCCTGCCCCACCAGTTACAAATGTGTAAATGTCTATATTGGTGCCTGGAATCATAACTTTTTTTTCTCCCGCAGGAAGACCATAATAGAATATTTTGCCCCTTGGAGAAGCGCAGCCTACCGCTCTTCTTTGGACTTTTTCCTGTCCGGTCAATTCAATGCATACGAATCCATCTCCTTGCCCAAGTTCTTTCTTTAGCCGATTTAGCTCTTGCTCATCTTCAGAACTTACAAAGTAAGGGTGAGCATCCAGATCTGTTAGACAGCTTTTCATATACATCATAGCTGGTTTTCCTCGGTAAATCAAAACAAGATTCTTAACACCTTTGCCGGCAAGATATGGGACCATATACAGCGCCTGGGTACCGCAACCACCCCATATGGCCAGAGTTTTAGGCATTTTGCCACATTTCTCTCTAACTATTCTTTCCATCTTAACTGCATTTCCAAGTGGTTCTGCAAGTGAGGGAAAGAAATCCAACTTTTCTATACCCTGGGTTAGTTTTGCACACGATTGGTGTATAGAAACAAATTCTGCAAAGGCCCCATTTCTTGTCCAATCTTTTGCATTTCCAGATTTGTGCCAGCCAAGGAAACCCTCCTCTTGGCATCTATCGAATTTTCCCCCTAAGCAGGAACTACACTTCAGGCACGGGTAATGTTCTTCAACAACAACTATCTGGCCAATGAGAGCCTTATTAGCCTTTCTGCCAGCAGCAACAATCCTTCCCGCAAATTCATGGCCAAATATTGTCTTTCTCAGATCGCCAGTTAAATCTAGAAATTTGCTTACATCAGAGGCACATATAGAAATCCATAAAGGCTCTATCAAAAGGTCATCGGCTAGCATCTTTGGCAAGGGGACATCTTCTAAAACAGTTTTTCCTCCCTTATAGGTGATCCATGCTTTCATTGTTTCTGGGAGAGGATCCGGCATTGGATGCTTGGGCAAGATAGATTCATAATCTGAACCTATCGGTGTTGCTTCGAATTCAGAAGTAGTTTTCATTCTAAAATGCCTTCTTTCTCTCCTGCCTCTTGGAATGACTTCAGTGCATAGTCAAGATCATGCCCCGTATGTGAAGCCAATATTTGAACTCTTATAGTATCCTGACCCCTGGGAACAACTGGATAAGTTAAAGCTACAACATAAATCCCTCTTTGATATAGATTAGCAACCATTTGCCTGGCCTTGGTTGGATCGCCTATTAAGATAGGGACTATGGGGTGAATCCCTTCAATTGTTCTAAGGCCAATCTCACTTATTCCTTTTCTAAAATATTCAGTATTATCTTTCAATCTTTTCAAGAGTTTCAGTCCTTCGTCGCTATCCAGAATGTCCAACGCTTCCAATGCAGCACTTGCTACCCCTGAACTTATTGGATTTGAATATACATATAAAGGAGAGGTCTCTCTTGAGTACTGGACAATTTTTTCATCGGATACAATGAAGCCACCATCGACCCCCAAGCCCTTTCCTAATGTTGCCGATATTATGTCAATCCTATCTTCCTGGGTAACTTCTACCGTGCCCCTTCCAGTCTTGCCATAAGCTCCTATTCCATGTGAGTCATCCGCAACAGTAATAATTCCCCCTTCAAATTTTGGATCATACTCCTTGGCTAAACAGGCTATTTCATCCAAGGGAGCATAGTCTCCTCTCATACTGAATACACCGTCGGTCACTATAATTAATCTTTTCGCATTATCCACAGATTCATCCATGCGCTTTCTGAGCTCATCCATATCACAGTGAGCATAAATTTTTTTCCTATCCCTGGGAACTCCAGCAAATCTTATGGCCATAATTATGCTGTTATGATTTAACTCATCACTCATAATATAGGTATCCTTATCCACTAAGGAAGCAATAATTCCACAATTAGCAGCATAGGCAGAGTTAAATATCATAGCAGCTTCTTTTTTGTAAAACTCTGCTAATTTTTTCTCTAATCTAATATGAGGTTCTTGTGTTCCGGAGATAAACCTGACTGCACCTGGACCAACTCCAAACCTTAAGTCTGCTTCATGTGCAGCTTTGATTAATCTTGGGTCATTGGAAATACCCAAGTAACTGTTTGAGGCAAAATTTGAGAGAGTGCGTTTGTCACTCATAACTATTTTTCTACCAAATCCATCTCGAGGAGGCACTATATCAACAATGACTTTTTCTTCTCCTTTTAGCCGACCTTCCTTTTCTAACAGTTTTAGCTTTTCATCCAAAACAGGTGTCAGTTTATCAAGCATTTTCACCCCTCCGATATCATATTAGTGTTCTTTCAAGAAATCTTTCCTCACCTCTCTTGTGGATGTTCTCTTGTTATACAGGGATTGAAACTCTTGGCTTCCATGGTCAATTTCTTTTCTTGTGTTTGGGAGTTAGCCGAATTAACTAATTACAGTCCTTCTGGCTGGAAAACCTTGGGCGATTTGCCGGACGGAGAAGATATCTTTGTTGTCGCTATCCAAATATCCTTTAAACGGCGTTCTGTAATCAAGTGACTAATGGGGTCTTTCCTGATTGCAAAAGATATTGTCTCCGCATGTTCCCAATTTGCCAAATTACATCCACCTTAACACATACACTATTCAAATTTCCCCCTCGCTTCAATACTCCAGATTGATTCAACTGTACCGTTTCTTACCCCATAGAAGTAATCATGCATACTTATAGTTGTACACCCATGGCTAGGAATCATTTCAATTTTTTCACCAACTTTGAGTTGCTTTTTCGTGGATTCTTCTAATTCGACAAGACAAGTATGTTCTTCATGTATATCACCAACTTTTATGCCCTTAGGATACGCCACCTCAGGAATTCCCATATCAACACTAATGGCCTTCACGCCGACATCAAGTATGGCTCTATCATCCGTGGGTCTACTTATCACAGTTGTTAAAAGACTTAGTGCTTGTTTAAACTCTCCCCCTATACCTTCTATACCATTATATATTCCATCCATAGTTGCATAACTACCCGCCTCTATTTCCGTTATGCCTGGATAGGACCCTGTTATATTGTAAGTGCCTGTTCCTCCGGCACTGACTATTTTGCATTTTAGCCCTTTTTTTTCAAGTAGTTTTTTGGTATCAACTAGCTTCTTCAGTGCTTCCTCAGTCTTACGTTTTCGTTCCCCGTAAGACTTAATGATAACTGTATGCCCCTCATATCCCATGAGTCCCAAAAATTCTAAGTTCTTTTGTTTTTCTATTTCCTGCGCAAGTTTTAATGCAGGCTCTCGGGGCTGAACACCACATCTGTTCATACCAATATTTACTTCAATTAAGATACCTACTTTTACTTCTTTTCTCTGTGCTGCTTCCGAGATATCTGTGATATTCCTACTATCATCCACACACACCTTGATCCTAGTATGTTTAGCCAGGTTAACTAATCTCTTGACTTTTTGAATGCCAACGATTTCATTTGTAATTAGGATATCTTTGACACCCGCTTCGACCATGACTTCTGCCTCAGCCAGTTTTTGGCATGTTATCCCTATAGCTCCAGCTTCCATTTGTTTATGTGCTATTATTGGTGTTTTATGAGTCTTCATATGAGGTCTCAAATCAGTCTTCTTATCTCGAAAAAAATCTGCCATTTTCGAAATGTTGTATTCCATTTTTTCCAGATCAATTAACAAAGCCGGCGTGTTGATTGCATGTTTTCCTAGACCAATCATGAATTTATTCATTTTGTTTTTTTGGTCCTCCTTTTGAAAAATTCTGCAAAAACTACAACCTCATTATGAACGAGGTGCGCTGCGAGACTTCCGGGTATGGCATGGCACAGTGCTCTTGGTTACCAACCTCCTGCTCCCGAGGCCATTATCCGTGTGAGTCTAACTTAGAAAGTGGTACAATCAATGGGGCCGCGTCAAAATGATAAAGTCTCTCGACTCCCACTGTCATTTCCGTTATCGCTGACAAAAATAAGATCAGTTGTTGAGTAAATGTAATCTGCATGGTCAAATGCATCCTCTAAGTCCTCTTCTATTCCCATTTTCTCTATCAATTAGACGAGGAGAATTACTCCTCCGAAGCGAGTTAAGTTCTTCTGGTTGAAGCAAACCCTTATGTTATAGGGATTTATTTTTCCCTCCATACCACAGGCGTCTACGGGGTTGTATTTTCCAAAAAAATTTGCCTAATACTTCATCCATTTTCCACATCGCCTGGCAAGAGGAGAAACATGGTAGGAAGGAGCAATCACAAGTTTAAGAGCCGCATTGGATTAGCTACCATCATTCTATTGATATTCTCCTCGCTTACCCCGTACTCGTAAAGCTGCTGGGCATATATTCTCAAAGCTTCAGCTTCTATAGGGTACTGAGGAGCTCCAACGTCACTGGAAATTACGCAATTATCAGTTTTTAAAGTATCCATCCACTTTTTGAGTTGTCCGAATGCCACTGAACACTCAGGATTATAAGGAGCAGCAGCTGTGAATTCCACGAAAATGCCGCACCTATTAATCAGATGTTGGAGTTCCTTTAGCTCGAAATTGACCACGGTGCCGAAATCAACATGAGTAATCAGAAGCTTTTTATAATCTAGCGTGTTTGCGTAATCTGCTAATTTAACAATTTCCTCTTTTGAAAGATGACCCGTTCCCAGAATGACATCGTACTCCGCTACTAAATTTACGACGTCTTTCGTTTCATCTGTGAGTTCACCGTCTTTTAGGATAGATATACCTTTTTCCTCCATCATTCTTCTAGAAGTGTGAGCCATTCTCGCACCGGTGCTTTTATCACCCAGTTGATAGTGACCTGTTTTTCCATAAACCTGGGCGTGACGGGCAGCATCAATAGAGGGCATCATGATTAGCTTGGCACCCATTAATAAAGCAGCCTCGACCGCCGCGGGATTGATGCCTCCTACGTATCTATTAAGAACAATTCCACCAAGGACTTTAACTTCCGGAACTTGTTTTGAGGCATGGTAGGCTCTTCCCGTTGTGCTCTCAAAGTGGTCTTTCAGCCAAATAGCCTGTATTCCAGCCTCTGCTGCTCTACGGGCTGTTTCAACATCATCGAATGGTCTCAAGAATACAGAAGGTCCAGTGTGCACATGTAGGTCCACAGCACCTTCAATTGATATTATCTTTGCCTTTGGCATACTTTTCCTCCTCGTCTAAATTAGCCTTATTCCTGCTTTGTCAAGGAACTGCCTCTTTTTCTAATACGACAGTTACGATCCAGAGCCCACTGACTATCTTGAAATTACATCTGCTCTAGCAATTGTATTCAAGGACGTGATTCGTAAAGGAGAACTTCCATATAGCCATCACAAGCATTTTCAATGCTATGCCAGGTACGTGACGGAACATAAACAAGGGACCCAGGACTAACCTTATGTTCTGAATCTCCCGAAGTGATTTTTCCTATCCCACGCGTAACGTACATTGTCTCCTCACAGTCAAGATTCTCCACATGTCGCGGAAGAAATCCTCCTGGGGGAAGGGTGTGGTAAGCTCCAAAATATAACTTCCTTGCCTCAGGTGTCGGACTAAATAAGGTATGTTGGGAATAGTCCGTAAAATATTGCTTGGGGCAATTAAGCCTTTCCACAACCTTGACGAGATGTTGCTCCAAGATATCAGATATGTCTTCATCTTTTGAAATTGCGGTCGAAAATTCCATACAGCGAAGAAGGCCCTCGCCCGTATTCTTAATGGTATGCTGGCTCATCGGCGGAATCCATATGGCAGTGTCATTATTTAATGGATATTTCCAATCGCCTTTTAGCTGCTTTATTGTTAGTAACGCCTTCCCATTAATTACATAATACATGATGTCACCAAGGTATTCTTTTGATTCGGTTTGCATTCCGCGTCTAGTAGTTAGTAGTCTCACCTTCAATCTCTTGGAATTTGTTTCACTCGGGGATAGAAGAACCAGCTCTTCAACTCCGGCAGATGTACATTTCGATTGCATTTCATCTATATGATGATAGGCCATTTTGATATCTCCTTTGATTTATGAAATGAATTATTTGATTTTCGCTGTTCGTATTTCTCAAAGGTACGCCTATTTTGAGAAGTAGGCTTTGACGATTCAAAAAAGAGACCGCTCATTTTGCTATCGAGAGTCACCAAGAGGGAAACTGATCGTGGCAGACCTTTCGCTTCGAAAGACTCTTTTTATCCCCTAGCTAGCGTTCTGCGTGTCTTCTCACCTCCCCCGCCTCACCTTTAGCTTCTACTATGCATGGATTTGACTTTACTATTGATGGTGAAAGGGTCTTTTTCCAAAAAGGGACCTAACGGGGGCGGTAGGAGACCCCAGGTTCTACCTTTCTTTTTTGTCCTGGATACCTTGCCCGTTCCCCAAAACTACTTACTCCTATTAATTCTATCCAGGCATCCATCTTGTAGTATATTTTATCACAAGACCGAATGCTCTATATATTATGTAGGCATAGAGGACGAACAATATGAGAATTACAATCATTCGACCAGTGGCCAAAAAACTCATGGAAAACAGAATGATTCTTCCAATGCCAGATTGGGCACCAAGAAACTCAGCCCCTAGAGTGATAGCCCAAGCCATAGCTAATATCACCCGGATTCCTCCCGCTACTTCTGGGGTGATGGCTGGAACAATGACAGTCTTCAAAATTTGCCCGCGGGTAGCTCCTAGGGTCAGGGCGTATCGTTGATACAGAGGTGCAAGGTTGCGGATCGCTGTGGTAGTGTTAATTACGACCATCATCGACACCGCAAATACAATGAAAAGAATACTGCCTATTTCTCTTGCCCCGAACCATAAAAGAAAAAGCGGCATTAAAGCAAGTGGAGGAACACTTCTAATGAGGAGAATCACCGGTTCAATGATTCTTTTGAAAATTCTGGACCACCACATCAATAAGCCAGCCCCAACACCCAATACCAATCCTACGAAGGTTCCCCCCAGTACCCTCGCTAGCGTTGCCAAAGATTCTCTGGAGAGAACAATTAAGGCACCCAAGTAAGAGGGCTCATCATAACCTCCCATTCCTCCCGCTCCAAACGTAGCTAATCCTGGAAAGGAAACAGTGACGACATATTCTATAGGGGGCAGAACCTGGTTGCTAAACTCATAGTGATTCTTCACATATATTGCTGCAACCTCCCACGTAAGGAGGAGCACAATTATCCCTGCTAAACGTACAGGATTGATCTTTACCTTTGGTATCAAGCTCATATGAAATATTGCCACAGCCTCTTTTTCACTTCTTGAAATTCAGGCATGGTCCTCACACTATCCTCGCGAGGCCTCGGGAACGGCACCTCCAGATCTTCTACTATTTTCTTTTCGTATAACACCAATATTCTGCTAGATAGAAATAGGGCTTCTTCGAGATCGTGAGTAACAAAGACTGTTGCGTGCTTCTCCCGTTCCCACATTTTTAGGAGTTCCTTTTGCAGTGAAATTTTCGTTGGATAGTCTAACGATCCAAATGGTTCGTCCATCAAAAGAACATCAGGATTATTGGCAAAGACCATCGCAACAGCGACTCGTTTTCGCATCCCCCCAGACAACTCTTTCGGATAATAATTCGCGAATCTCTCCAAATCTACAAGCCTCAAGTATTTCATAGCTGCAATTCTTCTCTCCTTTTTGCCAACATTTCTCAACTCCATGCCGTACTCTACATTTTCGATGACCCTGCGCCATAAAAAAACTGCATCCTGTTGAAACACCATTCCCCTCGCAGGTCCAGGACCATCTATGGGTATGCCATTCATTAGAATTCTTCCTTCGGTTGGAGATTCAAGCCCAGCTAACAAGTTCAATAAGGTGGTCTTTCCGCAGCCTGAAGGCCCAATTATAGAAACAAAATCATTATCATAGATTTGAAAATTCAAGTTCAAAAATACTTCGTATCTTTCTTTTCCTTCGGAAACAAACACTCTGCTCACGTTCTCCCCCTTTATCACTGCCTTTTTTGTCATGATCCTGCCTCCGCAAGAATTAGCTTTTTCTGAGATTCTCTAAGTACGACTAAGTTTCTTTGTGCATCCACCTAGTAATGCGCCGAGTAACCCGCATAAAGGTAAGGTCAGTGCTTACCGCGAGCAATAAGATCCAAATCACGCCTACAATAATTCCCGTGGTATGAAAATAAGGCATAAATATCACGAAGAGCTTACCCACCCCATAGAATGACCCCATTAACTCCGCCACCACGACGAAACCCCAGGATGCTGCTAGTGCTACCCGAACTCCTCCCAACAACTCAGGTATGATGGCTGGCAGAATTACGGTGCGAAAAACCTGAGCACGGGTAGCTCCCAGCGTCAAAGCAAAACGTGGGTACACGGGGTCCACATCCCTGATAGCATTTAGTACATTTATCACTATCATTACAAAACAGTAGAAAAGGATCAAAGCTACTTGGCTCAGGGCTCCAGGGCCAAACCACATGAGAAAAAAAGGAAGAGCGGCCAGGGAAGGGATTGTTCTCAGGAACTCTAAGGGCGGCTCCAGAAAATCAAGAATTGTCTTAGACCAGGCCATTAGCAGCCCTACCGCAACCCCTGAAATAATGCCTATCGATGTTGCGATAAAGTAGTTTCTTGCGGTATATAAGAGGTGCGGAGCAAATCCTCCTCTTCCTCCTCCAAGCAATGCAATTTTTGGGTAATAGAAAAGTGACTGAAAAAATACTTTGAATACCATCGGTGGAGAAGGTAGTCTGGCAGGTTCCATGAACAATGAGAGAACCCACCAACTCGAGAAGATTATGGCCAGCCCCACACCAGAACTCAGGATACTTCCCCACTTACGCGTGTTTTTCATCCGGCAAAGCCTCCAGATCCGGCTAGGAGAGAAAGAGAGAGAAATGCGGAGAAATCCTCTCTATATCTGAGAAATAGATTGGCCCCACTTCGTCTCTCCTTCTCTCCGACAACTTGCGTCGTTTTCGTATTACTGTTCCAGAAGATAATTAGCCCATTGTGTTGCCGCCTGTCCAAACCTTTGTGCGTCCAGATAGTTGCGGGTACTGTGGTAGTGCTCTGCTCGCTCCATCAAATATATCGCTTTTGTCATATCCTTTCCGACAGCCTCACTCTTGGCGAGCAACGTCCTGGTGTCTCTTATTTCTTGCTCGCTTTCAAGTTTCAGTCGTACCATTTCCAAGTAGAATTCGTCGGCTACTGTGATGTCTCTTGCGGTGTATTTTCCTTCCGGAAGGAGTCCCTTTCTCTCCCACATTTTAATATCCACCATAACAGGATATTCCCAGTAGTATGCGCTCTTTTTGTTCAGAAACCATTCGCTTTGGCGCTCAAAGGTCGTGAACGGCTGCATAGTACTGTAGATCATTTTCAGTTGTTCTACGCCAAGATCAGTTCCCGCGATTCCATTGAGAAAAGGCAGGTGAATTGCCGCCGCCTCATCCGGATGATCCACGATGAAGTCTACTACCCGAAACCAAACACCACAGATCCTGAGAGCGGTATCATGGTTTTCCTCGAGCCATTCCTCGGTAGCTGCAATTCCAGCGTAAAGAGTAGTCTCCAAGACCTTGGAGTCAGGGGAGGGCTCTGCATACTTTATCTCCATCGCGTTAGTTATGATGGGCTTGAAGCCTTTCAACATCAATTGGACTATCGTAGGGATGCCAGCTGGGGTAGCAACGTCGATTTGACCTGATAGCATCATCGCCAGAATCTTGGAATCTTCGATTAGGAGAAGCTCTATGTCCTCCTCGATATCCATACCAGCTCTATCGAATGCATAGTAAAGCATTCCTTTGTTGGCTGGATCTATTTCAGAAGGAATTGTTTTTCCTTTGAGCTGACCTATGGTCTTCTTGTAGGCCTCATCTACGCTGTATCCTTCGTTAATAAACTCCTCCAGGCTCTTGTATTTGTCAGGGTCGGCCACGATGGCATTTCCCAAAGACATATCGGTATACAAGAACATTTTCTGCCTGGTAGTTTCAGGAAGGACGGGAGTGAAGAATTTGGTAAAGCTTTCCATGAAGTCAACTGTCCCTGCAAGCAATATGGGAGCCGTTAGATGTGCTTCCAGTACCATCCCATAGGGTTTTGGCTCTATGCTAATACCTACTTCCTCAGTCCATCCCTTCTGAAAGGCGATAATAGGGTAAGACCAATCGGCATATGGTCCCATGGCATAACGAACTTCCACTTTCGGGATAGTCGGAACGGCCGGTTCTTTCGCCGCATACCCCGCAGTAGATACCAGAAGACCCACCATTACAACTAGCACTATCATATGCTTTATCTTCATTGTTTCTTGATTCCTCCTTTTTTTGAAATCATCCTTTTGGTCTTGCAAATTGCTGTTTCCAGGCCAATCTGGCCGTACCTCCCTTCTCACCTCCTCCCTGGCCCTATTTCTGTCACTTTTCTTAAGACAAAGATCTATAATGGACCCCACAAATCTTTAGGCTGAATGTGCCTCAGGAGCAACTTCTTCATCGTATAAGCTCATTTTTACCTGGTCAATAAAGTGAATTGCATGATTTTTCAAAATCTCTTCACTTGCACTCTGGTCCCTACTTTCTAGTGCTTTTACAAGTTTCTCAAGGTCCTTTGAAATCAGCGAACAATGAATGTTACTCTTTTCCATAGTAAAGATCCAGAGACGGCCAACTTGATTTCGTAGCCTTTCCAGAGTTTTGGCCAAAGCTCTATTCTTCGTAGCTTGATTAATCAAGTCATGAAATTCTGAGTCTAGTCGAATTAAGACCGAATGGTTCTTTTCCTGTTTTATCCTTTTGAGGAGCTCTTTCATTTTTGTCAGTTCCTCATCAGTGATGCGCTGAGCTGCAAGTCTCCCAGATTGTCCGATCAGGAAGAGCCTGACTTCAAAGATATCCTTGAGAACTTGGAAGTTCACTTCACTAACATAAGCCCCTCTGTTAGGGATTATCTGAATTAGTTCTTCGGCCTCTAAACAAATTAATGCCTCCCGTATAGGTGTTAGGCTAACGGCAAACTCTTTCATTAGCTCCTTTGTGTCCAAGAACCGGCCGGGTTTGTAATCCAAGAAAACTATTCTTCTTCTAATTTCAAAAAAAACGCTCTTCTTCATTGGTATATATTTGTTTAATAATTATTAGACTAACTTTTTGTACACATATTATATCGCGGACCCAATGATTTGTCAAGCATCAAGTTCTCTTTGCTGCAATGATAGCGCACACCTTCCTGGGAAGTACTGTAACAGGGGTTACTACTTCAAGAACGTGAAACGGATCTAGACAGCAAACAGGAAGCACTCTAGGATGAGAGGAAGTTTGAGGAATATGATTTCAACCCCCATCAAAGAGGCCTCCTGTTATGATGACTCCAGCATCAATCGTACTTAGAGCTCAAAGAGGATGCAGGTGATGAGTTCTGAGGAGGAGCTCTTTTATATAACCTTGAGTGTCGCGAGAACAACGTAAGAGCCACTGCGAGAATGATGCGGTGTTAACCCATACCGTCTATCGAGCTATCAGGAAAAGAGATGAGGGAGATTTTAAAAACACTTCTCATAAGGCTAAATCTAAATATCCTCGTCATATAGAAGAGGAAAAAGAACAAATGGTTGTTGAATATCGCAAAAAGACCGAACTTGGCAAAGGACGTCTCAGGTACTATATCTTTCAAAAAGAAGGTGTCAATATTTCTGAGTCTACTATTGGAAAAGTAATTAAAAGAGCCGGACCTGAAAGAAAGAGAAGAAGGAGGCTTGCTCGGTCCTGCGCCTCACCTTCCTATTGTTTCGAGAAGCTCTTTCTTTTTAAAGAGATGCAAGTTGCTGTGAAGGAAATGCTGGACAAAGAGACTCTAACAAAAGAGGTATCTGGTGGCAGAAAATCTATAATCTAGATCGTCCTCATTAGGGGCTAGGGAACTTAACTCCCCATGAGAAGCTAAAGTTCTTAGGTTGTCCTATAGGAGAAGAGATATGTCTTTTTCCCGCTCTTACCTTAGATTCGGTTTGTTTCTAGATCCATTTGTCATTAACAAAAGAAGTGTGCACAATCATCGTGACCAGGACCATTCTGCAGGAAATCAATTGTACGGTTTTCTCCCTTTAGGGAAAAAACCATCTTTCAAGTGACCTGCCCCAGACGGGATTTTTCCAGACAGATTGGCAGGTGCTGGAATTTGGCTTAATCTGTTGTCAAAAGATGCTCCTTTGGAGAGCAGAGTGGGGATCTTTCAGAATGACACAAACAGTGTTTTCTCAACTTGCAAAACTGGGCTATGAGGCGAGCATCGTATCTGTCGGGCATCTTGGTGACTTAGAGCGAGAGATCGAAAATCGCCATAGCACGGGTTCCTTTGAGGAGAAGTTCTATCAGGAAAGACTGAACCGGTTTGTGTTCCAACCCCCCGATAATTTGCTGGACGCTAGGTCAGTTATCATAGTTGCGGTTCCCCAGCCGCAGATTGGGGTTATCTTCACCCGAGGGGGAGAGAAGGTACGGTGTGTGATCCCTCCAACATATGTAGCTAGTAGAGAGACATATGGAGAACTGGAGAATCTACTTACTCGAATTCTTGGTTCAGAGAACTGCCGGGTGGCTCAAGCGCTGGTTCCAGAGAAGCTTCTGGCTGTGCACAGTGGACTGGGCTCGTACGGAAGGAACAATATATGTTACGTTGACGGAATGCGTAGCTTCCATCAGCTCGTTGCTTTCTACACTGATTTTTCTTCGAGGGGAAATAGCTGGCAGGAATCAAAGCTAATGAAAAGCTGCGAGAAGTGTTCGGCTTGTCTTCGGAGCTGCCCTACCGGTGCCATAACAACAAAGCGCTTTCTTCTCCATGCAGAGCGCTGTATCAGTTTTCATAATGAGAGAACAGGGGACTTTCCGGGTTGGATGGATCCTGCGTGGCATAACTCTGTCGTCGGGTGCCTTTACTGTCAGACGGTATGTCCTGAGAACAAAGATTTTCTGCAATGGGTTGAGGAAAAGGAAGAGTTCTCGCAGGAGGAAACCGACCTTCTTTTGGAAGGAAAACAGCTTGATAGACTTCCCTCTTCCGTTACCAGAAAATTTAGAGCGGCTCGAACTAATCGAATACCTTGGCCTTCTCTCCCGCAATTTGTCGGTTCTCTTGAATAAGGAACCCTGCCCATAATACCTTCAGGTATGGCTAGCGTCCAAGTCGTGGTGGTACAAATAATTGCCTTGTCAAGAGAGTAGTAATAATGAAGATTTGGGAGGGGTGTCCGGTGTCCCAACAATCGTCCTTATCTGTCTGGGTGGAAATTAGAGCATAAGGTAAAAGGCGCTCCTCTTAATTGCAACTGCGGACCGCGTCAGGTTTGAAGTGTCGCTAACCGTGAGATTTTTTCTTCTGTGTTAGTCGTCTCGCCCTTTACTTTAATCCTCTTCAGTCTGGTTGTATGTCCACTAATGATTTCTACCTCTGAGTTCTTCACACCTAATTTCCTACCAATAAACAACACCAGGGCCTTATTCGCTTTCCCCTTCACTGGAGGAGCATTAATCTTTATCCTTAAGGCATCCCCTTTCACTCCTACAATTTCATTTTTGCCTGATGCGGGCTGCACATTTACTCTGAATATGACTCCATCGCCCACTCTTTGTAGGTTTAGCATTTTTTTTCCGGCTTCGGCAATAGGAAGATAGACCGGGGCCGTCCAAACAGATTGGCAAGGGGCAAAAGGACAATCTCAGTGCTACCCAGTTCTTCCTCTTTGGAATCCAAGAATTGTCTAATCATTGTCAAGTTCTTCTCAACTGGTTTGACATTCCCTAGCTCCCAGTTTATGATCGTGTAAGGTGTGACTTGAAGCAATCTGGCTGTGTCTTCTGTTTGGAGTCCCAGATCCATTCGTTTCTTTCGCAGTTCTTGTCCAAAGATTCAATGTATCAGAACCAGCTCTGACATGAACGGTTTATGCCGAATTACTTGAAAGAACAAAGAGGCCAAAAAAATGGAGCATAATACGAAGAGAACAGGCACAAAAAAGTTTGTGGGACAAGTGATAAAATGGGTTGATTTGGCGGACTATCAAGAAGGCTCTGTGGTGAGTCGAACCGTGCTTAGCAAGAGGACGGGAACGGTAACCTTTTTTGCCTTTGGTGAGGGAGAAGGATTGAGTGAACATACAGCCCCGTTTGACGCCTTGGTTTACCTTCTTGATGGTGAAGCAGAGATTGTTATTTCTGGCAAACTTTTTCGCTTGAGGGAAGGTGAAATGGTGGTAATGCCTGCCAATCAACCACATGCTGTGAGAGCAGTAAAGAATTTCAAGATGGTTTTGACAATGATCCGATCTTGACCTTCGAAGTGACTATCTTTCGAAAACCGCTGCCCTACCGAGGAATACTCTTGGTCTGTCAAGAGGTTTGAATCCTAATTCTTTAGCCTTCTTCAGGGTTTCTCCAAATGCTCCTCTTGAGACATGGAGTCTTGGTTCTATCATGTAAAGTATCCCGCCTCGCTTCAGTATGGACCTTAGTTCCTTCAAGAGATTCTCCTGGTCAGGAACTTCGTGAATGACGTAGAAAGCCAGGGCACAATCGACTTTCTCAAAAATTCCTATTTTGTCCTTCTCGCACTTATGCAAGACAATCCTACCTTCAATTCTTTTTCCCTTAATCCTGTTTTTCAATATCTCTAGCATCCCTTCCTGCAAATCCGCAGCAATAACTTTCCCGGATTTGCCAACCATTTGGGCTGCTTCGAGGGTAAAGAATCCAGATACGGTGCTGGTAGTGGAGCTTAGAGGATTTCAGAACCCATTCCTCGGATATGGCCTGTTTTACTTCAAAACGATTGTGGTACAAGAAGAATTGGTCAAACTTTGCAAAGTCATCGGTCTTTCCGCCCCAAGCGCAACATGCTCATTGTCGCCGCATGCAGCATCACTACCTCAGGCCAGGTCCTTTTCTATGATCCGCTCAAGTTCACTCTCCCAGACCTCGTGGGCATCGAAGTGCTTGTTGGGATCGCTGAATATTACATAGGCCCAGTAGATACCGAAAATTCCCAGGGTGATTATGGTGAACAAGATGTAAAGTCCATATGATCTCCTGTGAAGGGGGTTGGTGGGATTCACTGTCAAAGAGGATCCCTTTTTGTCAAGGGCGACTGAAACTTTCCCCAGGAAGGCGATTTCCTCCCGCTCGTGGTAGTAGTAGTCAACGGTGAGGTAGTAGATGATTATGAGTCCGATGATCAAGGCAGCAAGACTGAGAGGCCACGTCACACCCAGGACCGTGGAGAGACTCCCAAGGTAGCTCAGTATTAGCCATAGCCAAAACAGATAGTTCGGACGGGGTGCCTCCCTCCTTTCTACGAGAGGATCGATCCTGGTTAAGATCTCCTTCTTTGTTCCGAGCTTTTCTTCCAGGAGAGTCGATAGGCTGGCCTTGAGTTTCCTCACCCTGTCAAAATGCTCGTTCCTCCTTTTATAGAGGAGCCAGTTGTACCACCACACATAGATCGCCACACCGAGCGACACGATGAGAGAGACAACCTTGCCAATACCTAATCCCCCCATCCATCTCCCCAAGCCTCCGATCGCAATACTAATACCACAGATCACAACCAGAAACACCAGATAGAGCCCGAAGGAGAGACGACGGTCAGTTTCCTTCCTTCTTTTCAGTTCTGCAAGTACCGGTGGCATAATGAACCTCCTTATCTTGTTGGTTTAGGCCGACAGTGTTCTCAGAGTAGCGTCAGATTCTTGGCTCACTGCTGAGAAGACCTCTCCGCACTGCATTTTTCTCTCGGGCCTGGCTTTCTCCTCCCCTCGTCCTCTGGTCCAGTCTCTAGCCCCAGACTGAAGGACCACTCGGACCAATAATAAGGTGTCGGTACAGAAAGTTTGTCTCGCCTCCCTCATTATCGCGTGAAGCGAGTTGTTTGTCAAGGGTCAGGAGCGTTTTGGCCAGTCCGGTTTCCGCCGCGTATTTCAGTAGAGTGGTTGGCACAGTATCCGATGCCCGGACAGGTATGCTCCTGTCCCAAGATCCGCATATCCCGTAACTCCGTTGACAAGAATCTTAGTAAAGATATTTATCATGGTGACATTTTCCTAACCAAAAATGGCTCTGAATATTCGCAAAATCTTCTCTTTGAGTCCCTTCCTGGAGAATATAGCCCTGGCAGCTTCTGCCACAATCGCAAGTTCCTCGAGTGTTTTTTTCAAATCGGCACCACAGCGTGCAGCGCTAGGATGATGCAGGTTAATCTGACTACATAGGTAAACGTATATGTCACTTGTTCTGGCGCCAGGAAGGTACTCGTTGAGGTTCAAATTTCTTATTTTTTGAGCTACTGGATGGTATATAGATTCAAGCCAATCTTGGGCTGCCTCCTTGAAAGATACTACATTGTTACCTTTTTGTTCCAGAAGATTCTTGTAGTTCTCTATCTGACGCAGCAACCTGTTATAGCTCTCCCGGTGGGAAAGACTAATTGATTGCAGTCCAGTTTTGTCTTCAAACTCAATTCTCTTTTGGATGAAGGACCTTCCCGCAGCATTGCGCAAGGGAAGATATTCCGTAACGTTAGCATCAATAAACTTCTGACCCTGCTTTTTTGCTGCAACGATGCGATGATGACCGTCCAAGACGTAGTATTCGTCATCCATCTTATAGAGCTCTATGGGAGGAAGAGCTTCGCCTCTCTCCAGGGCTTCCTCTATCCTTGCCACTCTACCGAGAGCATGCGACAGGTTCCCGGGATCCCTAATCGAAAAATCCCTGTTGAAGCTTAGAGATCTTCCAACACTACCTACAACCTTATTTATTTCAACGACTTGTATACCCCGGTCGAGACAACCTTGATAACTTCGGGCCCGGGATTCGTGATAGAAACCTTTCAGGGACTCTTCCTTGGATTTATTCTTCAGCTTGAAGACCATCGACTATCCTCTCCTTTTCAGCACTTTCTTCCTTCCTCCGACGCGAGGGTCAATGTCGAAAACACAATAGCCTTCCGCATTCACTATCTTGGTTTGTTGGAGCAGGGTTACCTTTTCGCTGCTGAAGCCGTAGCTTGCATGGGTGTGGCCATGTACGAAGTACTGGGGTTGGTATTTGTCAATGAGTCTTAGGAAGGAACGAAATCCAGTATGGCAAACATCCTTCCCGTCGTGGAACCCATTGGGAGGAGCGTGTGTCAAGACAATGTCGACTCCGCCTTTCTTCCAGACCTGAAACTTGAGCCTGGATATCTTCCAGCGCATCTGTTTTTCAGTGTACTCGATTCCCTTTCCCCCGTACCACATTGAACCTTCGAGTCCGAGAATTCTGATGCCCTCATGATCAAGCACCTTTCCGTCCACGTTCACACAACCCAGAGGCGGCTCTTCCGCATAGATAACGTCGTGGTTCCCCCTCACATAGTAGCACCGTTTGTTGAGCATACTAACGAGAAACGAAAGAAACTTGGGTCTCAGGTCTCCCGCTGAGAGAATAACATCTATATTGGAAAACCTCTTTTTGTCGAAATAATCGTAGAGCGAGGGGTGAACCGTGTCAGCAACCGCCAGAACCTTCATTTTGCCATTCCCCTTGAGAACGTAGCCCAGATTACTGTCTCTCCCCAACATACCACATTTCTCTATTAGGAATGAAACCCATTCTCTGTATTTGAAAGAATGGGTTTCATTCGGAGATAACCTTGGTAGGCATATTTTCCTTGTGATCAGAAGACCTGGAGTTTTATCTCCTACTTTCTCGGATAGTCGGCTCTCTCGGTCATCCTCTGATGAATTGTATTAGTTAAGGCATACATATTATAGCACTTTTGCAGCTCACCTTCAAATCGAATAGGACTTACGAGCAGGAATAATGAGGATTATGGCATAAGATCCGATATCCCAACATTTCCTTTTACGTCTTGGGGGATTTTTTGCCCTGGGCAAGCTGCGCAGCTAACTTTATTGCTTGGATCAAGCTATCAGGGCTAGCTCTTCCCTCCCCTGCCTTTCCATAGGCTACTCCATGGTCAACCGAGGTTCTAATGACAGGAAGACCCAAGGTTACATTCACTCCACTTATGGATTTCCAATCACCGGATTTTCGATCCCAGTCAAAGCATAAGAGCTTATGAGGTATGTGTCCTTGGTCGTGGTACATGGCAAGAGCTACATCGTACTGCCCACTTGTTAACTTGACAAACGCTGTATCCGGAGGGATCGGTCCCTCAACATTGATGCCTTCTTCCTTTGCCGTTTGAACAGCCGGGAATATCTCTTTCTCTTCTTCATCTCCAAAGAGTCCCCCATCGCTGGCGTGAGGGTTGAGCCCAGGGACAACGATCCGGGGATCTTCTATGCCCAAATCTTTCATAGCCCGATGAGCCAGTTTTATGACTTTCAACACTCTCTCTTTTCGGATAAGAGAAGGCACATGCTTTAGTGCAACATGAGTGGTCACATGGACCACTCTGAATTTCCCTTCCACCATCATCATAGCGTAGTCCTCTGTTTGGGTGCGACGGGCAAACATCTCCGTGTGGCCGGGGTGGGGACAGCCGCCCAATTTGATAGCTTCCTTGTGGATAGGGCCTGTAACCGTGGCATCTATTTTCTTTGCTATGGCAAGATCAATGGCCGCATATATATAGTCTAGGGAGGATTTTCCTGCCATCCTGGTCACTTTCCCATAAGCCAATCGTTCTATATCAACATTTTCCAAATCGTAGACGTCCAAAGTTCCATACTCATATTTCCCTTGTTCTACCTCTTTTATGGAGTTTATTTTGAGGCCTGCTCTGGCGATTTTGGAGGCCTGGTGCATTACTTTTGCATCTCCCACTACTATAGGCCTACAAATTCGGTAGATCTCTGAACTGCTGAGAGCTTTCGCTGCTATTTCCGGACCAATTCCCGTAGGGTCCCCCATGGTAATGCCAATCAGGGGAAGTTCATCTTTCATTCTTTCTTGCTCCTTTTGGTAAAATAATCTAGGGCATTCAAGAAAACATTTTCCGTGCCGAATCCTCCTGTTTTGGTAACCAGGACCAGCTCTTTTCCCTTGATACCCTTCAGGATTGCTATGGGTACAAGAGGCTCCAATTCTTGAAGAACCTCTAGGCCGTCGGCGCCCAACTTATCCAGCAAAGATGTAGCAGTGTCTCCTCCGGCGGCTATCAAACCGGCAAGAGGGAAGCTTTGGACAAAGTATTTTCCTAAAGAAGCCAAAGAGTGGTTGATCTTGGATTGTACCGTGTCTATCTTTCGCTCCCCCTTAATCTCCCAGCGTCTCTCAGGTGTAGCTATTATCAGGTTGTTCTGTCGACCCAATATGGCTTTTCCTTCCAAACGTAGGCGTTTCAGCTCATTCTCATCGTTCCCGAATAAGAGTGAGGAGAGATTCAACTCCAGGTAGCCAGCTTTCTCCTGGTTAATTAGTTTACTGAGCTGGAGTCTGGTTATCCGATTAAGCGACCCACAGACTACGAGACAAGGTAGAAAAGGCGGTTCATCTTCCTGAAAAAGCTCTTCAAATAGCCCTGCAGAACCCACCGG
>SDBS01000781.1_pt1 | contig 31676 bp, 26 predicted proteins | sample 2277091 | NCBI WGS metagenome assembly SDBS01 (sample SAMN10404972, study PRJNA504765) | marine sediment metagenome | isolation source: marine sediment core GS10_PC15, 163 cmbsf | place: Arctic Ocean: Southern Knipovich Ridge | collected 2010 | reverse complement strand
GGAACTGAATAACAAGATTATAAGCTTTAAGGAAGAGATGGCTGGCATCGAAGAGGCAAGATACACATTAGACCTGGAGTTAGAAAGGAAAAAAGCTACTTTGGAGAAGTTGAAGAAATCAGGCTCTGAGGGCTTAGACCAGTTACCCATTGACATAGTTCTACATTTTAATATAGAACCTTCAAAAGCTAAAGACCCCAACGAATTACAGAATTTTCAGAATGTTGGGGGCAACAGTGCCTACTTACCTTTACCCTACCAAGTACAAGTAGCAGAGACACAGTTAATTAATGCCTACTTACCTTTACCATACCAAATACAGGCCGCAAAGACACAATTAATTAATCTCGAAGAGCAAATTAGTGCCAACAAAGAAATGTACACCTATTACACAGATTTGCTCAACTTGAATGAAAAGCTCTTCAGCCATGTAAAGAAGGCGATGCCTTCTTATTCTACGTTTGAGCAATTCCACTCGTTTTTAACTAATACATTGGCCGAGTACAATGAGAACGAGCAGCAACTGCTGGATTATTTGAATGCTTATATTAAAAGAATAGAAAATAAGATAGCGAATGTTATACCGTTAGTAGAAAGGCCAAAGGTTTATTCGATTGCTAAAGGCACAGTCAAAAAGAGTGCTATCGTGTTTGTGGTAGCATTAATGATATCGGTATTTATCTCTCTCTTATTGGAAGGCCTTAAAAAAAGTCAGGCTCAGGTTTCTTAGAAACTGAATCTTGACTAAATAAATCAAGATGCAAGGGTAATCAGCGGTTAATGTAACCCACAGGGACGGAGTTTAGGTATAATCTTGACATCTTAACTATAAATAGAAAAGTAGGAAGAGAAAGATCAGGTCCTTGCAGATGAAGAAAATTATTTGACAGGATTTATTAGAATGCTAAGGACTTGTTGCATGTTTTTAATGTTTTTTTCTTTTCAATCAGTGGTTTGTACAGCCAAAGAATTGATTTTAATTGTCAATGTCGATACTCTGCGATACGACACTTCAAAAGCATATGGAAACGACAAGAACCTTATGCCGAATTTAGATCTGATTACAAAGAACAAGGGAGTATGCTTCGATAACGCTTTTGCGGCATCTAACCACACAAGGCCGTCAGTTGTTTCATTTTTTACAGGCTTATACCCAACTAACCATGGTTTTTGGCACTTTAAAAGTAAGTTAATAAAAGGAAAACCAAATTTAGCAACTGTACTGCCGGAAGGATTCAAAAAAAATTACTTAAATGCCAATCCAAACACAAGCCTTCTTTTTAAAGATGATTTTGATTATGCCTGGAGTGCCAGCCCGGAAAAAACATCGGAATATTAAGCTGTTGAAAAACCAAGTATACTTGCGCCTTTAAAATCCGTGGAGATTGTAGTATAAATGAAGAAAGTTTATGTAGCTATGAGCGCTGACCTGATTCACCCTGGTCATCTTAATATCATTTCTGAAGCTCGAAAGCTGGGGGAAGTAACTGTTGGTTTATTAACTGACCGGGCAATAGCAAGCTATAAGCGTTTGCCATATTTGTCTTTTGCACAGCGCAAGGTTATAGTCGAAAATCTTGTTGGTGTGGCAAAAGTTGTGCCACAGGACACACTGGACTACGTTCCAAACCTTTTAAAGCTAAAACCTGATTATGTGGTTCATGGTGACGATTGGAAAACGGGTGTTCAACAAGAAACAAGAGCAAGGGTAACCGAGACGCTCAAAGAATGGGGCGGTGAGCTAATAGAGCCCAAATACACTTCGGGTATTTCATCAACGATGCTAAACATAGCGGTTCGTGAGGTTGGAACAACACCGGACGTGAGAATGAGAATGCTTAGAAGATTATTAGGTGCAAAGAAATTAACCCGTATTATTGAAGCACACAATGGGCTCAGTGCCTTGATCGCTGAGAACGTGAAGGTCGCTACAGAAAAGGCAGAGAAAGAATTTGACGGTATATGGCTTAGCAGTCTGACGGACTCCACAGCGAAAGGCAAGCCTGACACCGAGTGTGTGGACCTAACATCAAGGATGAACACCTTGAATGATATATTAGAGGTGACCGCTAAGCCAATTATATATGATGGAGATAGTGGAGGAATAGCCGAACATTTTGTGTATATGGTTCGAACGCTGGAACGGCTTGGCGTTTCTGCCGTGATTATAGAAGATAAAAAAGGCCTAAAGCGAAATTCGCTGCTCGAAAACGGCAATGTGCAACAACAAGAAAATATTGAAAGCTTCTGCTCCAAAATAATATTAGGCAAGCGAGCCCAGATAACAGACGACTTTATGATCATTGCAAAGGTCGAGAGCTTGGTTTTGAATGGGGGGATGGAAGATGCCGTAACACGGGCGAAAGCTTATATCAAAGCAGGTGCCGATGGGATAATGATACATAGCAACAAACGAACGCCTGATGAGATATTCGAATTCTGTGAAGAATACTCCAAATTCGACTATCGCGTCCCGCTTGTGGCAGTCCCATCAACTTATTCGCAAGTCACCGAGCAAGAACTTGCCGCTGCAGGGGTCAGGGTGGTTATTTATGCAAACCAGATGCTTAGAAGCGCGTATCCTGCAATGCTCAGAACTGCTGAGACGATATTGAAAAATCAGAGAGCATTAGAAGCCGACAGGGATTGTATTCCAATTAAAGAGATTGTAACGCTAATACCACAAAACTGTTGATATGATAGATTGCGGTTTTTTCTATAAGACTTTTATGAAAAAAGAAAGGAGGACTTCATGGTAGTATTTATTATTGCTGAATTAGGGATTAACCATAATGGGGATCTTTCAATTGCTAAAAAACTGATTGATGTAGCTGTGCTTGCCGGATGTGATGCTGTTAAATTGCAGAAACGCACTATTGATAAAGTTTACACAAAAGAGCATTTGGATTCTCCAAGAGAAAGTCCCTGGGGTGATACTCAAAGAGATCAAAAAGAAGGGCTGGAATTTGGAAGGGAAGAATACAATAAAATAGACAGATATTGTAATGAAAGAGGGATTATTTGGTTTGCTTCGGCCTGGGATGTTGACAGCCAGAAATTCTTAAGGTCTTATGACCTGAAATACAACAAGATTGCCTCTGCGATGATAGTTCATAATGATTTGCTTAGAGAAGTGGCCTCTGAAGGAAAACACACATTTATCTCCACGGGTATGAGCTCATTGAAGGATATTGATCGTGCGGTACAAATTTTTCGTGACGCCAATTGTCCTTTTGAATTAATGCATTGTATCTCCACATACCCAATGATGGATGAAGATGCTAATCTGAGATGCATAGAAAAATTGCGTACTCATTATAAATGTAACGTCGGCTATAGCGGCCATGAAGTCGGGCTGGCAGTATCTTATGCGGCTACAGCCTTTGGTATTACTTCCTTAGAAAGGCATATTACACTTGACCGAGCAATGTATGGCTCGGACCAGGCGTCTTCGGTTGAGCCTGTAGGTCTTATTCAATTGGTTGGAGCAGTCAGAAAAATTGAAAAATCTCTGGGAGACGGCAGGAAAAAGATAAATATAAAAGAAATTCCAATCGCACAGAAATTAAGGGCACATATTCCCTGGGAATCACATCAGCGTGTATGAGTAATTCTATGTCTTCAATAATAGCAGTAATTCCCGCCCGAGCAGGTTCAAAAGGGATTGTGGATAAGAATATCAAACCTTTGGCCGGCAAGCCTTTGATAGCATACAGCATTGCTGTTGCGAAATTAGCAAGCATCATTGACCGCGTTATCGTTTCTACAGATTCACCACGATATGCCGATATTGCTCGTGCATACGGTGCCGAAGTACCTTTCCTGCGTCCTTTAGAGATATCTGGAGACAATAGTACAGATTATGATTTTATTAAACATGTGCTTGATTGGCTTAAAGACAATGAGGGAGAAGTACCTAAATATGTCGTTCATCTTCGGCCGACAACGCCCCTGCGAGAGGTGTGTCATATTGAGCTGGCAATAGAAGCAATCAAAAAGGACACGGTAGCAACAGCCTTACGCTCTGTTCATAAAATGTCTGAGTCAGCTTATAAAACAATGGAAGTGGAAGATGGTTATTTGAAGTGTGTTGGTTCAGGTTCATTTGATTTAGATACAGCCAACGAGCCTCGTCAAAAATTTCATAAGACCTATCACCCGAATGGATATGTCGATGTGATAGTAAGTTCATATGTTATAGAAAACCAAAAGATACATGGTAATCGTGTTATAGCGTATCTTACACCATACATTGTTGAAGTAGATACAGAGGATGATTTTAATTATCTTGAATATCAAGTGGCCTCTAAGCCTTCGATTGTGAAAAAACTTTTTAAATGAAAAAAACCAAATATCAGTTTTCAAGAACTCCGGTTACAGTACCGCCTGTTCATACCAAACACCGTACGATAACAACTGCTATCCCTTTGGCCGGTACTGATTCGGTTCTGGCAGAACTCGAGAAATATGAATCCCGGTCTATGCAGGGACAGATGCCGATTGTCTGGGACCGTGCGGATGATTTTAGTGTTTTCGACAAGGGTGGTAATAAATGGATTGATTTTACTTCTACAATATTTGTTGCAAATGTTGGTCATGCCAATCCGCGTATAGTTTCTGCTATCAAAGCAGTGCTCGACAAACCTCTCCTTCATACTTATGCCTATGCCAACGAATTGCGTTCGAAATATATCAGGCGGCTTGTAGAATTTTCGAAAGGTCATTTTGAAAAAGCATTCCTTCTTTCGGCAGGTACCGAGGCTACTGAGGCTGCCCTGAAACTTATGCGGATGTATGGGCAAAAAAAGAAAAAGCGAAGTCCTAAGATTATTTGCATTGAAGGTAATTATCATGGCAGGACAATGGGTGCGCATATGATGAGCCATCAGAAGATTGAGGATGATTGGGTCGGCTATTATGACCCTAATATTCATCATATTCCCTTTCCTTATCCGTGGATATTGGGGGATATAAATGGCGCTGATTTTCTCAAATCAGGTCTTGATTCTTTGGCGCAGGAGGGCCTGGACATCAAAAGGGATATATGCGGCTTTATGCTGGAGACCTTCCAGGGATGGGGAGCGGTCTTTTATCCGAAAGATTTTGTACAGAGCATATCACGTATATGCCGCAAGAATGATATTCTTCTTGCGTTTGATGACATGCAGGCAGGTTTTGCAAGAACAGGAAAACGCTTTGGTTATGAACACTATGAAGTTAAACCTGATTTGGTTTGCTGCGGCAAGGGTATGGGGGCAGGTGTTCCACTTTCGGGTGTGCTGGGAAGTGCAGAAATTATGGATTTGCCGGATGTTGGGGATATGAGCAGTACACATTCAGCCAACCCTTTAGTATGTGCCGCGGGGCTGGCAACATTAGATGAAATAGAAGAAAAGAATTTGGTAGATGAAGCTGTTAGAAAAGGCTCTTTGTTGCATAAGAAACTAAATGATATTAAGAACAAATATTCGGATTATGTTGTGGCGGCATTAGGAAAGGGGCTCGTAGCTTCACTGATATTCAAATCTCCCCAAACAAATGAATATGCTTCGATATTACCGAGCAAGCTTTCAGAGCGGTGTATGCAGAAAGGCGTACTTGTGGTGCATACAGGGCGTGAATCGATAAAACTTGCTCCACCTTTGACAATTACAGATGATGCCTTGGCCGAAGGCCTTGAAGTGATAGAAGAATCTATTGGTGAAATTTTAAAGGAAAGTTAATGGTAAAGAATATTCGACATACCGGTATAGTTGTAAATGAACTGGAAACCTCTTTGCACTTTTACGAAACTCTGGTCGGATTCAAGGTGGTAAAAAGAATGGATGAAACCGGAAAGTTTATTGACCACGTATCAGCGTTGTCCGATGTAAAGGTGACAACAGTCAAAATGGCAAGTCCGGATGGCCAAATGATCGAATTATTAAAATATCATTCTCATCCAAGAGGTCAAAAGGAACGTGAAATCTGCGATATTGGTATCGGACATATTGCATTTACTGTGGATGATCTGGATAGTGAATATAAAAGGCTCAAAGCTAAAGGTGTTGAGTTTAATGCAGATCCTCAATTGTCGCCTGACGGTTATGCAAAAGTTACTTTTTGCAGAGCACCGGAAGGAACCTTTATCGAACTGGTCGAGGTTTTATGACAACTAAGCTATCTAAGCAAAATAAAAAAAGTTATGTTTCAGTGGTTTATTCGGAAGAACGGGCTCCCAAAACGGATTATCCTTCCAAATTAATTGCATATTTAATGGATAGATTTGACTTGAAGACAGGCGAGCGTCTCCTGGAAATCGGTTGTGGCAGAGGCGACTTTCTTTTGGCTTTTCATAATGCAGGCTTGAAATGTTCTGGTGTAGATAAAGAAAAAACCAGTATTACGTTACCAGCAGATTTAGATGTTAAGCAATGTGACATATCCCAGGAGTCACTGCCCTTTAAGGACAATACATTCGATATTGTTTATCATAAATCATTGATTGAGCACTTGTATGATCCCGGTGGTCTTATGGATGAGACTTACAGGGTTCTCAAGCCTGGCGGAATCGTTATTATCTTGACACCAGACTGGGCAAGTCAGATAAAGGTGTTTTATGAGGATTTTACACATTCCAGGCCTTATGATACAACAGCGTTGAAAGATTTATTGCAAATTAAAGGTTTTTCCAATGTAAACACAGAATTATTTTATCAACTGCCGGTGATATGGCGTCTCCCATTTTTGAAGATTCTTAGTAAATTATTGCAATTGATTTTATCAACACCTACCGCACGAAAGTTGACAGAACTAACAAAGATTAAATTCATTCGATGGTCCGTTGAACTGATGGTATTAGGGTATAGTGAAAAATGAGCAGCTATTTCAATGGATTGACTACAGTAAATATAGAACTGACCAGTCGATGTAACAAGAATTGCTGGATGTGCGGCAGAAGGAAGATAGACAGAGAGTATCCCGAGATAGCAATGGGATATGGAGATATGGACTTCGAGCTGATCAAATCTATTGCCAAGCAACTACCACAAGGGACAATTGTTCAGCTTCATAATAATGGTGAACCTCTCCTCTATGCACAATTTGGAGAAGCGGTCAGTTTGTTTGAGGGACAAATCAAATGTATGGATACGAATGGAAAATTGATAGTGGAAAAGGCTGATGAAATTATAGGAAATCTCGACACATTAACAATATCTACATTTGAAAATGATGAAGAAGGCAACGAGCAATACGACCTGATTAGAGAATTTATTAAAATTAAGAAGAATAGAAAGCCAAATGTTATAATAAGATGTTTGGGTGAGGTAGACTTGGAGAGATATAACAATTTAGGATGTATAATCGCTACACGAATATTACATTCGCCCATGGGCAGTTTTGGCTATAAGAAAAACCCTACTGTGCCTGAAATAGGGATCTGCCTTGACATGCTTAACCATTTGGTTATTCGCCATGATGGCAAAGTCTCCATTTGTGTAAGGTTTGACCCGAAAGGATTAGGTATAATAGGAGATTGTACGAGGGAATCATTGATAAATATCTGGAATGGTTCTAAAAGGAAGAAATGGCTGCAATACCATATAGAAGGTACGAGGAGTAAAATTCCGTTGTGCGGTCACTGTGATTTTTGGGGGGTACCGACAGGGTATTAATCACGATTTTTTTAATTATTTCAGAAAGTTCTTTTCTTATACGCTATGGGATTCATTCGTAAGCAACTAGGAAATAAGCTGTCGACAACAAAATGAATAAGAAGAGTGTCAAGGTTAGATTTTTTTTCAGTCTTGCAGGTAATATCTTGCAAGTCGGGCTTTCATTTGTCACTGGAGTTGTTATCGCCAGATCACTTGGGCCGGTAGATTATGGAGATTCCGTTTTTCTCATAGGCAGCTTTGCAGCCATAGCTAATCTTGTAAATATGTCCACCTCCTCTGCTTTTTACACATTTATTTCACAAGCAAAACGAGGGCAAAAGTTTTATTTCTATTATTTTCTATGGCTTATTATTCAGTTTTTGATTCCTTTTTTCCTGGTTTTGTTATTGCCGGGGCAGTTAAAGCAAAGAATCTGGCTTGGTCATCCAAAGGTTTTGATCTTGCTTGCTCTGTCTGTCGTTTTCTCCACAGGTCAGATGTGGAAATTTGTCAGGCAGATTGGTGAATCTCTTCGGGATACCGTAAATGTACAGATTCGGAATACACTGCTGGCCGTGGTCTCCTTGATTTGTGTGATATTGTTAGTTGCTTTCAATCTCACCAGTATTAAAACAATTTTTATTGTAAAGGGCGGTGTTTGCATTCTCTTTGTCTTCGGTTATTTCAAATACCTTTTTCGAAAAGCTGACCTCTATACAGAAAAAGATGAAAAGCTGGCAGGTATGTTTGGCGAGTTTAGCAATTATTGCTTTCCGCTGATTTTCTACACATTCATCGGTTTCTTATATACATTTGCAGATTACTGGCTGTTACAAAGATTTGGCGGGGCCGTTCAACAAGGTTACTATGCCGTAGGGGCCAGGTTTGCATCGCTATCAATGATTGCCACAGCATCAATATTACAAATTTTCTGGAAAGAGATTGCTGAAGCTAATGCCCGAGGAAATATGGAGCGTGTTCGCATGCTGTACCATAAGATATCAAAAAGTCTATACTTTGTCGGCGCGTTCTTTAGTTGTTTTCTTATATATTTTAGTGTGGAGATTCTTTCCGTAATACTTGGCAGCTCTTATCGTGCGGCGTGGCTTCCGCTTTCAATTATGTTTCTATACCCGGTTCATCAGTCTCTGGGGCAGGTTACGGGAACAATGTTAATGGCTACCGGGCGTACAAAAACCAAAGGCATAATTGGCGTTGTCTTTATGGGCATCAGCATTATCACAGCCTATTTTGTCTTAGCGCCGAGGTCGGCACTCTTTCCAGGTCTGAATATGGGCGCTAAGGGCCTGGCTTTGAAAATGGTACTTTGTCAGTTATTGGATGTCAATCTCATGGCATTTTTCGTTGCTAAATATATTAAAACTCCATTTAACTGGACTTTTCAAATCAGGGTTTTACTGTTTTTACTGCTGCTTGGGTTTGCGAGCAAAATTTGTGTTCAGTGGATTCTGGCAGTAGTATCTTTTCCCGCGCATCCTATATTACTTATGGCTGTGTCAGGGACTTTCTATTCTTGTGGAGTTGCGGCGCTGGTATATAAATTTCCATCAATTGCCGGAATAGACAGAGCGCAGATCAACCATGGGCTTGTTTGGTTACGCGACCGGGTGAAGTCAACCCGATAAGAAGCTAAGGACTTGTAAATAAATTATCTTCCATTTTTGGTTGGCTGCGGCTACGGCTGGCTGCGTCAGCAAAACTCGGACTACCAACCAGTAGGCCTGCGTTTTACTTCCTTGCCAGCCTTGTCCTCGCTCACCCAAAAACGAAACCTAATTTATTTACCAGTCCTAAGGAAAGTGGGTTTACATCAAGGAGATAAACAAAAGTGTTTTTGGTTACAACAGCTGACCAGAGTTTCTGGAAAACGGATGAACCTGTGCTTTTTTTAGGCGAGTGGTGTAAGCTCTTTTCTCAGAGGTCTGTTTGGGAAAAGTTGTCGTATGAAGTTCTGCCCTATCATTGGGACGACCGCAAGAAGCTATATCGAGACTATCTGTACCTGGACAAGCTGTATGAGCAAATACTTTCTGAATTGTCCCAGCACTTAAATCAGATTCATGGTGTAAAACACTCGGTTCGATATTGGAGGATAATTGTTGGGCGATGGCTTTCTTACTTTATTCAGATTTATTATGACAGATATCAATGCATTCTTGTCGCGGCGGAATCCAGAAAGGTAACCGGTACGTCGATAGGTAAATACGACCGAAAACAGTGGGTGCCGCGCGATCATCGGGTGTTTCAGGCTTGGGCTGAAATCGATGAATATAATCACTACTTATATAGTCGATTAATTGAATCTACCAATAGAATACCTTTTAATGCTGTTGAAATAGAGAGGGATTCCAGTGAAGGAATGAAAAGTCTCAGTACTAATAAAAGGCGTTTATCTGTCCTAAAAACATTTTTAACTTATTTTATTAAGTGTGGCTGCAAATTAGTGCCTGATTGCTTTAATCAAATCGTATTAGTATCATCTCCTTTCAAGACATGTGATTTAATGAAGCTACAGTTCTCTTTAGGACAAATGCCTTACTTGCCTCCACAGGATATAGTATCGCCTGATTCAGATGTTGACTGGGATTTAAGGAAAAATATTTACTTCACATCGTCGAGAGATGAGTTTGAACAACTGCTCAGCAGCATAATCAAGGAGCAGATCCCTACGGTTTATGTCGAAGGTTTCAAGCAAATGAATGAGGCTTCATTACGTGCTTATCCGAAAAAGCCAAAGGCTATTCTTAATGCCACCGCTTTTAATTCAAACGATGCTTTTAAGTTTTGGGCCGCGCACAATGCTGATCGAGGAACAAAGCTTGCCGGAACTCAACATGGAGGCCATTATGGTACCGGTCTCTGGTCATCTACTGAAGAACATGAAGTCAAAATTTACGATCGGTATTATTCATGGGGTTGGAAGTCGCAAGCCAAGGAGAATATCAAACCACTTCCTCTCGTTAAATTTAATACAATAAAGCAAAGTGTCCACTCCAAAAAAGACAGGAGATTGTTGCTGGTATTAATGGCTATGCCTCGTTATTCCTATTATATGTACAGTGTTCCGGTTGCCTCAACCGGGATACTTTCTTATTTCGACGACCAGTATTGTTTTGTCAGATCTCTTACCGAAGAAAACCAAAAGCTGCTCTTAGTTCGTTTGTACGTTCACGATTACGGATGGAGCCAAATGGATCGCTGGTCTACTGAATTTGCCGATATAGAATGTTATTCTGGAAATAAAACGATGACTGAGCAACTCAGCGAAAGCCGTCTGTTCATCGGGACATATAACGCCACCACCTATATCGAAACGTTTGCTGCCAATTACCCAAGTATTTTGTTCTGGAACCCTAACCATTGGGAGTTAAGACCTTCTGCTGAGCCTTATTTTACTGAGCTTCGCCGCGTGGGTATCCTCCACGATACACCTGCTTCCGCTGCAAGAAAAGTCAACGAAATTTGTGATGATCCACTATCGTGGTGGCGGCAGCCTGAAATTCAGGAAGTAAAAAATGAGTTTTGTTATCAGTTCGCCCGCACTTCAAACAACTGGCTAAGCCGGTGGAGAGTTGAACTGAAAAAGCTTAAGTCAGGCAGCCAGGAGACACTTAATGCAAACTAAAGCAACCTGTGCAAAATTAACTATCAGAGAACTCAGACAGGAGCAATATGACCGTCACAGTAAATTATACCCTTATATAAACGATTGGAAGAAAAATCCTTATACGTGGTTCAAGGCACGATTTTATATGGAAGCAAGTGCTCTGCTGGTTTATTTTTTGCTTAAAACCAAGATCAAACCTAACACCGTGACTATTGTCTATGGACTGCTGGGGTTGGTTGGCGGTATTTTGCTGGCAGTGCCAACGAAGGCTACTATTCTTATTGCGATTTGCATATTTTTCTCCAAGGGAATATTGGATTGGTCTGATGGGCATCTTGCAAGGATAACTAATCAGACTTCCGTTACAGGCCACATATTAGATACTTACGGTGCTTTTCTGGGATCATTAGGTTTTCAAATCGGCCTGGGGTTCTATGTAGCTCAAAAATCTGAAATAATGCTGTTCTATTACCTGGTGCCGCTCATACCACTGTTTTATGCGGGTAAATTCCATTCCTATGCTCTATCTGTACTGCTCAGCAAATACATCACACCGGAAAAAATAAAAGAATACAACAGAAAGAATTTGCAGGAGGCATCAGCAAATGTTGATGAAAAACCGGATGTGGATTGCAGTAAAAGATATGGCAAAATATATAATTTAGTTAAAAATTTTCTGGATGACCGTGCCAGGACCGTGGATTTTGTGTGTGTTTTGCTCTTATTAGAAATGTTTACATCTGTCTTTGTCACCTGGATTATATTTTTAGGGTTTGTAACCAGGCAGTTTTTGTTTTTTTCCACATCTTTTTATATGGTTTCCTGGAGGAGCTGGGCAGAAAAGCAGCTTGAAAATAAAATTGAGGAAATATCCAGGGCAACTGCATCGGATGGATAAAATGCACATAGCTAAGTTGAAAAGTGAAAATATGAAAGATAATATTTTTAGAGATAATCTTGTATGCCCAAAGTGCCAATCTCATTTAATTGAGGATGACAACAAACTGATTTGCAAATCATGCGGTCAAAGTTATCCTTCTGTTAAAAGTATTGTTGATTTTCGCGAAAAAGATGCATATTGGTGTAATGTAAGTCGCGAAAAGATGGAACAGCTAAACAGTCTGGCCAGAACCAGCGGCGATTGGCTCGAAGCCGCTGAAAAAGTAGTCCCTCAGTATGCAAACCACTTCAAACCTTTTTATCGAGCGGACTGCCAATTTTTGTGGCCCACTACCAAAGATTCAAAAATCCTCGATGCTGGAAGCATGTGGGGCGGCATCACAATCCCGGCGGCTCAATTTCATGCGGAAGTGTACGCAGTGGACCAGACGGTGGAAACTCTTGAATTTCTGAACATCCGTGCCGAACAAATGGGTTTTGATAATATTTATACTGTAGCTTCCGGGCTTCGAAAACTCCCGTTTCCTGATGATTTTTTCGATTTGGTTGTTCTAAACGGCGTTCTTGAATGGGTTGCGTTCCAGCAGGAAGTCGTTTTAGAAAAGCATTGGAAAAAATTCGGGCGAGGACTTCGACCTGAAGATAGTGTCAGGTATACGGAGGATCCGACCACAATGCAGCTTCAGGTTTTACAGGAAATGCAACGTGTACTTAAACCCGGGGGATGTCTCCACCTGGCTATTGAAAACAGAATCGGTTATATCTATCTGGCCGGCTGGCCGGATGACCATATGAATGTTCCGTTTATTTGCTTTATGCCGAGGTTCATAGCCAATGCTGTTACGAAGTTGTTTCTAAAGTGTCCATACAGAACATATGTCTATACGATACCAGGATATAAGTCTTTACTGAGACACAGTGGCTTCGGACATTCGGAATTTTATGGGGCTTTTAGTCATTACATACGGCCATTGGAAATAGTCCCTCTAGATTTAATCAGGAAATTAAAGTACAAGATAGTCTCTACTAAGAGCGGTATACACAAAAAACTAATAAGATTTGTTCCCGCTTTTTTACTGAAATGGTTAGCACCGAGCATAATCGCTATTGCTGTAAAAGACTCTGGCCCAGTCAATAATAAACCAAGGTTGATTCAGTTGCTGGAAAAAGCGGGTCTGTTGACCAATGGTTTTTCCGGAACTAAGATTGTAAAGTGTAACAGTCGCTTAGGCAACGGCCAGACCGTCAATTATATGGTTTATGAAGGAATAGCGGACAAACCCAAATATTTTTGCAAGGTATGCCGCAGCATAAAAGATACTGATATTTTGAAAACCGAAGCTCGGAATCTCAAAACAATCGCTGACAAACTCAAAGGCTCTAAATTGAACTCTAACATTCCGAAATTACTATACTTTGGGACTATTGATAATATTACATTTATGGTGACGGAATTCTTAGATGGTAAAACATATCCTGCAAAAAATGTCAAAATAAAGGGAAGATTTTTATTAAGGAAATTTGATAAAAGAGTCATACCGGCGATTGAATTATTGGCAAAGTTTCAAAAACTTACCCATATTAAGGATGTAAAGGTCGATCCTTACTTGATAGATGTAATTGAAAGCCAAGAAGCGAAATTGAACGATAAAGGACAATTAGGGGAGGATTTGCAAAGGAACATAAATCGAGCAATAGAGCAAATAAAGGAACTTGGAAACATCACGATTCCCCAATGTGCAGTGCATGGTGACTATGATCTCTGTAACTTACTATTTAATAACGGCGAAATCGCACTTTTGGATTTTGAACATTTTCTAACTGAGGGTTTACCATTTTTTGATTTAGCTAATCTTATATTCAATTTGTTGTTAATAACCTATGGACATACCGGAAAAAACATGCCTTTATCTGAAATAAACAGCAAATACAAAGTTAACCGATATATTTATGAATGGCTAAAATTGTATTCAGAATTATCAGGTACTCCAATTGCTATTCTCAAACTCATCGGTCCAATAGCAGCTCTCGAGCAAAGAACAATCGAATATCCCCACTACCGTGACCCAAATACCTATCCGATGTTTAGAAAACCAATATTTGAAGATTTGATTACATGGAGGCCATAAGATTTATCGATTTCTTGATATTATAGCAAAGGGATTTCGGCTTATTGCGATCTACTTTGAAAAACTGGGAAGAAAACATAAGGTACATGCTGAAAAAGTCAAACAAGCCAGCGCAAAACATGACATGTTAACACATCCGGATGAACCTTTTTATGCTATACAGTATTTGCATTGGATTGAGCATTCAGTGACAAACTTATTTCCCCCCAAATCCGCAACTGTATTGGACCTTGGGTGTGGTCAGGGCAGGTTAAGTATACCAGTTTCGGCGTTTTCCAAAAAGGTTGTTGGTGTTGATTTCACTCCGGAAGTTATCGAAAAGGCAAAGTATTATTCAACGAAATATAATTGCTCCAACACTACTTTTATACTTTCAGATATTCACAATTATGTAAAAGAATACGCCGAATCGTGTTTTGACGTTGTTTTGTTGACTGAAGTCACCTTTTTTTTGCCAAGTTATAAACAAGTGCTCTCTGAAATATGTCGTATTCTTAAAACAAATGGAGTAGCTTTTATCTCTTTTCGCTCTCAATATTTCTGTATTTTGCATTCCCTGAGAAATAAAAAATGGGAAAGTGCAAAAATGGCGATTGAACAAAGAGAAGGTTATCTTTTTAATGGCCAGACGTGGTTTAGCTGGCATACAAAGGAAGATATTGTTTCATTGCTTACAGGTATAGGTTTTAGCCAAATAGATTGTGTTGGAATAGGTCCCTGTTCGGGAATTGGAGGAGATCCTTTAGAATTAATTGCACGTCCTTGCCTTTTAGATGAATGGGAACAAAGCCAGTTGCTCGATATCGAATTAAAATTGGCCGAAAGCCATGCTAATTTTGGGCGCTATATATTAGCTATTGCCAGAAAATAGTGGAATATATGTATAGATTAAAAAGAATAGAGATGTGGTTGATTAGATTATCAATTAAAAAGTTTTTTTGGCTTGGAGGTGTATAAAATGATACCTGTTTCCCGCCCTTCAATTGGGCAAGAAGAATTAGAAGAGATCGGGAAAGTTTTTGCCACGGGATGGCTTGGGCTCGGTTCGGTGGTGTTTGAATTTGAAAAAGAACTCAAAAGTTATCTTGGGGCCAAACATATTATCGCCGTAAATACCGGAACAACAGCATTACACCTTGCTTTGGATGGATTTGGTATTGGCAATGGCGATGAAGTTATTGTGCCGTCGCTAACTTTTTGTGCAAGTATTCAGGTGATAACAGCGGTGGGGGCCAAACCGGTTTTTTGTGAGGTTGATCCAAAGACTCTCAATATTGACGTTGAGGATGTCAAAAAACGTATCACAGACAAGACCAGGGCTATTATGCCGATTCATTATTGCGGAAATGCTTGTGATATGGACGCATTACTGGAAATAGCCGACTCCAGCAATATTGTTGTTATTGAAGATGCCGCTCATGCCTTTGGCTCATCTTATAAGGGGAAAAAAATAGGAAGTTTCGGGCATGCAACCTGTTTCAGCTTCGATCCCATAAAAACTATAACCTGCGGCGAAGGGGGAGCGATAGTTCTGCCAGATGACGAAGTAGCCCAAACAATTACGCGCAAGAGAATCCTTGGTATAGACAAAGATACCTGGCATAGGTACAAAAACAAGAGGAGTTGGTTTTATCAAGTCACAGACCAGGGTTATCGCTATCATATGAGTAACATTAATGCGGCTATCGGACTGGTTCAGATGAAAAAGCTTGAGAAATTCATAAACAAGAAAAGAGAAACCGTCAAACTCTATAACGAAAATTTCAATCAAATAGAAGGCTTAGAGCTTATTGAGTGGGATCTTGAGCAGACAGCTCCTTTTACTTATATAATCCGGGTGCTTGGAGACAGACGCGACAAACTGATGGATTTTTTGAAAACCTGTAATGTGGGCAGTGGTGTCCACTATATACCAAACCATATCCATCCGTTTTTTGAAAGATATTCCTGCACTTTGCCGCAGACGGAAAAAATCGCTGAGGAGATTTTGACCTTGCCGCTGTATTACGATATGACAGAGACCGATGTCAATAAAGTCGTCGATTCTGTTAAATCATTCTTTGATGGTCATCGATCCTTAGAGGAGATAAATATATGCCGAGAGTCAGTGTAAATATACCTTGTTACAACGGCGAAAAATATATCGCTGAGGCACTCCAAAGTGTTCTGGACCAGACTTACCAGGATTTTGAGGTTATCCTGGTAAATGACGGGTCAACAGACAGGACAGAAGAGATTATCAAGGGCTTCTGTGATGAGCGTATCAAGTATTATTATCAGGAAAATATAGGATTGGCCCGAACACGAAACAGGCAGTTGGAATTATCTAATGGAGAGTTTGTTGCTTTTCTGGATCAGGATGATTTGTGGCTGCCGGCAAAGCTTGAGAAACAAATTCCGCTTTTTGAACAAAATCCAAAAGTTGGATTGGTTTATTCAAAAACAATTTATTTTAACGACAAAAATGATTGCTGTTATTTGTCCAAAACAAAAAAACATCATGCCGGCTACATATTTGGAGAATTATTAAAAGGCAACTTTATCTCCGTTCAAAGTGCTGTAATACGTAAAAATGCTTTGGACAACTTAAATCAGTGGTTTGACGAACAATTTAATATTGTGGAAGATGCCGACTTGTTTTTACGCATAGCATATTATTATGAGGTTGGTTATGTGGATATACCATTGGCCAAGCGGAGAATGCATAAGAATAGCTTGTCTTTTAATAGGAATGACCTCTACTACAAAGAAAGAAGAATCTTCATTGACAAACTCAAAAAACTGTATCCCAATATTACCGAAAAGTTTAGTTGCGAACTAAAATTAATGGAAAGCGAGATGTTCTACAATGAAGCACTTATTTGTTGGGCAAACGGCAAGAGGCAAAAAGCTCGTCAGTTAATTAAGCCATTTCTAAGATTTAATAAAAAACTACTCTTTCCTTTTATGCTTTCATATATTCTGACTCATCGTCTTTATATTCTTACTCTGAGGCTATTCGGCAAATCCGTTCATGTCACATAGAAAACTTTGGTCTAAATCGAAAACATGAAAGGGCTATTTACAACCGCCGAACTATCACGAAAATTATAGGTCTCAAAAAAACTGCGTGGAATATTATGGTATGTTGAATCGGCAAAGAAATATGGCACTGACGAATATTAAGAAAAACTTTTGGCAGACTTGCAAAGAATCAAAACAAACTATAATTCTTGCGACTATTGTAAGCTACATAACCGCATCTTGTGCTCATATATTCGGAGTATATTTTAAAGAACACCTATTATATAGGTACAATAAATTTTTTGTCATTCTCTTGATATGTGTTTTATTGCTGAGAATATCTAAAAATCGCATAATTCGTCTCAAGTTGCCCGGCCTTATTTGGTTTGGTATTTTTTTCGCCTATGCCCTGTTACATGGGCTTTATCCCGCCGGTGACAGGGCTTTCGATATTGCGTACTCACTCTTAAAGATATATACACTTTTTTTAATCATCATTAATTTATTTAGGACAAAAAAAGAATATATCATTCTTGGTATAACCTTTGCCGTGGTAACAACTATCACATTAGCAGTATACTATGTCCATGCCAGGCGTCATGGGTGGGGCTCACGGATTACAGCAGAAAAACTGGGATTTTTTATTAATGCTAACACGATATCTTACATAGCAGTACTGGCCTTTATTATTTATATGTTCGTAACTAAAAACGGACGCTTCAAAGGTTGTTTGTTTTCCCAGTTATGTGCCCTGGCCGGCGCAGCTACTATTATAAATGCTAATGCTTCAGTAGGTGCTTTTCTTCTCCTTACAGCTACTGTTATGTTGACTATGCTCAAATTAAAGAATATAAAAATATTGCTGCTATCTGTCTGTATTATTTTGATCATTGGATATGTTTACTATAAATACATCCCTTATACGAAACTGATAACTCAAAGAATAGAATACAAAATTGCAGCAGGACCGTACGACGAAAGACCTTATTTAACTCGAATTGCATTCAATACATTTTGGGATGAGCCCGTCTGGGGCAAGGGTTATGATTCTCTCAGGGTACGTGAGGGAAAATCATTCAACCATCTTTGGTATTTGAACGTACTCGTGGCATACGGCATATTTGGTTTGCTGTTTGTTTTTATATGGTTTACAAAAATTATTCCCGTCAAAGCCTTTTTTGTGTCAAGGCATTCCGCTACGCTTATATTTTACACATTTGTTGTTCTTCTGCTTGCACCACCTCCGATGCTTTTTTCTATGGTCTTGGCATTTTTATATTGGGAAACACGCCAAAAATCATGTGCGGAACTTAAAATTCAAAATGATACTATATTAAGCTTGCATGGACTTAGGCACGGTTCTTACCTGAAACATTAAGGCTAAAACAATGAAGAACACTTCTGTTTTACACGGTTGGAAGAAAGGCCGGTTCATGATATGGTTGGTACTGGCAAAGTTGTACGCACAGATTGTTTTCTACATGCAAAAGACTTTCAATATTAATTTGTCTGGTCTCGGATTTATTTTGCGGAGAATTCACTTTGATCACACAATCATGGTCCAGGGCAGAAAATATTACTTTTACTCCGCTGCTGCAAGTATGTATTCATTACTCATAATGGGCAAGTTCCCCGAGCCGGAAACACATTTATTCCTAAGCAATATTATCACAAAAATCAATACCAGGATAAGTTTTATTGATGTCGGAGCTGCGGTTGGTGAGATGGTAATAGATGCAGCAGGATACCAAAACGTCGAGGAAGTGATTGCATTTGAACCAGATACGAATCTTGCTGAATCATGTAGATTAAGCGCCAAAATAAACAACTATGATAACATTACGGTAATCTCAAAAGTTGTAGCAGATGAGATCAAAGAAGTAAACTTTAAGTTCGCTAAAGGCAGGGGCATAAGTGGGAGCATATCCGAAGAGAAAAACAATAAAACTACACCGGTGCTCTGCACGACTCTTGACCATGAAGTCCAGCAACAGGATAACCTTGAATATATCATCTTAATTGATGTCGAAGGAGCTGAACCCTTGGTCTTAAAAGGTGGTGCCGAATTTATAAATCAAAAGTTGCCGTTAATAATATTCGAATACAACAGCGGAGAAAATTGCCAATTATCAGAAGTAACTGAAATTCTTGGACCCAATTACGAGATATACAGGTTGCGGGATGATGGACATCTGGACACCAAATTTAAAAAGGCGTGGAACTGTGTCGCCGTATGCAAAGACTCCATATTCCACCCAGTCTGCCAGCCAATCATACGAAAGTGATTTTGAAGCGGGGATATAACGAACTATGAAAACCGTCTTGTTCTTAGGTTTCGATGACCATCTTGGCTTGACTTATCACTTTGTTGATTGGGTAAAGGCTTTAGATAAAGCTGTAAATGGCAAATTGAACGTAATTTTCTTAACGCTTAAAAAAGAACAAAATGCAGGTTTGCAGCAAAAACTGATGGATATTCGCAATATAAAAATAGTTAAGATAAGCACACTCGCTGATATAGCAAAACTGGAATTCCTCCCAGATGTGGATATCATTCATTGCCAAGGGTTTAAGCAGGCTGCAAAGATAATTCAGCTCAAGAAGGAAAAGACATTATATTTCAAAACAGCGATTACAATGCATGCATTTAGACATGGTTCTTGGTACAGACCTTTTTTCACCAATCTTGTTTCACTGCTCTATATAAATAAGTTAGATGCTATACATTTCTTAAGCCATGCATCAAGAGAAGAGTTTTTAGAATATAATATATTTTATAAACAATCTAATCGTTCTTTTGTGGTTCCTTTAGGGTGTAACAAAGATGAGTTTATAGAAGACACGCCCATAGAGAATTTGGAGTTTTACAAAGAGTTAAACGAAAGCAAAAAGAATATCGTATATCTGGCTGAATTTTCATCGAGAAAACAGCATATCTGGCTTTTGAAAACATTAAAAAATGTTCTTATAGGAGAAAATGCCACCTTATGGTTGTTTGGAGGAGGAACAAAAAAGGAACAGGCAATACAATATATCAACAAAAACAATCTTTCCAGATACGTTAAATTCCCCGGAAGAATTGACAGACGGTTTATTCCTTCCATTCTAAAGCAAATGGATTTAGCTGTGTCTGCTTCGAAGTCTGAGACTTTCGGCCATTTAATTGTTGAACCTGCGTTTGCGGGGATTCCAGTGGTAACATTCAACGTGGGAATAGCAAATTATTTGATACATGACTTCGCAAATGGTTTTGTTGTCAAAAATACATCAGATCAGGAAAGTTTTAGGGCTGCAGTGAAGTTTATATTAAGGAACAAGAACGATATTACGAAAATGGGACACCATAGTAAATTGTTCGCCAACCAATGGTTAACATGGAAAACTACAGCTGCCAGCACAATGGATTTGTATGCGGTTATGTAATGAAAAAAAGACAATAGCCATAAATGCTCTTTCTGCTCTTCAAGGTGGGGGACAGGTCTATCTTTCCAACATTTTGCGTTATGCAGATAAATTCCCTGATATTAAAATATGCATTTTTGCCTCGTTACAATTTGCCGGCCTTTATTCTTTTCCAGGAATAGAAGTAATAACTGTTGATTTTACATCGAAGAATCTTTTAGCCCGTATGTTGTGGGAAAAATGGCAATTACCTAAGCTATTGAGACAATTGCAAATTGACCTTGTTTTTTGTCCCGGCGGCTCAATAAACTTTTTACCGCCTCCCGATTGCCTGACCGCTGTCACATTCCAAAATATGCTTATTTTTGATGTTGCAAATCAGAGAAAGTATCCCTTCGGCTACATGAGACTAAGATTAAAATTGTTGCAACGAATAGCAAAGAATAGTTTTGAAAAAGCTGATCTTGTTCTTTTCCTTTCTCAATATGCAAAAACAGTAGTTGACCAAAAGGTGCCTCATAGAAAAGGTTTATCAGAAGTGATACCTCATGGCTTGGATGTTTTGTTTCGCACCGCTACCACCAAAGACACTCCTCGCTTGAAATCACTTCCTAAAGACGATTATTTGCTCTATGTCTCAGTTATTGATGCCTTCAAGGCTCAGGTTGAAATTGTCCGGGCTTATCATCTGTTTTGTCAGGGGCGGAATACAAAAGAAAAACTTCTATTCATTGGGCCGGAGTATCCTCCATATGCAAAACTTGTTCGCAAAGAAATTCAACGATTGGGACTCAATAATAAAGTCCTTATTATGGGTGAAATACCTTATGCAGACATGCCCTCTGTTTATCATCATGCTAAAGCCCATATCTTCGCCTCGCATTGTGAAAACTGTCCTAATGTTGTCATTGAAACCTTGGGTTCAGGTCGGCCGCTGTATTTATCAAATAAACCTCCCATGCCTGAAATAGCTGGCGATGCTGCCGTTTATTTTGACCCTTGTAAACCTGAGCAATTGGCAGGTTTGTTATTGCGATATATTGACGATAAACAATGGGCGGAAAAGATGGGCAAGAAAGTTTTTGAGAGGTCTTTGTTTTATAACTGGGAAGTCACAGCAAAGAAAACCTTTCAGGCATTCAAGAATTCGTTGGAAACAAAAATGTCATCATAACGATTAATAGAATAAACTTATGTGTGGAATCTGCGGATATCAAGGAACATTTAAGACTGGTTTGGTTCAGCGTATGATGAATCTTATAGCCCACAGAGGGCCAGATGATAGCGGTTTTTTTGAAGATCCTGCTAATCAGGTAGCCCTTGGACATATTCGGCTTTCTATTATTGATTTGCGCCCTGAGGGGAAGCAGCCTCTTACAAATGAAAATAAAACTGTTTTTCTTGTTTGTAATGGCGAAATTTATAACTACAAGCAATTGCGTAAAGAGTTGTTAAACAAGGGGCATATTTTTACAAGTCATACAGACAGTGAAATTTTAGTCCATCTTTATGAACAAGAAGGCACAAAAATGCTTTCTCGTTTAAATGGCATCTTTTCCTTCGTAATATATGACTTGAAGAAAAAAGAATTATTTTGTGCTCGTGACCAACTTGGTGTTAAGCCTTTTTATTATAGCATCGTCAATAATCTTTTTGCTTTTGCCTCTGAACTAAAGGCACTTTTAGCGATACCACAAATATCAAAGGATATTGACCCAATTGCAATTCATAATACACTAACATTTCTGTGGTCGCCTGGTCCAACCACCATGCTTAAATCTATTAGAAAACTTGAGCCCGGATTTGCGTTAATTGTTAAGGATGCCAAAATCAAACGTCACTGGCGTTATTATGATATTCCTTATCCGGCAGATGAATTGATTTACTCCGAAGCTGAAGCCATAGAATTGGTTCAATCACATTTGCTCAAAGCAGTTAAAAACCAACTAATGGCTGATGTACCAGTAAATGCCTTCCTTTCGGGAGGATTGGATTCCAGTGCTATAGTTGCTATGATGAGAAAAATACACCCTAATACACGTCCAAAATGCTACACGATTTCTTTTGCCGGCGGTAAAAAGTTTGAGGGTGGAGTTAATGATTTACCATATGCCAGAAAAGTAGCGAAGCATCTTGACTTGGACTTAGAGGAAATAGTTATTGAACCTGATATTGTTAATAATATTGAAAAAATGATTTATTTCTTAGATGAACCCCAATCAGATTTAGCACCAATAAACATCATGTTGATTTGCCAAAAAGCTCGTGAGCAAGGAATAAAAGTGCTGCTTTCTGGTGCAGGCGGCGATGATATTTTTTCTGGTTACCGTAGACACGCGGCTATTTATCTCGAGCGTTATTGGGCCTGGTTGCCACATGCCGTTAGGTATTTAGTGCAATCGAGTACTGACCTCTTATCAGCAGGATGGGGGCCATTCAGGAAAATCCGAAAGCTATTTGAAAATGCTTCTTTGGATCGAGAAGAAAGACTTATAACCTATTTCTTTTGGCTAAGCCAAAGAAAGGTAAAAGCACTTTTAAGAGATGAAATCCTGCAAGCCCTGGGTGAATATGATTCTTTCATCCCTATGAATAACCATTTGGTCAATATTCCTACCGTAAAAGATCCGTTGAACCGGATGCTTTATCTGGAGTGTAAAACATTTTTGCCGGACCACAATTTAAATTATACAGATAAAATGGGCATGGCTTCGGGAGTTGAAATTCGTGTTCCTCTTCTGGATATCGACCTTGTTCGTTTATGCACGAAAATTTCCCCGCATCTCAAACAAAATGGAATAACCGGCAAATATATTTTTAAAAAAGCCATGGAACCATTTTTACCTCACGAAGTAATCTATAGACCAAAAGCTGCTATACCGAGTCCATTGCGTATCTGGTTGCAAAACGATTTAAGGGAAATGGTGCGAGATATTCTTTCACCAGCAAGACTCAAACGAAGAGGCTGGTTTGATCACAAGGTTGTTTTGAAATTGATAGAGGATAATGAATCTTCAAAAATTGACGCTTCCTACTCTATCTGGGCAATGGTTTCCATGGAAATATGGGCCAGCTTATTTCTTGACCGTTCTTATGTATAGGTCAATTGCGAAATTCATATGAGAATTAATTATTATAAAAGAATTTTTTCCGCTTATATATTCAGCCGAAACAGTAATCTAAGTTTTTGGCACACACCACTTGAAATTAATCATATCAAAGACTATGGCAAACTTGGAAGATATTACATGAATTTTGCAGAAAAAACAAAATTCCAGGGACCATTTGACACAGATGGCATACCAATGCTTGATTACAAAGGTAATGTTGGTGTTCAATATAATCCCAATGCAGTTGCTCAGTATGCACTCGGATTTTATGACCTGTTCCTTGATACCGGAAACCAAAAGCATAAAGAAGTATTTCTTAAGCAAGCCGACTGGTTCTTGAGAAGCATTCGAGTCATAGAAAATGGGATTGGATTGTGGGAATATAATTTTGATTTCGAGTATCACAAAGGACTAAAAGCGCCATGGCAATCAGCTTTAGCACAGGGCCAAGGTATTTCAGTGGTGGCCAGAGCATATTTGCTGACAAAAGATGACAGATATTTGGAAGCCGCAGACAAGGCATTTAGGTCATTCGAATATCAGATTGACCAGCCAGGTGGAGTAACCTATGTCGATGATGAAGAATACACTTGGTTTGAGGAACTAATCTTCATTCCACCAACACATGTTCTGAACGGCTTTATTTGGGCCTTATGGGGGGTATATGACTACTATTTGCTGACCAAAAATCAGGAAGCTTTGAGATTATTCAACGAGTCTGCTCGCACTTTAGAAGATAACATTTCTAAATATGACCTTGGATTCTGGAGCGTTTACCATTTGCATCGCACCAGACTCAAAGAAATCGCCAGCCCTTATTATCAAAAACTGCACGTCATACAACTGAATGTAATGTATCACTTAACCAACAAAAAAGTTTTTAAAGAATACGCTAACAAGTGGGAAAACTGTTACTCAAAATGGTATTATCGATACTTAGCAATTTGCTGGAAGGTCCTGTTTAAGCTTCTCTACTATTAATTGACAATGAAACAGGCAGAGTAATTATGGCAGATGTATTATTAGTATATCCTTCTTATAGTTATCCCAAAAAGTGGCCCCCTATCGGTCTGGGTTATATCGCATCTGTTTTGAAAGTTGCCGGATATTCCGTTGATATTTTGGACATGTCTGTTTTGGGAATGAGCCGCGAAGATTTGGAAAACCACATAAGACAGACAAAACCTAAACTTGCAGGCATATCCTTTATGACCAACCAATTTCAGGAAGCTGTTAATGTTTCCAAAATCGTAAAAGATATCGATAAAAACATCCCTGTAATAGTGGGTGGACCACATGTTTCTGCTCTCCCTGAAGAAATACTTGCCCATGAATCGGTGGATATTGCTGTTAGAGGGGAAGGAGAAGTAACTATTCTGGAATTAGCGAATTGTTTTCTGGGCTCCGAGAAACTCGAACTTAGCGCAATCAATGGAATAGCTTATAAGAAAGAAGGACAAGTACATTTAACTCAACGCCGAGAACTAATCCGGGATTTAGATTCCATACCTTCTCCTGCATGGCATTTGTTACCTGTTAAGAAGTATTCAGTTCCCGCAACCGGCGGAGATGTTAAGGAGAGTGTTTTCGCTATAATAAGCAGCCGAGGCTGCCCAAACCACTGTATTTTTTGTGATTCGCATACTGTTTTTGGGAGAAAGTTCAGAGCAAGAAGTGCACAAAATATATTCGATGAACTTGTATACTTAAACAAAAACTTTGGAGCAACTCAGTTCGATTTTGTAGACGACACTATTACAGTAAACAAAAACAGAATCTATCAGCTGTGCGATTTGATTCTAAGCAGCAATAATAAATTTAAATGGATGTGCAATGCACGAGTGAATACCGTCAATGAAGATTTGTTAAAACTTATGAAAAGTGCTGGATGTGTCCGAGTCGAATTCGGAGTAGAATCAGGTGATCCAAAGGTACTTAAAAAAATAAAAAAAGCAGTGACCATAGAGCAAATCAAAAATGCCCATGCTATGGCACGAAAGGCAGGGCTAAGTATTGGAAGCTTTGTGATGGTAGGTAATCTCGGCGAAGATTTTTCGTCGGTTACAAAAACGAAAGTTCTTTTGGAACAGATTGACACTGATGATGTTTTTATTGCCATAGCTACACCATTCCCCGGAACTGAACTCTATGAAATAGCCAAAAACCATAATTGGCTTTTAAGCACCGACTGGTCTAAGTATGTTACTTCACCAACTCACCTTCCAAATTACAAGCCCCTTATGGAAACGGACAAAATGAGCACTCGGGAAATCTTGAAAGCTTTTTTCTATCTGCATTCCCGATTTGTGAAAAAAAAACTCAAAACAAGGTATGGGTCTCTTTTTCTTTTAAAAAAGCGATTTTACAAGGACCACATCTTCAATGTAAAAAGCAAAGAGGCTTTCAAATACAAACTTAAATTAATTAAAGAATTATTGAGCAGCTATTTTAAGCGATGGTAAGCAATGGAGTCACTTTGGGTGGTTTGCCTCGAAATATTTTCAGTATGTATTAGGATTATAGTTTACTAAATGAAAGTTTTATTGATAGAACCACCAACTAATTGTTTCACGGGTCTGATAAAAAGAGGTTACCCTATAGGTCTGTGCATGCTGGCCCGCATAGCCAAGCAACAAAAAATCGCAGAAGTCAAAGTATTTGATTCAGACAAGTCATTCTTTTCATTTGGTGACTTGAATTTTCTGGATCAACGGCAAAACATGGCTCGTTTTCTTGAAGAAATAAACAATGCCAAGCATCAGGTGTGGAAAAATATCAATAATATGCTTGAATCTTTTCAGCCGGACATCGTTGGCATTACTACTATGACAATCCAATACGCTTCGGCTTTACAAACAGCCCGGATAGTCAAGAACTGGAGACAAGATTGCACGGTAGTCATGGGAGGCCCGCATGCCAGTGTAATGCCTCGCGGGATGATAGACTGGCCTTATACAGATATAGTAGTAAAGGGAGAGGGAGAGGAAGCTTTTCTCGAAATTATCAAAAAACTAAACGCAGGCAACAAAAAAGTTGGCAGTATACCTGGTGTCATAACAAAAGATGACCTTAGCGATCTCAACACTGCTCCTTTAGAAATTGAAAATTTAGACGCCCTTCCGTTTCCGGATCGAAATGCCCTTGAAAACCTTCGAAACTATTCGCCTGAAGATATGGGGCTTATTCTCACTTCGCGTGGCTGCCCTTATGAATGCAGCTATTGCAGTAATTTTACCAGGAAAACCCGATTTAGATCTGTCGATAACATTCTGGCTGAAATTGTACAGGTGCAGGAAAAATTCGGAACAAAGCAATTTATGTTTAAGGATGATTCTTTTACTCTGAGGCGAAAACGCGTTGAAAATTTTTGCAATGAATTAATTAGCAAAAAAATTAAAATATCGTGGGAGTCTACTACTCGATTGGATCTTGTAGATGACCGCCTGGTTAAGCTAATGAAAAGAGCAGGATGCAATCGAATTGGCGTAGGTGTGGAATCCGGCGATGAAGAAATGTTGAAAATATATAACAAACGTTTAACAAAAGACCAAATACGCAATGGAACAAACATTCTTACTATAAATAATATTTTCTGGACAGGCTATTTTATGATGGGTTTGCCCATGGAAAGAAAAGAACAGATGTATAAGACTCTCGAATTCATGAAGGAGCTTGCCCCTCCCTATGCTGCTATTGGAATATACAAGCCCTATCCAGGAACTAAATTATTTGAAATATCTGAGGGTTTGGGATTAGTAAATTCAGATGTGACGAATGACCATTTTTTCTGTACCAACCCGGTGGATTATTTTTTAAAAGACCCTCATCATCGCTGTGCCCATATCCTGGAAGATGAACTTGACAAAATTACATCACGTATAGAAAAAGAATTTGAACGATCCAACAAGAAATTGTCAAATGTTCTTAGGCGTGGCTTGTCCAGGCAAAAACTGTATCTTAGCGATCCCAAAAGTTTGCTAATTGATCTTAAACGAGCAATAAAGTGGCTTATGCCATAGTTGGAACATGTAAAGTATGCGGATTCTGATAATCTCTCAATACTTTCCACCAGATATCACTGCTGCAGCTTTTCGCATTTATGACATAGCTAAATTGTTAACGCAAAAAAAACATGAAGTCTGCGTTATCACCGCATATCCACACAAGGCTCAGGCTAAAAATCAAAAAACTGACGCCTTGGATTTGGGCTCAATTACAGTTTGTCGTTCAAGAATATCTAAAATTGGTTCTGGAGGATTCGTAAATTACCTGAAACACTACTTTTCTTTCATGTTTGGCAGTATATGGATAGGGCTCAAATGGCGTTTACATGGCTGGAAACCTGATATAATCTGGGCCAGCTCTCCGCCTTTATTTGTTGGATTGAGTGGATTGGTGTTGTCAAAGTTATTCAGATGCCCGTTTGTGTTGGATGTTCGTGATGTGTGGCCTGATTCTGCGGTTTCTGCCGGCCAGATTTCAAGCGATAGTCTTGCTTACCGAATAAGCAAAAGGATAGAAAAATACATATACAATGGTTCTGATTATATTACCTGTGTTGCTAAACCGATGCGAGAGTACATTGCAGCGAATACGCAAAAAACCATTTCTGTAGTATATAATGGTGTATTGGAACAAGATGTGGGACTTGAAGTAAAACCAAATGCGCTCTGCAAATCAAATGGTACAAGGACCATACTTTATACAGGCAATCTTGGCCGGGTCCAGCAGCTTGATCTCTTGATGCATGCTTATGCCGAACTTGTTGAAGAAGGCTATATGAAAAACTGGAACATTCGTTTCATTGGCGCAGGTGCTTTGGAAGATAACTTAAGAGAGCTGGTTTCAGAATTGCAACTTGATGATAATATAAGCATTGCCCCACCTGTAACACGTGAAGTTGCTCTGCAACAGTCAAAAGCTGCCGATTTGCTCTTTTTAAGTTTGTTGCCAGACGTAGTATTAAAAATGACTATCCCTTCGAAGGTTTTTGATTACATGTTAGCAGGTAAACCAATACTAGCTGGAATCTTTGGAGAAGGTAAAGATATACTTGAATCAACCAAGGCAAACGTATGTTACAATCCTGGTGACCTGCAAACCCTTAAACAGGCTTTGGTAAAAGCTACCACGCGACATTCTGATTTGGCTAAATTGGCCAATAAAAACAGAGACTTGGTTCTTAGTAAATATACAAGGCAGATGGCTGCATCCATGCTTTTGGATGTTTTTAATAATTTGTAAGCAAAAGAAGTAGATATAATGAAAATCTTAGTTGCTGGTGGAAGTTGATTTATTGGAACTCGTCTTGTTGGTGAATTGCTAAAAGCAGGCCACAAGGTTACTATATTTTTATAAAAATGAGAGCCCTAAATGTCCTGAGCTTGTGGTTATCGGCAATGTTTGTGACAAGGACGCACTTACGAAAACCGCCACAGGTCACGATGTTATATATCACTTAGCTGCCGAACATACAGACGATGTCCGCACCTTGACCACCGAATTAAAGATATGCCGAATTTACAACTTGTTGAACAGTTAGGCTATCTTGATTTTCTAAAACTAATGGCTTCTGCTCGTGTGGTTTTAACTGATTCAGGCGGAATACAGGAAGAAACAACCATTCTGAAAGTTCCCTGTTTAACTCTTCGCGAAAATACCGAACGACCTATTACTGCAGAAATCGGACCCAACCAGATTGTTGGCACTAATCCGGACGTGATCATCAAGGCCTATAGACAGGTAACTGATGGAAAGTGGCGAGAATCTCAAATACCGCCTTTGTGGGACGGTAATGCTGCTGAACGAATAGTTGGCCTGCTAATTAAAAATATTTGAGTCAAAGAGCAGATGAAGAAATATCTTAGAAAATTGCATTTTGGGTCAAAGCAAATATACTAATTTTCAGCCTAAAGTTGGACTCTTTCGGGTGTTCTCATTGCTGTCAAAAGGGACATAGTGATGCGATTTATTTTATTTAGCATAAATATTATTTTAATAAACCTCGGTTTCCTCATCGCCTTTTTAATTAGATATGGTTTACCAATTCCTGAACGTAGTTTTCTGCCTTACAAAAATAGCTTCGTATTTCTAACCCTGATTTACCTGTCATCTCTTTCTTTATTTGGAGTTTATAAAACCAGATTCAAATCATCGTGGGACCTGTTCAAAAGAGTATTTCTGAGTGTGTTTCTGGGAACACTGTTGACTGTTGCATTTGTTTATGTTTTCCGCGCCAAATGGGGTTACTTCCCAACCAGTGTTTTTATTCTTTCCTTCTTCATCAATCTCCTTCTGATTTTTAAGGTCAATCAGTTTGTTCTGAAAGCGAAGAAAAAGATAAAAAAGCAGGTGATAATACTCGGTGAAGGCAAAGTTGATGATATTGTCGGCAAGAAGGCAAATGTGGAAAGAAAACGAACTGATCAGATTCGTGAGCTGCTGGAATATTCGAATGTTGACGAAATAGTAATAAGTGAAAATATTACTAATGCGAAAGACTTGAATCTATTGCTCTATCTGGAGCAAAAGTTAAAGGCCGAAATTCTGTTCAGTTCTTCAGTTTATATGGAGCTTCTGCCCGAAAAAATAAACGGAAGCTCTTCAGTTGAGTTGCTGAGTACTTTCGTTGGCAGACAATCCGACCTTGACGAGTTCTTTATTACGATTGTAGATATATCAACTTCATTGATATTACTGATTTTAGCTACAATACCGATGTTGATTATTTCTATTTTAATCAAGCTTACATCCAGAGGTACGGTAATCTATAAGCAACAAAGGGTTGGCAAAGATGGCAAAATGTTTACATTGTATAAATTCAGGACGATGGTAAAAGATGCAGAAAAAAGGGTTGGCCCGGTATTGGCACAAAAAAATGACAGCCGCGTTACAAAAATAGGCAAAATTTTGCGAACTACGCGGTTCGATGAATTGCCTCAGTTGTTCAACATATTGCAGGGCAAAATGAGCATTGTTGGCCCCAGGCCGGAACGACCGCATTTTGTTAAACTGCACAAGGCATTGCAGGGGCTAAGACTTGCAGTTAAGCCGGGGCTTACTGGTCTTGCCCAGGTAAAAAATGTTTATGACCTGCATCCCAAACACAAACTCAAGTACGATTACTTATACATTCAAAGAAGAACGCTCGCGTTGAATATAAAGATTATGCTGCAAACAATTCCAGTGATATTTTTAAAGAAAGGCTGGTAAAAGTCAAAGCACCTCGTAAATAACAATCCTTCTTTTCTTCTCTCGTTTATTCATCCACACCGAATATCTTTTTCGCACCTCCATGTTGAAGGTTAGACTGTCTTCTGCCTGCTTGCCATCTAAGAATTTTACTACGTATGTGGTATTGCCGGGGATTTTCTCTCCATCCATTCTCCTGCTTGACCTTTGTGCATAAAAGCCAATCCGCAAATCTGCCATTGCTGCCATTGCGATTAGATCTTTTTCGCTGGTATTTTCTTTCAGCCATTTCGCCGTTTCAATATAGCCTTGCTTTTCCCATCGCAGCGGTGTTATCCTGCCGAACTTAGCCGTACAAATACTAAAGCCAACTGCCGCAAGTATAAAAAACCAGCGTTGTCTGTTTTTCGTTACGGCCAAACCGTCCTTAGAAGTCCTCTTACTTAGCCAGCGAGCAAGTATCCGCAGGCCAACCGGAATGTAAAAAGCAGTAAACACAATGATAGGCATACAATGCCTTCTACTTATATGGCTATGATTAATATGCAGCAGCACCATCATTACCACATACAGAACTATCATAGCAAATATAAAGAACCTCTCAGTAAGCAAAACTCTTCGTAGTTTTCGAAAGTGACAATAAAGCCCAGCTATCAGCGGAAGCACAAAAAAGTAC
>SDBS01000780.1_pt1 | contig 31680 bp, 65 predicted proteins | sample 2277091 | NCBI WGS metagenome assembly SDBS01 (sample SAMN10404972, study PRJNA504765) | marine sediment metagenome | isolation source: marine sediment core GS10_PC15, 163 cmbsf | place: Arctic Ocean: Southern Knipovich Ridge | collected 2010 | reverse complement strand
AGCGGCTTAGAGCCTTCGTACGAAGGTTGTGAAACGCTCATGAACTCTTAGCCGATGCCATCAAGCGATGAGCACGCTCAATGCGGTTATGCGCTGCCTCTGCTCCTATGTAGGGCACACTCCCCGCCTCTGTTCGCATCGGCTAAGCCTTTCAGGAAGGAGGTGAGCAATGAGAAAGACCATGATCCAAATGATGAAGGTCGGAGATCCTGTGACCTTCGAACAACACGGGCTACCCGTCACCGGCTGGCTCAAGTTCATCCCAGCGCCTAACAGGACAACCCTGGACCTGGCTCTGGACGACAGCACAGTGCTGCTGGTCTCGAAGGAGCTAGTGAAGTTCCGCCGCGAGGCCACATCACCAGTAGGCCCGCAAGAACTGATGTGTGAGCCTTGCGGCCACACCTGGGATGAGCACGACGACACTGGTTGTCTCTGGATGGTCTGTGCCTGCTGGCTACCTGGGGAGAGGAAATGAGCGAGTACGTCGAAGGTTCTTGGTATGACGATCCCGATGAGGTGGTCACCTTTGCGCGGTGGTTCTTTGACGGAGCCACCGCGCGGGCGGGCGAAGTCATCGACGTGTTTGAGAAGCCCTGGAAATGGGATGAGGAATACCTGGGGATGAGGGCCGATAGGAAGGCCGAAAAGAACGCGTGACCATCCTGGGAGTACCGCCCAAGCAATCCTGGTATGTCCACTCATTCAAGGACCAGGACACCAAGCTGGTCCATGGGGCTATCAACACTCGTCGGCAATACAAGCGTCGGCCAGGCTCCAGAGCCATCTGCGGCATCCTCCTGACAGGCATGTGGCCAAGACCAACACAAGAGGCTTTGACCTGTCCCAAGTGTCTCGACGCGTACAACGCGCTAGACCTACTACTGGAGGACCAATGACCGGACCCACAGCAGCCATGCGAGTCGCGTGGCGAGCCATCGTCAAGCAAGAGTTCACCACCTACATCGAGTTCTTCGACACTGAGGCTGAAGCAACCAAGGCCATAGAAGACATCACTGAAGGATGGGATCGAGCCACCTGGGACGACGCCATTGAGGTAGGAGTGTCTAAGCACTTCGAGGACCCTCTGGCTGATCTCATTCCACCCGGCGAACCACCACTAAGGAGACCCACATGACAACAAGATTCGAGGACTACAGCTTCTCGATCACTGACCTGATCGGCAAGGTGCGGGACATCGCTCTCGAACATCCCAGCACCGTCTACGAGAAGGAGACAGCGGTACACCACGGCCAGAAGACCTGGTGTTCATACGTCACGGGTTACTCGTCAAATGTCGGAGATGGCTGCATGTTCGGCCAGATCCTCCCTTGGAACTTCGTGGAACTCGACGCCCAAGCAGACATCAGAGAAGTGCTCAAGGACCACATCGGACTGCCTGACGCCCAACTCGACGGTCACGAGTTGGATGACGACGGGATGCCGGTCAACAGCCAAGAGATGGACTGGATCGCTGCTGTGCAATCCAACCAGGACTTAGGTTGGACGTGGGGCAGAGCCGTAGACCAAGCCGACATCAACTACCCACTCGACTAAGGAGGAACATGACCGAAATGCGACACCTGCTCTCCAATGAGAGCGTACTGGTTGTCAGGGCTGTTCAAGCCCAGTCGGAGGACGTTGTGTCCGTCGAAATGATGACCAGGCAGGATCTCCAAACTCATCTGGCTCTCCGAGCACGCCTTGGAGCATCAGAGGAAGAACTGGTTGACAAGCTGGCCCGGTGGAAGGATGCTCGTGACCTCAACCAGATCATGTGGCAAGCCCAGAAGAACGTTCGTACGAAGACTCGGGAACTGCGATGAGCTTCACAGACCACAACATGCTCGATGGGCAGTACGACGCAGCCCGCGCAGTCATCGACAAGCTGACAGCCATCGACGGCTACAAGATGGCAGAGGTTATCGAAGCTATCACTGGCATCGGAACTGACCTGTTCATTCAGCTTGACGAGAAGCCCGGCTACTACGACGGGGACTATGCCGGTGGTGACTGGCATTGGAAGCTCCGTCGAGCACGCAACTGGGCACCCGGATTCTTCGAAGCAATCAACAAGGAGGAAGAAGATGAGCGATCGTGATTGGGCATTAGGAGCAGCCAAACAGGATGCGATGTACCTGATCTCCCCCACGGCACGTCATCGTGCCATGCAAATACTCAAGAACGTCACCACCAATCAGGCTTACGCAGCCAGGGTGATCCTTCACGACGGAGGAGTCCAACAGGGTGGGAATAGCTTCGACGGCATGCCCTACATGACCGCCAGCATGGATGTGTGGCGTGAGGCTGCCGACGCGCTAGGCGTGTTCGATGACTGATGATCGGGCAGCCAAGCGAAATGCTTTCTATCTGAACTCCCCTGACGACTGGTACTGGAAACAGATGCACGGCAGCGGAGATGACTCACACCTGTCCATATCAGCGTGGGCACATCGTCATCGCCGCAAGATGCACCAGGCGTTGAGGTTCCCCTGTCTGACCTGTAACGCCAAGCCCAGACAGCAATGCCGAACCTACGAAGGCATCTGTGGTCTGAGTAACAGGACAGCCCCGCATGTTTACCGCTGGAACAAACTACGAGAGGAGATCACTGATGGCGCTAGGAAAGCCGACCAAGACTTGGAAGTGCCAGAAGTGCAAACGAACGATCGAACGATACCCAGGCATGAACGACATCCAATGCGTCTGTGGAGCCTGGTACAACTCGTTCGGTCAGCGATTGCGCGACGACTGGCAAGGTAACCCGTCGAACTACGACGCGGACATAGGTGATCTCGAAGGTTTCGAGATGCAGCAACTAGCCAAGGAGCAACATGGAAATTGAGCTAGGTGTCGGTGTCCTGACCTGGGCACGAGGAGAGCGAGTTAGTGACCGTTACGGGTCAGTTTTCCTCATGCCTGAAGGCCAGGACAGCCTGCACCAAGACGACGAAACATTCGTCCCCCTAGCCCGCCCCTCATCAATCTCATCAAGCGATGGGCGAGGTCGCCTCATTGCAGAGGTACTGGAGACACGGCAATCGACTCACATCGGAGACTTCTTCCGAGGTCTCTCCCCGAAGACACCAGAAGTAGGTGACCGTCTCGTCCTTGGTGAAGGAATCCTGTTCTTCGACACCGAGGATTGGGGTGACCAGGTAGGTCTAATGCCAGACGATGGACGCGAGACCGACTGGTTAGACCCCCGTTCGCTCTACACGGCACATGAGCAGACCGTGAGGCTGCTCTTCGAGAAAACATAGGTGAACATGCCCCGTTATGAGTTCCAGTTCGGTGTCTTTGTAGACGCCGACAATAGGAAAGACGCTTGGGAGAAGGTCCGCATCGTTTCCGAGCATCTTGACAAGATCGACGCCGAAGGCGATTCGGCAGTCGAAGGGCCAATCCTGGTCCCTTCGGATGAAGCTCTACCCAAGTAGCGCTCAGTGTGACTGTGAGGCCGACACCACCAACGAGACCACCGTGCTCCAACAACGACGCGGAGCATGGAACGGGTTACTCGGTACTGCCGCCAAGGTCGTGTGGACACTCCACCGCGCCAAGAAGATTTACCACTACCGGGAACGTGACCAGGCCCACTTCTGGCATTGGTCAGACCAGACCGTAATCAAGATATGAGAGGAGACACATGGCTATCAGACTGCCACTAGGTTCAGAAGCAAGGCAACGCCGCCGAGTGTTCTGGCATGACAAGAGGGATCATGACCTGGGCTTCAAGGATGAGGGCACCGACTATCGGAGACTCTACGTGGATCGGGACAGTGACCGTATCGATGTCGGCAAGTCCGACATGTACGACACAGCCCGGTCGGGCGTGTACTGCTTCACCTGTGATGCTTGGCTTTCAACCGCCGACGTAATAGACGACTGGTCATGAAGGGAGGTAACAATGCCCGACCAACCAACTGAAATCGCCTACTCCGAGACCAACTGGTCCACCTGCCCCAACTGCAACAGCGACAACATCGCAGGAGGCAGCTTCGAAGTCGATAGCAACATCGTGTTCCAACAGGTCGAGTGCCATAGATGCGGCACCATCTGGACTGAGGAGTACACGGCGATCATGCGCTCCAACATCGAATACCCACGACCATCCAAAGGAGGATGATGAACAAGCAAGACGAGCTAACAGAGCATGTTGATGCTCTGAAGCTCATGTCAGTAGACGAACTGCCTGGTCCTGGTCCAAAGGTCCTTGACTGCCCTGTGTGCAGTCATGTGATCCTGGATCTCGGAACCATGAGCTTCGACTATGACGACCTAGAGAAGATCCGCACCTGGACCGTAGGACAACTCATCGCCTGGACCGACCTCCAGAGGCGCAACGGTATGGACGCCAAAGAAATGCTCGAACGAACGTCTGGCGGAGTGATGCCGGGCATCGGTGGAGCACTCTATGGTGATGTCGGCACGATTGGCGTGACTCACACGGATGGGTTCTTCGTCGGGATCGAACCTGACGGCTACGCCCACTCATGAGCAGCGGCGCAGACTGCCAGTTCGTTGAAGTCAAACCCGGAGAGTGGAAATACCAGCTACAACGCTGGCCCTACGGGGCTTTGGAAGAATACGACCATTACGGACCCTTCCCCACCTTCACAACAGCACTGACTCACCTCGATGACAACCATCAGAACCCCGGCGGGTTCTCAGTGACGATGCACCCCGATCATGTTCACAACGGTCAACAGGTCACGACATGGGGAGACGATAAAGAGTGGACTTGCTGCGGTGCGGAGGTGACGGTATGAGCGTCCAACTCAAGAGCCATTTCACCCATCGTGGTCGTGACTTCGACGCCACCTGGGAAGGTGGTGCCTACATCGACGTCCGGTTCGGTGGAACCCCCACACCAACCGAGGTCATCAACGTCTACGACTACGAGAAGGGCGAGGTTGAAATCCCATTCGAACAGTCAGCGCTCAGGAGGACATTGAAACGCTGGGTATTCGCACAGGACATTGAGGCAGAAGACTGGGCACGAGAACAGGGAGGCATAGCTGTTCACGACTGGTACGCCTCGTACGTCGAGAACGCGATCTACTGATGACGTTCCCAGGAGCGGGAGCCAGGATTTTCTACAACGAGGTGGGCGAGCCTCTAGGTTGGGATTACCCCGACGACGACGCGCCACCCGAACCTGACGAGGACGACTACGACCAAGATCTAATCGGAAGCACTACGAGGAGGATGATGAGGACACCTGAACAACTCCGTGAGTTGAGCGACGAGATACAGATCGAGTCGGACGACTTGAGGGAGTACGCAAGCTCCTTAGAGCAATGGCACGCGGTCCAACTTCTGAGACAAGTTTCAGCTTCACTGTTCAGTGTTGCAGGAGATCTGGACATCCACACCGAGAAATATGGCGTATCCAAAGACGCCTGAGCTTGACAAGCTCTCCGAGATGATGGAACTCCACGAGGTCACCCAGCGTCTAGGTGAAGCCCTCGACAGTGAGGACGGCTTTGTGCTGGCCGCATGGGTACCTGACCTCTGTATGAACTGCGGAGGTGGAGGCGAGGAGTACGACATCTGGAAGAACACACACTCCACATGCGAACGCTGCAAAGGCTCGGGCAGCGACCCGACAGCAATCACCCTGGCCCACAGGTCACCATCCAACCGGAACCTGGCCATCCTCTTCGGCCTTGACCACGAGAAGATGGAGGCTGAACGTGACGCTGTACTCAAGCACGTTCAAGCAGAAGCTCGTGAGGCGTAGACCGTCCCGCTTGCTGATACTGGACACGATCCTGTACGCCATCTGGCTGGGGTCGTGTGTCGGCCTCGGGGCGATGCAGTAGACCAGGAAGGAGAACCATGAACGTAATCACCGTAATCGAGAGAATGAAGACATCGAAGAACAAGGGAGCGCCATGCAGGGCGTGTAGAACCCTGGCCGTAGATTGCCAAGTGATTTTCCTAGAGAGCGATCTGAAACAATGGTGCTGCCCTACATGCCGTGAACACGGCCCAAGGAGCCTCCACACCGAAGAAGGAGGACCATGAGGGACGCCAGATGCCGCTCTTGCAACACTCCCGTAGACCGGGAGAAAGCTATCCGTATTGGTGGCAACAGACACCACAAGGCTTGCGCTGATCGTCGGCTCAAAGCTCGACAGCATTGGGACGGCGAGAAGTGGGTCAAGGACGGACGCTCTTACTGAAGGAGGACCAATGGAACGCAACGAGTGGTGGGAATACATCGACGGTGGCTGAACCACAACACAAGAGCGGCTCTGACCCTCGCTGCTGGTGGTGCCACATCAAAATCTCTCTCAACTGTCCCTACAGGGGGACAGACGAAACCCTGCCCTGGATGGTAGGCGTCGTGGTCTGCACACCAGCATGCCCTGAACGTCCTGACGGAGCCAGGGTCTACTCACACCCAGATTGGAGGACCGACAAATGACAGACCGGCAAGCAACCTGCGAAGAACGGATAGACGACCATCTCAAAACGAACCTCGACTGGTTCGACCAAATCATGTTCCGCATGGACTTCGAGCCACGAGGCGACCTGGACGACATGGACTACGACGAGATAGCCCAGATCGGCCAGCATGTCGGAGAGTTGCCCAGCAAGAAGGGCACTGACGACAAATGGCGCGAGATCAGCAGTCGTGAAGACCTGACCGAACACATCCTGGAAGTGACCGACGACGCTTACGCCGATGAGACCTGGATGGAGGCTCCTCTGAGCGTGGAGAAACGCACCACGATCATTGTCCAGATGTCGTGGGGTGGTCCCTCAGACCAGTTCGAATGCGTCCTCGATGACGAAGGCCATATCGATCAGGTCACCTACCGCTTCCTCGACTGGTTCGACGGAGCCACACGAGAAATCAACATCAACCACCATCCAAACCTCGAACGGTTCTTGCAACGGTTCGTGGACTACGAGACAGGCAACTACTAAGGAGGAATATGAGTGACATCGGACAGGAGATCATGGCCGGTGACCACGACGACCAACTCAACACCATCACCGACGCGGTGAGGGGCCGTCTCAAGTACCTGGAAACGGTGACGCATCGAACCATCCAGATTGGTGACACGGTGCGGTTCAACGACCAAGCCAGTCCCAAATACATGGTCGGTCTCAGAGCCACGGTGGTCGGCAAAAGTCGAACCAAGGTGGACGTGGAACTGCACGAGACTGTCGGCAGGTTCGACTCTGGTGTACCGATCAACACACCGATGGCCATCATCGAAATAGTGGAGGAATAAATGACACAAATGCACTTCCACGTGGACCTGCACGACATCGGGTATCAGCCCGACCCTGATGCTGTGTCCACTCATCTGACCATTGACGGGGCGCTCGATGACGCCACCACTCGTGCCGAGGAGATCATCGACGCCTTGAGCGAGCTTGACCCCAAGGAAGCTATTCGTGGGCAAGCACTGGTCATCACCGCGGATGTTGTCACCAACGAGGCTGAGATCGAGGCGATCGACGGCCAGGTGAAAGCAATCCTCGAAGCCATCGCAACAGACGAGGACTACAACGCTGACATCGCTCGCAAAGGGATGCTCATCGTCATCGAAGACGGTGTTGCGGTCATCGAACTGGTTCCCTGCTCCGAGGACACATGCGAAATCTATCGGAAGGAATGGATTGAGTGAAGAAGAGACCTACGACATTGACCTGACTCCGCCACCGGAACCACTGACCATTCTCGAAGAGCTAGCCGAGTGGGGAGTAGAACTCACCTGGCAGAAGCCGACTGAAGACAATCCTGACGGTGGTCTCTGGTACCTAACCAACACCTACACCGAGAACATGTTCGATGATTGGGCTATCGGCCACCTGGTAGACGATGAGGACGGCCAGTTGACGAGCCGCGACCGTGAAGCCGTCACCATCCTCATCAACAAGGAACTGGAAGCCGAGGACATCCAACTTCGCCAAAGCGCTTGGGAACCCACGTTGGGGTCTCCCTACCACGGCGACCGCCACCACCACGCCGGTCCTGAAATCAACGTGAAACTCCACGGGCTGTACGAACTGGCTCGCATCGTGGAAAAGGCTCTCGACATCGACTTCGAGGACGTTGATCCTGAAGGGACCCTCCAATGGGACACCGTGGAGTGGGAGTACGAGTGGTTCAAAACCGAGTGGCTCCCCGACAGGTACCCAGAACTTGACCCTGACCGCTTCGGCCTGTTCGGACGTCAAGGAGGACATCTCGTCTACAACAACTACGACAGTGATTACGACGCCTGGCCTCTCAACCTGGCCGAAGCAGTCCAGCTTCGTGCCCTGTTCGAGGAGATCCCTGAACTTGTCAAGGGAATCGAACAACAGGTAACCGCGCAGCTTGGTGGTTATCGACTCATGGAACTCCACGACAAGCAAGTCGAGAAGTGGAGAGAAGGGGAAGAGGAAGCGAAGTCTGAGTGCCTTCGTACGAACAATTTCAAACGGGCTGCTTGGCATCAGGACAACATCGACGCTGAGATCGAGTGGTTCGACCCAACAGATGGACAGGACATCATCTGGCCCATCATCTACAAGGAGGAAGATTGAATGGATTCCATGTACCTGATGGGAAGTGAGGACGTCCAACAGGCCGGGCACAACATGAAGGCCGCTGCCGCCGAGATGACTCGGGCTGCCAACCAGATTTGGGAAGCCATGGAGCGCTTCCGTGAAGATGTCAACCGACTAGAAGTCATCGCAACCAAGGAGGAATGAATGGAGATACAAGAAGGCGACCGGATCGAACTGGAGTACACCAGCGATCAGTGGACCAACCTGAAACCAGGTGACCGAGGTACGGTCACCATGGTTGACGCCATGGACACTGTTCATGTGCGTTGGGACAACGGGAACAAACTGGGCATGGTGCCCGGTGAAGACCGTTTCAAGAGGATCGACAAGCAGAGCAAGCTGGTCCTCGATGACGAGAACCCGGACGAGCCGCTCACTCGTGAGGCAATCTGATGTCCTGGTTTTGCTACTTGGAGAACGGGTTCGCCATCGACGGCGATGGCACCGAGTCCGAGGACGAGATCAAGAAGAAGGCCACTGAGATGCTTCACTCCCTCATTACTGAGGCCCAGACCGACAAGCACTATCTCATTTGGCTTCTGGAGTACGAAGACTGATGGCTGATCCAACTGATCCCGTCACGTATGGCACCGTCACCTGGCAAGCTGGTGATGTTCAGACGATCGCGGTATTCACCGCCAAACGAGCAGAAGAGTGGTTAGCGAACAATGCCAAATACATCCAAGAGGCCATGGTGGAGGCTGGGTGGGGAGCCATGGAAACTCTCCTCGGGGAAGGTGGCCACCTCATTACACAGCTACAGCGGGGTCGTCCCCCTTCAACCTCACGATGACCACCACGTTCACATCGATTTCAAAGCCATGATCAACACAGAAGCACGGCTACTGCCGACATTCGAACAGACATACGAGAAGCTCGACAAAGAGCTTTACCACAAAGGCCACGGAAACATCATGGAGAGTCGCAAGGTCGGGGCGAACACCCACCTGAAACGACGTCCCGGCAACAACATCGCCGTCCAACTCCACTCCACGGACATTCTCACCTACTACCCGGACAACCGGGTCATCGTCAACGCGTCCACCTGGTACACGATGACAACCAACCAGCGGATGAACGCTTTCCTCGGCTGGGGCACGATCACTTCGTATCGGAACGTTTGGCATATCAACGTCCTGATCCGCCTCTGGGATGAGGGCAAATACGAGTGGGACAAGAAGGCCACTTTCGCTGAGGCCATCATCCCCTTCGAGAACGGGATAGCTATCAACGCTCGTACGCACGAATTGATGCACAGTCCCAACGACTACCTGACCACGTTGGACGACTCACTGGTTATGAGGGAGATCAGCGACATGACTCGTGGTCTACAGATCCATGCTCGCACCCTGAGCGACAAGGCCGAGAAGGGCACTCTGGTCAGAGACGATCTGCGTACCGCCGTACGTCACCTCGATGCCTTCCAACAGGAGCGCGAAACCCTCGTCAACAAGATCAAGATGCTTGAGAGCGGCATGGACTGGGCGACCACGGAGCTAGAAGAAACGCTCACTCTCGCTTTGAAACAACATGCGGATATCAACCGAGAGATCAACGAACTGCGGCACGAGGTTCCGGGTCAAGGCCGCATGAAGGACTTGCTGTGAGAGGAGGTGAAAATGGCTGAGGTATTCACGACACCCAAAGGATTCCGCGACCCACCCGACATGATGGACTTTCGTGATGACAAAGGATGGGATCACAAGGGCTTCACGAAGGCTGAGGATGAGTGGCTCAAGGAACTGAACCAGTGGTGTCACGACAACACTGACTCTCGATCAGAACTGGTTGGTGAGTTGATCCGTTTCCCTAGAGGCGATGGGTACGCGCAGTACATGGTCTTCAAGACCAAACCGCTGACCCTGCTGCACATCCCGCTGGGTGACGCTTGGGATCTCCCCGACTACCAGATGCGCGGTCTACGCGTGAAGGACGTAAAGGAACTTGTGAGGCAAGACCGCGCCCTCGGAGACCTGTTCCGATAAACGTTCGAAAGATACATTTGCCACCCTAAAAAGGGGGTGGTACCATGCAACCAACAACACGGAGGACCATTGACGCGACCAATTAGCGCGTACCGTAGTGGGTTCCAACTGAACCTCGGTCTCATGACCGTCCCAGTGAACCTGTATGCGGTCATCCCGTCCAAGAAGGGCACAGCAAGACACACGCTCTGCGCCGAGCACAAAGTTCGGATCAAGCAGGTGTACCAGTGCCCCGAGGACGAGGCGCTCAATCCCGACACCGTAAAGGGAGTCGAGATCAGCAAAGGCAACTACGTCATCCCCGAAGTGCAGGAAGCTGAAGAGATTCCTGCTGAGGATGGCATCCAGATTGTCGCTGTCCCCACCAACATGGTGGATCAGGCGACGATCACAACCGACAAGCTCTACTACTTGGAGCCACACCGCACCGCTCAGAAAGCCTGGGAGATCCTGTTTCGTCTTGCGAAGGACAGCAAACGGACTCTCATCGGCCAGACCACGTTGAGGGCGAACAGTCGGAAGCTATACCGACTGACCGTGTTCAACGAGTATCTAGTCATGCAGGCTTTGGAGTTCCCGGAGCACATCCGAGACGCTCCCGAACGGGAGTCCATCACTGTCGAGAAGGCTCTGATGGATCAGGCGAAGCAAGTGCTCAACGCCATCGAAGTCCCTTGGGAAGACCTGGACACGGCGGATGAGGGACTGCGACGGTTCTTGGAGACCGCCGAGACCGGCGAGCAGGTGACTACCAGGGTAGTGGAGGGCAAGCAAGGCGATCCGATCGATCTGATGGAAGCCCTCAAACAATCCATCGAAGCAACCAAGGCAAAGGCAAAGAAGTAACGTTCGTACGAAAGGAGACCAGTGACACTAAACGAGAAGTTCGCTGACCTCGCAGACGATTTCCGAACCAGGTACGCCGAGCGTGCCATAGAAATCGATCTTGGGATCAAGGCGCTGCTGACGGCTCAGCACTATCTGACCATCGGTGCGCCAGGGACAGCGAAGTCAATGCTCGCGCATGACTTGGCACTCGCATTCGAAGTGCCATACATGAGGAAGCTACTGGGCAAGGACACTCCGCCTGAGGAGATGTTCGGCCCCTACGACCTCAAAGCAATGAAAGAGACTGGCCGTCTGGTCAGGATCACATCCGACAGGACCGCTCAGAAGGCCGTCATCCAATTCTGGGATGAGATCTTCAAGTCGTCGTCTGCCATCCGCAACAAGCAGTTGACGATTCTGAACGAGCGGTTCTACGACCATGGGGAGGAGTTCTACAAGGTGCCGCTGATCTCAGTGTTCGCTGCGTCGAACGAGCTTCCCGACGACTCCGAAGAGTCAGGAGCGTTCTTTGACAGGTTCCTGATCCGCAGGTTCGTGTCGTACATCAAGGACCCCAACGAGTTCGTGAAGATGATGCGAACCACGACCTATGACCAACCGAAGGTGATGACCGAGAAGGAACTACGAGACGCCATTGAGGAGGTGCAGGAAATCCGCATCCCCCAGACAGTGGAGGAAGCGTATCTGGACTTACGATCCACTCTGGACCTAGAAGGAGTCATCGTTTCCGACAGACGTTGGAAGCAGACGTTGGACCTTCTCAGAGCCAGCGCGTGGCAGGACGGCAGAGACACGGCGGATACTGCGGACATGGTGATCCTTCAGCATGCTCTGTGGGAAGACCCATCGCATGTCAAGCCGGTGCTCCGAGCAGTGCTCGCCTTGGCGTCCCCGGTGTCCCACGCTGTTGTGGACATCACTGACCAACTCGATGAGATCGAAGGTCAGCTTCGTGAGGAAGTGAAGCTGGCAAGCGTGGAGGGTACGGAGGCGGCTCGTAACCAGCTTCGTGAGCAGGGCATCGAATGGTTCACCAAGATCGAAGGGCTGGTCAGGAAACTGGCTGAGCTTGAGGAGAAGGTACAGGCTGACGGTCGTGCCACGAGTGTTGTCGATGAGGCCATGCAGCGTGCAGAGGCCCTCACCGTTCTAGTTGGTGCTGACGCCATGAAACTGAGCGGCTACAACAAAGCGAAGGACAAGATGAAAGAGAGGGTATTCGGAAGCTGATGGAAGGATTCGTAGACAAAGATCGCATCGATGAACTGGTCGAACTGTTCAAGGCGAAGTTCTTGGAGATGGGCTTGACCGTCATGCAAATGGGTATCGCTGTCAACGAGGACGGCGACCTCATCATGCACTCGGACGTACTTGTCAGAGAAACCGCCTACAAGCAACTCACTCAAGACCTCGCCACTCGCGAGGAACTCAACCGCATGTCAGCGGCTGACCACCAGCTAGAGATCGAGGAGAAAGCAACCGCCATCGAAGCGGCCATCGAAGGTGGTTACGCCATGGAAGTTCTAAGAGGCGACCGTGATCTGATTGAATGTTCGCACGAACGTATCCATGAGGGTCTGTGCCTCGACTGTCGAAAGGAGATTGATGCAGTCTAAAACACCGGAATGGTTGGAAGGGTTGCTCGATCGGTCGTCGGGACGTGATCTCGATGATTACCGAATGCTCGATCGACTCTTTCAAGAACCGCAATCCATCAAACAGGACACGTTCGATCGTCGCAAGTACGACGAACTACTCCACCAGGCCACGGAACTAGCGGAAGTGGTGACCGGACGTGCTCCTGACTACCCAACCTGGGAGCAGCTAGTTCAGGACGCCTACCTATCTCTATGGAAGGCGGCACCTCGCCTCCACGACCAGGACGAAATGCGTCCATCGCACATCATCAACTGGACCACCATGGAGAAAGTCATGTCCACCGGGGACTACGAAGAGCTTCGGACGTGGACCCGGCTCGATGATTGGGCAGCAGCCATGGGAACCATATCCCTCGCTGTGAAGCTCGCCCAGTACTTCGATGAGCAGAAAGATCTCATGGACAAGGCCAAGAAGGTTGGTGAACAGGAGCAGGCCATCTTGGAGTCCTTGATGGAGGCCAAACGTGCCAACGAGGACGGGATGACCGATGAGGATGTCGAAGACTTTCTCGATGACCTGGAATCAGACCTTCAAGCCCTAGTCGAATCTGCGGAGGCGCTCGAAGACTCGACCGACGCGAAGCAGTACTCGATCAAACAGGCGATTCAAGAGGGGATAGGGGACGCTCTGGAGGAAGCGGAAGACGTGACAGCCCTCATCCAGAACTTTGGGACACACCCTGGCCAATGGGAGCGGCTCGACCATCGAATGCGCATGGAGCTAGCCGACCGTCTACGCCGCAACAAGAAACTCCATGAGATCGCCAAAATGGTGGGTCGCATCAAGCGCATGGCCGTAGGGGAATGGTCTCGTCGCGTGATACACGGAGTGGATGAAATCTACGACGTGACCACAAGCTCAGACCTCGGACACGTCCTTGCCAGCGAACTTCTCATGCTGTCCGACGAGGACACCGAGGACATCTTCTGGATGAAGTGGCTCGAAGGGAACCTACTGACCTACAAGCTGCGTGGCACCGAGAAAGCGAACCGTGGTGCCATCGTCGCCCTCCTCGACAACTCTGGGTCCATGATGGGTGATCGGGAGATCTGGGGCAAGGGAGTCGCCATGGCCTTGCTAGAGATCGCCAAGCGAGAGAAACGTGACTTCTACGGCATCCACTTTGGCTCTGGCGGTTGGGACGAACGACCTCCTGAATTGATGGAGTGGTTCTTCCCGAAAGGACAGGTCGAACTCTCCGAGGCTCTCGACTACGCCGAGTTCTTCTTCAACAGCGGAACAGACTTCGAAGCACCAATCTCGCGTGCAGTCGAAGTTCTCGAATCACAATTCCGTCAAGACGGAGTAACCAAGGGTGACATCGTAATGATCACGGACGGGGAGTGCGCGGTGTCTGCCGAGTGGCTCACCCGCTTCGACAATTCGAAACGCCAACTCGGTTTCAAGCTGTACGGAGTCCTCATCGGCACCTACGGACACGTACTCGAAACCTTGTCCGACAAGACCTTTTCCATTCACGACATCACACACGGTGGAGACATCAAGGAGGCATTCACATTGCTATAACCAAAGACCAACTCGCCAATATGCGGGCTGGTAATTCACCATGGCGACGAAGGATCAACGACCTTCTCAGGGCTGTCGAAGCCCACGACAAGGCTGGTCGAAAATGGTCAGCCGGGAAGAACAAGACCACTGGGATGATCGTCTTCCACGCCACTGAGCTATTCGACTTGGCCGGTGAGATTCTTGCTGGCCGTCTCGATGAACAGGGGTACGAGATAGAGACCGAAACGACCACTTTCGCCACATTTTGCGTCTGTCCAACTCCAGACCTGGACGAGAACGACGTCTGCAAGAACTGCGGAACGCAGTGGACCAAGAAAGAAACAGAAGGAGAATCACTAGGAGGTGATTAAATGCCAGGAAAAAGCCCGCTAGTCGGTTACGGCGCGGGCATACGCAAAGAAACGCTACTCGGATGGGTGGCATGGTATGGGATCTCTGATCCCGAAGTCCGATACAACGCTCTCAAGAAGCGAGTGAAGGAACTCGGGTTGGATGTTTCAGCCTTGCCTGCACCACTCCGAGCAGGGGACTCGTTCAAGCGTGCCTGCCGGTACGCCGAACAGAAGAAAGTCCCTTACGGTGACGTATTCACCAACATCATGATCCGCGCAGTCACACAGGACAACGAGACTGTGGAGCGACACCTGGTCGTGGAGATCGTGGACGCTGACGACAAGCGTCTTGAGTATGAGCCTGCGGCTCGTCTCATCCTCGACAAGTACGAGTACGTGTTGAGTTGGACTGCGGGGAACAACCGACCAATGGAAGAGACCTTCACCCACAAGCAGAGTGCTGTGGAGCTTCGTACGAAGATCGAAGCGATGGCCGTCAGGTTGTCGGGTGATTTGGGTAAGAAGGCCGTGAAGAAGAGCAACCTTCGTCTATCCCAAAGTGAAGTGCCGAAACTGATCATCGAACGGTTCCCCTGGTCTCTCAGACCTGGAAACCGAAGTCTGGTCAATGCGGCAGTGAAGAACTTCGAGGACGAGTACAAGAGGGCACGCACTTACCTGGACTCGCAGACCATCCGCCAGATGGTTCGTCGTCAGTTGGACCTGATGCGTGCTTTCCTGCTCAGACGCAACGGTTCGGTCTACTTCATCCCAGGAGACGAGGAGGAGCGAGCCATCGCCCTCTGCGACCTGTTGGGTTGGATCAGTCCCGGTTCAGGATTCCACATCCTGCCGTTGATCGACACAGACAAGCAACGAGAGATGATCCAAGCCGCCTTCGAGGATGAGGTCCATGAGTCTGCCCAGGCCATGCTTCACACCCTCTCAGAGGCACTCCACAACGAGGAGGCTGTCACCAGCGCCGCCTGGATCGAGTTCATGAACAAGAAGGAAGAACTCCAAGCGATGGCCGTGGAGTACTCGGATCTGATCGACCGTGAGTTCATCAAGGCTGGCACCGAGCTATCCCTGTTGGATGACACGATGACAGAGCTTCTCAAGAGGGGACTCGTCAAGGCCAACCGACAGTGACCACCCTGTTGGAGCTTCTCGGGGACATCCTCGACGGTCTGCGAGGCCCCTACGGGGTGACTTGGGCAACCGAGGACCATTCCATTGCTCAGACCGGCTACGTCTTCGAGACAGTCGAGGCTGCGCTCAGCATCGCTCAGCAAGGGCCATGGGTAGCAGACGAGGATGGCCACCACGTGGATGGCCTGTGTGAGCACTACCCCGCGGACGCGGCTCGTGTCACGACAGCAGAACATCATATGAACCACGCTGGACAGGAGATCTGGGGTCTAGTGGAAGGAGAGGATGATACTCCGCCACTAAAAGAGATTCGTATGACTGGTAAGCGCTCCCCTTACAGCGGTGACTGGGTGTCAGCGTGAGCGACCTCACCACCTACCTTGAATTCATCGCCGGTTTCGAGAACATCCGGCCAAAGGGCTTTAAGTATCGTTCGTACGAAGCTTTGATTCTGGCTGAGGGAACGACTTGGACTGAGGCTCGTGTGGAGAACTATGGGCCTGATCGACTGTGTTTCTCCAATGCCTACTACGCGGCCACAAAGAACGGCTGGGAGTACGTGGAGGGTTACGCCACCTCGCTACTCCCCGTAGGCCACGCGTGGTGTCTTGACGGAGAGGACATTGTGGAGACCACTTGGGACACCGCGGGAGCGGAATACCGGGGCATTGTCTTCCCTCTGGACTACGTAGCAGCCCTCACGCTGGTCAGCGACCACTGGGGCGTGCTCGGCAACGACTACCTCGACAACTTTCCGCTGCTAGAGAAAGGAATGACATCGAACCACCCGACAACCTGACGGCCATCGGATTCAAGCATGAGGACGAGGCCGACAATTACATCCCTATAGGCCCAATCTTTTGGGTCACTGGGAAAGACGAATGGACACCCATCAGCGACCGCTGGTACTCGAAGGGTGAGGCTCACCACCTTGCCAACGAGTTGGAACTGAAACTTATAGAAGCATGACCAACCCCAACCAAGGAGAACCAATGGCATACACGGAGGCCACACGTAAGGCCGACGAAGAGCGAAAAGCCGCCTCAGAAGAGGCTCGTAAACACAACTACCCCGACACGAAACCACTACCCGACCCGGTTTTCGACCCGTTCGATGTGGTCTTCAGCGGTGAGGGACCCCACCTCGAATTCGTTGAGGTCGAAAAGACTTTCGGCCACGAAACAATCCGAGTAGGCGAGATGTGGATTGACAACGATGGCCATAGGCGTCTGACCATCGTCCCTGGAGACCGAACCGGCGCGAAGCTATGGGAACTCGCTGACAAGCGGATTCCATACAGCCTTCACTTCGAGCCTCAGACTGACCCATACGAGAACCCGTGGACCATAGAGATCGGTTCAGCCGCGTACGGTGGCATGACACCATCAGAAACTGCGGAGTTCGCGAGAGGTCAGCTTGCCGAAGGCTGTCAGTGTGAAGCCTGTCAGACGACAGGTCCTCACATGTCAGATTGTGCAGTGCATGGAGTGGATGTCGGGACGCCCGGCAACGCTCGTATCGAATACAAGGACTGCACTTGTCGCGATACGGAACCCGACATGATTTGTGAAGCTCACCCTTGGAGGGTGTGGCCACATGACGATTGCATAGGACCGGGGATGCCAACTTCGAACCTGGCACGCCTTCTCCGAAGGAAATCCATCGTCATCACCGAACGAGGTCCCGACGAGACGTGGCTCTTCAATCTGGACAGGTTCAACAGTGAGGATGATATTGAGATCAGCCCGGAGGTTGGCAAAGCCATCCTGGGTCTACTCGCACGAGATGAGGAGGAATAGTGGCTCAAACCCATTACGTGAACGCGTTTCGGGGCCAGCGCAAATGCCAGTTTGGTGACTCCTGGCAAACCTGCGACCAACCGAAGAACGTTCACGAGGAACTCGACCACGAGTTCACACAGAAACCGCTCAGTTGCGACCACTGCGGTAAGCCGATCGAAATTGGCGACCCGTACAAGTGGATCGCTCCACGAGCGCATCGTGCCGCTTCAGGCATCAAACGCAACCGACACACCACCTGCCCCGCGTGGAGGCCGTCACAAACGACTTCCTCGCCTCACCTGGCAACGATCTACGGCGCTCAGGAGTCCGCTGAGGAACAGATCGCAGCCGTGACCGTTGGCGGTGTTGACGAGGCGGCTGACGCTGAGGAGAACCTGAAGGGGATCGCGGAGGAGTTCGCTGAGAACATCGGAGAAGCGGTGGAGTCCTACGCAGAGTCCGCTCAGAACATCGAGGACGGTTTCGGTCATCCGACCTACCAGTCCGAGGAGCTTCAAGAGAAGTCCGAAGCTATCGCACAGTGGGCCGACGACGTGACGTCTTACGACACCACGGAGTACGACGAGGATCTCGACTGCACCGAGTGTGGTGAGGACGAGGCGTCCATCGTCCACGACGATCCCGAGAACGAGGAGTACCACGAGTTCCAGGAGGCAGCGACCGACGATCTTGACGACTGGCTCAACGAGCAGCAGGACAACCTGCTCAACCTGATCGGAGAGATGCCGGTATGAGCTTCATTCGAGTTGACACCACGGTCTACTTCGACCTTGCCGACATCATCGAATCCGACTTGGAATGGTTCCTCGATGAGATCTCGGAGCGAGCCACCGGGACGATCGCCATGCAGGACATCGCCTGGGATGTGAAGGGTGCTACCGACACCGGAGACCTGGTGTTGCACGTGGTGGGACAAATCGACTCGGACGACCTCGCTTCTGAGGAGTACGACGATGTTCTCGAACACATCAAGTCTGACAAGGAGAAGCTATGAGCCTCACCATCCTCGAAACCTACCCCGACGCCAACCCGTCAGCGCTCATGGTCGGCTCCGACGACAAACTCCACTTCACCGACGTGTGGAACGAGTCCTGGTGCCAGAGCAGCTTCACGGACTACTTCATCGGCACTCTCAATGAGGAGCTTGAGTTGTTCGAGAAGGTGGACGACGGCCCGATCGGTGAGTTCTGCCCTGGCTGCAAAGAGGGAGCCGACGAAGAGAAGGAGGAGATTGATGAGTGAAGTTGCTGAGCGACTTGAGTACCTGAGGGGTGAGATCGAGAAGGAGTGCATTAGCTGGGGAGAGCTAATCGAGCTTCAGGGGTTGGCAGAAGACGGGTTGATACCGGATGGGGATGTTGTGCTACTTGAGTGGGCGGGAGTACCAGAGTTTGGAGAAGAACGCGTAGCAGCGTCTAGGAACGTATGACCCTGCCTGACGTTCTCGCCAAGCCGTGTTCTGATTGTCCTTGGCGGCGTAACGCTGCTCAAGGATGGTTAGGGCCATACACGGCTGAAGTATGGAACCAGATGGCTCACGGCGACATGGCGATCGCCTGCCACCTCACCATCACCAACGAAGAATGGGACGACCACGGCATGAGGCAATGCGCAGGTGTGGCCATCTTTCGTTCGAACGTTGCCAAATCCCCCCGAAATCCCGAAGTGCTGACCCTGCCTGCCGACAAAGAGACTGTATTCGGCTTTGGCGAATTCGTGCAATACCACACCGGAAAGGACTAACTACATGACACCAGAGATATGCACCAAATGTGGACTCACCTACGGAGGCGGCAACCACCAGGTTGACGACAGCGGGCGGTTCACCCTTGGTGGACACTATTTCGAGGAGGAGAACAGCGAGGAAGAATGACCTGGAGTACACCAACCACCGACGAAGTGCTCGATGAACGCCAGAAAGCTACTGAAGAGGTCGTGTTCATCGGCCAGCAACGAGTCAAGACCCAACTAGAGCCATTCATGGAGGCTGAGAAGTTCCCCCATGTGCTGCTGACCGGCGATCCGGGACTCGGGAAGTCTCAACTCGCCAAGTGGATAGCGTGGCGGCGAAGCAAACCTTCGTTCGAACGTCCCGCGCCGGTAAAGGCGCAGGATCTCCCACCCTACGGCATCCTGCTACTGGATGAGGTACACCGGCAGAAGGACATCGAGGACCTATTCCCCATCATGGACAAAGGCATCCTGACCGTCATCGCCGCTACTACCAAGCCCGACAAGCTGGATTCGGCGTTCCGGTCTCGATTCCTGATCAGTCTCCGTCTGCGTCTTTACGACGAGGACGAGATGGCTCGGATCATCACGCACATGGCTGGAGGCCCGATGGGTTCTCTAGCGATACTGGCCAAGGCCGCTGCCGGGAACCCGAGAACGGCTGAACGCATTGTCAGGACCGCTCAAGGTCTCGACACGTGGGACGCCGAGAAGATCCTGGAATCAGTACGGATCAAGGCTGATGGCCTGAACGACAACCACTTCGACTACCTAATCGCCCTACAAACTATTGGTCGCCCCGCGGGGATCAAGCAGATCCTCGAATTCACCTGGATCAGCGAGTCAGACGCTCGTAGCGTCGAACGGACACTCGTTGAGAGAGGGTTCGTGGAACTGACCTCTAGCGGTCGTAAGCTTTCCACTCGCGGCCTCCAGTACGTGGAACTACTCAAGGATGAAGGAATTCTGTGAACCACGACATCGAAACCCTCGATCTAACCCCTGATGAGCTTTGCGCTCTCATCCAGGGACTACGCGCGCAAATCTGCAATCGCCTCTACTGGATGATGACTCCGAAGCACCCGATACGGGAGCGGAACCTGGGCGACGAAGCGGAGACTCTCGACTCTATGACTCAAGCGTATACCAAGGCGCTGCTGGTGGCGAGGGCGTCCCCCAATGTGGTGGAAGAGTTCAAGAGCTTCTTCATGCTGTCCGACGAAGCCTGGGAAGCCCTAGACCAGATCGAACGTGCCAAGTCTTGGGGCGAGGTGCCGATGCACCGGCACACCAGTCCCCTGACCTGCGGTCTGTGTGAGGAACTAATCCTGGCCCACTGATGGTCATCTCACCGAAGCTCCGCAAAGATCTTGAAGACGCGCTCATGATGATCATGGCCATCAAGTGGGACGGGTTTTCTAAAGCAGGTAGCTGCATCCCGATCTCGTATGCGCTCAACGAATTCATGAATCTGAGATCCCGCCCGTCACGGGTCGCTGAGACCACCATGGAGGCTCATGACCCGCTCAACGCCCGCTGGTTGCAGATAGAGCCAACCGACTGGTTTCTGGGGCACGTGGTGGTGGTCATGCCCATTCACGGCCTCCTGTTGGACGGTTCCCTCTGGACCCAGACATCGAAGGTCTTGGACAACTTCGATATGCCCAAGCTGTTGATCGCCCACTGGAATCAGAAACTGGGCCACGCCACTGGCCACATCGATCGTCTCACCATCCGGTACGAACCGGATCTGTCGGCCCACGGATGGAAAACCCGAAGTTGGCCGTTTACAGAAATCCGTGAGGCTGTCATATCTATAAACAAGGACATGCAACGAAAGGACTGGTGATGCCCGAGATCATCTACATCGGGTAAGATCGTTCGTACATTCCCAGAATTTCAAATCTAGGTTTTGGGTTTCGTACATTTGCGAAACTTCTGACCTAAGTTTTGGGTTTCCTCGACAGGGGTGCGCGTGGCCACGAAAACGGTGAAACATCCCGCGAAGTTCTCGCCCAAGGTGGTGGAGATAGCCGCGGTCCACTTGGCCCCTTTCCAGCGAGTCTTGGACCCTTTTGCGGGAACGGGTCTGGTCCATAGCCTCCGGTTGTATGGCTCCTGGGAGACCGTAGGCGTCGAGATCGAGCCTGAGTGGGCCGATATGCACCCCAAGACCATCGTAGGGGACGCTCTAAGCCTTCCCTTCGCCCACCACACCTTCGATGCGGTGTTTACCTCACCAGCGTACGGAAACAGGCTTGCGGACCACCACAACGCCCAGGATGGGTCACCGAGGCGTTCCTACACGCATGATCTAGGCCGAAAGCTCCATGAGAACAACTCCGGGACTCTGCATTGGGGTGATGCCTACCGCCGTCTCCACTTGATGGCCTGGGGTGAGGTCTGGCGCGTGGTACGGCCTGAAGGCAGGTTCGTGGTCAACATCAAGAACCATATCCGTGATGGGATGGAGATCCCTGTCGTGGAGTGGCATCTAGCAACCATCCTGAACCTGGGCTGGAAGCTGCGTAGCATTGCCCCTGTGGAAGCGAGAAGTATGCGGTTCGGCCAGAACCATGCGGCACGCCTCGATCACGAGTTTCTCCTGGTCTTCGACAGGCATGGTCATTGACTAGATTTCGTGCGAACGATACTGTGCTGGCCCGTGACAGAATGGCGGGTCTCCGCACGATGCTTGGAAGTGGACGATCAGGTGCTCAACTTCTTCTTCTCCGACAATGAAACGGAGGAGTTGACGGCCCTGATGATCTGTGAGACGTGCTCTGTAGCTGATGAGTGTCTCCAGTATGCGCTCGGCACTCGTCAGACCGATGGTGTCTGGGGGATGCACAATCCGCAGGACCGCAGGAACCTGAAACGTCAGATCAGCCGTCGTCCACAACATGCGCAACGTTATTGGGATGCGTCCTTCGACAAGATCCGTAGGCGCACTGCGTCAACTGTGGACGCTCAGGGTGCGGAGCGCCCAGTCTTCGCAACCATCTAGCTGCTCGACCTCCTTGTCGTGGACCAGACACGTGTAGGTGGCTGACCTATTGTCGCAGGTGAGGCAATTCTGTTGGATCGCGAAGAGCTTCCAGATGTTGCAGCACACTCGATACTTGTCGTAGGCGACCATGGCCTGAAGTACCCAGGCGGGCAGCTTGGCGCTGCGTAGGCCGTGAGCCTGCTGATGACACGGCTGGCAGAGGGCCACCAGGTTGGAAGGTTCATCGGTCCCGCCTTGGCTTCGGAAGATCATGTGGTGGATTTCGGTCGCTGTGTTGGCGCACCCTCGACACCGGAACCTGTCCCGTTCGTAAACGTTCGTACGAATCTTTACTGCGGTCACGGATCTACCCAGAACCGCAAGTAACTGGATGACTCGACTTCGGCTGTGTAGTTGTTCCACTGGGTTGCTGGCTCTCGGGAGGCGAGGAACCATCCGTTGCTGGGCGTCAAGCCGCGCTGTTCCCCTTGTCTCACCTTGGGACGGCCCGCCTTGGTGGTGATTACCTTCAGCGGAACCGCCTTGAGGAAATCTGTCCAGCCGATCGGCCCCTCTTTGGTGGCGATGTGGATGATGGTCTGTTCCAACGACGCTGGGTTGAGGAGGATGTTGCGGGCTAGAAGGAAGGTGGCTTCGGCTATGAATGTGGGAACCACGGCGGATGGGTCGTTGACGACTATGGCTCCCTTATCGGCTGGGAGTCCAGATGGAAGTGCAGACAGGGGTGAGTCCACGTCGAATCCGTAGAGGGCTGAGTGTCGGATGATGGTTAGCTCTGGGTAGATCATCCAGGCGGTGTTCTCTCCGTACCATTTGGTGACTCCGTAAACGTTGATCGGGTTGGGTTCGCTCAAGGTGTCGTAGGGACCATTGGCCCCTCTGAATACATGATCGGATGAGATGTGGACCAGGGGGACGTCGGCTGCTCTGGCGGCGAGGGCGATCATGGCTGCCACGCGAGTGTTGGTGTACCAGGCGTCGGTGGGATCGGTTTCGCATTTGGTCAAGTCGGACTGTTCGTAGGCGTTGACGATGAGGTCTGGCCGTCCCTCTTGGTCCATCCCGACATAGGTCTGCCACACAGCCCACTGGACGTCCTTTATGGACTCGATCCGATCGGTGTGGTGCATCACCAGTACCGGCTCGTCCTTAGCCTTGCTGTACTCAGACAGGTAGTAGGCGAGACGAGTCCCGAACGGGGTGTCCCCAAAGATGAGGATGCGTTTCATCTGCCCATCCGTAGGTAGGCGACCCAAGGAGTCGTCAAGCACCGCATTAGCCACGGCTCAGTCGAGCCGTATGTGGTCGGCTTCCTCGGGCAGAGCCTTCCAACATTCATGCGTGTGACCTGATGCAACTTCGATGAGGTCTGGCTGTCCCTTTGCTGCATTCACTCGTACGAGCGTTTGCCCACACTTGGGGCACTCGACGCGCTCGGACTCAGCTATGGGGGGTGGAGGTTTTGGCATCAGCCACATGCTTGTCGAGTCTCGTGTTCACCGCAGAGAATGACTCAGCCACTTCTCTGTTGTTTGCCAGGGTGTCGTGGTCCGCGTCAGCATGGTCACCACCACCAGCAGCTACGGGCGGATGGAAGGCGGCGTACTCATACTGGCCGATCTTGCCTTCGCCTGCGCTGAAGGCTGATGTGATCCCGGCAGCGATCTTCCAATCGTGAAATGCCCCACGGGTGTCATCACCAGCAGCCTGGTCCACGCCATCCTTGTTGGGTCCCCACGCTCCCAGATCGTGCCCACGGTCGATCAGCATGGCCTGGAGGGTCCCGGACTTGAGTCCCTTGACAGCAGGTTCCCCCATCTTGCCAATGTCGTAACCGAGCAAACTCATACCGTCGTCTCCTTCTTCTGGGATCGCTGGACCGAGGACGCTTACCAGGGTGGCATACGTCAGGTGCAATCCCGAGTTCCTTGTCAATCCTATGTGGTTGTGATTCTTGTGGGGGTGTGATCCGGTGTAGACGCGGCCTTGTGGACTGCGAGCCGAGTAGAGCCTGGGGTCACCCCTGCCACTGGCACCAGGCTGATGGTTCATGATCATGTGGTCGCAGCCAATCTCTCTCCCATGAGGACCTACCAGTTCGAGCGTTTTGATCCCGATGGTCTGTCCAACGAAAACAGAAAACCCTTCGTCGTAGGCGCGGCATTCAGCATGATGGGAGTAGGAGCTACCACCTCTGACGGTGCGACAGTTGCAGATGCCCATAGAGACCTGGCCGGGGAAGCGGTCTTCGAGGTAGGTGAGCAGAGCGCGGCAGCCTGCTGGCCCGTATCTGGTGCATCCTGTGGCGCTTCGGTAGCTGGACCAGTTGTAGCTCACTGCAAATCCTCTGGTGGTACGACTCTCCCACGGTTCTGCGGGTCGTTGCGTACTTCGTCTCGGTCGAAGTCGGTGTCGTCGCCGGTCTCATCATCGAAGGCCGTGTCACCCTCCACTCCGGGCACTCCGTCATCGTTGAGTCGTTCCTTCTTGGGAACGTGAAGGTACCGCAGGGGATCGTCCTCACGGAACCGGAGTCGGGTCAGAATGTTCATCAGCGTCCCATCTCTACTTGCCGCGCGCCCTTGGCAGTAAGAGCAGCACTGGTCTCATGGTAGGCGAGATCCACCGAGTCAAGAAGAGTATTCGCGTCTGCTATCAACTCCTGGAAATCCTGTTTGAGTTGAGGGTCCGCTTTCTCCACAAACTCCGTGGTCAGTACGACTGAGACCGACCGTTGAATTGGGTGGTTCGACACTTCTAGGTATTCGATGACCACCCCATCGTCCAGGAAGGCGATGTTGCTGATGATCTTGTCGGTCATGGGAACTCCACTTCTGTATCGAGAATGCTTATCTTGTGCGAACGAATGAGTTCGCCGGTCTTCCGGTCCACGTCGAAGGATGCTCCTACGACTATGGCAGTGAACGTGACCGTCAACTTCTCGTCTACGGTCAGGTCCATAGGGATGTCCACCTGCTTCCTGGGGAGGATCAGGCGGCTCCCGTGGACCTCTTGGTCTTCGAATCGTTTCAGCCTGTGGTTGACAGCGAAGAGTCTCATAGTCCTTCCAGGAGAGTCCCACGCTCTTCCTGCCACATGGCGTACACCTTGGTGAGGGATGAGCCTCGGGCTGACAGGAGTCTGCGCACCCAGGCTTCATCCGTTTCGAGGTACACAGCATCGCTGACGGCCTCCTGTAAAGCTTCGACTGATGCGAAGGCTGTCCTCGGGAGGAACCCTGCCTTCCCTGCTGGCTCCACGTGGTAGTACACGAAGTCGAAGGACTTTGGTTTGATGCCCCGCTGTTTCATGAAGTCGATGGCCCCGGTGAGATGCCGCCAAGTCCAACGCTGGTGGTTCATCTCGTCTTTGATCCGCCGTAGGCTGGAACCTCGTGCCGCATGCCCGATGGGTTTGGGGCAACCTAACTGTTGGGCTGCGTAGTCCAATACCTGTTGTGGTGACTGGACATCGTTCGCACGAAGGAATTCCTCAGGCTGAACACGTCCGATCACTCTGATTCCTCCCCCCATGTCAACACATGGCCAGGACCTTTGTGAAGCACTCTTGTCACCGCTTCCAATCCACCACGATGAGTGCCTCTACCCCAGCTAGCGGCATGGCATGAGCAGATGTAGTAATACCAGATCAAACGCCTCCTCCTCTGTGCCGTTTGTGAATATCGTCGTAGAGCAGGCCCCTGTCAAGCCATTCGTACTCTTTGACGATGAGATCTTTGAATCCTCGTTCCCCGGCTGCTGGCAGCGCCAAGGATGCTGGTGCCCAGAGCATGCGTGTCTCCCTCCCGAGTCCTCCGTGTCTTGACTTGAGGATCTCTATCCGCACGTCGGCACGTTCCATGTACCCCAGGTCTCCCCCAGCGCGGTCTTCTTTGGAGTGTGGTGCCCACAGTGACAATGCGAAGTCGGCTGTCTCTTCAACCACTCCTGAATCTCGTGCGAAGTCGAGTTCTAGCCGCTCGCCTCTCCGTCCGGTACGACTCACTTGATGCGGCACAATGACAGCTACTCCGAATTCTTTGGCTAGGGCTTTCAACTCCATGATGGAGTCGCTGACCTGCTCGTAACGAGATCTGCCTTTGAAGGATCTCGCCCAGTAACCAAGGTAGTCGAGAACCATCAGCTTCGGCATCATCTGAACATCGTCTACAAATTCGTGGATCAGGACCCTGACATCCTCGGGAGGTATCCGGTTTTCATCGTTCAGACGAAGGTTTCTGTAGGCCAGTTTGAAATGGTCGTCTGTCATCCAGGGGTCCCACAGTCGTGAGATCCTCCACATGCGTTCAACTAGCTCAGCTTTGGTCTGTTCCAGGGAGAGCATGAGGATGGGAATGCCTGGCCCTTGTGTCTGGTGGTCTCCGTCCATGAAAATCCAGTACTCACTCAGGTTGTGGAGAACCTGGGTGATCCACGCGGTTTTACCGACTCCCGTCTTGGCGAGCACGACCATGACCTGTCCTGGGAGGATGCCTGGGTGTATCCAATGGTCGAAGTCTTTCCATCCGAGTCTCAATCCTTCGGCCTTCTTGAGTTCTTCGCGTTCTACGAGGGCGTCTTCAACGGTGAACAGTCGAGTGCCTCGGTACGATTCGATGAGCCGGTCGAAATCTTCGAGGCTGTAACCGTCACGGATGAAGTATTCCTGGACGTCTGTGCTGTCCTCCTCTTCGGGGACGGGCAACTCCACGATCCGTGCCCTGTTCCCGAGGATGCCCTGGATCTTCTCTGCCCCTTTCATCCCTGCTTCGTCAGCGTCCAGCACTATGAAAATGCGGCGTGCCCCCTCGAACCATGTTGCCCATTCCTCTTTGAAAGTGTCCGCGCCTGGCACACCCGCTGCGGGGTAGCCAAGCTGGTCAAGGTACATCGTGTCGAACTCGCCTTCGCAAATGTATACGTCACCTTCGTGCGTACGAACGTTGTCCGCACCGAACAACCCGAGGGACACCCCTCTGGCTTGGAGGATGTTGCCGCCGATCTTCTTCCCGCGGAGGGTGATGATGTTGTCCCTGTTGAGGTAGGGAACAATCACACGACCTTGGAAGGTGGGTCGGTTGCCTTCCTCTGCGATCAACCCGGCCTCTCTGAGGTCGTTCATGTTGTAGCCCTTGGCCCTCATCTGTTTGATGAAGTCCTCATCCATGTACCCGAGCCGGTACTTGCCTATGGTGTCGGCGTCCAGGCGACGTTTATGGCGTAGGTACTTGAGGATGTGGGGGTAGTCGAGCAGCGTGTCCTGACATACCTTGAGCGCGTTGGAGAAGACCAGCCACCGTGCGGCTGCTTCCTTTTGAGCGGCTTCGGGTTCGTCTCCGAAGATCCTCTGGAGTTCAGGGAACGATCCCGACTCTCCACACCTGTGACATTTCCAAGCTCCATGCTCCTTGTTGACGTACAAATGAGCATGACGTGGATTCTTGGAGTCACCGCACACCGGGCAGCGGATCACCCATTCCCCTGGTGCCTTCTTAGGGTTCAGGTGCCTCTGTTGGAGATACGATTCAGGAGTCACTGGGCATCGGCAGAGCCTTGGGCATCGTCCCCATGTCGTAAGCCTTAGCCACCTGTGGCAGCGCCCAATCCCCCACGGTGGTGCCGTCAGGTAGAACGATCTGGGCTAGGAACTCTTCCTCGAATTCAGTTATGCCCGCTTCGACAGCTTCGAGTTTGGCCTTGATCACCAGGGTGAGGGCACGCCATCGCTGACGGGTCGCCTGCTCCCACGCTTTCATGGCAGCATCGGCTGTGCGCTTCTGATGTTTGGTTGGCGTTAAGGCGAAGTCGGCTTCGTCAGGCAGGTCAACTATGAACCGGATGGTGCGTTCATGGGCACGGAATTGAACCATGGCCCGCTTGGTCTCCCACCCGTACATGAACTGGTCTGCCCCATATCTGCGCAAGGTCTTTTCGATCTCGGCCCGTGACTTCTCCGCGCTGACCTCAGTGCGTTCGGCGTAAGACATCTACCCAAACACATCCTCCGACGTGACCCCGGAGGTTCCCCTGGCACGGATAAGGGAGTAGGCCCGCATCCAATGCTTCTTCTCATCGTCCTTGTCTTCTTGCCACTCGATCTCGATGCGGCAGGGCAGTCCGATCAGGTCGTCCGTCTCCACGGACTCCCCCACCTCAAACGTTCGTCCGAGCAACTCCACTGACCATTCGTAGAACTTGGATGGTGGATCAATGGTGAACTTGAGGCTGGTCGAGCCGTTGATCTTGTACCCCTCCCAGGTCCCCTTCTCAGTGACTTCGAACTTCCAGTTGAGCCTGTCCCCCCAGTCGAAACTCTTCCCTTCGATGTCCACCACCTTGGCAGCCACGATTTCCCCCTCGGGGATCATCTCGAAACTGGATTCCTCCGCTGTCATCTTGACCATGGCTACTTCTTCTTCCTCTCTGCCGTGAAGTGGTCACGACACATGTACTTACGGAACCGGATCTTGGTGAGGTCCATCAGATCCTTGTCGGGAATCATGATGGGTTCCCCGTTGTCGTCGGCTACGGGGTCCCCGTTAGCGTCGAGCTTGCGTTTCACCAGCGGGTCGCCGCACTTTTCGCCGTCTTCCTCTTCGAACTCGCAGGTGGCTTCGACAACGGTCGCGCCTAGCTCCTCTTCGACTGTGGCTTGAGCCTCTTCTGATGTCGCCTCGTCAGCATCCGATGCGCTCTCATCCTCCCCACTGCCGTCATCCTCGTCAGCCTCTTCTGGCTTCGGCTTATCCTCCTTAGGTTTCTTCGGCTTGGCGGGTTTCTTCTCAGGCTCGCCAGCCGCCTCCTCAGACGACGCTTCCTCTTCGTCAGACGCATCGCTCTTCGGAGCCTCATCCTGCTTATCAGGCTCATCCTCGTCCTTCTTCTTCTTCTTCTTCCCCTTCTTTTTCTCTATGTCATCGGGGGTCGGGACTCCCGTTTCGGCACTGGTCTTGGATGTTTTGGGTTTGGCTTTGGGTTCAGGCGTGACGATCTCGATCGTCTCATGATCCGAAGCTGGGACATCCGTGTAGATGAGGTCGTACATCCTTTGGAAGTCGCCCACAAAGTTGTCGGAGAGGTCGAAGACCTTGGGCAGCTTCCCTGAGTGGTCTTTGACGAAGGGGTACTTGGGGGTGGTGTGCGTGAGCATGCCACGGTGGAGTATCTTGCCGTCCTCGCCTTCCTCTTCCCAGGAGTCGAGAACTCCCACGATGTCGAACCATCCCGCCACTTCGTCTTTGGCTTGTCCTTGAAGGGCTATCTCGCGGAGAATCTCGCCGTCGTCTCCCTCTTGGGAGGACTTGAGGTGGTACGTGACGATGACGTGCTTGGGTAGGTCGATCACCCTGTTGATGATCTCCCGGTACATGTCTCCGAGCCAACCCCAGTCTTGGATGCCCCACTTGCCACGGTTGGCTAGTTTGCGTCCCTCTTTGAGCGCTTGGAACAGTTCATCTCCGGTGTCGATGATCACCGACCCGTAGGCTTCCCCTCGCTCAGAGTCGAGGTAGTCGATCACCTCGTGGAACGTGTCCCAGACGGGTGTAACCAGCCGACCATCGTCGTCAACCTTGTTGGTGACCTTGGCGTGCGGCATGTATCTGTCCGCGATGGACATGATCCGCGGTTGCTCACGGAAGAACACAAAGAACGCGGTGGGTGCAGTGGACGAGAAGAGCGTCTTCCCTGTCCCTGGGAAGCCACATACGGCCAGCTTCATCTGGCGCTGGTAGTCCTGCGCACCTGTCATTTCGATACTGAAGGGCATCTAATCTCCTGTTTGTGAGTGGACGAGTTTTTCCAAATCTGCGTTGGGCGAGTTCACCTCGGTTCCGCAATCATCCAGCCATGGGCACCAACCGCATGGTTCCCCGTCGATGGTGAGGGGGAAAATGTTGTGGTCGATCGCGGCTTCCATCTGGTCTACTGCCAGGAGCAGACGTTTGTAGTCGCTGTCGTCGCGGTACCCAGCATTGAACATCTTGTTGTTGCGTGCGTGGAACCATTGGCCGATCCGTTTGAGTTCCATCGCTGTCGGCCAGAAGTCTTCCCACCCTGGCACCTGCTCCCAGAATTCTGGACGTGTGGTGGCGTAGAGGTAACAGGTGAACTGGAGGTTGTAGCGGAGCCTCTTCGGGACCGTGACCCCGGTCTTGAAGTCGATGACCTGTAGCTCCTGCTTCTGAGGCCGGTAGAAGAGCTTGTCGATGCGTCCTCGGAGTACGTGTGACCCGAGGGGCACTTCGTACCAGATCTCCGTCCCGACCAGTTCGCCACCCTTCCAGGGGAGAAGGTCGTGGTACCGCTCCAGCATCTCCACCCCGCGCTCTTCGAGGGCAGCATGCGAGGAGCGTGGGGGATACCAGTCGATCTTCTCTCCGAGTTCCTCGACGTGATTCCAGTAGTACCGAAACGTACGAACGGCCAGATCTATGTCGTAGTCGTAAAGCTCGTACACCTCGACGGCGTAGTGGAAAACAGTGCCGATAACAGTGAGCGCTCCCCACTGTTGTCCCGGCAGCTTTAAGACATGCTGGTACTTGAACTGGTTGGCGCAGTCACCAAATACCTTGATCTTTGACGCTGAAACTTGCATCGGTCCTCCGTGAATTCAACGTAGCACGGAGGTCCGACAGATTTAGATTGGATCGACTGAAAAGTTTTCGCGAACGAACAATTTTCTTCCCGACCTGGACGAATTAGGCGGCTGGAGCCAGGGTGTGGGCCAGTACCTGCTCAACCTTGGTCCCACTGATGAGACCCTTGTATGTGGTTTGAGCCAGTGCATAGATCACTGTGAAAGATCCGAGAATCATGTTGACGTCGAGAGAGGACCAACCCTCTTGAGCGCCGGTCACGATGACGGCAACCACTCCAGCCAGAACGAACGCCATCACCTTGACCCAGATGACAGGCCACGTTGCCCCAATGTTCTTGAGGAACGAGGTGAGGTAGGGAAGCAGGACACCGACGACAGCCGATACTCCTACTAGATCGAGGGTCTCCATGGGCACTCCTTCGTACAGTGGTTCGTACGAAAGACTATCACTT